>Ga0160502_100115_pt1 | contig 108515 bp, 90 predicted proteins | sample DIDnMG_14_FD_108237 | JGI IMG/M metagenome (GOLD analysis project Ga0160502, IMG submission 108237) | Enriched soil microbial communities from UW Madison campus, WI, USA - DID2933_E24_Xylan MG | ecosystem: Environmental > Terrestrial > Soil > Unclassified | place: USA: Madison, Wisconsin... | reverse complement strand
TCCTCCCGCCTCCAGACCGAACCGACCGACCACCACTTCCTTCTCCCGATCGTCCAATATATCCAGATTGCGGTAGATTTTGCTCTTTTCAATCTTTAATTGCACCTTATCAACGACATCGTCTGTGTCCGTACCCAGTATATCGATGAGAGTAATTTCGTTCCCTTCTTTGTCCGTCCCAATCGGATCATGCAGCGAGACGTCCTTCCTCGTCTTCTTCAACGAACGAAGATGCATCAGGATCTCATTCTCGATACAACGAGCAGCAAAGGTCGCCAGCTTCGTGCCCTTCCCGGCCTGATAGCTCTCTATCGCCTTGATCAGCCCGATCGTACCGATCGAGATCAGATCCTCCAGGTCTTCGCCGGTGTTGTCGAATTTCTTGACAATATGCGCTACAAGCCGCAGATTGTGCTCCACTAATAAGTTTCTGCTCACTGGATCGCCTTCAGCCATCCGTTGTAGATGCAACGCCTCCTCAACTTCACTTAACGGTTGGGGAAATGCATTATTCTTCACATAGGATACGAGCAAGGTTAACTGTTTAATGAACAAGGCAATTGCACTGAACAATCCTGGCATTTCAGGGCCACCTCCTGCACATGTACGATGAACTTATGGAATTAGGGAATGCTGTCGAAATCCTTCCTCATTGTTCATGGTCACCTTATTGTATGTGGGCAGGAGCCCAGAAGTGCATGTACCGTCTATTTCCGATTACAAATTAAATGAAACATCAGATTCCAAGCCTGCTTCCGCCATAAAAAAAAGGCCAGCCAGACATTCTGACTAACCTGTGTATCTGAAGGGAGCTATTCACCTCATTCTGCAACCACACTCTCACACCAGCATTATGATGTTAGATCGCATATTAAGGCGGCTATGGATACGTTATCCCCTTACTGGAGATATCGACATCTTGAAGCTCCAATTGCCGATCGTTTTCCCATTCCGTTCAATTGTTGAGGCATCATACTCATCAAATCCATTTTTAGTATAAAATCTTCTATTCATTTCATTGTTTGTAAACGTGACAAAAGATTCTAAATCCTTGCCTTTACTCTGCTGCTTAATGTAAGGAATCACGCAATCCTTAAGCATTTTGCTGCCCAACTGTTGGCCCCTGCTCGTATGATCCACCGCCAGAGACTCTAAGAACCAGGAATGGTGTTTAAGCTCCTTACTTGGTTCATGGCCTTCGTTGAGTATTTTAAGAAATTTAAATACTTTCGTGATGCTGACCGTTCTAAATAATCTGAAGGCACCCGCACGGAAATAATCAAATAGTCCGACACTCTTACTGTAAGGACGTTCTACAATAGCATAGCTTTTAATCTTATTGTCTTCTTCTCCCACAAAGACGACACTTTTATTAAAATAGGCGCCAATGTAAACCTGAAACACCTCTGTCATGAAATCGATAAAGCGATCCTCATCTTTGAATTCCCCTCTGATCTCATCACATAATGGATAATCTGCGAATGACACGGCACCCATTCGTGCTACGTCCTTCAACTCATCTATTCTTGGCTTTCTGTATTTTATCATGTTCGATACCTCCTAAAGTTAAGGATGAAGTTGGTTACTCGTCGCTGCCCACTGTTCATTGCTTCATATGTCTTGCGGCCCTGACTAAATAATATCTCTAGATAGCCCCTCTGGTAAGACACAATTGCAAGCAAAATATCCGCTAACGAACATGTAGCTCCAAAGTGTTCGTTAGCGGACAGTCTAGGTCGATTTGTTTATGGTATGGATGTTCTCATAGCAGATATAATGACAAGCATAGGACAGGGCAGATCTATTCCCATAAGTATCCCAGCAGATTCGACAGGCATGAGGTCACCTCTTCAGCTGGCATGGAAAAATCATTCTCCGCCCACCATAATATCATACCGACAACGCCGTTTGTATAATAAGCAACGAGAAGCGGCAACGACTCGCTAGGCAATTGCACCCCCTCCGCCTTGCAGACCAGGAGTATAGTGGTGAAAAAACGATTAAACGTATCTTGGAGCAGACGCTGTAATTCCTCCGATACCTCGACCACAAAGAGATTGTAGTACAGCCTTTTATTCTGTTGAATATCCAGCAGTACATTCAATATGACTTCATGAGGTGGCGACTTCAGTATGATATTCTCCAGCCATTGCTGCTCCTGTTGCAGAACATAAGAGATGAGCTTGTATTTATCCTCAAAATGAGAATAGAACGTCGTGCGCCCTATAACAGCAGTCTGACATATATCGTTAACGGTAATTTTTCGAAAAGGCTTTTGTTTGAGTAACGTTTCCATTGCCTGCAAAATAGCCTCTCTACTCTTCGTTATTCTAATATCCTCCTCAAGCACGCTAATCTCCCCTTGCTCATTGAGTAAACGCCTTTATTCTACAGCCAGGCTTGAATTATATCAAGGGTCAGGACTTCTCTCTACAGTCATTCGCCTGATAATATGGTATAGTGGTTGTAGGCAATCGCAGAAGTGTTGTGAAAGGATGAGCAGCGATGAATTACATTGTGTTCGATCTTGAATTTACAGTTCTTCGAAACAGCAAGCATATGGCAGATATTCTGGAGATCGGCGCCATCATGCTCCGCGAAGAGCAGGGAACACCCATGATGGTCGATCTGTTCCATACTCATGTACGGCCCTTCCATCACAAGACGATTACCCCTCAGACAACCGAATTTACCGGCATCACACAGGAGCAGGCGGATCATGCGCCTACCTTCACTGAAGCGGTCTCTCTCTTCAAGCAGTGGCTCGGGGATACGCCCTACTACCTGTGCTCCTGGGGGCCAGATGACAAGCAACAGCTCGTGCGGCAATGCAGAGCCCAGAACATTCCGCTGAACTGGATCGCAAACTTCAATGATATTCAGCGGATGTTTACCCAGCTCCAAGGCAGCAGCCTCGGCCAACGCATCGGACTTCAGCAAGCGCTGACCTTGACCGATATCCGTTTCTTCGGGACGCATCACAGTGCCCTGGACGATGCCTTCAATACGGCGAAGCTGTTCAAGCATGTCTTCCCCCAGCTAGCATTCGAACAGAATAATGCGGCCTCCGATCCACTGTACACCTCGAAGATTGTCTATTCCGACGAGGATCAGGAGGAGCCCACCAACCCATTCAGCAAGCTAGCCTCACTGTTTAACGATGCGATATGAAGGCCACACCTTACCAACCCGGCACCACTCCTTCAGTAGCTCCTTACGCCGGGTTGACCTTGTGCGGCAGCTTAACCCCCTTGCATTATTGGCGCGCCAGCTCGCCTGCAGCAGATGTCCGGGACTTGGCCACGCTCGCCTTCCCTTCTCTGACCATATGCAGCAGAATCGTTAGGCAGCGTTTCTCCTCCTCCAGATTATGCTTCAACTGCTCGCTGATGGACTGCAGCAGCGAGGTCTGCCGTGACGCATTATACTCCAGCACTCTGTCCCGCAGCGCGGCATAGGCCCCCTTCAATCGCTCCATCCCGCGCTGCACAGGCCGGTCCTCGAAGATGAAGCCGTTGTCCATCAAGTACGCCACCCGCTGCTCCAGCAGCCACTTATGCTCATAGAGCAGATCATAAGGGCGAGCATCCAGTTCTCCTGCGGCGCTCTCTTGCGCGTCAAGCTCGGTCAGCAGCCGCTCAATCGCTTGTATCCCATACTCAAACTCCTGATCCTCCACCTGATCAGGGCGCTTGCGCGAATAGAGGTAATATTCCAGATTGACAGCAATCTGCTCCAGATTAATCTGACTGTTAGAGGGGACATTGCGCTTCAGGAAGCGAATCTCCGTCACAAAGCCGCGGGTGTGCTCCAGCTCCCAGTACCCCTGCTCCAGCTCATCGAATGAGCACCTTGCAGCAATGAATCTGTTATCCTGCGAATTATCCGCTACATACACCGTCTCCCGCTCCAAATCATAGCCATAGATAAAAAGCTCCTGCGGGAAATGCTGCCGCTGGTACGAGCTTGTTCCTGCGATATAGTAACGATCCACATAGATGAACAGGTAGTAGCCCAGATCGATGGATTCCGTAATGACATTGCGCAATGAATGATCCCATTTCTGCACAATCATATCCTGCGGCAGATCGTAGAAGGATATACCGGGACAATTTTTGAGCAATAGCTGATGTGAATCAAAGGTTAAAATCCCCCAGTCCTTGGCGAACCGCAGCTGAATGAAGTTATTGAAGATCCACGGCCATACATCCTCATCCATCATCGAAAATAAGCAGCCATAAGATGTATAGGTGCTGACCTCTGGCTCACGAAGCATCAAGATTTTGCCTGTCATCGTCTTGATTCCTCCTTTGCTATGTCAAAACGCCATCACTTGACCCTACAACGGCCTGAGCGTATCCATCATCTTCCCAACGCTGTCGCGAAGCAGCAGCCGGGCCGAACGATCCAGCGGTGTCTCGCTTCTATTGATCAGCACCAGCCGATCACCCCGATATAGCCGCACCAGCCCGGCAGCAGGCTGGACGACGAGTGACGTTCCTGCGACAATGAGCATATCTGCCTCACTTATGGCAGCGGCAGCGCGCTCCAGCAGCTCCATGTCCAGATTTTCCTGATACAGTACGACATCCGGTCGGATGATCCCGCCGCACCTGTCGCAGTGAGGCACCGCGCCACCTGCCTCCAGCACGGTTGACAGCGGGTACGGTGTCTTGCACGTCATGCAATAATTGCGATGTACAGAGCCATGCAGCTCCAGCACATTATGACTGCCTGCCATCTGGTGGAGCCCGTCTATATTTTGCGTAACGATGGCCTTCAGCTTGCCCTGCCGCTCCAGCTCCGCCAGCATCCGATGAGCCGGATTCGGCCTGGCATCGGCATGAATCATTGTGTTGGCGTAGAACGCATAGAACTCCTCCGGGTAACGCAGGAAAAACGCCCGACTCAACAGCTCCTCCGGTGACAGCTTGTCCTGTCCCTGCAAGCGGAACAGACCGTCTGCCGAACGAAAGTCCGGTATCCCGCTCTCTGTAGAAACCCCTGCTCCTCCAAAAAAGACAATTCGACTGCTCTTCTCCACCAGTTGCTTGAACGCCTTCACATTGTCGCTTGCCTGAGCTAGACTGTCCATCCTGTAACCTCCCTAGACATGTTCAGATCGTTCTCCATACCCCACCGAGAATCTTCTGTTCTCGCAAAAAAAGACCCGGAAGTAGCAGCACCGGGCCGGATCACTTGCACCAGGACAAACCTACAAGCGGCTGATACGGTCCCGGCCAGCCGTAGTGTCTAGTATATCGTGCCTATGTATATCCAAAGAAATAGATAGTTACTTTACAAGCTAGCATAGAAAAATCGGAATTGTCAAGGATAAATTTGAATTTTTTGCAAATCAATCCAATTAATGCTTCTTGGGTGCTACCGAGACAATCTTCAACGTGGAGTCCTTGCTCAGATCAATAAAGACATCATCAATGCTAATGAGCGGACGCAACGGATCATGTCGATGAATCAGAATGATTGTCCCGCGTCTGCCATCTGTCAGTACAACCTCGTGGCTAAGTGTGGATTGCATCATCCGATCAATAAATATCCGGCACACATGCGGTTCAAGCTCGCCAAACGTATGGGTATTCATCTCCTGCAATGTGTGGTAGAATGGCGCAGCCTTGCGGTACGGGCGTTCGGACGTCATTGCATGAAATATATCGGCAATCGCGACAATCCGGCTAAGCGGTGCAATCTGGTCGCCACGCAGCGCCAGCGGGTAACCGCTGCCGTCCTGTCGCTCGTGATGCTGCAAGGCGACGACCGCTTGCATGTGTGTGGCGCCGACCGTCTCCTTGATCATTTCGTAGCCAAATATGGTATGCTTCTTGACCAGCTCGAACTCCTCGGTCGTCAGCCGATCCGGCTTGACCAGCAGATCATGTGGAATTTTGAGCTTGCCGATGTCATGCAGTGTGGCTGCCAGCGTTAGCTGCGCGAGCTCGCTCTCCGGCATGCCAAGCCAACGCCCGATCAGTGTCGAGAGTACGCCGACGGCCACATTGTGCCGATATGTATAATCATCCTTCGACTGCAAGGATGCAAACAGCTCATGAATATCCGTCGTCCCTGACACCACCTGCTGGATGATCGGGATGATCTCCTCACGGATCTCCAGCAGCGGCACTTGCTTCGTATAGCGTGCTTTGTCGAACAACTCTCGTACATAGGCTGCACTGGTATCCATCCGGCTCTGCACATTGGAGCTTCGGGTCTCCTCCTGTATGTATAAGCTGTCCAATTGGATACCGTGCTTGTCGATAATAGCAAGCTGTTCCTCATTCAGCACCGTGCGCGCTGGAGCAATGAATACGCCGTGACTGTTGAACAGATCCCTCTTTAACCTTTTGCCCAGAAAGGCCTTATTGATGCTATCCATCGGCTGGTATGCCTCCTTATTATAAGTAAGCGCTTTAACAAATCAGACCATCGTCATAGAGCGGGTGGAAGCTACTGGTTCCATAGCCCTGCCCTATTTATACTATATATCGGTTAAAATGATCAATTTGTTAAATCTATTTCCAGCCTTGTAAGCGGATGGCTGCCGTGATGTATCAGCTTGTTCCCATAGATGACAACAACGCACAACAGCGGCACCCCTTACCAAGGTACCGTTGCGGTGCGTTGCTTCTCAAATCCCTGTGCGCTATCTAGGTAGGTACCCTCGTTACCGGGCGGCAACGCGATGCGCTGCCAAGAGCTGAAAGCGATGAGTCTGCTACAGCTTGGTACGATAGATAGCCTTATTTTCCAGGCCACGTATGAACGGTGTCCATTCCTCTGATGATGGCATCGTATCCAGCGCGTCCTCCACCATCTGTAGCTTCGCATCCAGCGAATCGATATAGTGCAGCGCGACGGCCTCCGCCATCTGCGGCTGGACGGGGCTGCCCCACTCGCCAAGATTATGATGGGAGAGGATCAGATGCTGCAGTGCCATCACCTTCGGCGACTCCGGCTCAATACCGCTGCGGATCGCCGCCTCGGTCATCCAATTGGAGGCCATCGCCAAATGCCCAAGCAGCTTGCCTGGCACACTGTATTCGGAGACGATGCCGAGCTGGGCGATCATCTCTTCCGGCTTGGCAATATCATGCAGGATGATTCCCGCAATGATCAGGTCGCTACTAAGGAACGGACGCTGGCGGCACAGGAAGTGTCCCAGCTCCAGCATCCGGGCGATATGATAGGCAAGACCAGCGTAATAGGCATGATGATGGGTTTTGGCAGCCGGGTAGTGCATCAGCTTGTCGCCAACCTTGTCTACACAATACTGCACCAGCGTCTTGATCTCCGCGTCCTGGAGGTCTCCAATCGCCTGCTGAATCGTATGCAGCAGGTCAACTGGACGGATCGGAGCCGAGCGGATAAAGTCTGTCAGCGTCACGCCATCCTCAGGCGTCGCCTTGCGCATGCGCATGATTTTTACCTGGAGCCGCTCCCGATACGTCTGTACAATCCCTTGCACCTTCACCAGTCCCATCGGGAAGAAGGTTTCCTTATCTGTCGGGGAAACATCCCACTGCTTCGCCGAAATCTGTCCGCTCGCATCACATAATATAATATCGAAATAGTCCTTGGCCGGCGTATTGTTCGTCTGCTTGATCTCCAGCTCCTTGATCAGGTAAAAGCCGACGAACTCATCCTGGCTGCTGAGCTTGTTAATCTGTGTCACTTCCATAACCCCCTGCACATTTGCGCTCCGCCTCCTGCATTGGCGGAGCATATGGTATCCGAATTCAACTATTGTATCACAGATACAGGGATTATGGCTTGCATTTCATGTCTTCTTTCCGTTGCATATTACGGCGAACATTACGTGTTACATCTACTTATCCGTGTGGCGGTGAATACGTCCATTGCCGACCAGCAGCGCAAGCAGCACCCCAATCGCTACGAAGGCCAGCCCGCTAAGGAAGACGGTAGAGAACGCGCTGCTCCAGGCTTCCCGGATCAGTGCAACCAGCTTGTTCTGCAGCTCCGCAGGCAGGCCGAGCAGCTCGGGACGGATCAAGAGGCTGAACAGATCGATCTCCGGGTGACTGCCCAGAGCCTCTATCGCTGCGAGCAACTGCGGGTCGCTGCTCGCGGCTGCGAAGGCCTGCTTGACGTTGCTGTCCAGCCTATGATTCATAATAGCCGTGAACACCGTCACTCCGATCGTACCGCCGATCGAACGGAAGAAGGTCGCAGCCGAAGTGACAGTGCCTAATTGCGTTTTGGGGAACTCATTTTGCACGGCAATCATCAGTGTGGGCATAACCAGACCCATGCCGAGACCGAGCACGACCATATTGGCATACGCGGTCAACTGCGTCGTGTCAACACCCATCCTGCTAATCAGGTAGAAGCCCAGCGCTGCCAGCAGCATGCCGCCCGTCAGTACAGCACGGTAGCGAGTGACCAGGAGCAGCCTGCCTCCGATCACGCTGGCGGCGATGAGCGCGATCATCATCGGCGTCATCGTCGAGCCCGCCCTTGTCGGGGATACGCCGAGGATGCCCTGCATATAGAGCGGTACGAAGATGATCGCTCCGAACATCGCAAAGCCGAGCAGAAACCCAAGGCTGTTCGTCACCGTGAACACACGGCCTCGGAACAGCGAGAGCGCAATGACCGGCTCTTTGGCTCTGGCCTCCACGAGAATGAACACAATCAGCAGCACCGCGGCGCCGCCGAATATCGCATAGCTTTCCGCCGAGTTCCAGGCGAATTTGTCGCCGCCTAGCGACAACCCGAGCAACAGCAATACAAGCAGCGGCACCAGCACGGCTATGCCCGCATAATCGATATATACCTTGCTTGCTCGCTGTGACAGCTCACGGCGCATGCCGATGAAGATCAGAATCGCCGACAGCAGGCCGAACGGCACATTGATCAGGAAGATCCAGTGCCAGCTAATCGTATCCACCAGGAAGCCGCCGATGAAGGGCCCGATGACGGAGCTCAGGCCAAAGATGCCGCCGAATACACCTTGCCATTTGGCGCGCTGCTCCGCTGTGAAGATGTCGCCAATAATGGTCTGAGACAGCGGCATGACCATACCGCCGCCCAGCCCCTGTATGGCGCGGTAGAGGATCAACTGCTCCATCGTGCCAGCGGTCGCGCACAGTGCTGAGCCCGTGGTGAATATGATCGTTCCGATCAGATACAGATAGCGCCGCCCGTACAGGTCAGACAGCTTGCCGACGATCGGCACCACGACTGTAGATGTAATCAGATAGGCAGTCGTTACCCACGCCATAATGGAGAAGCCCTGCAACTCGCTAAGAATAGTGGGCATCGCCGTCCCCACAATGGTCTGCTCCAGCGCGCTGAAGAACATGCCGATAATCAGCCCCGTCAGCACCACCCTCGTATTGATTCCGCCTCGCTCCTTCATATTACTACCTCCGCTGTCTGCTGGTGTTTGCCCTGCATCCTATTTGTCCGCTTAGTATGCTCCTTCCCAGCATGATCCATGCCTAACAGGCTGAAGGAAGCAGCGCTGCATAACAGCACTCCTCCCTCAGCCTAAGCATCGTTCATAATCTGATACCGCTCGGTCATAGCATGAATGCAAACTAGTAAACGCGGTGCAGCATCAGTTCTGGCCACCATGTAGCGAACCAATGGCAAAGCGAGGCCGTTCGTGTCCTTGCCCTAACCTTGATTAATCACCACAGCGTCTACTCCCATGCACACACGAACCGGTACACGCCTGAACCGATATCATAGCTACGTGATGCTTCCACGCTATATGCAGCCTGTTCTCCACCTGCAGCCGCTGAACCGTAAGCTGTATTTCCCGTTGCAACTGCCAGCTCCGCAAGCGCTGGCAGCTTCAGCGCCTTGCCCGGCAGGTGAACGGTCGCCGTCGCATTGACCGGTACGGTGACCTCCAGCTCTAGCTGCCCGCCTCGCTGCTCCCAACGGACGGCATAGCGGCCATAAGGCGTATCATAGGTGCCGCGCGCATGCGATAGCTTGCCTCCCGGCTGCGGCCGAATAACGGCATGCTTGAAGCCGGGCTGCTGCTCATCTGCCTCTATGCCGAGCATGTAGCGGAACATCCATTCCCCGACTGAGCCAAGAGAGTAATGATTGAAGGAGTTCATATGCGGGTCCTGGAAGCCATTATGGTCTGTCCAGCCATCCCACCGCTCCCAGATCGTCGTCGCGCCATGCTTGACCGAGTAGAGCCAGGACGGGAAGGTGTCCTTATGCAGCAAGGAGTAGGCAATATCCTGCATTCCGTTATCCGACAGCGCTGGCAGCAGATAGCCTACCCCGAGGAAGCCCGTGGACAAGTGTCCATCATTATCGGCGATCCGCTGCTTCAGTCGGGCAGCCGCCTTGCCGTGCAGCTCACCATCCAGCAAGCCAAAGTACAGGGCCAGCACATAGACCGTCTGCGTATCTCCCTTGATATGACCCTGTTTATCCACATAGGCCGTGGTGAATGCTTGAGCAATCTCGTTGAACAATTGCACATAGCGCTGCTGATCTGCTTCCTTGCCGAGCACGCCCGCGATCTTGGCCATCAGCTTCGTGCTGTAGGCAAAGTAGGCCGTAGCCAGTACATCCTTAGGCGTGTCCGCCGCAATCGAGAGCCAATCCCCGTAATTCGCGCGGTCATCGCCAAGCAAGCCATCGCTTTCTTCCTTCAAGTAGTCGATCCACGCGGCCATGCTGTCATAATGTCTCTCCAATATCGCGCGATCCCCATACGCCAGATACATTGTCCACGGAATGACGACACCAGCGTCACCCCAGCCTGCATTATGCGACGCGAACCAATTGATCGTTTCCTTAAACTTCAACCAGCCGCCGTCAGGAGCCACATCCGGGAAGGCCCCGTTCGGCTGCTGCGTATCCGTGATGTCGATCATATATTTATGGAAAAACCGCGATACATTCATAATATAGGACGCTGTACGCACGAAGATTTGCGCATCCCCTGTCCAGCCCAGCCGCTCGTCGCGCTGTGGACAATCAGTCGGCACACTCAGGTAATTGCCGCGCAGTCCCCACACAATATTCTGGAAGAGACGATTCACCATCGGGTCCGAGGTTTCCAAGCTCCCGGTGCGCTGCATATCGGAATGGACGACCAGCCCGATGACCGAATCCTCTGTCAGCTCGCCCCGATAGCCGGATAGCTCAACATAGCGAAAGCCATGGAAGGTGAAATGCGGCTCCAACTGCTCATTCTCCCCGCCGCGAGCGATATAGCGGTTCACCTGCTCCGCCTTCCGCAGATTGGCGGTATACAGCGTCCCATCCTCATTCAACATCTCGGCGTATCGTACCGTGATCTCGTCACCCGGCTCTGTCGCCAGGTTCAGTCTGGCCCAGCCCACCATATTTTGCCCCATATCCAGCACATAAGCGCCATCCGCGGTCACAGTCGTCTTCACCGATCGCCGCTCCTCCGTCACCCGGATCGGCGGCTCCGCCTGCACGACCAGCTCTCCCTTGTAGTCAGGGAACAACTCCGCCGTCTGCCAGCCATCCTCCAGGAAGCCTGGACGGTCCCAGCCCGCCCATTCCGCACTGGCGTCGAAGGTCTCGCCCTTGATCAGATCGGAGTAATGAATCGGCCCGATGGCGGTGCGCCACATCTCATCTGTAGCAAGGATCTCAAATGTGCCGTCTGCCAGCTCCACCTCCAGTTGCACGAGCAACTGCGGCTGATCGCCATAGATGTTCTTGCCGTTCATCCCCACATAGCCAGCATACCAGCCGGTGCCCAGAATGACCCCGAGTGCGTTCTCCCCAGCTTGAAGCAGCCCGCTCACGTCGAAGGCCTGCACTTGAGTGCGCACGTTGTAATCTGTCCAGCCCGGCAAAAACAGCGCATCCGTCACCCGCTGCCCGTTCAGTCTCAGCTCATACAGCCCGAGTGCAGTCGCATAGATAACTGCGCGCTTGACCGACTGCCCGAGTGTGAACTCACGGCGAATATACGGACTAGGCAGCAGTCCGTTCGCTCCCGGCTCTGCCATGCGGCCGATCCATCTGCCCTGCCAGCTCTCCGGCACCCCCTGGAACCAGCTTCCTGCCTCGCTCCATGCACTCTCCTGCCCATCCTGATCCCACACCTTCACCTTCCACCAGCATGCCCGCTGGCTGGCATAGTCTGCCCCGGCATACGGCACGAACACCGATTGCTCCGACTCCACCTTGCCGCTATCCCACAGATCCGGCTCCTCCTGTGCCAGCAGAGCAGCCGAGGTGGCAACAAGAATTCGGTAGGCCGATTGGCGCTGCCGCTGTCCCTCCGCCTCCAATACCCAACTGAAGCGAGGATGCCCAGCGCTGCATTCCCACGCGCAATTGTTATATTCCAACTTGGTAACCGATATTTTCATGGCTTCATCATCCTTTCAACCTTGTGACCTCCGTGCGGCCTTGCTATGATTATAGGAGATGGATGATCGGCATTTATGGGGCATTCATGTACAATATATAGGGCAATTACGGATTTTTGGAAGGGTTTACAATAGAGGAGGAGCGTTGCGAGATGACACAGCAGCTAAGAGGAGAACAATTCTTCGAGCCGAGCTTTCCGATATATCTCAACCGGGAGACCGAGTCGTTCAAGCTGTCCAGACATACCCATGACTTCATCGAGCTGAGCCTGGTAGCCGAGGGCAAGGGCTATCAGTTCATCGACGAGCAGACGCTGCAGGTCAGCAAGGGCGACCTCTTCGTGCTGCCGATCGGCACCTCCCATGTCTTCCGCCCGTCCTCTGTATCCAGAGCCGATCCGCTCGTCATCTACAACTGTATCTTTCGCGCCGAGCTGCTGCAGGAGCTCGCTGACTGGCATACTGTACCCGACACACTTGCTGCACAGTTGCTAGACGATACGACCAGCGGCCATGAACGAAGCGATAGGGCGGCTGATCGGGGCAACGAGGAACGAAGGCTCAGCGGCCAGCAGCAGCGCTGGCACAGCTACCATGACCGCAACGGCAGCCTCCTCCAGCTCTTCTCCAGCGCCTATTATGAATATAGCAAGCGTGATGCCTATGCCCGCCCGATGCTGCTCGCGCTGCTCACTCAGATACTCGTTCAGATCGAGCGACTGCATGGTGAGCAGGTAATGCAGTCCAGCGCACCTGGACAGCCCCCATCGACTATGGAGGATGCGCTATACTACATCCACCGTCATTATAACGAGAAGCTGACGCTCAAGAGGCTGGCGGAGCTGACCTATATGAGCGAGAGCCATTTCCAGCATCAATTCAAGCGGCTCACCTGCCAGAGCTTCACCCAGTACATTCAAAATATCCGCATCGAAAAAAGCTGCCAGCTCCTGCAGTCTACCGTGCTGTCCGTGCAGGACATCGCAGCGGAGGTCGGCTACAGCGATATGAAGTTCTATCATGCGCTGTTCCGCAAGCTGACAGGCGTTACGCCTCATGCGTATCGCAAGGGGCGAGGCAGGCAAGGCATGAGGCAAGACAGGGGGCAAGGCTAGCTGGCGCTGCCCCTTCCTGCGACCCGCCGTATGCTGTCTGCACCACACTCTCAGCATCTGTCTGAGACGAACAGGCTCGCAGAGCTGGTAGGCCACCGTCTCAGCTATGTGCTGTTTACTCAACTCATACCAAACTATGCGGTCTCCTGGCTGAGCTAGTACCCCCACGATATTTACTTTTTACTTCTGGGAGCTGTGCCAGTGCTATATGGCGAGCTCCCAGCTGAGACAATTCCCCGAATCAATAACCTTATTCCCCTGGTTGGTTATGCTACATGGTGTGCTCCCACAGATAGTCATTTACACAGCCATACCAAATTGCTTGCGAGTTAGAACTTTTCAACTACTAGAAACTATAATCGTTCGTATACTTCGACAAGGGCTTTTGCATGATCAAACGCCTTTCTTTCGACTGTCTTTTTACTCACAAACCCAACTATTAAGATTGTGCTATTACCATGATTAATAAGGCTCAACACCGAAATCAGTGCTTGACAAAATATCATAGGTTGATGACTGAAGTTGTAAAAAATCGCTTTCACGGATTTACGGCATACCGTTGCCACGAGTCGCATTATCAATCCTAAGGTAGTCAAGGAAATAATGGGCCGTTCTGACATTCGTGTAACTCTGGACACATACAGCCATGTCTTACCTTCTGTTCACAAGGAAACCGCTAAAAAATTTGGCAGTATGCTTTTTAGTTGACCCTCGACACCACCTTCAAAATCAGTCTGAAAGCATGGTATAATAAGAAGAAATGGAGTTGATTGTAAAATGCCGGAACTGCTTGATCCCCGGAATGATTTCGTCTTCAAACGTATTTTTGGCAGTGAAGAAAACAAGGATGTACTTCTCGCTTTCCTGAATCGTACATTTGCGGAATCCGGCGAAGCTCCTTTAACGGAAATCGTTCTGCTCAATCCATATACGGATAAAGATGCTCCGCTCGACAAACAGTCCATCTTTGATGTTTGGGCGAAGACGATTGAAGGAAAACTGATTAATATCGAGATGCAGCTTTTCAATAAATACGATATCGAAAAACGGACGCTTTTTTACTGGAGCAAACGCTACTCCAGCCAGTTGCAGGAAGGGCAGACATACAAGGAACTGAAGAAATGTGTTACCATCAACATTTTGAACTACTCATTTATTCCGAATGAACGTTATCATAATGTGTTCCATTTGAGAGAAGATCATACGGGCCTTGAATTGTCTGATGATATCGAAGTACATTTCATGGAACTGACTAAGTTGGACGATCAAGCCATTTCGCTGGAAGGTGGATTGATTAATTGGCTGCTGTTTCTTAAAGGAGCCGACAAATTGAGTTGGGAGGTGCTGAAGATGAACGAACCCACATTGAAGAAGGCAATGGATACTCTAGAGTTTTTAAGCCAGGATCGGGAGGCTCGCCGCTTATACGAGGAGAGGCAAAAGTATTTGCATGATGAAGCTTCCATGATCGAATGGGCTACGGAAAATGGAGAACGCAAGAAGGCTATCGAGATTGCCAAGAACATGCTTTCCCTAGGACTGGATATTGGAATTGTCGCAAAAGCCAGCGGACTCTCTGAAGCAGAAATCGAATCGCTGAGGCCGATTCAATAATCTTCACCCATTACTGACCGCCTTTCATCCAAAATTGTTGAACAAGACAAAATAATCGCCTTGCCCTTATTTAAAAGGACAAGGCGATTTCTTTTTTATCGACAAACATGATGTTCTGGTGTGATCTCAAAACACTCGAAAGTCCCGATTTTACTCCAAAAAAATCGACACTGTGACCAAACGTGTGACCACGACTCCAAATCACTAACGTTTCGGGCATAGAAAAAACCGCCAAACACCCGGAATCCCTTGTGTTTAGCGGCTTTATTTTGTATGGAACCCAGAGGGCTCGAACCCCTGACCTCTTCGCTGCCAGCGAAGCGTGCTAGTGACACGCTATAGCCTCTTGCGCGCAGACTCAGCCGCAGCCGCCTGAAGACCGCGGTAACGGTTCAGCGCCGCACAGAACTCCTGCTTCCTCGGCCGTGCAAGATCGCCCGGATGTCCTGCATGGGAGGACAGAGAAGCCAGCCCGTCACAGTCGAGCTGCTCATAGAGCCAGTCGGCGGCTTCTGCCAGTGTCCATTGCTTGCCTAACAGCTTCTGCTTGTAGTAGTCGAGCATGACTGCAATCGCCCGGGTCTGGCTGTCATCCACCAGTTGCTCCAGAGCGGACAGATCAATCATCTGCTTACCATACAGAATGACGCTGAGTGATTTGGCGCGAATACGGTCGTCCCTTCCGCTCCCAGGTGTTCCGAAGCGCATGGGGATGCGCGGCGTGATACGTCCGAACTGCTTCTTCAGCGGCATGTCCCGTCTGTACACATCTGCTGCGGCGATGTCCTTGGCCTGATCTGTCACATCTCTTGGAACATATTCATCCAGCATGATCACCCGATCCGCCGTATCGAAGTAATCTCCCGTCCCGCCCACGATCAGAATCGTCGAGACGCCATGCTCCTCATAGAGCGGCCTGATCTTGTCCAGAAACGGCGTGATCGGCTCCTTATCGCTCGCAATCAGCCGTTGCATGCGGCGGTCGCGAATCATAAAATTCGTCGCCGAGGTGTCCTCATCGATCAGCAGCAGTGACGCTCCAGCCTCCAGCGCCTCCATCACATTTGCCGCCTGGGAGGTGCTCCCGCTCGCATTTTCTGTTGAGAATTGGCGTGTGTCCTTCTTGCCTGGCAGATTGTTGATGAAGGGACTTATATCCACCTTCTCGATCGGCCGCCCGTCCTCCGCACGAATCTTGACTGCATCCTCTCTCGTAATCGCCCCTTCTCTTCCATCGCCAGGGATATGGTTATACACCCCCCGCTGCAACGCCTGCAGCAGTGTAGATTTGCCATGGTAGCCGCCGCCTACGATCAGTGTAATGCCCTCGGCAATCCCCATCCCTGTTACCGTTCTACCGCTGGGCAACTCCATCGTCGTCTCCAGAGATACCGGACTCTGGAAGGGGATGCCTCCGCGCATCGGCCGATCAGATACACCACTCTCACGCGGCAGCATTGACCCGTTGGCTACGAACGCCACCAGCCGTCGCTTCCGCAGCTCCTGGCGAATATGCTCTTGATCCAGCATGGAGGCGATGTGGCGATCCAGCGCCTGTTGATCCAGATTGCGATAGAGCAGCGCCTGCTCCACCACCTTCGGCAGCACCTCTCGCAGCAGCCGATCTGCCGCTTTGGCGAGCACCCGCCTGCCGGCAGCCGGCAGCCCGATCTCCAGACGTGCCTCCATCCGCTCCTCACCGATGACGATCGCGGTGCGCTCCAGTATTTCCTGACCGCAGCTATCTATGATGATCTGACCGTTATTGCCCGCCCCCTGTCCACCCGCCTGAGCCTTCTGTATTGCCCGCCCGAACGCCCGAGCCAGGAAATCGGACACGGCAACCACCTTCGCCCTCGAATCGAGACAGCTCTTCGGGATGCCTGCCGTCTGCCGCTTCAAGAGCACTCTCGCCTTGGATGGCGGCGCGTAGGGGTCGGCCTGAACATGGTCAATGGCAAGTATGTAAGCACCGCAATCATAGCTCCCCTTCAGCGCCTTATAGGCAGGGTAGCCCTTGCCCTCTATAGATTTCAGCAGCTTCTGCAGGTCTTCAGCTTGTTTCATGCAATTCCCTCCTTGAATAGGTAGCCAATGTAATCGGCTGGACCGCTCTTACCCAGGCCCAAGCTCGTCCTCAATCTGGCTTGACTATGTTGCAGACCTCTCTGCATTGTGGCCTTGCTATCTCGCAGACCTGCCTGCATTCTGGCTTAGCCAGCTCACCAGGCTTGTCCGCTATGAATCTATGGTATTCGTTCGGATAAGAAGATGTCAAAAGCTGCCCGCAAACAGCATTCGCCCTGCCCCATGAACAGGGCAAGGCGAATGAATGATGCGCGTTATGAATTATTCTTCAACGCAGCCAGCAATACCGCGGTCACTTCGGCACGGGTCGCCTTCGCTTGCGGAAGGAAGCGCCCGGCCTCGGCGCCCTGCATCAGCCCTGCCTCCGCTGCGGCTGCCACATACGGCACCGCCCAGGCGGGAACGCTGTTTGCATCGGCAAAGCTCAGCTCTGCCTGCTCCTTGACCGGCAGCCCGAGCGCTCGCACCACCATCACTGCCAGCTCCACACGGGAGATGGTGCCCGATGGGCGGAACGTCTGATCCGCATAGCCAGTGATGATGCCCAGCTCCATCGCCTGAGCGACCGAGCCGCGCGCCCATGTCGGGATCTGCTCCGCATCCTTGAGCTTCACGGCGCTGCTGCTCTGCTCCAGGCTGAATGCTCGCGCCAGCATCGTCACGAACTCGGCGCGAGTGGCCGTCTCATTCGGACGGAAGCTGCCGTCCTGATAGCCGTTCACGATGCCGCGGGCGGCGGCCTGTGCGATCGCAGCGCTAGCCCAATGCTGCCCCGCATCGCTGAACACCGTATTCGGCGCCGTCTCGCCCCCACCAGGCGTAGAGCCCGGCACAGTCGGTGTTCCTGGGCTCGTCGGCACGCCCGGCTTAGCAGGAGCCTCCGTACTTTGGTTATCCGTCGCCCCTGGCTGCTTCGGTGTCTCCGGCTGAGCTGGCTGTGCTCCCGGCGCGCTGCCCGATCCGTTGCCTCCACCACTGCCGGGAGACGGATAATATACCGGCTCGCCTTCGGTTGGAAGCGCCTTGCCCTTGAGATCGATGATGTGTCCCTCTGCCTGCTGGCCCACCACACCGATGCGGTTCAGATGCTCCAGAAACACCTCGTAATCGACCAGATTCAGCTCATAGTAACGGTTATCATCCTTCGCTGCCCGCATCGCGCGGTAGAAATCCCCGCCACCGGCCATGAAGGAATTCGTCGCGACGATATAATAGGCGTTCGGGTCCATATCCGTATAAGTGCCATTGCTATTGCGAAGCTGCACCTTCACCACACGCTGCCCCGTCTGCTTCACTTGCCCGGTTAAGGAATCCAGCTTCTCGCCCGGCTTAGTCGAATCATAATAGAATCGCATGCCCGCCACCTGCGGGAATCGTCCTTCGCCAGTCTCGACGCCGCTCACACCATTTTCCAGCGCAGCAGCAATCTCCTTACCGGTCATCTTGAGCGCGGACAGATTGTTGCCGAACGGCATGACCGTGAGCAGGTCGCCGAGCGTAATGTCGCCTTGCTGGATCGATGCGCGGACGCCGCCGCCATTTTGAATCGCCACATAACCCTTCACATCCGGCTCCTTGACGATCGACTTCACCTTCTCCAGCATCCCTTGTGCGACCAGATTGCCCAGATTCGTCTCCTGCTTGCGGACAGAGCCGCGTTCCCCATCCAGACGCACACGGGTGCTGCCGACCACTGTCTTGCGATATTCTGCGAGCGGCTCGGCATACTCCTTCAGCTTCGCCGCAGCCTCCGAGTCCTCGGCAAATCGATATTGACCGCTGCTATCCTTCTCATCCAGCTTCAACAGCTTCCCGTTCCATGACGTCAGCGCACCAGCCACGTCGAAGGTTACATCCAGTTGCCCCAGCGATACGTTGTATTCTCCGGTCTGCACGACTAATGTCGGCTCCTTATGCGTCCGCACCACGACGGGCTCATTAAGAATAGTGTGCGAATGTCCGCCGACCACAATGTCGATGCCCGCTACCGCCTCAGCCAGCTTGAGGTCATCCGCATAACCGAGATGCGTGAGTGCGATAATCTTGTTGACGCCCTCGCGCTCCAGCATCGCAACCGTTGCCTCAGCACTCGCCTTATAGTCCGCGAACTTCACCTTATCTCCCGGTGAGGACAGGGAGACCGTATCCAGGGTCGTCAGGCCGAAGATGCCGACCTTCTCTCCCTTCAACTCCTTAATGATCGCCGGGTAGATTCGTCCTTTCTCGCCCGCCGCGCCCGCCGCGCCGCTCGATAACCCGCCAAGCTGCCCATCCTGCGAGACATCGATATTGGCGCTGACGAACGGGAACTTGGCAGCCTGTACGAATTGCGCCAGCACGCCTGTCCCTTTATCAAACTCATGGTTGCCGAAGGTCATCGCGTCATAGCCGATGCGATTCATAAATTCCAGGTCTGCCAGACCATTGAACCGATTAAAATACAGCGTACCCGACATGACATCGCCCGCGTCCAGTACCAGCGTACTGTCATTGCGCAGCTCCTTGATCGCCGTGACGCGACGTGCAATGTTGTCCAGATGCGCATGGGTGTCATTCGTATGCAGCACACGCAGAGCATAATCGCCTTCTTCCCTGCCGCCGATGGCAAGCTGTGCCAGGAGCGGGTCATGATCACTGACGCGTCCATGCTCCGCGGCAAAGTCGGCATTGACATGCACCGCCTCAATGACTGCGGAGGCAGAGATGTTTTTGCTGGTCAGGATATGATCCAACGTCTGGGAATTGCCATCATAAATATACGAATAACGGCTGTTCTCCGGCAGCTTATTCACCAGATTGTCCAGTTCATCCCCTGCTACAATATTCAGTGTGCGCGAAAATTGAAAGTCATTAAAATCGCCGAGCGCGACCACATTCACCGCCGGGTCCTTCGTTATCAACGCCTTAATGAATCCATTCACCACAGCCGCCTGCTTGGCTCGCTGCACCTCGCTGCTGCGTGTTGCCGGCTGTGTGCTGCCATAGGGCTTCAGGTCGCCGCCCTTGGAGTTGAAGTGATTCGCAATGACCACCACGCGCTCACCATGGAATTCAAATTCGGCAGCCAACGGCTTGCGCGAGCTAGTGAACGCCTCATGAAGCGGGTCAATTCGACCAGGGTTCAGCGACAGCGTCCCATCCTCCTGCACCTGAATCCCCGTCGTCGCATCGCCTGCATTGCCCTGCTTCAGACTCACACGCTCTTGATTGTATAGAAAACCGACGCGAATGTTCGCCCCTGGCGCACCGCCATCCTGATTATTGGCCGGAGCAATCTCCGTATAAGCATAGACCGGCCCGCCCTTGCTGGCGATCGCCTCGATCAGCGTGCGGAAGCTCTCATCGGCTGCCGTCGTCCCGCTGTCTGTGGGACCGTCATTGTCCTGCACCTCCATTACCCCGATCACATCGGGTGCATGCAGCCGCTTGACGATGATGTCTCCAATCTGGAGCGCCCGCTCCGCATCCTTCTTGCTAAAATTCTCTAGATTAAAGGTCGCCACCGTCAGCTTGTCCTTGTCGAAGGCGATCGCTGCCGTCGCTTGCTCCAGGCCGCCTGGCACAACTGCAGGCAGATTGCCATCCGGCTGAAGCTTATAATTGCCGCTGGCATACGTCAGCACTCCTGTAATCGGCGCTGCAAAGCGATCCCCTGTCTTGACCGTCTCGCTCGGCTTCCGGTTAATGAACAGCCGCTGCGGATTGAGCGTGCTCTCGAACGGCTCCGCTCCATCCCCCGTCAGGATGACGCCCCCAGCAGGTGTGCGCAGCGGATTGCGATCTCCATTATCCACCGTTACCGCCAGACCCGGCTCACTGGAATATGGCCCGATAATCTCCGCCTGGTTGAGCTGAACTCTCATCCCCTCCAGACTTTCGTAGAAATCGATCGCATCCTTCTCGGGATTAAATAGAGCCAGTCGGTCCGAGTCAATCCACTTGGGAATGATGCGTCCGCCCGTGCCGATTACGATCGGCTGTGGCAGAGGCTGCCCCGCCTCGCTGACTGCAATCGTCCCCGCGACGATCTCCGTCACCGGCAGCTCCGTTGCCGATGCGCTGTATTCCTTGACTTGACCGGACACCTTCACCTTGTTGCCAATCGCCATACCGTGACCGGATTTGTAGACGAGGATGCCCTCCGAGGTCCGGTCATCGCTATCCTCCATTCCCGGAATCTCCTGCATATAGAAGGAGCTGGCATTCACAACAGTCGTCACGATACCCTCTACATCCTGCACCGCTTGTCCATCATACAATGAGCGGTGGGCGGCACCCTGAATGTCATGAATGCGCAGCTTATCCAGCTCCTGCAGCACCGTATAGCGGAAGGTGTAGACCGCGCTCGCGCTGCTATCCAGCACCGCGATAGCCCGGATCACAGTATCCTTCCCGACAGAGATCGGGCCACTGTACACTGCAGAAGCACGTGTCGGCTCGGAGTCATCCACCGTATAGTAGATGGTCGCTCCCGCCATCGGTGAAGACAGCGAGACAGTTGTATCCTTGACGATGCCGCCGGACGGCTTGCTCGCAACAACAGACAGCAGTTGACTGGTGACATCCGCCGCCGTGCGCGGCACCAGCTCCAGTCCATAGCTGGAATGGTACGTCATCACACCGGTTATCTGCTCATAGCTCGCTCCTGGTGTGAGCGCGGACGGACTGTTCTTCGCATATATGATGAATTCGCCGCCCGCCTGATCAGTGACATAGAAGGTCGAGCTGTTGTTTCTCGTGACCTGCACGTTTTTGACTGTAACCAGCATGCCTTCATAGATGCCGCCTGCCCCTTTGCCGCCATCGGCTGCAGGAGCGAAGTCCTTGGAGGTCAACACGACAGGCGCAGGGATCCCCTGGGCGGGCTGGATAACGCGGATGTAGCCGCCAGCGAAGCCCGACTTGTCCTTCTCGATCTGCACCAGACCATTAAAGAGTGTGATGGGGCCATAAGCCTCGATCCGGTCGCCTGGCTCCACAGTCGAATCGGTGCCGCGCACAACAATCCCGGCTTGTCCATCCTGGACATACAGATTGGCCATGCCGCCCGACTCCTCGCGATATGTAACGATACCTTGCACCGTTACCGCCGTGCCTGCCGGCTTCACTCGCGCCTCCGCGATCGTCAGCAGCGCCGTGTCTGCAATCGTGTAGTCCAGGGAGGCGAGCTCGCTGTTCTCCAGCCCCTCCTTCACGGCGTAGGCTTCGACGGTGATCGCCTGACCGATCTGAATCGGCGCGGTATACTCCACATATTCACCGCTGCTCCCCAGCCTGTAGTAGATGACTGCACCATCTGTGGCCGTGCTCAGCGTAACGGCTGTTCCAACTGGCAGTGCGCCCGGAGCCGGGGAGGCAGCCACCTTCGCGACATGGGTCGGCTTCACCTCCGTCCCTGTCTCTTCGACGAGCTGGAAGACCGTAGAAGAATCGCTGCGTATGCCCGGCACGCCAAAGTAAGCGCTCAGCACGCCACTTGCAACACGTATCTTGCGACCACGCAGCTCAGGATTATTATTCAGCCCGAATTGCTGCCGCACGGCTGTCACATTGGGCACCTGCACAGGCATGATCCTGCTGATATTTGTCTCATCGGGTTGATCTGCAATACCAAAGTTCGTATTACCGCTATAAGGAGCGGCCGTCTGCAAGCTGTTGATAGAGCCATTGAAGTACCCCACAACATACCCCTCTATGGTAGCGGATAGCCCATCATTGTTGCGCGCGATCGCATCCGTCACACTCAGCGGCTGATCTCCATCTGCCGCCGCAGCTCGTTCCTCCCACGGCCCGACCGGCAGAACACTGGTTGCGAGCAGGATGAAGGCAAGGAAGATTCGTAGCCAGCCTTGAGCTTGCTCAGCTTGCTTGCTATACATTAGATTCCCTCCATATGGTTGGTATCGGCCCATCACACCGCCGCCTAACCGCACCCGGCCGATGCATGTATGCCGTAAACACAGCTCTACTATATAGGACTGCCTTGGAGAGAGGTAGTACGTTAAGGTTAAATAGTATAAAAGGAGCATGAAATTGTGACCTGAATATTAAGAGATGTGTTTCGTTGACATTAGTAAGGACAAGAATTTACATAAAGCTCCATGATGAGCGATGTGCTGGCGAAGATTGGAGCCTTGCAGGCGGCTATAGACGCGGAGCGGACTAGGACGAGCTGAGATAAGCAGGAAGGCGCGAAGAAGGTAAAGGTGGAGTGACATTGGGGCAAATTGGCCAGCACCTGAAGAGGCGTGTAAAAAGAGAAAAAGCCGGATTCCGCGGAATCTCGGCTATTAGGCTTGAGCTTGCACCTGCGCTCTTGTGCGGAGCAACGGTAAGCTTCCGGCTCAGGAGCAAGACTTCTACTGCGGTTCAATCCACGCTCTCGCACGAGGAGCGACTAGCCCAGCAGCAGGACGAGCTGGCGCGGCTGCGTATTTCAATCCACGCTCCCGCACGAGGAGCGACCCAACTCTCTGAGAGGTCTAAAATACTCCGGTAAATGGGTTTCAATCCACGCTCCCGCACGAGGAGCGACAGCATATAACCGACCTAACGGAAAACGGGACTGGGTTTCAATCCACGCTCCCGCACGAGGAGCGACGATAGAGGGTTTTTAACAGACCTGCAGCAGCTCAAGGTTTCAATCCACGCTCCCGCACGAGGAGCGACGAAGGACGCGCCTATATCAATTTAATCATTGAATTGTTTCAATCCACGCTCCCGCACGAGGAGCGACCAAAAAATTTCATGAAGGAGTAGAGTGTTTTGGTGTTTCAATCCACGCTCCCGCACGAGGAGCGACGAATACGAGTACGTAGACGAGACGGGCGAGTCGCGTTTCAATCCACGCTCCCGCACGAGGAGCGACATTTTCAACCTCGTTCTTCCAGTTGTATTTCACGGTTTCAATCCACGCTCCCGCACGAGGAGCGACCAGACAGTAGCGCGGAGACGATCCTTTACACGGGGTTTCAATCCACGCTCCCGCACGAGGAGCGACCCTCTGACCGCCGTTACCGTCCGGTTCCCAAGCGATGTTTCAATCCACGCTCCCGCACGAGGAGCGACCCAAGTCCCGACGGATAGCCGCAATAGAGGCCGTGTTTCAATCCACGCTCCCGCACGAGGAGCGACGATTATGATCAAGTACAGATGGATGGCCCCGCTGCTGTTTCAATCCACGCTCCCGCACGAGGAGCGACACAGTCGCAGACGACCTATCAAGATTACCTCAGATTGTTTCAATCCACGCTCCCGCACGAGGAGCGACCTTATCTTGCTCCGGTGATTGAGCAGATCAAACAGATGTTTCAATCCACGCTCCCGCACGAGGAGCGACCCGTCGAATGATCAAGATTCGGAGGGCGCTTGGGTTTCAATCCACGCTCCCGCACGAGGAGCGACAGATCGAGGCGCCAAGTATATCTGACCAGCAAAGTGTTTCAATCCACGCTCCCGCACGAGGAGCGACGTTACGCCCTGCGCTCCAGTGGTTCGCCCGGCAGATGGTTTCAATCCACGCTCCCGCACGAGGAGCGACGGCACCCCTTCGCAGCCCTTATGCTGCAAGGGTTAGATCGCTTTAATCCGCGAACCTCCTTTATTATACCTTTTTCTCCGCCGAAAATCGACCACATTTTCCAAAAAATCCAGATTTCATGGGGGTTGCGAACCTCCCAGGGATTGAATGTGAGCTTCAGGTTCGCGCTGGCAGCCCAAGGGGCATCCTTAACAGCACTCCATTCATTATATAGAACAGTAATTCAGGAATCAGATACATTCCCAAGCCTGCATTCCCTATACCGATAACACCTCATGATACTGCCGCCAAGCGCTGCCCACTCCGTCGAAGACGACTTCCATCTCCAAGCCAGCCAGCGCCCCTCCCGGAGCAGCAGCGCACACAAACAAACAACGCAATCTCGCGATTGCGTTGTCTGTTCCAAGCACTTCATTATCAGAACTACCGAGCCGCTCACCCTACAGCGAAGAGAACACGGGCATAGCATGCCCGATGCTGCGCCCAGCCTGATTCTTTCTCTCGCCCTCGCTTAATCCTCCAGGCCGTGCTGCCTTCTAATTTCATAGAGTCCCTGCACGAGCACCTCGCTCGGATCGCGATTCAACTGCAGATAGGTCAGCAGCAGATGCAGCGGAAAAGCGCATACATTATTGCCGTCCTTAATCGCCGGGAAGCCGGTCTCGAACACTGGGCCAATCTCCTTATTCCAATCCAGTCCAGCGTGAACCTGCTCGGAAGGGAATTCTTCCTTCACCGCCTGTACGCACTGTGGAACCAGAATCTTGTCCACGATCGCCTTCGCTTCCTCCTCATTGGTCGCAGGCTGCTGGAGCGCTCGACCACCCTTCGTCTCCATCAGATCGACATAGAACGAGGACATCCACATCGCCGGATCATTGCCAGATTGAAATCTTGCAATCAGCTCCCGCAGGAAGAAGCCGCACGAATAAGTGCTTCCTTCATCATCCTTCACATGAAATACAAAAACCGGGCCATAGGCCTGAAAATTCATCACTTGTCCTTCCACATCATCAAAGCGGGTCTTCAACGCTGTCAGGCCGTTATGATACAACGCCTTGATCAGCTCCACCCACTGCTCCTGCGACATGCCTTCTTCCTTAATTTCAGCATCGCCGTTGGTTGTCACATTCGTCATCGTCATAACCCCTTATCGCCAATCTTAAGAATCTTCCTGAACACTGCTGCAAGACTCCAGCAGCATCCAGGCTCCACAACGGCAGAGGCAGTATAGCTAGCCACTTGCCAGAATCGCCCACAGCATCGCTCATGCCGCTGGGTCGCAGAGACGAGCCCTATACGATGCAACAAGCGATGCAAATGAAGCGGTGTCTAGTTACATCTATTATAGGCGCGCATGAGCCAGACTAGCAACCTTATCCGTGAAATCCACCTCATCCAAGGCCGCTTGGCCTGTCCAACTACTCGCGTCGCCCACCATGAGTGAAGCCATGCATCATGGCTGATGAGAGCTTGCCAGCTTCTCAAGCAGCCGCGCCAGCTCCCAGATTTCTTCCTCTGACAAAGCCGCCACCAGCTCCTCCAGCAACTGCATCCGCTTTTTGTGAATCGCGCTCACCAGCTCGCGTCCGGCATCGGTGATCTCCAGCATCACCACGCGACGATCCTGCTCTCCTCTTTCGCGTATGATAAGCCCCTGAGCGATCAGGCTGTCGGCCAGACCGGTAATCGCGCCCGACGTCACGAACAGCATCTCCGCCAATGCCGAAGCCTTCTGCGGGCCCTCATCTGCCAGCTTGAGCAGTATTCTCGCCTGACTTAGCCCCAGTCCCGAGATGTCCACTTTGTTCCATTGGGAAATCTGATGCCGACGAAGCTGCCGGAAAGCCTCGTCCACACGGAGCAGCGCTGCACTGTATGAGCTCCCCTCGTCCATATTCAAATTATCGCCAAGCCCCTGGCACTCTCTACTATCCCTATCCATTGATGGAGTACAGTCCTCTCATTACGATATTTTCCATTCCCTTCATAGCAACATAGCGAACAAATGAAGCTGCCCGCACCGCCGCCAAGGGAGTCTGTTCATCCTCGTCCTCTATAGTTTAACCTATTATTCCAATTTTTTTAAGGCTTGTCTATGATCCGCACAAGTTACGACCCAGCCCACCCCACCCATCACGCAAAAGAAGCGAGCAAGAGAGTCCCCCTCTCCGCTCGCTCCTTGATGCTGCTGTCCCTCATCCTCCCTGCTTCCGCAGCAGACGCAGCGGAGGTCGCTCCAGCACCAGCCTTCGCATCGTGCGCCACGCAATGTCCAGCGCCTCCTGCAGCTCCCAGGCGCTGGAGCCCACAGCCAGCACAGCCAACCCATGGCGGTCAGTCAGCGATACGCCCGTCACTACCTTGCGCCCCTCGCGGCGCGGCAGCGCGGCGGCCAATGCTTCCCGCAGACGCTCCACATGCTCCGGCGCAACTCGGTCAGAGAAGCAGTAGAACGTGCCCGTATGCGTGCTATTCTGCCATGCGCCCGGAGCGTCCAGCCACTGCCGAGCGGGCAGCACCCGTTGCCGCTGAGCGAAGATCAGCTCGCTGCCGTAGTAGACATGCAGCCGATTGTCCAGCTCGCGGTAGTGGAATCTCTCCTGACGCAGCGTGCGACCCGGGCAGAGCACCTCCGCCTGCATCCAGACCGCGCCGCGCGCAAGCTCTACACTCGTCACACCTTTGTAGGCCGCATCCTTGTACAGCATGATGGGCTCCATCATGCACTCCACAACCGCACGCTCACCAAGCGTGAACCGCTGCGTCAAGCTCGCAGCCGAGTGCTGCCCGCATGGATGAACCTTCGTATAGCTCTGATTGGTCAAGTAGACGCTGGCTCCAGCCTGCGCTTCCCAACTCAACTCATAGCGATCGCCATCCATCAGACCCGGCGAGACATCCATCACAATAATGCCGAGCTCATCTGGCAGTGGGAACGCCTTGGCGATTTTGAGCGGGGCTGTGTGGTACTTGCCTGAGATGGAGGTCTGCCCGTCCGCCGCTGTGAAGGTCACAGCCAACTGCGCAGGCTGCACGCCCGAATCAGCCGTGATGATGCGGGGTTCCATGGGCGTGCGCCATCTCATGCTCGATCCAGCCGATGATCTCCGCTACGCCCTGACCGCCATGCAGATTGGAGAATACATACGGCCTGCTGCCTCGCGCCTGCTTCGTGTCCGACTCCATCACCTCAAGCCGCGCCCCTACATAGGGCGCCAGGTCAATCTTGTTCACCAAGAGCAGATCGGAGCGGGTAATGCCCGGCCCTCCCTTGCGCGGCAGCTTCTCGCCTTGCGCGACATCGATAATATAGATGAAGCGGTCGACCAGCTCCGGGCTGAACGCCGCAGCCAGATTGTCGCCGCCGCTCTCGATGAAGATAATATCCAGATGGCCTATCCGCTCCTGCAGCTCCTCCACCGCCTCGAAATTCATCGACGCATCCTCACGGATGGCGGTATGCGGGCAGCCGCCTGTCTCGACGCCAATGATGCGCTCCTCCGGCAGAACGCCTGTGCTTAGCAGGATGCGCGCATCCTCCTTCGTGTAGATATCGTTGGTGATGACGCCCAGGCTATACTTGCCCGCCAGCTCGCGCGCGATCGTCTCCAGCAGCGCCGTCTTCCCCGATCCGACTGGCCCGCCGATTCCAATCCGCACAGGACGCGAACGATCCAGTGTCGGCTGCTCCCAATGATCATGGTGATGATGTCCTGTTCCTTGACACATATCCAGTTCCTCCCCAGTAGGCAATATGATGCTTATACAAAATGCAATATACAATAGATTATTTCCTGCACGCCCTAGGACATGAACAGCCGCGAATACAAGCTCTCATGCCGCATCATTGCCAGCTCCGCATGCGGCATATTCGTCCAGGCCTCCTCCGGCTGCTGCCCGCACTGCTCCTCCCAGACCTCGACGATAACAGACAGCAACCGGGCAAGGATCGCCTGCCCCTCCGTCTGCCCCAGCGGCAGCAGTCGCAGCGCACTGTTCACGCAGGTGAGAACACAGCTATACAGATAACCCTGTACAGCCTGCTCCAGCGAGATGCCCAGCCGCAGGCAGACCCAGCCATACACCAGCGGATGGGAGGCGCTGCACTCGCCAGCCTTCACCGCCTGCGCCAACTCGGCGAGAGCCAGCTCGGGATGGATCGCCATCGCCAGCCGCAGCAGCCGCTTGCCCATCTTCTCCAGGCCGATGCGCGATTCCAGGCCGAGCCGCTGCACGTGGACGACCCGATCCACCTGCCAGAGCCGATCCAGCCTGCCCTTTGGCACATCACGATACACTGCCTTGATCACCATCGCATCGGCAGGCGCCCAGCTCTGGCGCAGCATCGCCCGCGCGAACTGCTCCAGCCCGGAGCCATTGCGCACGGCGCCCTCCTGCACCAGCGTCTCCAGCCCGAACGAGTGAGAGAAGCCTCCGATCGGCAGCGCCGAATCCAGCAACTGCTGGAGCGCAAGCCATGCCGCCTGCTCCTTCATTCATCCCACCGCCCTAGAACCTAGAATAGGAAATACCGCTGCGCCATCGGCAGCACCTGCGCTGGCTCGCATGTCACTCGCTCGCCATCCACCTTCACCTCATACGTCTCCGGGTCGACCTCAATCATCGGCGTCCCATCATTGTGGATCATATCCTTCTTGCTGATCGCGCGACAGCCCTTGACCGGCTCGACCCGCTTTTGCAGCCCCAGCTCCTGAGCGATCCCGCGCTCATACGCCGCCTGCGAGACAAACGTAATCGAGCTGACATACTTCGCCTTGCCCAGCGCCGCGAACATCGGGCGTCCGAACACAGGCTGCGGCGTCGGAATCGAGGCGTTCGGGTCGCCCATCTGGGCGAATGCGATGGAGCCGCCCTTGAGCACCAGATCCGGCTTCACGCCGAAGAACATCGGACTCCAGAAGACGAGATCCGCGAACTTGCCGACCTCGACCGAGCCGACCCGATGCGAGATGCCGTGCGTAATCGCCGGATTGATCGTGTACTTGGCGATATACCGCTTGATACGCTCGTTATCTCCGCTCTCCTCCGTATCTGCCCCCAGCATGCCGCGCTGCGCCTTCATCTTGTCCGCCGTCTGCCAGGTGCGGAGGATCACCTCACCGACCCGCCCCATCGCCTGCGAGTCGGAGCTGATCATGCTGAACACGCCCAGATCATGCAATATATCCTCTGCCGCGATCGTCTCCGGCCGAATCCGTGAATCGGCAAAGGCGACATCCTCCGGAATCCGGCTATCCAGATGGTGACAGACCATCAGCATATCCAGATGCTCCTCTATCGTGTTAATCGTAAACGGACGGGTCGGATTCGTCGACGACGGCAGCACATTAAGCTGCGAGGCCGCGCGGATAATATCTGGCGCATGACCGCCCCCGGCCCCCTCCGTATGGTAGGTGTGGATCGTCCTGCCCTTGAACGCCGCCAGCGTATCCTCCAGGAAGCCCGCCTCGTTCAGCGTATCCGTATGAATAGCTACCTGCACATCATAGCGATCAGCCGCCTCCAGACAACGGTCGATCGCCGCCGGAGTCGTCCCCCAGTCCTCATGCAGCTTCAGTCCGATCGCTCCGGCCTCGATCTGCTCCGCCAGCGGCTCGATGAACGACGCATTGCCCTTGCCGGTGAAGCCCAGATTCATCGGGAACTCCTCCGCGGCCTCCAGCATACGGCGCATATGCCATGCGCCCGGCGTCACTGTCGTCGCGTTCGTGCCCGTTGCCGGACCCGTGCCGCCGCCGATCATCGTCGTTACCCCGGACGAGAGTGCCGTCTCGATCTGCTGCGGACAGATAAAATGAATATGTGAATCGATACCTCCGGCTGTTACAATTTTGCCCTCTCCTGCAATGACCTCCGTGCTGGCTCCGGCAATCATATGGCTGTCGACACCATCCATTATATCCGGGTTGCCGCCCTTGCCGATGCCGACGATCACACCGTCCTTGATCCCTATATCCGCCTTCACAATCCCCCAATGGTCGATGATGACCGCGTTCGTAATGAGGGTATCGAGCACGCCTTCATCACGGAGCGCGCCGCTGGACTGTCCCATACCGTCGCGAATGACCTTGCCGCCGCCGAACTTGCACTCGTCGCCATACACCGTAGCATCCCGCTCAATCCGCGCCCACAGATTCGTATCCGCCAGCCTGATGGCATCTCCGGTCGTGGGGCCGAACATTAGCGCATAGTCATTGCGATTCATCCCGCTCACCTTGGCCCCTCCTTCCAGCGCTCCAGCCTGGCACGAACCTGCTCGTTCATTTGCCCCCGCACCGCCTCGCCCTGCGTAAGGTCGTTCAGCCCGTAGGATCGGCGCTTGCCTCCCAGCTCAACCAGCATCACTGGCTTCTCCTCGCCAGGCTCGAACCGTACCGCCGTGCCGGCTGGAATATGAAGCCTCATGCCGAATGCCGCCTCTCTATTGAATGCCAGCGCACGATTCACCTCAAAAAAATGAAAATGCGAGCCCACCTGCACCGGACGATCGCCAGTATTAACGACGATCAGCTCGCAGGTCGCTCTGCCCGCATTCAGCATAATTTGCCCTGGCTTCACTCTATACTCTCCTGGAACCATCCTATCCACGCCCCCTCGCAGGTCATCTCGTCTAGTACTGAATCGGATGATGAATCGTGACCAGCTTCGTCCCATCCCGGAAGGTAGCCTCCACCTGTACCTCATGAATCATCTGCGGCACCCCCTCCATCACCTGCTCCTTGCGCAGGATACTCGTGCCGAATTCCATCAGTTGTGCCACGGTCATTCCATCACGCGCCCCCTCCATCACCTCGGATGTTATCAAGGCTATACTCTCAGGATAATTAAGCTTGACCCCTCGATTCAGCCGCCGTTTCGCCAAATCAGCAGCAATGGTGATGAGCAGTTTCTCCTTCTCGCGTTCGGTTAACTGCATTCCATTACACACCCCTGTCAGGTTTTATTCAACGTCATGCTTCCATTATAGAAAGGGCTCGCTAGGATGTAAAGATGTTTGTGTCATAAAACATGACGTAATTTTGAATAAATTGTAAAATACCTAACATGTCGAAGCTTGACTGTTCGTGTCCGTGCTCTCCCCTATGCTGCTCGCGCCGCTTGCAGGACAAGGCTTCTCCAGCTTTTACTTTTTCCCTATACGATGTCGAAAGGTAGCCATTGCTTGTCTGTTGTGGTACACTCGAGAGTATCGATATTTTATAATTAATATGATGACAGATGTACAGCGGCTGTTATGAAGACCCTCTCCAGAGATGGATATTCCTGCCTCATTGTCTATAGTTGAATGTAAAATTATAGGTAAATGCTATCAAGCAGGTGGGGGAGATCAGTACGCTGTATATCCACATACAAGAGGAGGGTTTATCCGTGTCGGCAAAAAAAATGAGATCTGACATGATTAAAAAAGGCTTTGACCGTGCCCCTCACCGCAGTCTGCTGCGCGCAGCCGGGGTGAAGGAGGAGGATTTCGGCAAGCCGTTCATCGCAGTCTGCAACTCCTACATCGACATCGTTCCTGGCCATGTCCACCTGCAGGAATTCGGCAAGATCGTGAAGGAAGCGATCCGCGAAGCAGGCGGCGTACCATTCGAGTTCAATACAATCGGCGTCGATGACGGTATCGCCATGGGTCATATCGGCATGCGCTACTCGCTGCCAAGCCGCGAGATTATCGCGGACGCGCTGGAGACCGTCGTATCCGCTCACTGGTTTGACGGTATGGTATGTATCCCGAACTGTGACAAGATTACACCGGGCATGATGATGGGCGCGCTGCGTGTCAACATTCCGACTCTATTCGTCAGCGGCGGGCCGATGAAGGCAGGCAAAACCTCCGACGGACGCTCCATCTCCCTCTCCAGTGTATTTGAGGGCGTAGGCGCCTTCCAAGCGGGCAAAATCGACGAGCAAGGGCTGCAAGAGCTGGAGCAGTACGGTTGCCCGACCTGCGGCTCCTGCTCCGGTATGTTCACCGCCAACTCGATGAACTGTCTGGCTGAAGCGCTCGGCCTGGCTCTGCCGGGCAACGGCACGATCCTCGCTGTCGCTCCAGAACGCCGCGAGTTCGTCAAGCGCTCTGCCAAGCAATTGATGGAGCTGATCGAGAAGGACATCAAGCCGCGTGACATCGTCACGATCGAGACGATCGACAATGCGTTTGCACTCGATATGGCAATGGGCGGTTCCACCAATACGGTACTGCACACCCTGGCGCTGGCTCATGAGGCGGGCTTTGAATATCCGGTAGAGCGCATCAATGAAGTGGCAGCGCGCGTGCCGCATCTGGCGAAGATCGCTCCGGCATCCGATTATCATATTGAGGATGTCCATAATGCAGGCGGCGTATCCGCTGTGCTGAACGAGCTGTTCAAGAAGGAAGGCGCACTGCATGGCGACCGGATTACGGTCACTGGCAAGACGCTGCGCGAGAACGTCGAGGGCTGCGAGATTGTGGATAAGGACGTCATTCGTCCGATCGACAATCCGCACAGCGAGCGTGGCGGCCTGGCTGTCCTGTTCGGCAACCTGGCTCCAGATGGCGCGATTATCAAGGTCGGCGCTGTCGATCCATCGGTAGGCGGCTATCACAAGGGCCCTGCAATCTGCTTCGACTCCCAGGATGATGCGCTGTATGGCATCGCGAACGGCCATGTGAAGGAAGGCCATGTTGTCGTCATCCGCTATGAAGGACCGAAGGGTGGACCCGGCATGCCGGAGATGCTGGCCCCAACGTCGCAGATTGTCGGCATGGGACTTGGAGCCAAGGTCGGCCTGATTACAGACGGACGCTTCTCGGGCGCCTCCCGCGGCATCAGCATCGGCCATATCTCGCCGGAAGCGGCCGAGGGCGGACCGATCGCCTTCGTCGAGGATGGCGACATCATCGAGCTGGATCTGAACAATCGCAAGATCGAGCTTCACATCAGCGACGAGGAATTCGCTGCTCGCCGCGCCAACTGGAAGGGCTTCGAGTCGAAGGTGAAGACAGGCTATCTGGCTCGCTACTCCAAGCTGGTAACCTCTGCAAGCACCGGCGGCGTTATGAAGGTCTAATATCTCAATATAATATAAAACCGCTAAGGAATAAGCTCCTTAGCGGTTTTATTAGCATTATAGGATAAGTCCCTTGCCACGGGCTGCAGTTGCTCGCGCGCCTCGGCAGATGAAGCTGATTCAGGCCGATTGCCCTCATTGGGCGGCTCATTGACATAACGACGGTTAAACTCCTTCATCGACATCGCCATAATCTTCGGCGACAGCACCGAGCGCTTGTCCTTGAGGCGACTTAATCCAGTAGGATGAAGCACGCTGAGCAGAAGCTTCAGATAGACCTGAGTGAGTCTGCTGAAGATTCCCTTTGGTAGATCGAGCACCGTAAATCCGAAATTCTCCGAGCCGCGATTAATCATACTGATGCCGTAGATGCCACGCACTTCCCCAAGCTCGCGACGGGCAGCAAGCTGCTGCGCCATGCCGGGCAGCGCCTTCTCCACCTCGCGAATCATTATAATCGCTACCTGCACAAGCGACTTGGAGGTGCGCATCACCTCAAACAGCCGCTTGTTGTCAAAATGCAGCTCGACGATCTTATCATTGCTCGCGATCTGCTGCCCCTCAGGCAATTGCAGCGTCTGGCCGTGATAGGTACGAATGCGATAGTGGAACATGCCGCCCCCCTCCTTCACCGGCACGAGCCGGAACAGCAGGTGGAACAGACGCTCCCAGCCCAGCCACAGCCCGATGAGCAGCCGCTTGGCCAGACCTGGCTTCGCTTGCCTGATAGCCCTGGGCTGCTTCCCAAGGGCCTGATCTGTCAGATCAATCATCTCCTGAATGGTGACGAAGCGGTAGCCCTTCTCCTGACCAGCCTGCATGTAGCTCTCCAGTGCACGCAGCATATTGGCCGGGGCGCCCTCATCCGCGCCAAGCGTCGTGCCGCAATCATGCAGCAGCAGCACCTCGCCCGGACGCAGCTTCTTGAGCATGCGCTTGGTTAGCCGCTCCGCACCCACCCTTGTCCTCCAGTCGCCGAACATCGCCGACCACAGAATAATCTGCAGATAGCCAAGCCGTGAAAAATCAAACAAATTGACAATCCCCCATGGCGGACGATAAAACACCGACGTCAATCCAGTCGCATCGCGGATAATCTCCGAGGTGCGGTAGATCTGCCGTCTGACCTCCTTGGGGCGCATCACCCAATTGGACTTGTGAACATAATTGTGAATACCAATGACATGACCTTCATCCTTCATTCTCCGCAGCAGCTCCGGATGTTTCTCCGCATTGGCGCCAACAACAAAAAACGTTGCCTTGGCATTATATTTGGCTAATAAATTCAGTAAGAGCGGAGTGTACTTCGGATCAGGGCCATCGTCGAAGGTTAGCGCAATCTCACGATCGGCACGCCCCCTCTTGAATACCCGAAAGCCGAATGTCCGGCTGATCAGCCCCGGCAGGAAAGCGTAGAAGGTCAAAATGTAGAATCCCCATAGCATCAAATTCTCCATAATTATCCCCGCTAATCTCTAGTCTGTTCTCCCGCAAGCTAATCATCAATTTCTATATGGCACACTTATATTATTGTAACATACGAAAACATGAATAGGCATCTTTTTAAAAACATAGTACAATCAGTTAAAAGGCAGCATGAGCCAGCCTCGCTCCATCTTGGCCTGACTATGGGCCCCGGCGCTCCCCTCGCCGGATGGGTTCGACTGCGCTAAGCTGCCGTGTGCCTCGCGTGCAAGATCAATTATGAAGGAGACGAGATATGCTGCCCTTTTACAAGAAATATTGGCGAACCGCATTTGACATTGCACTCATTGTTCTTACTGTATATCTTATTATGTATGCTTTCAGTTTTATATACCGGATTGCTACACCGGTCATTTTGTCCTTCGTCATATTTGCCATGATTGAGCCATTAGCAAGGCGACTGAACCGCATCGGCATCAGCAAGTCAATTGCATCCGCCATTTCAGTATTCTTCTTCGCCATCGTCATCGTCGGCGCATTCGTTGGAGCCGGGATGATCCTGACCCATCAGATTACAGGGCTGCTCAAGCTGCTGCCGCAATATCAGGACGAGATGAAGGAGCAGATTGCGTCCATCTCTACCTATCTGAGCGACAAATCCACGCTCATTCCACCCGATATTATGAGCACGTCTGCCAATCTGATCGAGTCGGTCACCAAATGGGGAAGCGAGCTGGCCAAGTCGTTCCTGAGCGGGTTTGTCGGCTTACTGACCTCGTTCTCGACCTTCATGTTCAATCTGGTCATCGCCGTGGTGCTGGCCTACTTCCTGAGCATCGAGATCGGAGACTGGAAGCGGATTGCCGGGGAGAAGACACCGCGAACCTTTAAGACCGCCTTCTTCTTTCTGAAGGATAATGTATTCTCCGGTCTTGCCGTCTATCTGAAGGCACAGATGAAGCTGATCAGCATGACCTTCATCATCATCCTGGCCGTCCTGCTTGTGCTTCGCGTGGACAATGCGTTCACGGTAGCCGTTATCTCGGCCATCTTTGATGTGTTGCCGCTGCTTGGGGTCAGCACGATCTTCATCCCGTGGATTATCTATCTCTTCATCGTGGGCAATACGACGCTGGCGCTATGCCTGAGCGCGCTGCTGCTCGCGGTGCTTCTGGCCCGGCAAATTCTGGAGCCCAAGATTACCGGAGATTCACTGGGCGTATCGGCCTATACAACATTGGTCTTCATGATCGTCTCTCTGTCGCTGTTCGGGGTTGCCGGCGTCATCCTGTCTCCGGTACTCGTCATTCTGATCAAGGCACTGTATGACCAGGGCTATCTGAAGCGCTGGATTCGCAGACCAACGGATGAATATGACGATCAAGCGCCCCCTCCTGCTCCTCCCGCTTCGCCAGACGGCGGCGGAGCCGCAGCGACCTGATCGGAGCCGTATTCCGGCTTACCCCCGCTTCCCTTCCGCCAACCGCTCCATCACGCCCCGGAACAGCAGCGTCGCCTGATTGCTGCTGCCCGGGAGCCGATTCTCCGCGACAACGGCGACCGCATAGCGTGCGGAGCGCGCTGGCCCATAGCCAACAAACCACTGATGATTGCGCTCCTTGCCATCCTGCAATGTCTGGGCGGTACCGGACTTGCCAGCCAGCGGCCACTTCGTTCCAAGCAGCGACTTGCCAGTGCCTGATGCTACAACTCCCTCCATGCCGCGCAGCAGCGCATTTGCCGTCGCGGGCGCAATGCGCCCGTGCGGCGAGTGTAGCTGCTGCGAAGGCAAGCTCGCCAGCAGTTGCCCATTGCCGTAACGCAGCTCAGAGACGATGCGAGGAGACTGGACGATGCCCCCATGCAGCAGCGTCACCATCAGATTAGCTGCCTGCAGCGGAGAGAGCGCCACATCACGCTGACCAATCGCCGTCTGCGCCAGCAACCCGCCATCTCGCTGTTGCGGGAGACTATAGAATATGCGTCCCCCCTCCTCCTCTCCCAGCAGCCTCAGCGGCTGCCCGAGCGGCTCAAATACACCATCGCTATGCCAGCCGACCTGCTTGCCCAGCCCCAGCCTGTCCGCCGTATGCTGGAGCTGCCCCGGCAGCAGCCGCTCGCCGAGCGTCGCGAAGGCAATGTTGCAGGATTGCGCGAGCGCCTCCTGCAATGTCAGCGTGCCATGTCCTCCATGCTTCCAACAGCTCAAGCCATACTTGCCGTATTCGCCACTACAGTGGAAGCGTTCGTTCAAGTGTGTCCGCCCCGCCTCCAGAGCGGCCGCCTCCGTCACGAGCTTGAAGACCGAGCCGGGCGCTATCGCATGAACCGCACGATTGATCATCTCCCGCCCTTCTGAACGAAGCGCATAGGGATCGTAGAGCGGACGCGACACCATCGCGATGACATCGGATGACTGGGCATCCAGCACGACGATTGCCCCTTCCTTCAGCCCGGCGCTATCGGCATACTGCTCCAGCCGAGTCTGAATATCCAGGTCGAGCGTCGTGACCACCCGCAGCGGATAATACGGGTTGTCCTGACGTAAGAGCCGCATATCCAGCCCGTGCAGCGACTGGTTCATCCCATCTGTATAATGTGCGACCGAGACCGCGCCGATGCCATGCAGCAACGGGTCCAGCGACTTCTCCAGCCCCGCACCGCCGATCTGGTCCCGCAGCGACCATCTGCCTAGCGGAAGCTTGTCGCCATGCACAGCAGCGATCCGCTCCGGGTGCTGGCTAATGTAGCCCAGCGCATGCATCGCCGGGTAGGGAGCCAGATAGCGCTCCCGGTACGGAAGCGCACGAATGCCCTCCAGTCGCAGCTCCTGCAATTGTGCAAGCTGATCTGTACTCAGTCGGTACGGTTGCTTGCCCGGACGGCCTTGCTTATCATCATAGTAAAAGGACGGCTCCTTGAGGCTGTTAAGCCAGAACAACAGTTGCTCCGGGCGAGTCTCCAGGATAGCCGCCAGCCGCTCGTACTGCTCGTCGTACTCTCCAGACTTGCGACTCACCGGATATGCAGCCAGCGCCATCACCGTCTTGCCTGTCAACGCTTGACCGCTCCGATCGACAAAGTCGGCCCGACCGCCGTCCAGCACCAGCGTCCGCTCCCTCTGTCCGACAGATTCGCTCCGATAATGGGTCGCCTTCGCCGCTGCCGGGGCATGCGGCAGCCATTGCAACCAGGCCAGCCGCAGCATCTGCAGCAGAGCGATAGCCGTTACAGCAATCCCCAGCAGAAATATCCGCTTGTTGCGCATCGCTCTCATGCCTTTGGGTGCTGCTCTCCTCTGCATCTTCTCATCCCTCCAGTATAGAATCAGTATGACCAATTTGGGCATTCGATACTATCAGATGGGATGTTGTGACTATACGTATAGTCCGTCCCGCTACCTGAGCCGACAATACGAGACAATAGCTGGACGAATCTGGACGGCAGCACGAATAGCTGCGACCTAGACGGCCACAGCTACTCCAGCTTGACATTGAGATAGACCTCAGGATAACAGCCAGAGCCAGACATATAGCCCTGTCAGCGTAACGAATAACGTAGGGACGGTCAGCACCACCCCGACCTTGAGATAGTAGCCCCATGAGATCTTGACACCTTTTCGTGCCAGCACATGCAGCCATAGCAAGGTTGCAAGCGATCCGATCGGCGTAATTTTGGGCCCGAGGTCCGAGCCAATCACGTTGGCATAGATCAGCGCCTCACGCAGCACTCCGCTCGTTGCCGTCTCCTGAATCGCCAGTGCATTGATCATCACGGTAGGCATATTGTTCATGACCGACGACAGCAAGGCGGCAATCGCCCCCATGCCGAGCGTAGCGGCATACAGCCCTTGCTCAGCCACGGTCTGAATCATGCCGCTGAGCTCCGTTGTCAGCCCGACATTGCGCAGGCCGTATACAACCACGTACATCCCGATGGAGAAGACCACAACAGCCCATGGCGCCTCCTTCAGCATCCGCTTCGTGTCCACCGCATCACTCCGGCGAGAGAGCATCACAAAGATAAGTGCCGCAACACCTGCGATCGCAGAGACCGGCACACGAATGAACTCACTGAGCAAGTACGCCACGAACAAGATCGCCAGAATGACCCATGAAGCGCGAAATAGCCGCTTGTCTTTGATCGCATCCGCTGGCTGCTTCAGACTCGCCATATCGTACTGCTTGGGAATGCTCTTGCGGAAGAACAGATACAGCACCCCCATACTGGCAACGAGCGCAAACAGGTTAGGCACCATCATTCGGCTCGCATATCTCAGGAAATCAATACCGAAGAAGTCAGCCGACACGATGTTGACCAGATTGCTAATGACAAACGGCAGCGATGTCGTATCCGATATGAAGCCGCCAGCCATAATGAAAGGTAGAATCATACGGTCATCAAACTTCAACGCCCGAACCATCGCCAGCACGATCGGGGTCAGGATCAGGGCTGCACCATCATTGGCAAAAAAAGCAGCGACGACCGCGCCTAGCAACGTAACGAGGATGAACATCCGTGTGCCATTTCCCCGAGCAAGCCGGGCCATATGCAGAGCCGCCCATTCAAAAAAGCCCAGCTCATCCAGGATGAGCGAAATCAGAATAATCGCAATGAAGGTCAGCGTGGCATTCCACACGATGAGCGTAACATCCCGTACATCTCCAAAGCTGACCACGCCCAGCATGAGCGCCAGCGCTGCTCCGCCAGCAGCACTCCAGCCGATGCCGATACCCTTGGGCTGCCAGATGACGAAGAGCAACGTAAGTAAGAATAAAAAAATCGCAAGATATAACATCTGGTTCCTCCCGAGCGACGTACACATGATGAATTTCATAACTTAGCAGGTTCAACCTACGCCACAAGCAGGAGCTTATGAGATAAGAGATGATGATAGCAAGCTGCTCCATGCCTGCCCGCAGGGCATAGCAGTTGCTTCTGTGACACAAGCCTTCTGTATTCTATAATTATGCGTTACCTTATTCACTCCATCAGAATGATCCGCCAGCTCTAAGGACTGGACAATCTCATCCCGTACAAGGTACCGCCTCCGCTCCTCCTCCTCCATTCTCAACGATCGAACTGGCAGTATCACTTCCTGCCCTCATGAGTATAAGCTGTCGCTTATCCTTATGTCCATTCTTTTCATGACATGCTTCCATTGTCTGCATCATCAAGGGAAATGCTCCTAATCGACGGATGCTATTCATCTATCGCCTGTCCTGTTGTTAGGTTCTTCCTGCCCTGCATGATACATGATCACTAGGGAATTCTAGAGGCAATCCAATCTGATGAGCAGCTACTTGCTGCAAGAAACCAATAGCATGCCAGACTTGCAGGTTGGGGGCTAGATTTTAGTTGGTGCATAATCAACGATTACTCACTATTGGAGGGAATGGATATGGATAAGCCGCTGCTGGCAGCACACGAGTCGCTTGAAATTCATGAGCTGCTCAATATGAAGACGCTCGATCTTGCCAAGTCCAAGCTTCTGCAAGGACTCGTATTTGATCAGGACTTGAGGGCGCTGATGGAGAAGGATGTACAGCAGTCAAGTGCGGCCATCGCCAGCCTGCAGGCCATCTATGCGCGAGCGCCTTTCTGCACTGAGGTTCCCGAGAACCGCCCAACCCCGATTCTACATTAAAGGAGCCTACACGATGAACCACGATCATTTGGACCCGATAAATGCCATCCATATGCCGGAGCTTGCCGATATGACATTGGCTGTTGATTTCCTGACTCGCGCCAAGCAGGGGGTCCGCAACCTCGCCTTTGCCCTCACCGAGAGCGCCTCTCCCGAAGTCCAGGTCTTGCTCAAGGGAATGCTGAGGCAAGCCATAGCACTTCACCAGGACATTACTGCCTTGATGATTGCCAAGAAATGGTTTCACCCGTATGAGCTGAGCGAGCAGTACAAGCTGGATCAGCTTTCAGCCAACAATACCGTACTCATCGGCCAAATGAAGCTGTTTCCCGCGGACACTTCGCGTAAGGGAATGTTCGACCATGCGCCGGATGAGGCTGGACAAGGGAGGAAGAGCAGCCCATGAAAGCCGTCACCTATCAAGGCATTAAAGACATCGCGGTTAAGGATGTGCCCGATCCCCGTATCGAAAAGCCCGATGATATGATTGTGAAGCTGACCAGCACTGCCATCTGCGGCTCCGATCTGCACCTTATTCACGGCATGATCCCCAATCTCCACGAGAATGATGTTATTGGCCATGAGCCCATCGGTATTGTGGAGGAGGTAGGCTCAGGCGTGAGCAAGCTCAAAAAAGGAGATCGCGTCATCATTCCGTTCACGATCGCCTGCGGGCAGTGCTTCTATTGCCAGCACCAGTTGGAGAGCCAATGCGACCATTCCAATGACAATGGCGATATGGGCGGATACTTCGGCTATTCCCGCAATACTGGTGGCTATCCTGGCGCACAGGCACAATATTTGCGGGTCCCCTTCGCCAACTTCACCCATTTCAAGGTGCCGGAGAGCAGCGAATTACCTGATGAGAAGCTCATCCTGATCGCCGATGCGCTAACCACCGCTTACTGGAGTGTGGATAACGCTGGCGTGAAGAGCGGCGATACGGTCATCATCCTGGGATGCGGCCCGGTCGGCCTGCTTGCCCAAAAATGCTGTTGGCTAAAGGGAGCCAAGCGAGTCATTGCGGTGGATTATATCGACTATCGGCTGCAGCATGCCAAAAGAACCAATCACGTCGAGACCGTCCATATCGGAGAGGATGTCCACCTTGGCGCCTTGCTCAAGGAGATGACCCAAGGCGGGGCTGACGTTGTCATCGATGCAGTAGGAATGGACGGCAGGATGAGCGACCTCGAATTTCTTGCCAGCGGCATGAAGCTGCAGGGCGGAGCATTAGGCCCCCTTATCATCGCCTCACAGGCTGTCCGCAAGGCAGGCACAATTCAAATTACAGGAGTATATGGCGGCAGATACAATGCCTTTCCGCTTGGCGATCTGATGCAACGCAATATTAATATCCGGTCTGGGCAAGCCCCGGTTATTCACTATATGCCCCACATGTATGAGCTGGTGGCAAGCGGGAAGATCGATCCCGGAGACATCGTGACCCACGTATTGCCGCTCAGCGAGGCCAAGCATGGCTATGAGCTATTTGACACCAAAACAGATAACTGCATTAAAGTCATACTGAAACCTTAACAGATGGAGGCAAGTACGATGAGCAACAATCATTATGCATGGCATGAGGTGCTGGAGGTTCATGAGCTCGCAGCGTTCAAAACCATCTGTCTCACCAAATCAAAGACGATGGACATGCTGGTATCTGACCCACAGCTTAAATCGTTAATGCAACAAGACGCGGAGCAATCGGCCACGCAGTTGCAAGCGTTAAGCACTATTCTCAACAAAGCCACAGAGCAGGAGATTGGTTATGAACCCCATCATTGAATATATTACCGGGCTCAATACGCTGACCGATCAGGTCATTGCCACCGATCTGCTACTGGCAGCCAAGACCGGCGTGCGAAACTATGCCGCAGCCATTACAGAAGCTGTCACACCAGAGATCAGAGAGATGCTGGAGTATCAGTTGGAGCAAAACATCGAGCTATTTGAACAAATTTCAAGCTATATGGTGGAGCGCGGGTGGTACCAGCCTTGGGATGTACGTGAACAGCTGTTGATGGATATGCAACATGCAAAGACGGCCCTCAATTTACCTTGAGAGCCGTTGCATGAAGAGGATAGGATACCCTCTCTTTATGCGAGCTTTAACTCGATCTGCTACTTTTGGGGTCTCTTCGAGACCCCTGCATTCTTATTTTGTCCTTTATAAGTCGTCTCGCCCTTTGTGAGTTTGTTCAACCATTTATTTTTGGAGTTACTGTCCAGCTCTTCATCAATGGTCGGCAAGACCTTCTCAAAGAAGCCTCCCTCTTTGTTTTCTGTAAACCACTGGTGTGAGGCTGTACTGTTGCTTGTCCCGCTGTCCTTGTTATCATCACCTAGAGGATAGGAGACATGGCTTGGCTTACCACTCCAGTTTAAAATCTTCTTTAGTTTCTGCATCCCCACCGTTTCACCGAGCCGAGCATCTCCCAGTACTCCCTGATCCAGCTCATGCACCAGGCGCCCGCCGGAGCTGCTGTCCAGTTGACGAACCATGATTCGTTCCACCTCAAGCTGCACACTGCCAAAGCCAAGCGGCTTGCCGCGCCCCATTTTGTGAGCGCAGTCGGCACTCTCAAAGGTTAATGCCCAACGCAAGCGATTGAGCTCCTCTGCTGTCACCGCATCAAAGTAGATGCGACATGTAAAAGCATGACCCTTGTCGACGGCTCGAACACGCTGCCTCATACTGCTTAGGCTACCATCTGCAGGGTAGGCATTTGTGGAGACGCCATCAGATTTGCCGAATGGTTCATGATGCCAATAAAACTTGCGTCCTCTTATTTTTAGTTCGCCTTCGTCCAAAGAACGTGGCTCGTCTTTATATCGGTTCACATAATCGTAAGTCCAGATCGGGAACTTCTCGGCCCTTCGCTTATCTACAGGGAAGGTATAGAACTCTACTGTGCCTGGCTTCGGCTCCCCAAGCTCTGGAAGCGTGAACGTCCTCAAGCCATAATGGGTTGATCCATTATCAAGCCACTCGCCATCGGAAAATCTCACTCTCGATGCCAGCGACCGATCGCCAGTCATCCCGAACAATGTACATGCAGGACACAGTTTACCGCGATCATTACAAGGCTGATACTCCCCATTTGCCTTGAGCAGCTCGCCAATACCCGTCTGAAATACCTCCTTGGAGATCATGGCCGGGGTCAGATGTGTCGCCTTGTTGCTCTGCTTAGTGTAGTATACCGGAAGTTCACTTCTATGATCGCCACGTTCCATGTTCCCAAAGAGTTGACTCCATTCTGTATATCCGCTATGCCCCATATCAAGATGCTTATTAATTTTAGGATCGGCGTATTGTCGCAGAAGTTCTTTGAGCTGCTTCATTTCTGCCTCAGAAACAGTTAGTGGAGCCTCCTTCCCCCGAATAAAGACCGACTCATACCGTTTAGCACCCAATGGATACTCTGGCGTCCGTTCTCCAAATGGCTCGCCTTTGTGAAGGCGGCCAATTAACGATCTATCTTGCCGAATTCGTCCAGGCTTTACCGAACAAGCAACATTATTTTTGCCTTTTTTTACAGAAATAAATTCTGCCTCTTTCCACTTTTCATAATCATTGATGGATATGACACAGTCTTTATTATTCGTAAATGTGCCAGGAACAACTTTGATTTTTACACGTTCGCACTTCACCACCTCCCAGTCTCCACGCTGATTCCTCCTAAGAATTCCGGGACGTTTCGTCTGCATTGTGCGCCGATGCAGCTTGCGGTTCAGATCGACCGTGGACAGACAGCCATTGAAGGCCGCTTCATAGACGCTGCGAATCACGCCGCGCAGCTCCGAGCCGGGAATGACCGGCCGTTCATATTTCCCGTTGGCCGCTCCCTTCCCCCCGGATGCCAGGTTAACGTAGGAGAAGAAGTCATAGCTGTTGCCCGCCTCCACCTTCTCATCAGCCCGATGCAGTGCCGCAGCATTGGAGGTATTCGGAATGATCAGGGGCGTCAGCGTCTTCAGCGTACACTCCACATATCCGGTGAGCAGCGGCCCTGTATTAGCATGCGCTGGCGCATCCTTATGGCAATGACCCTCCAGCGGGACAAAATTATACGGATTAACAAAGCGCTGCTTGTCTTCTTTACTCACTAGCCCTCTCCCCCTTTCTGCGTCCACACGGCGAACGTCACTAGCCGTTCATCCACATACTGAAACGGATTCACCGACTCGTCGAATTCACCGCCCGTGCCGGGCTTGTTGCGGTTCAATGGAATGGAATCATTCTCCGATTCAACATCCGTATCCGTACCCGGATTCAGTTGATTCATCTGAATGTAATGGCGAACTTGAACAGCCGCCTCTCCATGCCCGGGCAGAGCCATTGGAATATATAGTCTGGTTCCTCGGCCCGATTCCAACAACGACCACCCGTTCTCATCCGCTCCCTGACGGCAGGCGCCCCACAGCTTATGCTGCTCGTCCATAATGTGCAATTGCTTCCCCTGTTCTTCCACAGGTTGATCCAGACGATACCGACAGCGGAATTTCTCTCCCTCTTCCATCCGCACGGCCTTGAACTCCCCCTCTGCGTGAAAGAGCCGCAGCTCCTGAACATAACGCAACGATCGTAACGGGACAGGGTGGCCATCCAGTCCTAACACCAGTTGACCGGATGTCCAGGTTCCGAAGCACACCGCATGATCCAGCATCGCATAGGCATACACATTCTGTGCCTGATCCAGCACGCTAGCGGCCTTGCCCCACACCTCCTCTTCCTCGCACAGCCAGGAAAGAGTCGTATTGTCCTTACAAGTTTGAAATGTCAGCGTGCTCATCGGTATCCTCCTCCTGTTGCAGCCATTGGACAGCAGCCCTGCCATAGCGCTGCTCTGCATCACTTTCGACCGCCTTGCCGTCGATGAGCACCGCCCCTTGCTCTGCAAGCACGCCACGTCCGATAGCTGTTTCGCCGCCAATCGGCAGCAGCCCATCCTGCAGGTCTCGAACCGCCCATAGCAGCAGACCGCACAGGGCATCTGTCGGCACCCTTCCTGCCGCATCCCGTTCATGCCAGCGCAAGACCAGCGCTGTCTTGCCACCAGCCCAAGGCTGGGTGGTGAACAGGGCTCCCGACTTTACCCCGCCAGTAAAACGGTCAATCGCTGTTCTGGATACGGGCAATGAAGCGCCGCCACAAACAACTGATTCCTCAACACGCAGCAGGGAGGCCGTCATCTTCGCCCGCTGTGACGCATCGCCCTCCAGCCATGTGCCAAATAGCAGCTCAGCCTTCTGTTTCGCTACTTCCGAATTAAGCCCAGTCTCCTGCATCAGTCGATGAATGTGCCGCCGCAATGCCCCCGCCCAGCTTGTGCCCGGGATGACAGCCGTTCCTGCTCCATTGCGTAGCTGCTCGTAATCGCTTGATTCCGAAGCATATTGCCGAATCATCAGCGTCTGCCGAACCGCCAGCTCCACCCGCAGCTCATGCCATCCCGAGACTTGCGACCGAGTGCGTTCCCCCCTGCCGGACAGTAACTCGCTTTCTCGCGGCTGCCATGGCATGGAATGAGTGAAGCTGTCCCAATTCCACACCAGCCACCTCTGGCTATCTTCTATGCGCTCTGGTGTATGCTCGAACTGAATCATCTGAACCTTGTCCACTCGAAGCCGGCCGAACCCTCGATTACCCTTCGCTCCAAAGGTCAGAGTGCCGTCCGCCATTCCATCGATCAGAACATGCAGCAGCTCTGCTTCCTTTTCCTCATCGGAAGCTGCCCCTTGCGCTCCATCATTGAAGCCGCGGCTAACGTTTTGCTGACGCAGCACCCACTCCAGCCGCATCTTGAACGGAGTTCCCGCCTCGACGGTTTCCACTATATATTTGGCCTTATCGACCGCAGTCTTATATTCATCCAGCTTGACGCCATCGCGTCGCGCAACCTTCACTTGTCTACGGTCGCCCAGCTCCATGTGGTAGCAGTTCAATCGGCTCTTGAAGCCTGTAGCCGAGCCGAACAGCCTCTGAATAACGTTCTCCTCTGCACCATGGCACTGTCTCAAATAATTCGCGAATGCCCCCGCAAGCGAGCTGCCCGGAGCATAAGGCCAACCGTATGCATCTCGGATGACATCACTGTCGGTCACCTCATCCTTCCCCGAGCCGGCAAGCATCGGAGAAGCAAGCACCCCCTCGATCTGCAGACAATACCGTTTCACTATCGGATTGCTCATTTCCCCGTCTCCCTCGCTTTCAGCTCCAGTGCGCGCAGATAGCCCCGAATGAAGTGACTGTCCTTGCCCTCGCATGGCCGGAGCAGTTGAATACAGCCGTTCTTGGCGGTCTCGTCCGTGATCCCGTTAATTCTCTCCAGCAGACGTGCATACGCCCCGTCGTCCATCTCCGCCCACTCCAGAAGCTGGCGAATGCGGGTTTTGCTGACGACGGCTCCCAGCATGTATTGGCGGGCTTTCTCCGCCCCTTCAAGCAGATGCTGTCTCTGCCTGTGGTGCTCCTCGCGGTATTTTACCATTCTTTCCAGCAACGGATGGCGTTGTTCCTGACTTCCCTCAAGGTCGGCAGCACTCCATTTCGCAGACACTACTGGAATGAACCGCTCCTCGCCCTGGGCAGTATCGGTCGACAGCGGGATGAATTGCTCTGCGCCCTGGGTAGTACCGAGCGGCAGCGGAATCACCTTGATCTGTCCACACCCTTCCCCCTTATTGCTGCCCCACAGTCTGGATTCCAGCAAGCCTAAGTCGATCTGACCTTCCCCCTGCGTAGTGACGATCAGCGCCGAGCCCGCATCGAGCGCTGATCGCTGTGGCTTGGGCAGCCGCCACTTGGAGTTATAGCCGGACAGGACGGTATATTTCAGCCGCATGGAGTGGAGGCTGATCGTGCACTTCAGCTCCTGCTGCAGCTCCTCCATCAGCCGTGCAGGATCTGGAGCCGGTCTTCCATGCTCATCGAGCAGCAGCATCGGTGTCACCAAGGCAATCATGTACTTGCCCGTCCTCTGCTCGTCCGCACCCGTCACGAGCAGCGGTCTGGCTGCTTCCTGGCCGAAGTGAATACGCACATTGCCATACTCTGCCGTGCGCGAGCGCCCGATTCGGAGACGGTTGTCCTGATGAGCCATCAATTCCTGGAGCAGCTTCACGTCCTCCTGTCTCCCGCGCAGCACACCATAGAACTGCTGCCCAGCTACCATAGACTCATATTGATACAACTGGCCGCGCGCATCCTGGTTGCGCTCCAGCACGCCGTGCTCCTTTTCATGCGCCGTATATTCCTGACCTAATGCTCTGCCAATCGCCCGATTGCTCGCCTTGGCGTGATGCATGCGTACATGCTTGCGAACCTCATGCTTCCATAGCTTTGGCGTCGAAGAGGAAGCATCCAGATGCACCATGCTATTCAAATTCCGGAGAATGACCTGCTCTTTGGCTCGTTCGATGGAGACATCATACATCCGGTCTTCATTCTTCACTTGCTGCCATACGGCTGGACACGGTGCAAAAACTCGATCCTCACACAAAGGCAGCGCATAGCCGAATTGCACGCCGCCCCGCAGAAATATGCGCGCAAAGCGTTCCTCCTCATGCGCACGCTCACCCAGCTTGAACGCTCGCACATACAGCCCGGCGAATGCCCCCAGCATAGCGCCGCCCGGAATCCAATCCTCACACCCACTGTCCAGCCCGTCTCCAGCCGCCACGATAATCGGTTGCTCCAGCACAAGGCGGTAGGGCAGCTCCACCCATTCTGAACCACTGGCAGGCGGTGTCTCTAGCTTGTTCAGCTCCATGTGAGCTTGTCCGGGGGTGAAGCGATCTGCCGCAGACAAGCTGCAGCGGACTTCACCGCTGCCGCGTGTAGTCGCCAGTCCGAGCGAGCGAAGCGCCAAGACGCATCGCTCCAGCGTCTTGTGAAGCTGCTGGTATGTCGCCTCATCAGCCACATGCAGCTCGATGCGGCTACGCAGGACCAGCCCCTTATTGGCCGCTCGCATCGTCCGCAGACTGCCATCCGCCGCTACACCATCCGCAGCGATAGCTGTGCGGGTATGCAAGGAGGTCCATTGCTCCAGCACCTCCTGCTCGTTCAACTCCTGTTGACTCTGAAGCTGGCGCCGTAGCTCCTCATAATCCTCCACGACAATGGTTTCGCCTCCGCGGGGCAGCTTATATAGATGAGCATCATAGACTTGGAGCGCCGCGCTACCTGCCTCTCCACTTGCGCCGAACAGCGCGCTCAGCTCATCCTGCTGCAGCACCCCCCAGTCCGCGAGCTCTTTGCCCGCCTCCAGCAGACTGCCCTTCAGCCGCTTCGCCGGAATAATCGGCAGACCGTGCTCATGTGCGATTTCCATATCGATTAACCCGGCAGTCGTATTGCCCGTGCCCGTACACAGCTCACTTCGTAATTCAATGTCCAGCCACCCTGCCTTCATGTGCGTTCCCCCTCCCTCTGCTTGAGAGCGGATGCAAAGACCTCGATGTCGAACATCCCTTGCAGCTCAAGCGCGTCAAGCAGCGCTGTTGGTCTGGTGCTGATCTCCTCATCCTTGTCCACACCCAGCGATTGTAAGCTGTAGCCGCGCGACTCACATTCCTTCACGTATAACTGCAGCAGCTCCGGCTGGCCTTTGATCGCCTCATACAGCTTCTCCAGGCGCCAGCGCGGCCAGTTGGTCACAGCCATCTGCCTCATATACTGATCCAGCTTCGCATAATCACGCTCCCCGATCTGCCCCTGGCCTACACGATAAGACTGGCGCTTATCTGCATCCCTATCCAACTGGCTGCCGCGCACCACCTCAAAGGCGATATAGCTCCCATGCTCCTCCCCTGCTGTCAGCCGTGCTTGCTTGGCACTCTTGCAGCAATCCTCGGAAATTTCATAGGCAAGGTTGAACGGATAGTGACTATGTACAAAGGCCACCCCGGCGCAAGCCGACATCGATACTTCCTCGCTCTTCCCGGACTCGCTTGTTTCCATATCCAGCTTCTCAAGCAGCTTCGCCGCAAGCGGAAGTCCCCATTCCCCCAGGCAGACGAACGTCAGGTCATCGCCATCCAGAATGAGCGGACGAATCGGCAGCTTCTCCCTACTCGTAACCCAGTGGTCAACAGGCAGGCTATGTATCAGCTCTGCAACCGTCTCCTCAAATGTGTTCCGAAAACGTGCGGTAATGCTGCTGGACAACTCTCTCATGGCACAGACAGCTTCTGCATAAGAGTAACTAGCCTCCCATTGTTCCATCCTGCTGCGAATCTGCTTGCCCATTCCATTGCCGTCGATATGAACGACCGCCACATAGCTGTCCTCCTCCCGCTGACGAACGAGGTCCTCCATTTCAACAGCCCACCGCTTTGAAGAGGAATGCTTGCGATCTTGCACATCCTGGTGCCCTTGCCCGAGCTTTAGCTTCTGCATGGTCGATACATTGTGCCCCGTATGCTGGTCGTAGCTGGTGATCGGCAAGCCGCTCCGCGCCTCCTGCTCCGAGAACGGAAATGCGCCGATCGGCCGCGGCCGCAGCATACGCGCCTTCACCGCAGTTAGCCTTTGGTCCAGCCGTCTCTTGTCCGCTACAAAATTCACACCGTCTGATTCCACCGCCGCAATCGCCAGATGAAGCGAATAGCTGACCTGGAGCAGCCGAAGCGATAACCTCTCATTGACCGTGTGAAAGTCCTCCACATTCCGAAAAGCGACCATCGCATTGCCGCCCCCGTTGTATACAATCTCGATGTCTACCGCGGAGTCCGTTGTGAAGGCAAAGCTTTCTTGCTCCTCCCAGTCCAACACCACATTTCTTTTCTGCTCCGCCTTGAGCTCGTTCAGCACCTGGGGCAAATGCTCCTTCAGCACCCGTCCAACGATCGAGGAGGCGCCGATATTTTCACGCATCCGGCTGGATTGAAAAATATACTCCTGAATGCCGCTCACATCATACAGAGCGATTATCATGGCTTTTTACCTCTCTTTTTCCTGGTTTTCTTGGGCTTGCCGTTCTGCTTCGCTGCCGCTTGCTCGGCTGCAGGCTTGATATGATTACGGAACATCTCAACATAAGAGCTGTGCGGGAAGAAGATCGGATTATTAATAATCATCAAGAGCTGATTGAGCTGGAAGGTCAACGACAGGATGACGTTTTCCTCTCCGGTTTCCTGGACAAGCTTTAGCTCTTCGAGCGTTCTACCTAGCTTTTCACCCACTCCACTTATACGAGATTCTAATTGATCCTTCTCTTCTGTAGAGAGACTCTCAGGCATGGAATGGTTCAATTGCATGTACCAATCGTTAAAATCCTGTCCTTCCCCCGGAATTAACTTCTCTAGCCGCCCCTTCTTATCCACATTAAGGAGAATGTCAAAGCTATCTTTAAGCTTGTCCTCTGTCGGGAACTTCTCGCACAGCGAGCACAGGATGAGAATCGGTCTGGTGTAGGTTTGAGCAAGCTTGGCGTTGTCTTTGTCTTGTTGAGCTTTCTTCAGTGTCGTCGCTTTAAGGCCATTAATTATTCGAGCAACCGAATTAATCGAAGTTTCCAGTCGCCTAATAGAAGCTGCCCATTGGGGAGCCCCATCGACCTTCGTACTTTTACACTGCACCGCCACTGCAACCGCCTCGATCGGGATGAACTTGATCTTCCCATACTTGAATATATAGGGCGTATATTGTTCATCGAAGATCGCCAGATCGACTTCATCCGAGATGCGGCCGTGGGAATCAATAATAAATACGCCTTGATCTATGCAAAACTTGCGCGGCACCATCTGCTCGAACAGCGTTCGCCAGATTTCTTCGCGATAGGTTCCCGTGGTCAAGCCGTGATTCGGCGTGCTTAACGATAGCTGCCCGGCAAGAGATTCACTTAATGTCTGGTAATTTCCAATAATTTTGGAGATCGCGTTCTTTTCCTTCTCCTGACGCTTCATCTCTTTTTCCTCGCTAGTCTGCGGCTGCTTCGTCTCCATGCTTCATCCCCCCGTCTATTGATCATTCTATTGATCGTAGCTCACACTGTAGCTACCAAAGCCAATGGTTGCATTTTTGCCGACATGCAGCTTTTCCCCCGCCGCCAACAGCGCTGTAAATGGCGTCAAATCTCCTTCATAACGAACCCAGCCTTCGATTCCCGGCAGCTCCAGCTTGCTCCCAGCCGGACGGTTCATCGAATAGCGCTGAAAATCGACCCGAAGCCAATGCTGAGCAGCAGTACGAATCCCTGCCGCCGCCTCCAGCATCGCCTGCTCGTCCCACTGCAGCTTATAATCGGTATAGGCCTGCGACAAGAGCGCCAAGCGACGGCTAAGCGAGCGGATGAGATCGACAAAGGACACCGACTGGCGCAGCTCCCGATTGACCAATAGACGCAGCGGGTTGTCAAAACGAAGCACAACAGCGCGCGCATGGCGGTTCTCCGGGATGAGCGGCTCAGGACGGCAATTGCGGAGCCATACCTTACCCTCATTCCAGATCAAGGTTCCCTTAATCGGGTCTATAATCTGCTGCAGGCGAAACGGCATCCTTCCTGCTCCCCATCGCTGGGCCGCATCATCCTGCAAGGCATCAATATAGAACGCCGCCTGGTCAGCAGTACGGCCGATTAATGTGATGTCGAACATCAGACGATCACCTGCGCGCCACTGCTCCTTATCCCGAGTCAATGGACGAATGACATATGGATTGACAGCGCCTCCCTCATTTCCGGGTGAACAGAAATGCAGCGCGTATGAGCAGTCAGCCGATAGGCTGCATAAATGACACTTCAGATCCGGGAATCGACAGACAAACTCACGCAAGCGATGACCGATAACGCCTCGAATCGTTGAACCTAGATAGGGCGGGAGTCGACCTTCCCCCCGTGCCTCAAATACAGCTCGCATCGTAAATGTCTGCATATGCTCAAACATGCCGCCCTCCTTCTGCCTCATGAAAATTCCAGCTATATCAATATAGTTCTATAGAAATAACCTCTATCATGTCGAAAGTCCTACCATAAACTTCTCCACATTCCCCATAATTCCTGCAATATCTTCCTCTTTTCGAGGAAAATTTACCCGATAAATGACGAATCATGAAATTTCATGATTTTATTGTCACTTATCCTAGATTAAAAAAAAGCCCGCAAGCCGAATGGCTTGCGGACCTCAATCCTCATTCATTATGTGCGGAAGCGCGACAGCGACTCCCTAAGCTCGCTCGATACCGACTCCAGCTTGTTGGAGAGCTTGACGAGCCCTTCGCTAATGCTCAACTGCTCGCTGCTCAGCGAGGCTACTTCCTCCGAGGTGGCAGACGATTGCTGCGCCACACCACTGACATTTTCCATCGCTTCCGCCAACACCGACTGCGAACGGTCAAGCTGCTCGATCGAATGGGTCGCCGAATCCAGGCGCTCTACGAACTGGGACATCTGGCTCTGTACCGAGAAGAACAACTGGTTAGCCTCCTTCACGGACAGAATCTGCTCCTGGAACAACGGGTAGGCCTCCGACAGCACTTGAACCGTCTCGTCGATCTCCTGTTGAATCGTCTCGGTAATCTGTCCGACCACCTGGATAGAATCACGGGATTGATCCGCCAGCTTGCGAATTTCATCGGCTACGACCATAAAGCCTTTGCCAGCCGCTCCAGCTCTGGCCGCCTCAATCGTCGCATTCAATGAGAGGATATTCGTCTGCTTGGTAAGGCTGTTCAATACATCCAGAATCTTGCGGATGGAGCTGGTGCTGTCCTTCAGTCGATCGACCTTCTCCACCATCGAGCGCGTCATTTCCTCCGTCATTCCCGTCTTCTCAATCAGTACGCCCATGTACTCGGTGCCTTGTCTGCTCGCATGCTCCACCTCGCCAGCAGAGCTCACCATCTCGTGGTTGGCTTCAATAACCTGCTTCATCTGTGAACCAATGCCTGAGGTGAGGTCAGCACCGCGCTCAGCCTCCATCGCCAGGCTCGTCGCTCCAGTTGCAATCTCCTCCGTAGCAATCGAGATTTCCCTGGCGGAGACGGAGGTTTTTCGGGAGGCCTCTGTCAACTCACCTGCGGTATGCAGCACTTCATTTGCCGATTGGTTCGTCTGATTGACGAGAGACGTAATTTTATCCATCATCTGATTAAAGCTGTTAGCCAACTGTCCAATCTCATCCTGCCTGCGAATCGTGGAGCGGACGGTCAGATTACCGCTCTCCCCTTCAATCATCAGATTGCGAATGCGCATTAATGGCATGGCGATCAGTCGAATGACCAGGAATCCGATCCCGAACGCCAGCAGAACACCGATGCCTACAAACAGCCACGTCAGATTTTTGATCTGAGCGGCATCCTTGACAAGCTCAGCTACCGGAATTTCACCGACCAAGCGCCAATCCATCAGCTTGAACAGCTTATGAACAACCAGAATTTCCCCATTATCACTCATCTGACGGAAGGCCTTCGGCTTCGTCTTGCTCTCATCCGGCGGGAAATCAATCTTGCTTGCCGTCCCTAGATCTTCCTTGTTATTGGAATACAGAATTTTGTTCGTGCTATCGATAATTTTGACTTCACTGTCATCGCCTAATGCCAGCCCGGCCAGCCGGGAGGCAATCTCACTATACTTGATTTCAATCAGTAGCACAAAAGCAGCATCATTGGAGGAGGTGTTCTTGATCAGACGCGTCAGGCCAATCATCGGCTCGCTCTGTCCTCCGGCGAATCCATTGAGCTCGGTTGGTGCCCAATACGTCTTGCCTTCCTGCTCTACTGCCTTCTGATACCATTCCTTTTCCTTGGCCACTTCATAATCAATTCTCGCACCGCCATAGTACACCCCCGAATACGAGCCGTTGAGCGGTAGAAGGTAAGCAGATTGAATGGTCTGATTGCTCATCATAAGCGACATCAGCTTCGACTCGACCGCTTTGGTCGCCTCGAATATCTCGAAGACCGGAGCCGTCTGTTGCTTAATCGTCATGATATTATTCTGAATATCCTTGTCAAATATGACCTGAAGGGACAACTCCTCATATCCCTGCAACAGAATATCCATCTTGCTCGCCGCTTCCGTCACCGCCTGTTGGCTAAAGGACGCAACCTTCGACTCAATAATATTCTTTGAGGTGTTGTAGGAGATCAGACCTACAACGAGCACACAGATAACAATACTGCTGAAGATAAGCAAAAACAGCTTTGCGCCTACAGACTTGAACACGCTAAAGTTTGTTTTCTTGAGGGATTCACGAATGGTGTTGATCTCCTCCTGCGTGTGTTGAATGTCCTGGAGCTTGTCTTCGATGTCCTTGAGCTTATCCTTCCCAACTCTCTTTCTCAGTTTGTCTATGAGCTTCATACCTGCACCACCCGTATATCGTAGTATTAAAGCCATTAAGCACAAACGAGATCTGCCGTTCCTTCGCCAGCGAAGCGTCGTTTCGAATCGATATATGAACTGTTCATTATGATAAGTGTATTGCTTTATATATCAGCTCAAACGGCTTTGCCGATAACCGTCAGGCAAATCTTCGTTTCACATCAGCATATAAGTGTCTATAGGCCTGGGACGGATAGCACTTATATGAACTGAAAATATGTATATTTCTTATATCGGTCAATCTGCAAGGAAATATGAGGATATTTCATGAAAATTGCAGACAAAAACAAACTTTATTGCATCTATTGTCTCTTGAAAAAGCTTTCATTCCTAAAAAAAGCTTTATCGACAGGACATTATCCCCCCGTCTACTTCATACTTTCATCCACCATTGGCACCATAATGTGTTAATCATATCGACCTTGGAGCCTACCAAAATGGGAGGCCGAGGCCTCATCGTCTCAACGCCGGGCAGTATAACCCTGCCGCTGCGAGCGCAAAAACAACAGACCCTTGCATCTGTGCAGCAAGGGTCTGCTGTAATCCATCAAGCTTCAGCGCAGTGAGCAGCTTAGGCGCGAATCTTTTTGCGCATCATATCCATGGGCTTCACAGGATGATTGACCTTCATGCGAATCGGCTGCATCGGGTGGCGCGCCGCATCCAGCGACTGTCCCGCTTCGTCAGTAATCTCACCGACGATCTGCTTGAAGAATGTACCTCCCGGCCCGAAGAACTCAACCTCCTGCCCCGGCTTAAAATGATTGCGCTGCTGCACAAGCGCTATGCCGCTAGCTGCATCATAATCAAGCACGACACCGGCGAAATCATACGGAGCCGCCTTTTCCTCGGGCTCATAGATATGCTCGCCCGCTCCCGGCGTCTGGAAGAAGAATCCGGTATTCAGCGGCCGATTGGCTGACTTGTTAATCTCCTCCAGCCACTCCGGTTTCAGTTCATACTGATCTGGATCGGCAAAATAAGCATCGATCGCCTGACGGTATGCATTAACGACCGTCGCCACATAGTGGACGCTCTTCATCCGTCCCTCAATCTTGAAGCTATCCACGCCCGCCTCGATCAGCTCGGGCAGATGCTCGATCATGCACAGATCCTTGGAGCCCATCGTGAATTTTTGCTCTTCCTCCGTGTTCACCATGTCCTGATCAACAAACAGATCGTATTTCCACCGGCAGGATTGGCAGCACCCGCCGCGATTGGAGTCGCGGTCGGTGAAATGATTGGACAGCACACAGCGACCTGAGAACGACGAGCACATCGCGCCATGAATGAAGGCCTCGATCTCAATATCGACATGGTTTTTAATTTCCGCGATCTCCTCCAGCGATGTCTCGCGCGCCAGCACCACCCGCGGGAGTCCCTCGTCCTTCCAGAACTGGACAGCCTGCCAGTTCAGCGTGGATTGCTGGGTGCTTAAGTGCACCTCCAGCTTCGGCGCCACACGCAGCGCTGTATCTACGATGATCGGGTCGGCAGCAATAATGGCCGAGATGCCGGCCTCCTCAAGTCCCTTCAAATAAGCCTCAAGCCCCGCCAAATCCTCGTTATGCGCATAAATATTCGTCGCTACGAACACCTTGGCTCCGTATTGCTCAGCGAACTTGACGCCCTCCTTCATCTCCTCCAGGCTGAAATTATCGGCATTGGAGCGCAAGCCATAATGCTGGCCGCCGATGTAGACAGCGTCCGCTCCATAATGCACGGCAAATTTCAGCTTCTCCAGGCTGCCTGCAGGCGCAAGCAGCTCGGGCCGGTCAAGGCGGTACCGCTTGCCGCGGTACTTGATTTCTGTCAATGTCTCCATGTGTACCTCCTGCGTGCCTTAATATACCTGTTCCTTGTAGAAGAAGCCAAAGGACAGCTCCCGCTCCTGATCCTGCACCGCCCGAATATCATCCAGCAACTGCTCGTCGAAGCGGTAGCCCGCAGGATCGGCCATATACTGATCGATTGCTTGACGGTAGGAACGGACAACCGTCTCATTATATTCAATGCTCTTGAGCAGTCCCTCCACCTTGAAGCTATCGATGCCTGCTGCCATCAGCTCATCGAGCCCTTCCAGCATACACAGATCGTCCGAGCTCATGATATGTGTTCCATTTCGATCCTCATAAATCGGGAAACGCTCATCCTGCCGCTCCACCTCAATCAGGTATAGCCCGCTTTCCTTGTCGACGCGCAGCGTCTGCTGCTCTCCTGACACGCCAGCGCTGCTTCGGTAATCCATATAGCTGTTCACCAGATTGCGCTTGGAGTGGTAGATATTCGTCATTCCGTGCACCTGAACCTGGACCTCCAGCTCCGTATGCTGCTTCATCTCAATGACCTGCTCAAGATTCAGCTCGCGAGCCAGCACGAACCGGCTTGCCCCTTTGCGCCCCCAGTAATTGGCAGTCGCATAGTTTGTCGCCGTCATCTCCGTGTTCCAGTGCAGCTCTAGCTTCGGCGCATGCTGCCTGACAGCCATCAGCACAGCCGGATCACCGAATACAATAGCTTCAACCCCTGCCGCATCCAACTCCTTCACATAATCCGAGAGCAGCGGCACGGTCTCGTTATCGATCAGATTATTGACCGCAGCATAGATACGGATGCCGCGCGGCTTGGCATATCGGACCGCCTCCGCCAGCAGCGGCAGGTCAAAATCACCGCTCAGCCGCATCCCATAACGCGCTTCACCAAGCACGAAGGCATCCGCCCCGGCTGCAGCAAGCCGCTCCAGCTCTTCCATTGAGCCTGCTGTAGCAAGTAATTCGGGCTTAACCGTCAACGCTGTTCCCCTCCGTTCTTCTCATTGCGCTCCGATTGCTTCTTGTTGCGCAAATGCTCATTATACGTTTTGCTGAAATAGTGCGCGCCCGTGCCGTCTTTTTTGGTCACGTAGTAGAGATAATCATGCTGGTCTGGATATAAAGCCGCTTCAATCGAGGCCAGACTCGGGCTCGCGATCGGCCCTGGCGGCAAGCCAACATTCAGATACGTATTATAGGGGCCAGGAATTTGAGTATCCGCCGTCAGCAGCTTCTCCTTCGGGGCCTCCAGCATGTATTGGATCGTCGCGTCAATCTGCAGCGGCATCCCCTTTTGCAGACGGTTGAAGATAACGCCAGCTACAGCCGCCCTCTCATCATCATTCACCACTTCTCGCTCCACCATCGAGGCAATCGTGAGCAACTGGTGGAAGCTCAGCTTGCGCTGCTCCAGCACACTGCCCCAATCCTCAGGCAACTGACCCAGCTTGCGATCCAGCTCCTGCAGCATCCGCACCACAATATCCTTGGCCGTGCTGTCCTTCTTCATCTCATACGTATCCGGGAACATGTATCCCTCAAGCACATGCTTCATCTCAGCCGTTGGCTGCAGCACCGATCCCTCTCCCGAATAGGAGAGCGTCTCCTTCGCTTCCGCAGCCTCCAAGAACTGTTGCTTGTCAACGATTCCTTCGCTGCTCAGCTTATCGGCAATCTGCTGCACCGTGTAGCCTTCAGGGATGGTGAAGCGAACCGTCTCCTCCTTCACCGTGTCGCCGCTGTTGAGCTTGGCGATGACCTCATCCCGATCCATCCCAGGGATAAGCTCATACGTTCCGGCCTGGAACTGGCCGCCTTCCTTCTTGTAACGCAAATAATATTTGAACAAAAAAGCATCCCGAATAATGCCTTCCTTCTCCAATACCTCAGCCACCTTGAAGGCGCTCGATCCCTTCGGAATGACAACCTCTCTGACCTCTCCCGCTGCTGTCGGACGCAGTCCGTTCCAGACATAGAGACCCGCCCCCCCTACAGCAAGCACTATGAACGACAGTAATGACACGATAACCCAAAATGTAATCCAACCGCGACTTATCGGTTTGTCCACGTCCCCAATCTTCCTCCCTATGCCATCTCAAGCTCAAGCGTACACAGCATGTCCGTGCTGGACAGCCATGCCTGGCTGCACGCTGCCATATCGTGTCCGAATAATAATCAGCATAAAAGGGCGGTTCGCACCGCCCTCCTCATGTGAAAATTAAAGACTGCCACCAAGCCTTGTCCGCTAAGACTGGTAGCGTCTGCGATGACTGCGGCAGACAACGGCGGCCTCATGACACGCGGCTAAGCCGCATACGCTCGAGCTCGAAGCTGCTATTCCAGCCCCATCTCTTCGAACATAAGCTCGTCATACCCTTCGGCTGCCAGCTCCCATTCGTCCTCATCCTCGATCGATTCCAGCTCCAGCTCGCCCTCTGCTCCCGTGATGCGGAAGAAGGCCAGCTCATCATTCTTCTTCATTGCGGCTGTCTGCAGCGCAGCATACCGCTCGCCGCCGAGCTCAAACTCGGCGGCAATTCGATAGCTCTCCTCCATCCCGGAGTCGGACACCAGCTCAAGCTGGCGGCCGTAGGCTTCCTGCAGCAGCGCAATGCGCTTCACCTGCACTTGCCCGTGGTCTGCCATTAGTCCTCGTCCTCGATCTCGCCGAGCAGCGTATTGAACGTCTCCTCCACCATATTCCATTCTTCCTCATCCTCAATGGTATACAGCTTCAGATCATCGCCCTCTTCCTCATAGCGGAAGGCATACACTTCCTCGGACTCCTCGTCGTCCTCCGAGCCTAGTGGCACGACCATCATATATTTCTGATCGGAGCCGTCCATCTCAAATTTCATGATGACCTCGAATTCTTCCTCATTGCCATCGTCATCCGGAATGTAGATAATTTCCGGTTCTTCGAACTGCATGTCGTCCTTTGTCATCGTAACCCTCACCTTTTCGTTTTAGAGTCGAGAAAATTTTGTAAAATCAGCACAGCGGCCATTTTGTCTATTACTGACTTTCTTTTCTTTCGGCTGACATCCGCCTCAAGCAACGTTCGTTCCGCGGACTTCGTAGTCAGCCGTTCATCCCACAGGTGAACAGGTAAGTTAAGTTTCTCGCGCAAGCTTTGCGCAAATGCGATGCAAATTTCGCCACGCGGGCCAATCGTGCCGTTCATGTTCTTTGGTAGACCGACTACGATCTCGCTCACTTCATGCTGGCTGATCAGTTGCTCAATCTCATCTAGCTCCTGACCCTCCCGCCTTGTCTCGACAACCCCGATGCCTTGGGCTGTCCATTGCAGGGCGTCACTGACTGCCACACCAATTCTGCGGTCGCCATAATCCAATCCCATAATACGCATCGTACCGACCGCCTCATTTCCCATTCATGATCCGTCTACCTGTGCTGACTGAGATAATTACGGACCAGCTCTTCAATTAATTCATCCCGCTCCTTCTTGCGAATCAGGCTGCGGGCGTTGTTATGGCGAGGAATATAAGCCGGATCACCTGAGAGCAAATAGCCGACGATCTGGTTGATCGGATTGTACTCCTTCTCCAACAGTGCATCGTAGACCGTCAGCAGAATATTCTCTGATGATGCGTCAGGCTCCTCCGCCTTCACACTAAACTTCATGGTTTTGTCCATCGAACTCATCGCCAGCACCTACCTTTCTAGACAAAAGCAGTTGATCCTGCCTATATCATATCACATTTGCGTGGGTAGAAACCAGTTCTTCCGCAAGCTTGAGCGCTTCAGCCAGCTTGGACGGGTCCTTGCCGCCCGCCTGTGCCATATCGGGCCGACCGCCGCCGCCGCCGCCGCATGCCGCTGCAATCTCCTTGATCAGCTTGCCAGCGTGCAGCCCCTTCTTCACCAGGTCTGGCGATACGGAGACCACCAGGTTCACCTTGTCCTCCTGCACTGCGCCCAATACGATGACCGCAGACGCCAGCTTATTCTTCAGCTCATCGGCGATGCCGCGCAGCGCCTCCATGCCGCTCGCCGTTACCGGTGCCGCCAGCATGGTGATGCCGCCGACCTCCTTCGCCTGCGATTCCAGCGAGCCCGCCTCGATCCGTCCCAGCTTCGCCTGGAGCGCCTCCTTATCGCGGGACAGCTCCTTGATCTGGCTGTACAGCCCCTCGATTCGCTTCGGCACATCAGCCGCCTGCGCCTTCAGCAGCTCGGACGCTTGCTTGAGCAGCTCCAATTGACTATCCATATACAGATACGCCTGTTTTCCGGTGACGGCCTCAATCCGTCTGACGCCAGAGCCGATACCCGATTCACCCAGCAGCTTGAACAGGCCGATCTGCGACGTATTCTGCACATGGCAGCCGCCGCACAGCTCGATGCTATAATCGCTCACCTGCACGACACGCACAACATCGCCGTATTTTTCCCCGAACAGCGCCATCGCCCCCATCGCCTTGGCCTCGGCGATTGGCTTGCTCTCGATGACGACCGGCGTCGCCAGCCAGATCTGCTCGTTGACACGCTTCTCGATATCCGCCAGCTCCGCCTCGCTAATGCTTCCGAAATGGGAGAAGTCGAAGCGCAGCCGATCCGCGCTCACAAGCGAGCCCGCCTGATTGACATGATCGCCCAGCACCTGCTTGAGCGCCTTGTGCAGCAAGTGAGTTGCCGTGTGGTTCTTCACGATGTCCTCGCGCAGCTCACGGGACACCTCGGCCGTTACTTCCTCTCCGATACGCAGCGTGCCGGAGCTGATCCGAACATGATGCACATGCTGACCCTGCGGAGCCTTCGACACATCCTCCACCTCAGCCTGCACCGATGCGCCGCGCAGTACGCCATGGTCGCTTACCTGACCGCCGCTCTCGGCGTAGAACGGCGTCTTGTCCAGCACGACGAGACAGTTACTGCCCTGCGGTGCAATATCGACCAGCTCGTTATCCAGGATGATCGCTGTTATCTTCGCCTGTACTGCCAGATCGGAGTAGCCGACAAACTCGCTGGCAGCCGTCAACTCGGACAATGGTCCGCCCTGCACCTTCATGCTGCCGGCATCCTGACGAGCGGAGCGAGCCAGCTCGCGCTGCGTCTCCATCGCCTCGTCAAAGCCTGCGCGATCGACCGTCATGCCATTCTCCAGCGCATAGTCCTCGGTCAGGTCAAACGGGAACCCGTAGGTGTCATACAGCTTGAACGCATCCGCTCCACCGATAACTGTGCTGCCCGACTGCTTGGCCGACTGCACCAGCTTATCCAGAATCGCCAGCCCGTCCGACAGCGTGACATGGAACCGCTCCTCCTCAATACGGATGATGCGCTCGATGAATTCACGCTTCTCCACTACCTCTGGATAGTAGACGCCCATAACCTCTCCGACGGTAGCAGCCAGCTCGAACAAGAACGGCCGGTCGATGCCGATATTTTTGCCATAGCGCACCGCGCGCCGCAGCAGACGGCGAATGACATAGCCGCGGCCCTCATTGGACGGCTGCACGCCATCGCCAACAGAGAACGCTACAGTACGGATGTGATCTGCAATGACCTTGAGCGCAATGTCATGCTCCTCCTGCTTGCCGTATTCGATGCCGGCAATCTCGCAGGTGCGGTCGATGATCGGACGGAACAGATCGGTATCGAAGTTGGAGTCGACATCCTGCAATATCGATGCGAACCGCTCCAGTCCCGCTCCCGTATCGATGTTCTTGTTCGGCAGCGGCGTATAGCTGCCATCCTTGTTATGGTTGAACTGTGAGAATACCAGGTTCCATACTTCCAGGAAGCGCTCATTCTCACCGCCTGGCGTGCAATCCGGGTCAGACAGGTCGCCGTATTTCTCCCCGCGGTCATAGAAAATCTCGGTGCATGGACCGCAAGGACCTTCGCCGATGTCCCAGAAGTTGTCCTGGAGCTTGACAATCCGCTCGGCAGGCAGTCCGATCTTGTTATGCCAGAAGTCATAGGCCTCCTGATCCTCAGGATAGACTGTGACGGACAGTCGCTTCGGATCGAAGCCGATCCACTTCGGGTCGGTCAGAAATTCCCACGCCCAGGTGATGGCCTCCTCCTTGAAATAATCGCCGATGGAGAAATTACCCAGCATCTCAAAAAAAGTATGGTGGCGGCGCGTCTTGCCGACGTTCTCGATGTCATTGGTACGAATGCACTTCTGCGAGTTCGCGATGCGAGGGTTGTCCGGCTTCACGCGCCCGTCAAAGTATGGCTTGAGCGGAGCCATGCCCGCATTGATCCAGAGCAGGGATGGGTCATTATGCGGGACGAGCGGAGCGCTCGGCTCGATGATGTGGCCTTTGCTTTCGAAGAAAGCAAGCCATTTGGAGCGAATCTCACTAGCTTTCATTACATATCACGCCTTCTCTATAATTTGTGGATGGACCTTCAAAACGTAAACAGCTATGGCCGTCCTTAACCGGCCAAGCTTTGTTTAACCTAGCTTTGCTTCCTAATCAAAAAAGCCCCTGCAATATGCAGGGACGAAATTCATGCTTTCGCGGTACCACCCTGGTTATCGCGCCAGCCTCATGACTTACAGCGCAATCGCCTCAATGAGCGTTAACGGGCTCTCCCGGTGAAGTTCATTCACACTCCGGAACCGGCGTTTCGGCGTGTCCAGCTCCGAAGCAGCCTCCCAGCCGTTGCCTGCAGCCTCTAAAGTCCAAGGTGCATGCAGCGGGCCGCTCTCTCTGGTGGATGGATTCAAGCGCCTACTTTGTTCCGTCATCGTTTTCAAAGTCTAGTATAGCGTCTGAGCACGAATGCTGTCAAATTGTCTTTTTGCGCACGTAATATCCGAATATATGCTGCAGCACGACCTTGAGCGCGGCGTAGATGGGCACAGCCAGAATCATGCCCAGCACCCCCGCCACCTGCCCGCCGACCAGCAGCACGAAGATGATCGACAACGGATGCATATGCAGCGTTCGCCCCACCACCTGCGGGGAGATGACGTTGCCCTCCAGCATCTGGCACACCATATTGATCAGAACGACCAGCAGCATCATTTTGACCGAGACAGTCGATGCAACAATCAGCGCCGGCGCTGCCCCGAAGAACGGACCGAGATACGGGATAATGTTAAATACCGCCACCAGCGATGCCAGCAACAGCGCATAAGGGAGGCCAATTAACCAATAACCGATGTACGCGAGCAGACCGACGATGAAGCAGACGAGGAATTGCCCGCGAATGTAATTCCCCAGCGCGGCGTCAATGTCGCGGAACAGCATAACTGTATTTTTGCGGTGTGCCCGCGGCAGGTAGGCAATAGCCGTTCGCTCGAACACATCGAAGTCCTTCAGAATATAGAAGGCAAGAAACGGGATAATGAAGGCGATGAAGACGACATTCAGCATCTCCCCGATATTGTTGACAAAGGCCGACACCGCCTCCGCCAGTCGGCGTTCCAGCTCCTGCAGCGACCGGGTTAGTCCCGTTCTCACGCTGTCTGGCAGGAAAGAGTTGTTGTTCATATTATCAATCAGGCTCTGAGCGCGCATGGACAGCTCTGGGGCATGACGGTTGAGCGTCTCCATCTGCTCCCGCAGCATCGGGATGACATTCATCAGTACGACTGCGAATGCGCCGCAAAAGACGGCATAGATGAGGATGACAGCCACGGAGCGCGGCACCCCGCGGTCAGCGAGCAGGCAGACGAGCGGGTTAAGCACATAAGAGATAATCATGGCAATAATGAACGGTGCGAGCACGGCTTTCAAGAACAGGTACATCTGTGTAAATATTGGCTTCACCTGCATAAGCAAATACAGCGCAAGCAGGCTGAGAATGATATAGACCAGGATGACGAACGGCTTTTGCTTCACGAACCTCTCCACGCTACCCGCCCCGCTTTCTCTGTCTTCGCGCCCGCTCTCGTACAAGGACGCTTAGTACAGTATATGTAGGAGGCGGACAAAACATCCTTGTCCGAGGGTTTCCGGCCGCACTTATAAAAGTTATGTACATCGAAGAAACCGCTATGCCAACATCACACGATGCTGGCATAGCGGTTTCTTGCAGGCATAGGATTCATTATGCGTGCAGCTCGGGCATTTCCTCGCCAAAAAACAGATCATCCAGCGAGCTAAGCGTGCCGTCCTCCTCGACCTGGTAGACCGACATCTTCTCGCCGTTGACGGTAAGTTCTATGAAGCAGCCCCAGCAATAGAACTGGTGCGAGCCGATCTTGCCGATATCCTTGGAATTACAGTTGGGACATCTCATGGTTCATTTCTCCCTAATTCACCGATTCCGAAGTGGCCATATGCTCTAGGTCTTCTTCAGCGCGAACAGGCACGAGAATTGCATCCTCCCCGAGTATCACATCATCGGGATAATCGGAAATCCTCAACCATTTGCGCCCTTCCTTAAGATCCGAGATAAAACCATCCGTTAATTCATATCCTACTATAGGTGTACCCATATTCTGGTCAAAGTAAACATCTGTTATTCGGCCAAGTTGAATACCCTCCCGCGTAATTACAGGAAGATCGCGCAGCTTGACAACCCCGGCTTGGAAGCATCGCAGCACCTCATCTGCCTTCAGCCTGCATATCGCCTGCTTGTCCGCAATAAGCACGGCGTCTTCGCCGCAAGCGACTACTGCATCCCAGAGCAGCCCGGTTAGTCCGCGGGAGAACCAGCCCCTCGTCTCCAGAATCATCCCCTTGAGGCGCCAATGCTCATCAAACCATATATCCTTCACCTTCCCGGCTTGCTTGCCGGTCGTGGCATCGATCACGGGTTGACCTATCAAACGCTGCACCTTAATCATAACTGTGAGAGGCCTCCTAAACTGTAGTACGAATACGCTCCACAATGGTTGCAATTTTTTTGGCAGCATATTCGATGTCCTCTACAGTATTCCCCAATCCAAAGCTAAATCGTATCGCGCTGTTCAGACGAGCCTCTGGAAGCCTCATCGCCTTGAGCACATGCGAGCGCTCCAGCGAGCCGGAGGTGCAGGCAGAGCCGCTGGAGACGGCGATTCCCTCCATATCCAGATTCATCAGCATCGTCTCCGTATCTGCTCCCAGCAGGCTGACATTGACGATATGCGGGAGCGTCCGCTCGGTATCGCCGTTAATCTCATATGCGTGCTCGCCAAGGTGCGTCGTCAGCTCCTGCAAGAAGCAGGCACGAAGCTCGCACAGCCGTGCATGCTTCTCCTCCTGTCCCTCCACCGCCAGCTCTACTGCCTTGGCAAAGCCGACCGCTGCAGCGACATTCTCCGTTCCCGCCCTCCGCTTGCTTTCCTGCGAGCCTCCCACCAGCAGCGGCTGATATGGCGTGCCCCTGGCAATGTAGAGCGCACCGATTCCTAACGGACCGTTCAGCTTATGCGCGGAGAAGCTCATCAGATCGACAGGCAGCTCCCTCAGTTGCAACGGAAGCGAGCCTAACGCCTGTACCGCATCGACATGATAGAGCACCCCCGCTGCCTTGGCAGCTTCTCCAATCTCCTGCACAGGCTGGATCGTTCCCGTCTCATTGTTGGCATACATGATGCTCACCAATGCCGTATCGGGCCGGATCGCCGCCCGTACCTGATCCGCATGAATTAACCCGTTCCTATCCGGCTCCAGCAGGGTGACCTCGAAGCCCTCCTGCTCCAATTGCAGAGCAGTATGCAGCACCGCATGATGCTCGGAGGCAGATGTAATCAGATGCCGCTTGCCTAAGCTGTGCAAGGCCGCCATAACCCCGCGAATTGCCGTATTATCACTCTCGGTCCCCCCTGATGTGAACACCAGCTCCGACGGCAAGCAGCCGAGCAGGGTCGCGATGCTGTCTCTGGCACGGGTCAGCTTGCCCTTGGCTGCGCGGCCATAGGCGTGGATGCTGGACGGATTGCCGACCGGTCCTCGGCAGATGTCCAGCATCGCCGCCAGTACCTCCGGGTGGAGCGGCGTTGTCGCCGCATGATCAAAATACATTGCTCGAACCATAGCTCCTCCTTGTGAATATCCCGCGCCGGGGATCATTTCTGCCATACCACGCCATCCTTCTGCGCGCTTGCAAACGGCAGAAAGCACCTCCTAAGTTACGATGTCCTCGCCGTAGGGGTGCTTGCTTATGCCAAGCCGGCTTGCCGGCTCTATATCATTTCCACCTGACGTATACATGATAGCCTCACTCACCGGCAAGTGTATACATGAAGTGTTGAAGCCAGGATACCACGCTCCCTGACGGGGCGCTGCTAGATATAGAACATGTAGCTGTCCGCCTCATCCGCGCCGGCAAATGAGATCAGATCCTCCAGCGTAGTCGAATCCAGCACGCTTGCGATGCTGTCACGGATGCGTACCCACAGGTCACGCTTGGCCGGATCATCCTCCTCGGTGAAGTCCACCGGGGAGATCGGCCCCTCCAATATGCGTATAATATCGCCCGCGGTAATGTCCTCTGGATTCTTGGACAAAATATAGCCGCCGTATGCCCCGCGTATGCTCTTGACCAGCCCGGCATTGCGCAATGGCGCAATGAGCTGCTCCAGATAGTGCTCCGACAGTTGGTTGCGCTCGGCTATGCTCTTCAGAGAGATCGGACCTTCGCCAAACTTGGTGGCAAGCTCCATCATAATCGTTAAACCGTAGCGTCCTTTAGTCGATATTTTCAAGGATAATCCCTCTCTTTCATATGATATAATCTATAGATGGTCATCCGTCCATGCACAACAAGAGAGCTCATCTGCTGCCGTGCCATCCTATATAAAACATGGTATTCCCATAATACATCTATGTTAACATACATCCTGCCTGAATGGGTAAAAAAGCGTGGCTTCTCTATGAAAAACTTGTGCAAGCTATGGTACAATAGCGTAAGAGTCTGTTGCTGGCGCTTGGCGCCGCTTGATCGGCTCCACATGCTGCCTGAGGCAGCGAACCGAAAGCTACAGCCGTGCAAAACCCTTTGGGCGGTTGCGGACGGACTGTATTTCATTATAGAGGCGGTGTTCAGTAATGGCAAAATCTAAAGCATCCACCCGTGTTGTCGTCGGCATGTCTGGCGGGGTGGACTCGTCGGTGACGGCACTGCTGCTCAAGCAGCAAGGCTATGATGTCATCGGCATCTTCATGAAGAACTGGGACGATACGGACGAATTCGGCCACTGCACAGCAGAAGAAGACGCGCAGGATGTGGCACGGGTATGCGACCAGATCGGCATCCCTTACTATACGGTCAATTTTGAGCAGGCTTACTTCGATAAGGTATTCACGTACTTCCTCGACGAATACAAGCGGGGCCGTACACCGAATCCTGACGTCATGTGCAATCGCGAGATCAAGTTCGGGGAATTTCTGGACAAGGCGCTCACACTCGGCGCAGATTACCTCGCCACTGGACATTATGCCCGTGTCGAGCAGGTGAATGGCGAAGCCCGCCTGCTGCGCGGCGTTGACGGCAATAAGGATCAGACGTATTTCCTGCATGCGCTCCGTCAGGATCAACTGGCCAAGGCGATGTTCCCGATCGGCCATCTTCCGAAGCCCGAGGTGCGCCGCATCGCGGCCGAGGCGGGACTGGCCACGGCGCGCAAGAAGGACAGCACCGGCGTATGCTTCATCGGCGAGCGCAACTTCAAGACGTTCCTGAGCCAATACCTGCCTGCACAACCGGGCGAGATGATTGACATCCGGTCTGGCGAGATCAAGGGGCGCCATGACGGTCTGATGTATTACACGCTTGGTCAACGCCAGGGACTGGGCATCGGCGGCTCCGGCACGGGCGAGCCGTGGTTTGTCGCAGACAAGAACCTCGCCGCCAACCAGCTCTATGTCGTTCAAGGCGAGACGCATCCCAGCCTCTATTCGAGCGGCCTCACTGCAACCGGCCTGAACTGGATCTCGCCTGCTGTGCCGAATGAGCCGCTGCGCTGCACGGCGAAGTTCCGCTACCGCCAGCCTGACCAGGAGGTTACGCTGACGCTGCGCGCAGACGGCACGACCGTCGACGTCGCATTTGCCCAGCCGCAGAAGGCCATTACGCCGGGACAGGCCGTCGTCTTCTATGATGGCGAGGTCTGTCTGGGCGGAGCAACGATTGACCAGGTACACAAGGTCGCTGCTACAGAGGCTATTGTGCAATAAGCCGTATGTGATCGTGAATTCACAAGAGCGCCGCTCATCTCTTGCCTATGCGCAAGCTGAGCAGCGCTCTTGTCCTGTTTCATGCGTAGCAACCAGGCGGGATAACACAGCCACGCAGCCTTCTGCATCGTATGGATAGAGCTCGCGGTCGCAGCCGCCTGTCTGCGCAGCAAAACTCCCCATTCGGAACACCGAACAGGGAGCCATGTTGCCATCCGTAACCATCTACTGCAGCCTCGTCATTCTAGCCCGTCTCTGCTTGCAGCTCAACCCGCGTATCGCGCTCATCCTGCCGCTTGCGAACCAGAATGCGGGATATGCGCAGATGATCTGTCTCCTCGATGATAAAGTCATAGCTGTCCTCGTAGCTGACCGATTGCAGCTTCTTAGGCGGAATCTCGATCTGTGAGTATACCCAGCCGCCAATCGTATCATAATCATCGCTGCTAATCTCAAGACCGAAGTAGCTGTTCACCTCTTCAATTAGCATCAGACCATTAATCGAATGCGTCAGTTCATCCTTCTTCTCAATATCAGGCCGTTCCTCATCGAACTCATCCTGAATCTCGCCGACGATCTCCTCCATAATATCCTCCAGCGTCACCAGACCAGAGGTACCGCCGTACTCGTCGATCAGGATGGCTATCTGCGTCTTCTTCTTTTGCATCAGCTTGAGCAGCGTACTGATCTGCATCGACTCCGGCACTGTCGTAATCGGCCGCATAATCTGCTGAATGCTCGATACGGTGTTTTCGTCCACCTTCAGCATATCCTTGATATGGACGAAGCCGATAATATTATCCTTATCTGTCTCACATACCGGAAAGCGTGTATGCATCTCGCGCAACGCAATCTTCTTGTTCTCTATGAAGGACTCGTCGGCATACAGACAGATCATCTCGGTCCGCGGTATCATAATTTCTCTGGCATTTGTCTCGGTAAAATCAAATATATTATCCACCAGCGTCAGCTCGGTGTTGTTAATCAAGCCGCTCTTATGGCTTTCCTTCATCAAAATTCGGATTTCCTCTTCCGTATGCGCCGATTCATGCTCGGAAGCCGGTTCAACGCCAAATCGTTGCAGCAGCCAGTTGGCTGTCCCGTTAAGGAACCAAATGAATGGATACATGATTTTGTGAAATAGAATCAGAGGCGGTGCCGTCAATAGCGTAATCTTCTCCGAAGTGCGGATCGCCAATGTCTTGGGAGCAAGCTCGCCAAGCACGATGTGCAAAAACGTAATGATCGAAAACGCAATGAAGAAGGCAATGGTCGAGATCAGAACATCACTCATACCAAACCAGCTCTTCAGATATGGCTCTATCATCTTCGCAATAGCCGGCTCGCCGACATAGCCAAGTCCCAGTGAAGCCAGCGTAATGCCAAGCTGGCAGGCGGATAGATAGGCGTCGAGGTTATTGGTCAGATGTGCCGCGAATTTCGCCCGCTTATGTCCCTCAGAGACCAGCGAGTCAATCCGGCTGCCGCGCACCTTCACCATCGCAAACTCGGCGGCTACGAAGAAGCCATTCAGAAACACCAAAAACAAAATCAGCAACGCATTCAATAAAAACGGTATTATGGGTAAAGGGTCGCTCAACGATTCCCTGTTTCCGTCTCCTGCCATGCAGGTCAGACACAAACAGGTGCACCTCCTTTTGGAAATGAAATTATAAATAAAGTTTATAATAACAGCTTAGTCGATAAACAACGGTGAAGTCAAATCCTTGAATCGGCTTATTATTGATGCATATTCGCGAAAGTCTGGCCAATATGCTCATTATTCCACCTCGGCGGCCAAATATCGCCTGATAATTCGGAATATTAGCGCTTTGCGCCATTATCTGCCTCTTCGCCGCTCCTGATTAATGCGTATCTTCTCCTCCATGCCTTGTCCGGTCGCCTCGTAGAAGCGGCGCTTGTGGAGCGGATCAGGCACATACTGCTGCTCCACGTAATGACCGGGATAATCATGCGGGTACTTATAGCCCTGATGCCCCAGCTTATCCGCACCGCGATAATGCGTATCGCGCAAGTGCAGCGGCACCTGCATCGTACCTGACGTGCTGATCGTATCCATCACCTTGCCGATCGCTACTGCTGTGGCATTGGATTTCGGGCTTTCTACAGCAAAGAGTATCGCTTGGGCAATATTATACTTGGCCTCCGGCCAGCCAATCTTATGGTAGGCGTCCATCGCCGTCACGGCCTGCACCATCGCTTGTGGATTCGCCAGGCCAATGTCCTCGCTGCAGGCGACGATCAAGCGCCGCAGGAAGGTCATCGGGTCCATCCCTAGCTTCTCCACCGCGTATAGAAACCAGAATAATGCCGCATCACTGGAGCCGCGAACGCTCTTATGAAAGGCGGACAGCACATCATATTGGGTCGACTCATCGGCACGCACCGTCGGCTTGCGTATCGATTCCTCGGCCACCGCCAGCGTAATATGAACCGAACCGTCAGGCTCTGAAGGCGTGGTGACGGCTGCCAGCTCCAAGGCGTTGAGCGCCCGCCGAATATCGCCGCCCGCCATCGCCGCCAGATGCTCCAGCGCCTCCTCATCCGCCCGCAGCCTCATGAAGCCAAGTCCCCGCTCCACATCGGTCAGCGCCCGGCTCATCGCCAGCTTGGAATGCTCCTTGGTCAGCGGCTCCAGTTGGAACAGCGTCGAGCGGGAGAGCAGCGCCCCGTTCACATGATGGAACGGATTCTCGGTTGTCGCGCCGATGAAGACGATAATTCCCTGCTCCACCGCCGGAAGCAGCGCATCCTGCCTGGCCGTATTGAAGCGATGCACCTCATCCAGAAACAGAATCGTCTTGCGGCCGTATAACGCCTTGTTGTTCTTCGCCAGCTCGATCGTCTCTCGCACATCCTTCACCGTGGCGTCGACCGCATTGAGCCGGACGAATTCGCCTTCGGTCTGCTGGGAGATAATATTCGCCAATGTCGTCTTGCCGCAGCCGGGAGGGCCATAGAGCAGGATCGACGATACCTGATCCCCCTCGATTGCACGGCGCAGCAGCTTGCCAGGACCGACAATATGCTCTTGCCCGATATATTCATCCAAGGTTTGTGGACGCATCCGGTCCGCCAGCAGCCGCGCTCTGGGCTGCTCCGCTTGTTGATAGGTAAATAAATCCATAACAGCAGCCTCTTTCATTGTGGCAATGCCCTTATTTTTTATATTCTAGTATACCACACATGACGCAACTGTGCGCCTGTCCGCACATAAAGCAAGCATGCCCCCGCCTGCTGGCAAAACCAGCGGACAGGGGCATGCAGCACACCATGTACAACTTTAAGGCATAGGAACGCCTGCTCTGGCTAGCAGATCCTTGACGACCACGCTGACCATGATGAGGCCCGCTACCGGGGGAACGAAGGCGTTGCTGGCAGGAGGCTGCTTCGCCTTGCGAATCTCCGGCGCATTCTCCGGCACAATCTTCTGCGTCACATCCTCACGCGGCTTGAGCGGCTCCTCCGTCGAGAAGACGACCTTGACGCCCTTCTTAATGCCTTCCTTACGTAGACGCTGCCGAACGACGCGAGCAATCGGATCAACCGAGGTCTTGGAGATGTCCGCCACCTGGAAGCGCGAAGGGTCCATCTTGTTCGCCGCGCCCATACTGGAGATGATTGGAAGCTTGCGGGCAAGACACTGCTTGATAAGGTGGATTTTGTACTCGATCGTATCTGAAGCATCGACCACATAGTCCAGATCATAGCTGAATACCTGCTCATACGTCTCTTCGGTATAGAACATTCGCAGCGCGATGGCATCACAATCCGGGTTAATCAGCTTGATGCGCTCTTGCATCAGCTCCGCCTTGGGCTGGCCGACCGTAGTTGTCAGCGCATGAATCTGCCGATTCACATTGGTAATGTCCACGACATCCTTATCAATCAGTATGATGCGGCCAACGCCAGTGCGTGCCAACGCCTCCGCTGCAATCGCACCGACGCCGCCGATGCCGAGCACGGCCACTGTGCTGTTCTTCATCGCTTCCAGCCCCTCCGGGCCAATCGCCAGCTCCGTGCGGGAAAATTGGTGAAGCATCCGTAATGTCTCCTTCCTCTGTAGGTAGAGTCATGCCGCGGCAGACAAGGGTAGCCCCTTAGAATGCCGCCGCCGCATGTCTGTGCCAAGCTCGGTTACGCTTGAGCTTCCTGCTCCGCAGGTGCAGCCGCAGGCTTGCTGCCTGGCTTAGGCACTGTACGGATATGCAACTGCTCGAGCTGAGACAGATCGACCGGAGACGGAGCGCCAGAGAGCAGCTCGGTTGCGCTGGCCGTCTTAGGGAATGCGATCGTCTCGCGCAGGTTCGTTCTGCCTGCCAGCAGCATGACGATCCGGTCAAAGCCGAACGCGATGCCGCCATGCGGCGGGGTTCCGTATTCGAACGCATCGAGCAAGTAGCCGAATTGTGCATGTGCTTCTTCCATCGTGAAGCCGAGCGCATGGAACATCTTCTCTTGCACATCGCGCTTAAAGATCCGCATCGAGCCACCGCCGACCTCGTAGCCATTGAGCACCAGATCATATGCTTGCGCGCGAATCGCACCTGGATCAGATTCGAACAGATGCAGGTCCTCATCCTTCGGACGGGTGAACGGATGGTGCTCCGCCACATAGCGTTTGGCATCCTCATCCCAGCCGAGCAGCGGGAAGTCAACCACCCAAGCGAACTTGAATTCGGCGTCATTGATCAGGTTCAGCTCGCGTCCGACCTTCAGCCGCAGATTGCCCAGTACATCCGCAACGACCTTCTTCTTGTCTGCGGAGAACAGCAGCAGGTCGCCCTCCTCGACAGCCAGACGCTCGGTCAACGCCGCAATCTCCTCCGGCTTGAAGAATTTCACGATCGGGCCACGCCATTCGCCTTCCTTGACGGTTACCCATGCCAGTCCCTTGCCGCCATAACGGGCCGCGAACGGCTGCAGGTCATCCAGCTCCTTGCGGCTCCATGTCGCGCAGCCCTTGGCATTAAGCGCCCGCACCACGCCGCCGCTTGCTGCTACGCTGGCGAACACCTTCACATCGCTGCTGGACACGATGTCTGTAATGTCCTCAATCTCCAGCCCAAAGCGCAGATCCGGCTTGTCCGATCCATACTTGTTCATCGCATCCTCGTAGCTGATACGTTGGAATGGCAGCGCCAGCTCAACATTGACCGTTTCCTTGAACAGCTTCACCATCAGCTGCTCCATCAGCGACAGCAACTGGTCCTGGGACAGGAAGGAGGTCTCGATGTCCACCTGAGTGAACTCCGGCTGACGGTCGGCGCGCAGATCCTCGTCACGGAAGCAACGGGCAATCTGATAATATTTCTCCAGGCCGGCTACCATCAGCAATTGCTTGTAGATTTGTGGCGACTGCGGCAGAGCGAAGAACTCCTCTGGATGCACGCGGCTAGGCACGAGGAAGTCGCGCGCGCCCTCCGGCGTGCTCTTGATCAGAATCGGCGTCTCAACTTCAATGAACTGCTCGCTGTCCAGAAAATCGCGGAAAATCTTGGCCGATTTGGAGCGCAGCAGCAGCGTGCTCTGCATCTCCTGGCGGCGCAAGTCCAGATAGCGGTACTTCAGGCGGAGCGACTCGTCCACCTCTACGCCGTCCTCGATTGGGAAAGGAGGCGTCTTGGCCGTGTTCAGCACCTCAATCTCAGTCACGCGCACCTCGATCTCGCCTGTTGCCAGATTCGGGTTGAAGGTTTCAGGATCACGCTCAACAACCTGTCCCTTGACAGCCAGCACATATTCGTTGCGCGCACGGTCAGCAATCTCCAGCGCGTCGCCGGAGAAATCCGGGTTGAAGACGATCTGCACGATGCCGCTGCGATCGCGCAGGTCGATGAATAATACGCCGCCCAGGTCGCGCCGGCGCTGTACCCAGCCGTTCAATACAACGCTCTGGCCGACTTCGGCCTTGGTCAGTGTTCCACAATGATGCGTTTTTAACATGATTTATACCTCTCCTTCGAGTGTTTGTTCTCTTAATTGCTGTACAACTGCAGCCAGCTCTGGAAGCGGCACCGTCTGCTGCTCCCCGGTCGCCATCGTCTTGAGCACGATCTCTCCCTTAGCCAGCTCATCCTCGCCCAATATAGCGGTGAATCTGGCCTGCAGGCGATCCGCCGACTTGAGCTGCGCCTTCATCTTCCGGCTCTGATAATCCCGTTCCGCCGACAGCCCTGCCTGGCGCAATGCATACAGTACGCCTGACGCATGCTGCTCTGCCTGCTCGCCAAGCGCCACCATATAGACATCAAGCCGCTGGCGCTTCGCGAGCTCCTCCTGCTCTTGCATCAGCATGACCGTCCGCTCCAGGCCGATCGCAAGCCCTACGCCCGGCTGATTCGGTCCGCCAATATCCTCGACCAGTCCATTGTACCGGCCGCCGCCGCCGATCGTATCGATCGCGCCGATTCCTTCTGCCTTGAATTCAAAGGCGGTATGCGTGTAATAATCCAGCCCGCGCACGAGCCGCGGATTAATGGAGAATGGAATGCTCATCCCATCCAGGCTGCGTTGCACCTGCTCGAAGTGCTCGCGGCATGCATCGTCGAGGCTGTCAAGAATGGACGGCGCCCCTTCGAAATGATGCTGATCCACCTTGCAATCCAGCACGCGCAGCGGGTTGCGATCCATTCGCGACTGACAGTCCTTGCATAGCAGCTCCCGCTTGGGTCTCAGGAAGCCGAGCAGCTCGTCACGGAAGGCTGCGCGAATCGCTGGCGTACCGACAGAGTTGATCTCGACGCGCACGCCCTTAATGCCGACCTCCTGATAGAAGGTATACGCCAGCGCTATCACCTCAGCATCCAGCGCTGGCGAATCCGAGCCAAGCGCCTCGATGCCGAATTGATGGAATTGACGGTACCGGCCTGCCTGCTGGCGCTCATAGCGGAACATCGGACCGATATAATACAGCTTCGCAATGTCCGGTTCGCCGTACAGCTTGTTCTCCACATAAGCGCGCATCGTGCCTGCGGTCCCTTCCGGGCGCAGCGTAATACTGCGGTTGCCGCGATCCGTGAAGGTGTACATCTCCTTCTCGACAATATCTGTCGTCTCCCCTACGCCGCGCTGAAACAGCTCGGTCGCCTCAAAAATCGGGGTGCGCAGCTCACGATAGTTAAAGCGTCTGCACAGGTCGCGAGCCTTCTCCTCCACATACTGCCATTTCCCTGCCGCCGCAGGCAATATATCCTGCGTGCCGGGAGGCTTCTGAAATGCCATCGCCATTCCTCCATTTCCAAAATCAAAAAAAGCTCCCGCCTCCGGCTTGCAACAAGCCAGGGACGAGAGCATATCTCCCGTGGTACCACCCACATTCCGGCAACGAAGCGCTGCTTCGCGACCGCTCATACGGTTAACGCCCGTCCTACGCACAGGGCTACTGCTTCTTGCCACAACGACGGATCATCCGATCGCCTTGGTGCCAAGTAGGGTTCGCCGTGTGTTCTCCGGGAGGTCTGTTCGTCCGTACATCATAAGGATGCTTGCAGCCTAAGGCATCCCTCTCTGCATATGTGCTGCGGAGTACTTGTTCCCATCATGGAATCATCATGTTTCAACCGTCATACTGATTATTGATTCTACCTGCAACTTGCGGCAAAGTCAACTTCTACCGACCCGAAAATAGAAAAAAACCTGCACGCATGACAGCCGCAGGTCCAAAAGAAAACTATATTTTAAAAAAGGGGGTCGACTATCATTATAGGCCGACTCTGTTAAGCATTGATGTTAACCGCATTACAGTTGCATTACAAAATTTAAAACGTTTTCTCAAGTCCCGGGCAGCCAAGCTGGCCGCTTCAATTTTCTGACCATCCATATATCCGGTAGCTCGCGCCGCCACACGGACACGCCCGCTGATGCTCCAGCGCCCTGATCATCTCCCCCTCCAGTCTGGAGCCGAGCAGCGCCTCGCGGCGCTCCAGATGAAGCATGCGGGCGGCCGCCCTCTGAATCCCCGCTTCCTTATCGCCTTGACGCATGAAGACCGATGCCTCCTTCCCGTAAGCGCCCTGCTGCCACGGTTCCTGTGAACCGCAGGCATATGGCTTTCTGGTACTAGGATGCACCGGTCTCCTGCTATCTCATACATCGTGCCTAGAGCTACAGCAGCTCTAGGCCTTGGAATCAATGATTAACGTCACGGGACCCCAATTGACCAGCGACACGTCCATCATCGCGCCGAACCTCCCGGTCGCCACCGTTAGTCCGATCTCGCGCAGCATGCTGTTGAACTGCTCATAGAGCGGCTCCGCCTGCTCTGGTCGCGCAGCATCCATAAAGCTCGGACGCCGCCCCTTGCGACAGTCGCCATACAGCGTAAACTGCGACACCGACAATATCTGCCCGCCAGTGTCCGCGACGCTGAGATTCATTTTGCCTTCATGATCTTCAAATATCCTCAGACCTGCAATCTTGTCCGCCATCCAGCGCGCATCACGCTCTGTATCCTCATGCGTCACACCTACCAGCAGCACCAGACCCTGCTCGATTCGGCCAATGACCTCTCCGTCTACCGTGACGGATGCCGCCTTGCTGCGCTGTACCACTACCTTCACACGATACCCTCCAGCTATTGCATAATACGTTGTACGGAGTATACATCCTTAACCCGCTTGATCTTCTCCACAACAGATTGCAAATGCTCAATATTGCGAATCAAAATTGTCATATGAATCATCGATATTTTGTTCTTGTCGGAGCGACCGGACACGGCAGCAATGTTCGTCTTGCTCTCCGAGACCGCCTGAAGCACCTCATTAAGCAGTCCGCGCCGGTCATGACCGGTAATCTCGATGTCGACGCTGTAATTCGCCTCCACAGCATCCTCCCACTCCACCTCGATCACCCGCGCCGCTTCCTCACCCTCTGCGCCAAGCGGGATGTTCGCACAGTCGTGACGGTGTACCGACACGCCCCGACCACGAGTAATGTAGCCGATAATCTCATCTCCGGGCACCGGATTGCAGCAGCGCGCAAACCGCACCAGCAGATTATCCACGCCCTTGACGCGCACGCCATGACTCGGGCGAGGCTTCCTGGACTGCGCTTGCGACGGCGGCTTCACTTCCTTCATCTCGTTCGTCAGCTCGATCTGGTTAGCCGCCTCGGTCTCCTTGCGCAGCTTCTCCGTCAGACGGGTGACGATCTGAGCCGCCGTGATGCCGCTAAAGCCGATCGCCGACAGCATATCCTCTATATCGTTAAAAGTAAATTTGCTCGCGACCTCCATCAGCTTATCATCGGTCAGCCAGGCCGATGGCTCCAGTCCAAGCCGCTTCAGCTCGCGCTCCAGCAGCTCGCGTCCCTTGACGACATTCTCCTCGCGCCGCTCCTTCTTGAACCATTGCCGAATCTTCGTGCGCGCATGGGAAGACTGCGCAATCTTGATCCAATCCTGGCTCGGGCCATAGGAATGCTTGGAGGTCAAGATCTCCACAATATCGCCTGTCTTGAGCTTGTGGTCCAGCGGGACGATGCGTCCATTGACCTTGGCTCCGATCGTCCGGTTCCCGACCTCCGTATGCACCCGATAAGCGAAGTCCAGCGGCACCGACCCGGCAGGCAGCTCGAAGACCTCGCCTTTGGGAGAAAACACAAAGACAAGATCAGAGAAGAAGTCCATCTTGAGCGATTCGACAAATTCAGCCGCATCCCGCGTATCATTCTGAAGCTCAAGAATCTCTCGGAACCAGGACACCTTGTCGCCCATATTGCCTTCGCCCGCCTGCGGCCCTTCCTTGTATGCCCAGTGAGCCGCCACCCCGTACTCGCTCGTGCGGTGCATCTCCCAGGTACGAATCTGCACCTCTGTCGGCTCCCCGTTAGGCCCAATGACCGTCGTATGCAGCGACTGATACATATTCGTCTTGGGCATCGCGATATAGTCCTTGAAGCGGCCCGGCATCGGACGCCAGAGGGTATGAATGATGCCCAGCGTTGCATAGCAGTCCTTAATGTTGTCCACAATAATGCGAATCGCCAGCAAATCATAGATTTCATTGAACTGCTTGTTCTTGCCCGTCATCTTCTTGTAGATGCTGTAGATATGCTTCGGCCGACCGGAAATATCGCCTTCAATCGACATCTCCTCCAGCTTCTCCCGAATACGACCAATAACGTCATCAATGTGACGCTCTCTCTCGGCCCGCTTCTTCTTCATCAGGTTGGCGATCCGGTAATATTGCTGGGGATTGAGATAGCGCAGCGCAATATCCTCCATCTCCCATTTGATCGCCGAGATGCCAAGCCGATGCGCAATCGGGCAGAATATCTCCAATGTCTCATACGCAATGCGGCGCTGCGACTCCTCTGACTGAAACTTGAGTGTCCGCATATTGTGCAGACGATCGGCAAGCTTGATCAGAATGACCCGTATATCCTGCGCCATGGCGACGAACATTTTACGGTAATTCTCATTTTGCTGCTCTTCCTTGGAGCGGAACTTGATCTTCTCCAGCTTCGTCAGACCATCCACCAGCATGGCGCATGTTTCCCCGAAGCGGGAACGCACCTCATCCAGTGCAACCGTCGTATCCTCTACTACATCATGCAGCAGAGCAGCGATGATCGAGATGACATCCATCTGCATATTAACCAGAATGTCGGCAACAGCCACGGGATGCAAAATATAAGGCTCCCCCGATTTCCTGATCTGCCCATGGTGGGCTTGCTCAGCGAAGTCATAGGCTTCCCGGATATGCTGTAAATCCTGCTCTTTTAGATAGGCCGCTGCCTTTTCGAGTAACTGCTCTATGCCCATGAAACTTCCCTTTCCGAAATAGAATCCTTGCTCGCTGACAACGGCATATGGAGTCTTGCGCCCTTCGCCAGCAGTTTGCAGCCCGGGACGAGTCGGCACAGCACACAGCAAACCGTCTTCCGCGGCCATATAAGAATCGCAGGCCAATCTGACCCTTCTTATATCCCAAAGAAAAATTTCTGTTTATTGTCGAGTTTTCTAATATTATGCCCGTAACTATAGCGCCCGTCAACTGGGTCAAGCAGAAAGTTACGATCTGGCGCCGTATCAGACCTGTTCTCCTGATCGCGTGTCTGTACAAGTGCAAACGGCTGGCGTCTCTTGAAGTAAAAAAGAGCAAGCTTCGGGCAGGTTCACCCCAAAGCTTGCTCTGCAGCGCTCACTGCTGCCTTGTCTGCTCCTGATCGATCATTCCGTCCCCATCTGCTCCCCTCCAAGCATCGAAGAGTGGCTTAGAAGGTGACCAGAGAACGGACAGGCACAGAACCAAGCTTGGAGCGACCCTCCAGATAGGACAGCTCAATCAGGAAGGCAGCGCCGACCACCTCGCCGCCCAGCTTCTCGATCAGCTTGACCGTCGTCTCGATCGTTCCGCCTGTTGCCAGCAGATCATCAGCGATCAGCACCTTTTGCGAAGGAGCGATCGCATCCTTGTGCACGGCCAGCTTATCCTTGCCATACTCCAGATCATAATCCGCCTCCACCGTCTCGCCCGGCAGCTTGCCGCTCTTGCGGATGGGCACAAAACCAACGCCGAGCGCGAGCGCGAGCGGCGCGCCGATCACAAAGCCGCGCGCTTCCGGGCCCGCGATCACATCGATCTCCAGCTCCGCCACCTGCTGCTTCATCGCCTCGATGGCCGCTTGATAGGCGGGGCCATTTTTTAGCAGGGTCGTTATATCCTTGAAGCGGATGCCCGGCTTGGGAAAATCGGGAATGACACGAATATAGTCTTTAAAATTCATCGTTGTTCTCTCCTTGTATTCGCTGGATTAAATGGTGAGGTTGCCCGGAGCAGCTTGATGACAGAATACAGCGCTAGCAACGACCGACTCTGGCGCTGATCCAAGCAGATAGCTCCTGGGCGGGCGCGAACAGCACCTGATTATCCTCATGGGCAGCGCAGCCGCTCCGGTAAGCTGCCGACTCGCTCAGCTCGCGCTTGCGCGGGGACGGATGGACAGCTACAGCTCCAGACTCAATGCGAATGAACTCCAATTCCTCAAATACGGCAAGCATCATGGCCACCGTTTCAGTGCTCCAGCCGATGCGCGAGCTCAGCAGCTCGGGCAGCTCCGTAGAGTTGAGCTGCTGCTGCGGCAGGCTGCGAAGCAACTGATACACGTTGCCAAAGTGCTCGCGCCCCGGAAAGCCCGCGCGATGCCTGCGATCCATACTGTAGAGCACCGTCACCGCCTCCAGCCCCTGCAGTCTGCCAAGGGAAGCCGCCAGCTCTGCCGCTGATGGCGGACAATGGAGCAGCACCAGTTCATTGCATGCCAACGGCTCATGCACTGCTCCATAGCTCAGCGGTACAACCCGCGGCCCGGAAGCCACTGTCTCGAGCGCCGCAGCCGTCTCGGCATACGCATGACCGCCCTGCAGCAGTACGGCCACCACTGCATCTGCTCCTCGGATACGGCTCCGTTCCTTGAGCAGCTTCTCCAGTGTCTCCTCCGGGTAACGATCGTTCCGATAATCGAACAGTTGGAGCTGCTCTACACGCAGATCAGCCAGCATTAACTGTGGCTTGCGATTGCCATTCCATTCATTGATCGACAGCTCGCCGACGACATCTGCGAGTGCTCCGGTCGACAGACGGCCTGCGACCGGGCCTTCTCCGAAGCCGACCGCCTCCAGCCGCTGTCCGCCCTGGCGCAGCGAGAGGCGCAGATGACGCCCCTCCTTGCCCATCGTTCGCGCCTCCTCCACTGCCACGCTGCGCAGCAGCAGCCGCGGCTTAGGATTGCCAGCGCCGAACGGCTCCAGCATCGCCAGTTGACTGATCGCCTCCAGATCCGCCTCGGCTATCTTGCATTCGGCATCGATGCGCGTCTGACGTTGCCACTGCTCTGAAGCCACCCACTGCTCAGCCAGCTCACTCAGCCGCTGCTCCAGCTCCGGGAGCTGATCGCGATGCAGCGTCATGCCTGCCGCTGCCTGGTGGCCGCCGTAGTGATGCAGCAGATGCTCGCACTCGCGCAGCGCGCGATAGATGTCAAAGCCATCGATCGAACGGGCAGACCCTTTGCAAATGCCGGTCTGGGCATCGATCGCCAGCACAAGCGTAGGCTTGTACCGCTTCTCGATCAGCTTGGACGCCACGATGCCGACAACGCCGACGTTCCAGCCCTCCCCGGCAACAACTGTTACCGCTGGCTCCTTCCATAAGGAGGGCGCTGCTCCCTCGGATAGAGGCTTCCCGGACGTTGACTGCTCGGCCGACTGGCGAGCGTACCGGCTCTCCAGTTGAGCCTGCGCCTGCTCCACCATCTCCTCCACGAGCTGCTGACGCTGCTTATTCAGCTCATCAAGCTGGACGGCGGCGGCAAGCGCCTCTTCTTCGTTGCCCGTCGTCAGCAGTTGCACAGCCAGATCCGCATGGGCCAGCCTTCCGCTGGCATTAATGCGCGGCGCCAGGCCGAAGGCCACCTGTGTGGATGTCATCTGCGCCAGCTCGATCCCTGCTACCTCAGCGAGCGCCCGCAGACCCAGGTTGCCAGTCTGAGCCAACTGCTTCATGCCCGCGCGCACGATATAGCGATTCTCGCCCACGAGCGGCATCAGATCAGCGATGGTGCCGAGTGCCGCAATCTCCGCCCATTCGAGCGGCGGACGGCCAAGCAGTGCCTGACCCAGCTTGAAGGCTACTCCAGCTCCCGCTAGTCCCTTGAACGGATATGGACAGTCCTCCTGCTTCGGGTTGACGATGGCGGCCGCCTCTGGCAGCAGCTCCGGCGGCTCATGATGATCGGTCACGACCACATCGATATGTAACGATCTGGCATAAGCGATCTGCTCCACAGCGCTAATGCCGGTATCTACGGTCACGATCAGCTTCACCCCCGCCTCCGCAGCCCGGTCAATCGCCTGCAGATTCAGTCCGTAGCCCTCGAGCTGACGGTGGGGAATATAATAATCAAATTCCAGTCCAAGCTGATGGAACAGATGAATCATCAAGGAAGTGCTGGATATGCCATCCGCGTCATAGTCGCCGAATATGCGGATACGCTCGCCACGCTCGCGCGCCTGCTCGATCCGCTTGACGGCAGAAGCCATCCCCTTGAGCAGATACGGGTCATGCAGCAGCTCTTCCCCTCCATGTAGGAAAGCACGAGCGGCCTCTACATTAGCAATGCCTCGCCGCAGCAGCAAGCGCGATACGAGCGGCGGGAGCGCAAGCTCCTGCTCCAGTTGGCTGGACAGTGCCTGCTCGCGTTCCTCCTCCGCCTCCAGCACCCATCTTGTCTTGGGACGTATCATGCAAAGCTCCCTCCTCTATTCAGACGGAAGCGGCTGTACCCCTAGTGTACAGCCGCTTCGCAGCCTTATTGAAGCAATGTCGGCGCATCCTCCTGATTCGGATCATGGTTCGACTTGTAAGGATAACCCGGATCATAAGGGTCAACCACGACCTCCACATCGCTTACATGGATGAACCGCTTCAAGACCAGCTCCTTCACCCGCTTGGCGATCTCTTGTCCCTCATAGACCGAAATGCGGGGATTGACACTGATGCGCAGGTTCAGCCGCACATAGTGACCGTGTTCTCGAGCGTGCAGCTCCTCGATGGTAATGACGCCCTCAATCCGCTGCACAAACTGCATGAACTCCTCTGTGTCCTCTTGATGCTCCTGCTCGGCAGGGGCCAGAATAACTGAGGAGGCCAGCAGCCTGTAAGCACTGTACATGACAAGCACAGCAACCAATACCCCGGCTGCAGGATCACAATAATACAGTGCAGCCTGCCCGCTTAGCTCGCCTGCATACGCTGCCCCGATTCCCAGCAGCGTAATGAGCGAGGCGAGCAGTGAAGGCAGACTTTCAGGGAGCCTTAACAGCCAGCGCTTCACGAGCAGCGCCCCCGCCGCCACAGCCAGTGCCGACCAGTGCGGCGCTTCTGGCAGCCCGTCCGCCAGCAGGCGGAATGAGGACACAGCAAGCTCCAGTCCGATTACCATCAACACCACAGTCACAAGTATCATCGCCGCCAGCTCCGCCTTGCGCATGCGCTCCAATGCTTCGGATGGAGCGATGCGTCCACGGCGGCGCAGTCCGAGCAGGGCGATGGAGCCGGAGGCCGCCTCGACGGCGCTGCGCACCGCATCTGCCAGCAGAGCCGGGCTACCCGAGGCGCCGCCAGCGAGCGCCTTGCCCAAGGCCAGTCCTGCATTGCCCATCAGGCTGGCGCTTGCCGTCCGCTCCGCTTGCGCAGCATGCAGTTTCGTATCCATGAGACGCCTCCTTACGAAGTTGTCGCCGGCGCCTTAGCTGCCTTCGGCTTCGCCTTGCTTCTAAGCGCCAGCCAGATCGGGCTTGCAATGAAGATCGAGGAGTAGGCGCCCGCGATCAGACCAATCAGAATCGCCAGCGAGAACAGGCGGATCGACTCGCTGCCGAAGATATACAGGCAGAGCGCGCCGAACACTACCGTTATTACGGTATTGATCGACCGGGTCAGCGTCTCCCAGATGCTGCGGTTAACAAGTGCCGCCAGGTCTGCTGGCGTCTTGATCTTGGCAAAGCGCAGATTCTCCCGAATCCGGTCAAAAATAACGATGGTATCGTTAATCGAGTAACCGATGATCGTCAGCACCGCCACGATGAAGGTCAGATTAACCTCCAAGCGGAAGACGGAGAATACGCTGATAACGATGAAGGCATCATGCACGAGCGACACGATCGCCGCCACCGCGAAGCGCCATTCAAAGCGGAAGCTGATGTAGATCAGAATACCGAGACTTGCGAGCGACAGCGCCAGCAGCGCATTAAGCTGCAGCTCGCGAGCCATCGCAACGTCAACGGTATTGATCTCCATCGATGCTCCAGGATCGAGCTGCTCGGTGAAGTTTGCACGCAGCTCCTTCTGCTGTACATCGCTCAGAATATCATCGAAGCGGATCGTAACCCGATCAGCACCGGTCGTTAATGTATAGTGACCTGCATTTTTCTCCGAGAGCAGCTTCTCGATGTCTTCCTTAGGCACCGACTTCGTCAGCACGATGTCGACGTTAGACCCAGCGCGGAAATCTACACCATAATTAAAGCCCAAGAAAGCAAGCGAACCAATTCCGAGCACCGTAATGACGATGGAGAAGATGATAAAATATTTGCTAGCCTTTGTAAAATCCCATTTATAGTGCACGGATGTCACTCTCCTTCACGCCAAAGTAGCTCGGTTTGTTCAGCAGTCCGCTGCGAATGAGCAAGTAAAGCAGCAACCTGGAGTAGAGCACGTTCGTAATGACACTGACGATGATGCTCATAATGAGAATAACGGCAAAGCCTTTGACAGAGCCTGTCCCGATAAAGAACAGCACAGCACCCGCAATGATCGTCGTCAAGTTCGCATCGACGATGGTGCGAAGCGAGTTTTTGGAGCCGGCCTTCAAGGATGAGAGCAGGCTCTTGCCGCTGCGCATCTCCTCTTTAATCCGTTCAAAGGTAATAATGTTTGCATCTACCGCCATGCCAATCCCCAGGATGAAGGCGGCAATACCCGGCAGCGTCAGTGTTGCGCCCATCAGGTTGAACCCGAGCAGCAGCAGCCAGATGTACGTAATCAGGGAGATGCTGGAGATCAGTCCCGGCAGCCGGTAGAAGAGCAGCATGAAGATCAGGACAAGCGCTGTGCCCAGAGCCCCGGCAAACACCGTCTGCTGGAGCGACAGTTGACCCAAGGTAGCGCCAACGCTCTGCGTGTACTTCTCTGTCAGCTTGAGCGGCAATGCGCCCAGGTTGATTGTGTCGGCCACCTTCTTCGCTTCCTCGCGGGTGTAGTTGCCTGTAATCGACGCCTTGGTATCGTTAATCTCGAACGAAACACGCGGCTCGGACAGCACATTCTCATCCAGGAAGATCGCCAGTCTGTTGCTGCCCTCAGGCAGCTTGGCCAGCTCGCGTGTCACTTCAGCGAACTTGCTCGCACTGTTCAGCGTGATGGAGATCTCCCAGCCGCCCAGTTGGTTCTGGTAGATGGTTGCTCCGCCTTCCTTGAAGTCGCTGCCGATCAGCTCTACCTTACAGTAGCCCTGGCTGGGCTCGCAGCCGCGCATACTGCGGAAGGTCAGCTCGGCTGGCTTCTTCAGCACATCGCGCACAACCGCTTCGTCTGTAACGCCTGCAATCTTGACGCGAATCCGATTCGCTCCCTCAGGCGTAATCTCCGGCTCGGCAACGCCCGTCGCGTTGGCCCGCTGCTCCAGACTGCGCGCGGTTTCCCGTAGCGCATCCTGCGTCACCTCACCCCCAGGAGTAAGAGGCTCCGCTTCATACAAAATCTCAAAACCGCCCTTCAGGTCAAGTCCAAGCTTCACCTTCTGGACCAGAGCCGGGCTGGTCGCCGCGATGACACCAAAGGTGGCGACGACAATCAGCAGTAACGCAAGCATTCTTTTCATAACGCCCTAATCCCCCTTAAAAAATCTCAATATTCCTATTATAGCGATGCAAGAAAAACGAGTCAAAAAAAAGAACCCTTTTCTTCAGAAGTGGGTTCCACGCAAAGCGCTAAGTGTCATGAAATTCATAAACTTGGTGACCTTGAGCGACAAAATATCGTTAACGATCTGATGCAGCGCGGGCGTTCCTTGCTTATGATACTTGCTCCTGACACACTCCCAAATCTCTATTGCCGTCACGTGCTCGTAGCCGACCAGATGAAACTCCTCCGCCTTGCTCTCGCACAGCGGCTTGATCCAGTCGTCCCAATCCTCGTCTGTCAACGCACGCTCCTCCTCACCTGCTTCTTTAAGCTGAATAATAATACTTTCGCCATCTCTTGTGCAATCTCCTGCCTGGATGCAAATGATTCCAGTTCAACACCGTGCCCTACTGCCACCATTTTTTAGAATGATAGTGGACATGCGCTGCATACATATGTTGTACAAGAGTGAACAACCTTCCGCAGAAAGAAGAGGGAAGCCATGTGACCAAGCAAACATTTATTAAAGGGGCTTTAATTCTGCTCGCTGCAGGCATCGTCAACCGGCTGCTCGGCTTTATTCCGCGTATCGCACTGCCGCGCATTATCGGCGCTGAGGGCGTCGGACTATACCAGCTCGGCTATCCGTTCCTTATCGTCATGCTGACGCTCATCAGCGGCGGCATACCGCTTGCAGTTGCTAAATGGGTCGCTGAAGCGCAGTCCCAGGGCGATCTGAAGCGCGTGCGCCAGATCTTCCGAACCGCGCTGTCGTTAACACTGCTGCTGGCCGTTCTGCTGACAACGCTGTCGCTTGCTCTGGCAGACTGGATTACCAGCCGCATCTTAACCGACCCCAGAGTCTATCACACCTTCATGATGATGACCCCCATGCTGCTCATTACTGCGGTGTCATCGGTGTACAGAGGCTATTACCAGGGCAAGCAAAATATGATCCCGACCGCACTGTCGCAAACGGTAGAAACCATCTTCCGTATCATTTTCGTGCTGCTGCTGTCCAGTCTGTTCCTGCCGTGGGGGCTCGAGTGGGCTGCTGCCGGAGCCATGCTGGGGGTGGTCGTCGGAGAATTGTTCGGGTTGCTGGTGCTGCTCCTGCAATTCAACAGAGACAGACGCAAGGAGCTGCTGTCGGCGGCGCCTGAGCCAGCGGCCGGGGACAGCTCCGCATTGGCTACAGACGGTGATCAGCAGTTATCAGCACAGCCATCTGCCCCCGGATCACAGAGCAGCTTGCACAAGTCGGGGCGAACCTCTGTGCTACGCCGCCTGCTCGGACTGTCTGTGCCGGTCACACTCAGCAAGATGGTCGGCTCCCTCTCCTACCTGCTGGAGTCGATTCTAACGGCGCGCAGTCTCGCGGTAGCGGGCATCGCGACAGGTGTAGCTACCGCACAATACGGCTCGCTACAGGGGATGATCATTCCGATCGTGCTACTGCCTACGGCGCTCACCTATTCGCTGGGTGTGTCGCTCATCCCGTCGCTATCCGAGGCCGCTGCCCGTAACGACAAGCTGACGATCCACAAGCGCCTCCATCAATCGATGCGGCTGTCGCTCGTATGCGGCGCGCCCTTTGCCGTTGTAATGGGCTTGATGGCCGAGCCTATCTGCCGCATCCTGTACCGTCATGGCGAGATTGCGCCGATGCTGCAGCTTATGGCGCCGATCGCCATCTTCATCTACTTGCAGGCACCGCTGCAGGCGGCATTGCAAGCGCTGGAGAAGCCGGGCACGGCCCTGATGAATACGTTCATTGGAGCCATCGTGAAGATTGTGCTGATCGTGCAGCTCGCCTCCAAGCCCGAGCTCGGCATCTATGGCGCCCTGATTGCCATTAATGTCAATACGGTGCTCGTCACCTTGCTCCATTACTGGAGCGTGCGGCGGTTAACCGGCTTTCATCTGAGCTGGCTCGACATCATCAAGGTAGCCGCCGCCATGGTCATCATGGGAGGCGCACTACGCTGGACGATGAATCACGGCTTTCAGGCTGCAGAATGGGTGAATCTGATCGCAGCCGGAGCACTCGGTGCAATGGTCTATGTCATGCTGATGGCTGTTACGGGCATTGTCGATCGACATGACCTCGTGCGTCTGCCGCTCATCGGACGATGGCTCAACCGATAGACGGATGCTAGAAGCCTGCTGCCTCCATTGAATAGCTTCAAGTTATTTGGACGGCTTCCCCTTCGTGTCTATGAAGAGCCGTCCCCGGTGATCGATGGTGCATAAGAATACTTGCTTCGTATCGGTGACGCCATGCTTGCGCAATTCTTTTTTCAGCCAGAAGCGATTGCGTCCAAGCAACTGAAGATTTTCCTCCTGCACTTCCCCATCCATAACAAGCGGCACGGGCAAATCCTCAAACCGATAGCCCGGAGGAAATGATACTGGCGTTCCCTCAGACTTGCTGCTCTTGGCTGAATGCGGCTGCTCCTGCTCCTTGCGGATAACAGACAGCTTGCCGTTCGTCTCCAGTACGGCAAACTCGACATCAGCCAGCCTGATCGCTTCTTTATCTCTCAGTTGCACCAGCAAATCGTCGAGGTTATATCGCTGCTTCTTCATCTCATCCCGATTCAGCTTGCCGTTCTCAATCATGATGCTGGGCTTGCCATCGAACAGCAATCTCAGCTTCCTGCTGCGCAGTGTCAACACCGCAAATCCGATCTGCAGCAGCATCAACACTACGATGGGCAACATCCCCTCTGTAACCGGACGTTGTGTATCTTCGATCATCAGGACGGCGATCTCCGCGATCATAACGGAGATGACCAGATCGAAGATCGTCAGCTTCCCGATCTCTCGCTTGCCCATAAGCCTCATCACAAGAAAGACGACAAAATAGGTCAGTATGGTCCGCAGAAAAATAGCCAGATGTTGTTCCCACACAGCACGCTCTCCCTCCGCCTCTTAACATAAGTGTGGATTAGTTTTGCCGCGCCGGGTAGCCTCCATGCAGCCAGCCGCGCTATGAAATACTGGAAACAAGCCGCCTGTACTATTTCTGCACGCTTGACCATATTCTGTTAGCAAAGTGATAAAGGAGAGTTGATGGATGAACCTGATTAAAAAAACCACCCGTATTCACATTGCCTCGCCGCTCTTGTCCGGCATCTTGTACGCCTTCATCGGTCTGGGAGCCAGTATCTTCCTGCTGTCTCTACTGCTCCAGTTCAGCTCCATGCAGGAAACATCCCTTCCCAACCTTTCCTATGCGGCGCATGGCGTATGCAGCCTGGTAGGCGGAATCACTGCCGGGCGAAGGGCATCGCGGCGGGGCTGGTATCATGGAGGCCTCTGTGGAATGGTCTACGGTCTCGTCATTATGATGATCGGATTTTTGTCGCTTGACCTGTCATTAAGCTCGCACAGCCTTGCTCTGCTCAGCCTTGTGCTGGCTGCTGGAGCCGTCGGGGGAATGGCCGGCGTCAATACGAAGAAAGGTTGACAGGTCTAGACTACTCATCTGCGGGAGGAACAAAAGAAACCAAATATTGAATAATCTTTATGTTTTCTTTAGATTTATTCAATAGGTATCACGCCTCTCATATGCTATACTGTCAATTGCCAACGTTGTTGGCTTGCATCAAAGGAGGCGTGGAGTATGGTTTTATTTCATTCGATGGGATCTGTGACACTGTACACGGCTCTGGTAATTATGCTGCTGCTGTGGTACGGCACCAATAGCAGTCCGCTGCGAGTGGCATACGGGTTCGGCCGCAAGCTGTTCACCTCCCGCATGCATCTGTTGCATATTGCATTGGTACTGATGATTCTGTTTTTTAACAAAATCGAGATGATGATTGAAAGCCGCATGACATATAACTACGACTTTACACCTCTCGTTCAATCCATCGAGCAAGGCTTTGTGGCCGGCGTTCAGTCGTTATTTGAGCACCCTGTCTTGACCGTTGTACTGGGGTTTATGTATATTGTCGTCTTTCAGGCGCTGCTGCTGACGTCGCTGGGGATCTATTCGTTTCAGGGCAATGATAGAATGTTCTATGCTACCTGCTACGCGATTATGATCAACTATTTGGTCGCAATCCCGTTCTACCTGTTCGTTCCTGTATCAGAGGTCTGGTCGTTTGATCCCAGTGTACGTTTTATTATGCTAGATATCTTCCCGTCGTTCGAATCATCGTACCGGGAGCTGTCCGGGCTGGATAATTGCTTCCCGAGCCTGCACACCTCGATTTCCGTTACGCTTGCGATGCTGGCATTGCGCTCGGGGAACAAGCGCTGGGCGTGGTTTGTGTCCATCAGCGCGGGAGCCATTATTTTTGCTATTTTCTACTTGGGGATTCATTGGCTAACCGACATGCTGGCTGGCACGGCTCTTGGATTATTCGCCTCGGCGGCTGGCATCAGACTGAGTGCCTACACGACCCGCGGTTTGCAGCCGACGACTGCGAAGATGCCGTCACGCTTGCACCAGCAGCCGCTCAGCAACAACGCCTCGCTTCAGCAGGCGCAACGCTCCACTGAAACCTGATTGCTGATCAAGCAAGGGATCATCCACCTACCACCTTCCTGTTGGCGTGAATGATCCCTTTTTGCTATTCCTGTATATAGGGTTGTTGTTCGACCTCACGCCACATGCCGGAGCTGTTCTCCGCTGCCGCTGATGCAGCCTTCTCTGCTTGCTGCCCGCTTCTGACATGACTGCTCTGGTATTCCAGCGAGCGAATCCAGCGGCGAATGTAACCGTTCATCGCTTCCGGCGCCTTGGTCGGCAATTGATGCTTCTCCTTGCCCAGCACGACGACGTCGCGGCGCTGAAGACCGTCTTCGAGCAGCTTGCGGTAACGCTTGAATCCTCGATCCTTGCTCCCATAGAGCAGCAGTACAGGCTGGCTGATGCGTCCCAGCCGATCTGTACAGCTATAGGATAGACTATACTTGTAATATTGGTGTATGTTGCGCTTGTTGCCTCTTCTGGCATCTCTCCACAGGTTCTGAAACGTTTTGTGCTGGTCGGCATTGCCCCAGGTGATACCCAGCATCAGAAGACCTAGAGCCGCCTTCCACCTGGATAAACCTACTGCCGCGCGAATACGCATTCGGAGCACCCAGTCACTGGCTTCCGGCATCGCACTAACCAGGATTGCACCCATGAACCGCTCCGGGTAGGTCAACAGCGTCTCCAGCACCACTGTACCGCCCGTAGAGTAACCGCATAGATACGCCTTCTCCAGCCCGAGACGATCCATCAGTTGCCTTATGTCCTCAGCGATAAGCGGGTAAGTCAACGGCGCATGCGAGCGACCGCTCTGCCCATGTCCGCGCACATCGAAGGTAATGACCTTGAACTCATCAGAAAGCTGAGCCTGCTGGTAGCGAAAATTTGCGCTGGTCAGCAATGGAGGATGAACGAACAGGATCGGCGTCCCCTCCCCCTTCACGGCATAATGCAGCACGGTTCCGTTTATATTGTCAAGCGGCATTGCGCTCATCTCCTTGCAGCAGGTATATGTTGTTGGTTAGGATTGCTCCATCGCTCCTGTTAGTGTTGCCCTGCCGCGTGGGCCCGTATGCACTCGTCAGTTCTTCTATAAGCTGCCCCCGACGCACTATTTCTTCTGCTGCACATCCTCAAGACGAGGCAGCATATCACGCGCCCCTCTCAATAACTCTTCCTGAAACTGGTAAAATTGCTCCGGCTCGCTCAGTGTTCCATCCGCAAGCAGCTTCGCCCTTAGTTTACTGCTTAATATGGCCTCATAATATGTTTCTCGGATCGTATTGCTATTCCAGAATTGCTCCTCCGAAAGTCCTGTAAAAACACAAAAAAACAGCCTCCACACAAACGGATGGTTTGTGTACAGACTGCTTTGCAAGGTGTATTATTCAGCAGATTGCGTTAGCACATTGTTAACCGAGCTGCGGTCGAAGGTCAGCTTGGTTGCATCGTTCACGCGCAGGACGACGATGTCATCCGTAATCTCGTGAATTGTGCCATGCAGACCGCCGATCGTTACAACCTTGTCACCCTTCTTCAGTTGGTTCAGCATCAGATTGCGTGTCTTCTGCTTCTTTTGCTGCGGACGAATCAGCAGGAAATAGAATACTGCAAACATCAGGATGAACGGCAGCAGCATCCCCCAGATGCTGCCTCCGGCAGCAGGTGCGTCAGTCGCTAGCCACATTGTCTCTCCCCCTCTCTAGAATCCTTTCTCATTATTGAAAAGGCCATACGCCGTGAAGAACTCATCGCGGAAATCAAGTAAGCGATCCTCCGCAATCGCCTGGCGCACGTCTCTCATGAGCTGTAGCAAAAAGTGTAGATTATGATACGTCGTCAAGCGAATGCCGAACGTTTCGTTGGCATGCAGAAGATGGCGAATATAGGCTCTGGAATAATTCTGGCACGTATAACAGCCGCACTTCGGATCAAGCGGGCCGAAATCCTCTGCATATTTGGCATTGCGCACGACGAGCCTGCCTGCGCTCGTCATCGTCGTCCCGTTACGGGCGATTCGGGTAGGCAAGACACAGTCAAACATATCAATGCCGCGAATCGAGCCTTCCAGCAACGCATCTGGCGAACCGACGCCCATCAGATAGCGTGGCTTGGCTGCCGGCAGCAGCGGAACCGTATAATCCAGCACCTCATACATGAGCGGCTTAGGCTCGCCTACGCTAAGCCCTCCAATAGCATACCCCGGGAAATCCATGGAAGTCAAATCTTGTGCGCTCTGCTTGCGCAAATCCTCATACATGCCGCCTTGAACGATCGCGAACAGCGCCTGTGTGTCCGGCTTGCGGTGCGATTCCAGACAGCGCTCCGCCCATCTCGTCGTTCTCTCGAGCGATTGCTTCACATAGCTGTGCTCCGCCGGATGGGGCGGACATTCGTCGAAGGCCATCATAATGTCTGAGCCGAGCGAATTTTGAATCTCCATCGCCTTCTCCGGAGAGATGAACAGCTTATCTCCATTCAGATGAGAGCGGAATTGCACGCCCTCCTCTGTAATTTTGCGCATGTTGCTCAGGCTGAACACCTGAAAGCCGCCGCTGTCGGTCAGAATCGGCCGATCCCAGTTCATAAACCGATGCAGACCGCCTGCGCGCTCGATCAGCTCATGCCCTGGACGCAAAAACAGATGGTAGGTGTTGCCCAGAATAATGTGCGCATCCATCTGCTTTAACTCCTCAGGACTCATCGTCTTGACAGTCGCCTGTGTGCCGACAGGCATGAACGCCGGCGTCTCCACAACGCCATGCGGCGTATGCACTCTGCCCAGACGGGCGCCGGATTGCTTGCACGTTTTGATCAATTCATATTTTATGGCCACAGTTCACTCTTCCAATCCTATTAGTAGATAAACATCGCATCGCCAAAGCTGAAAAATCTGTACTGCTCCTCCACAGCCTTGCTGTATGCCTGCATGACGAGCTCTCGACCTGCGAGTGCGCTCACCAGCATCACCAGCGTCGATTTGGGAAGATGAAAGTTCGTCACCAGCGCATCCACCAGCTTGAATTCATAGCCGGGATAGATAAATATATCGGTCCAGCCGCTGCATGCCTTGACCTGTCCATCCATGAAGCGACCTGCAACAGTCTCCAATGTGCGGCATGAGGTCGTCCCGACCGCCACGATGCGCCCGCCTCCCCGTTTCGTCTCCTGAATCAGCCTGGCATTCGCCTCATCGAGCTCATAATACTCCGAATGCATCACATGATCCTCGATGCGCTCCGTGGACATCGGGCGGAACGTGCCCAGCCCTACATGAAGCGTCAGATAGGCGAGCTGAACCCCTTTACGCTGAAGCTCTTGCAGGAAGGGCTCTGTGAAGTGCAGCCCCGCCGTCGGGGCAGCCGCCGAGCCTTGCGCTCTTGCATACACCGTCTGATAACGATCCTTGTCCTCCAGACGCTCATGGATATAGGGTGGCAGCGGCATCTCGCCCAGCCGATCGAGCAGCTCCGTGAAGATGCCCTCATATTCGAAACGGACGATCCGCGCCCCCATCTCCCCCTCTTGCTCCACAACCGCTGTCAACAGCGGCTGCCCGTCCTCTCTCTCGCCGAATGCAATACGCGCGCCCAGCTTGAGCCGCTTGGCCGGCTTAGCCAGCGTCTCCCACCGATCATGCTCCAATTGCTTCAGCAGCAGCAGCTCGACACGCGCGCCGGTATCCGGCTTGATGCCAAGCAGCCGAGCGGGCAGCACCTTCGTATCATTCAGCACGAGCAGATCCCCAGGCTGCAAATATTGTGCCAGGTCGGTAAAGCGACCGCTGGAGATGTTGCCTGTTCCACGTTCTACAGCCATCAGTCTGGATGCGGTTCGCTGCGCGAGCGGCGTCTGTGCAATCAATTGCTCGGGCAGCTCAAAATCAAACCAATCTACATTCATTGCACGTGTCATTCCTTAACTATAGTGGTTTCTTTGTAATAGTATTGCAATATAGATTTGTAGTCATACCCCTGCTCGGCCAGTCCTTTGGCTCCGTACTGGGACATGCCCAATCCGTGCCCGTTGCCCTGCCCGATGAATCGGAATTGCGTATCCTTCGTAGCCGGGCGAATCGTTCCCGCGCCGTTCATCACATAGATCGTAGCACTGGACAGCGCCTTCGCCTGCCCGTCTGCTCCGAGCGCATACAGCGTCTCGGAGCCGGTGCGTTCACGGCTTGTGCTGCCGCTCTCCACCGCAATCCGTGCCGTCTCCTCCACCTCGAACTTCGTGCTTGGCAAGCCGCCAAGCGCCGAACGAAGCAGGTCAGGGTAACGCAGCTCCACCTTCTTGCCATTCACTAGGATGGACAGCACACGGCCCGACTCTCCTCGCTTGTCCACCTTCAGCGACTGCACAGGCCCGCTAACAGGCGTCTGCACCCGTGACTTCAATGATTCGAGCAGTTGAGCGGGTGTATACGGCCCTCTAATCCAGCGGTTCTCATTGGATTGCACGACCTTCTCCAAGACCACCACTTTCGTACCGCTATCGACCTTCGCAACCGGCTCCACCGACGTCTGCACGAGTGGAATCTGACGGACGTTGGTGCCGTTCTGCTTCACCCGCATCATCGCGCTGCCCGCAGCGGTCTTCGCACCGGTATCCTCGAGCAGATCCTCCCGAATGTATCCCACCTGCCCGCCGGGCAGCACAACACGGTACCAGGAGTATAATCCCTTCTCAGACGTCTCGTCCGGGCTCTTGATTGGCTGCAGATACGCTACAGCATTGCCCCAGACCTCCTTGCCCTCCGCTGTCATACCGCCGGAGCTGGAGGAGTACACCGCCTCGATTAGAGCGCCCTTGTATTTTACAACCTCACCTGAGGTCGCATCAACCGCACGGATGGTCGATGGCGCCTCCCTAACGGTTCCATCGTAAGCCTGGCTTAGCACGCTGTCGACCACATGGGCAATCTGAAAGCCCATGCCTTGGTAGCGCGCGTAGCTGCGCGCCGCCACTGCTTGTGCCTTGAGCGCCTCATCCGGCCAGGAAGGCGACATCTCCGCTCCCACGACCGAGTATAGATAATGATCCAGCGGCAGCTCATTGATGACCGCCAGCTTGCCATTGAACGCACTCAGCTCGAAGCTGCCGCGGTACGTCCGCTCGGATCGCTCCTTGAGCTTGATGGTGCCGCTGCTTGCTGTGCTCACCCAGACCTTGGCGCTATTACCCGCCAAGTAGAGCGGAGCCGACTCGCCAGCCTTCTTGGACAGCGCATGGTCATCCTGAAGCTGTAGATAAGGAGTCGCCGCATCCGCAGCAGTCAGGTTGCTAAGCCCCGCCTTGTCCGCCTCGGTCTTGACCTGAGCCAGCGCAGCCTGATTAGCAGCAGCGCCCACATGAATATAGTAGCTCAGCTTGCCACTGCCCGTCGGCTGCTTGAGCGCGATATAAGCATCGATCCCCGCACTGCCTGCCGCGGCCTGCTGCTTCTTCGCTTCCGCCAGCGTCGCGTAGGGCCCCGCCTCCAGATGAAGCGGCCCCGCTATCACAGACTTGCTCTGCCCAAGCAGCTTGCTTAATGTACTGTTGCTCTGCCACTTGCTAAGCGCCGCCTTCGCTGCCTCCTCAGACTCATAGGAGCCTTCTGTTACCTGATAGACGGTGTTGCCCAGCTTGCTAAGTGAGGTCAGCAGCACCGCGCTGGAGCTCTTCTGCGCCGCATTCAGCCAGCTCAGCGCCGTCTGAAAATCAGTCGTCTCTCCGAGCCGAACCTTGTAGTCATCCAGGGCAAAGCGAGCCTCCTGGCCAGCCCCCACAGACGTCCAGCTCTCCGGCCCGGCTGGCTGCCGCACGCCAATGGTCAGCGGCTGGCTGCCGCTAAGCGTCGCAGCGGCAAGCGTAGACGTTACCTTCCCCGGCAAATTAAGGTAGATCGCTACGCGCACATCATCGCCTGCAGCAGCCATCTGGCGCTCCGCTGGCCCAATCCCAAGCAACAGCGCACAGGCCGTTGCCAGTGCCACACTCGCTATCCATCTGCGCATGGTATCTCTCCCTTTCCTCCAACGCTTCTACTCCGAATCGCTGCCACCTGGCTCGCTTGGCTCGCCCGGAACCGGCAGGCCAAGATGATGATAGGCTTGCGGCGTAACAACCCGACCGCGCGGCGTCCGCTGCAGGAAGCCAATCTGCATCAGGTACGGTTCATAGACATCCTCAATGGTCTGCCCTTCCTCTCCGATCGTAGCCGCGATCGTATCCAGCCCGACAGGCCCGCCGCGAAAGCTCGTGATCATCGCGCGCAGCATCTTGTGATCAATCTGATCCAGCCCCCGCGGGTCCACCTGGATCATCTCCAGCGCTGAGCTTGCCAGCTCGTTCGTAATAATTCCGTCGCCTCTCACCTGGGCGAAGTCCCGCACCCGCTTGAGCAGACGATTCGCAATCCGCGGCGTGCCCCTGGAGCGGAGCGCGATCTCCTCCGCGGCCTCTCCGATCATCTCCACACCCAATATATCGGCTGCACGCGAGACGATGAACGCCAGCTCCGGCACCGTATAAAATTCCAGGCGGCTCATCACCCCGAAGCGATCCCGCAGCGGCGCGGACAGCAGTCCGGCCCTTGTCGTCGCGCCGATCAGCGTGAACTTGGGCAGATCCAGCCGAACCGAGCGAGCGCTCGGCCCTTTGCCAATCATTATATCGAGCGCGAAATCCTCCATAGCAGGGTACAGCACTTCCTCCACTGTACGGTGCAGCCGGTGAATCTCGTCGATGAACAGCACGTCGCCCTCCTGCAGATTGGTCAGGATCGCCGCCAGATCTCCTGGACGCTCGATAGCTGGCCCGGAGGTTGTGCGCAGATTGACGCCAAGCTCGTTGGCGATAATATTGGACAGCGTCGTCTTGCCAAGTCCAGGGGGCCCATAGAGCAGCACATGATCCAGCGCTTCCTTGCGCAGCTTGGCCGCCTCGATATAGACCTTCAAATTTTCCTTCGCATGCGATTGCCCGATATATTCCGCCAGATAACGGGGGCGCAGGCTCAGCTCTACTGCCTGGTCTTCCATCATCAGATTGGCTGATATAATTCTCTCTTCCATACCGCCTCGCCTCCTGTCAGCCTTTGAACAGCCACTGCAGCGCCTTCTTCATCAGGACATCCACCGACTCCTCACCGGCTGCAGTGTCCTTAATGCCGTGCCACGCCCGATCCAGCTCCGCAGAGGTATAGCCAAGCGCTGCCAGCGCCTCCTTCGCCTCATCCCAGGCGAGGTGACCACTCTGCAGCTCGCTGCTCTCCGCGGAGAAGATCCCTCCATCCACAGGCAGCCCCGACAGCTCCAGCTTGTCCTTGAGATCGAGCACCATGCGCTGGGCGGTCTTCTTGCCGATACCCGGCAGCTTGGTCAGGAAGGCGAGGTTCTCCTGCTGAATGGCAGCAATGATCGTCTCCGGCTTGCCGCCTGCGAGGATGCCGAGCGCCACCTTCGGACCGATGCCGGACACCTCCAGCAGCTTGCGAAACAGCTTCTGCTCCTCACGGGTAGCGAAGCCGAATAGCTGGATGGCATCCTCCCGCACATGATGGTGAATATATAGGGTAACAGGCCCTTCCGTCCGCTGAAAATAATAGGGGTTCGGAGTGAACACCCGGTATCCGATATCGCGGACATCGACCACCACATAGTCCGTCTCCAGATGGACGACGGAGCCCTTAACAAAGTCGATCATGTGCCTTGCACCTCATTCATTTTATTGAGCAGCACAGCAGAGTGGGCGTGGCAGATCGCAATAGCGAGCGCATCCGCCACATCATCCGGCTTCGGTACCGCCGATAGCTTCAGAAACATCTTCACCATCTCCTGCACCTGCCGTTTCTCCGCCTTCCCATAGCCGACAACGGCCTGCTTCACCTGAAGCGGCGTATACTCCGCCACCGGTATGCCGCGCTGGGCGGCTGCCAGAATGATGACCCCCCGCGCTTGCCCGACCGCGAACGCCGTCGTGACATTGCGGTTGAAGAACAGCTTCTCCACCGCCATCGCATCGGGCTTATAGCGCTCCAGCAGCGCGCAAGCCGAGTCATAGATTTGGATGAGCCGCGTTTCCTGCGGGGTGTGCGCTTCCGTCTGAATCGCTCCGTACTGCACAGGCACCAGCTTGCTGCCTACCTTGTCGACAAACCCGAAGCCGGCTATCGCAATGCCCGGATCTATTCCTAATACCCGCACCGTGTTCTCTCCCATCTTCATACTGCCTATGTATCGCTAACTATCTATCATTCATTATAGCATATGTTCGTAGTATGTTCGCACCTTCCTTTTCCGCTATCGATATGCGGGGGTAGAAGCCGGTGCCTCATAGAAAAAGCCGCATTGCTCCTCTTATCCGGGCAAGCTGTACTAGATCAGCTTACAAGATACCATACCGGAGAAGATGTTTCAATGCGGCATTTGTCACGTGCCAGGACTGCACACTTCACGCCCTCAGGGGCAGCTTGTACAGGCGGATACGTATCCCCTCAGCGCTATGCTATCAAGCATAGATCACCGGCTTGATAGGGAGGATACAGCTACATGTGAATTTATCTGCTGTCACTGCTTGCTTGGGTTGCCCAATCGAGCGACAGACTGATATATTCATTCCAGAAATCCCATGTGTGGCCGCCAGGCGTCTCGTGATACACATGCGGAATCTGTTCCTTGATCAGGAAATCCCGGAACTCGTGATTGACATCCAGCAGGAAATCCTCACTTCCACAGGCGAGATATAGCTGCGGAATTTCCGCCTGCTCTTCCTGTAGACGCCGGATGAGAGCCTCCGGGTCCTTATCGCTCCCGGTCACCTGCGTCAGATCGCCGAATACCCTTGTAAAATAATTGTAATCGGCGACACCGTCGGTATAGCCCGGTTCGGCATTGGCGATACGATAGGTGAGGATCGCCGAGGACAACGCAATAATTTTCCCGAAATGCCCGGCATACTTCAAGCCGTTGCGGATCGCCCCGAATCCGCCCATCGACAGGCCGCCGATCCACGTATCCTCACGCTGCTCGGACAGCGGGAACATACGCCGTGTAAGCTGAACCAGCTCCCGACCGACGAATTCTCCATAGCGGGCTCGCTTGTCCTCGTCATCGACATAGAAATGGTTCTCTCCTGACGGCATAACCACGGCGATGCGATAGCGATCCGCCAGCTCTCGAATACGCGAATAATGGAGCCAATCCGTGTAGGTACCGGAGTAACCGTGCAGCAGATACAGCGTTCGCAGCTTCTCGCCGCTTGCCGCCGCATGACCCGGTATCGGGGAATCGATCGGCAGCAGCACATTGAATGTCGTCTCCCTGGACAGACATAGGGAAAAGTAACTAACCTGAATAAGTGCCATCTTCGCAATGACCTCCTGCATTATTAGATTTCTTCCTGCATGACTCTAGGGTGTGTCTGAGAACAGGCGGGTCGAGATGCCCTTGAACGGTCTTCAGACACGACCTAATCAAGTTTCTCTTCGATTGCCCCATTATCCTGCTACGATCCAAAGTATGGGGCAATTTCCAGATAAGTAAGCTGTTATCATTCATCGTTCATATGTCGCTTGTTATGCCTCTCATTCGATAGTATATCGGATGAAAGCTCAGATGCTCATAGTGAATCTCTACATTCTGCTTATCGAACACGAAGAGACAGCGGTCATAATGCGGGGAGCCCTGCGGATAATGGTGCAGCACAAATGTCGCAGCATCCTGCCAGCCTCCCTTGGCATGGGATACGCCTCCTGCAGCAGTATGATTCATCTGCCAGTTGCCTAGCCCGCATATAAGCTGCTGCGAGCGTTGATCGCCTGCCCATTCCAGTATGCAGCGATTGTCTGAGAAGGTCAGTGCAATCTGCTTCAGCCCGAGCTCATTATCCTCCAGCTCATAGCAGCGGCGGCCTGTCCACCCCTCACTGCCCGTTCCACTGATCGGCCCTAGCTCCAACGAGGCCAGCTTGGCGGCCAACCGCTGTCCATCTGCCGGATCTGTCACAGCAAGGACACTCTTCTTCATGTTCATGGCAGGCAATAGATGCTCCCATACACCGTCCAGAACCGCCTGCATATCGTTCAACCCGCCATGGATCGCCAGGACGGCATCGTATTCAGGCAGAACAATGCAGTATTGGCCAAATGCGCCATCCGCCCGAAAGGCTTGATGCCGGCACCTCCAAAACTGGTAGCCGTAGCCTTGCTCCCAGTCCAGTTGAACATTAGCGCCTGTCTGCTTGGCGCCCTTCCCATTATCAACCTGGCAGGCAGTCGCACGCTCAATCCACGCCTGCGGCACAAGCTGCTGCCCCTGCCATCTCCCCTTGCGCAGCAGCAGCTCGCCGAACCGGGCGACATCCTCGGTACGAAGCCACAGCCCCCAACCGCCCGCAGCCACTCCTCCCGGCGCATGCTCCCAGCGCGGACGCTGTATGCCGAGCGGATCGAAGAGGCGGGTCTGTACATAATCTGCGAGCTTGCTGCCGCTTACCCGCTCAAGAATCGCTCCGAGCACGTGGGACGCTCCACTATTGTACAGAAAGTGAGTGCCCGGCTCTGATTCGATCGGCAGCTCCATAAAGCCGCGTATATCATCGCCATCCGTGCAATCCCCGATACGCGCTCTTGTCCTGCAGTCCATAAACGCCGGAGTGACGACGAACCGGGTCGTATCCTCCCGGTGTCCGGTAGTCATCGTCAGCAGATGCTTGATGGTCAGCCGATTGAACCTCTCGTTCGTGCCTGGAGGACGAAGGTCAGGGAGATAATCCAGCACCCTCCCCTCCTCTGCAATCAAGCCCTCCTGCACCGCCATTCCGATCGCGATGGAGGTGATGCTCTTCGTCAATGAATACACCGCGTGGGCATCCTGCGGCCCATAGGGCTTCCACCAGCCTTCGGCGATCCGATGGCCGTGGCGCAGCAGGATGAAGCCATGCAGCTCCAGCTTCTTCTGCTCCATATCTTCGATGAATTGCAGCACGCCTGCCGGGGCCACCCCCTGGAGCTCAGGGGTGCTGCGCGGTAATATAGCGGTCTTGCTCATAGCTCTTCCCTTCTTTCCTGCAATGCTGCGCCATACCCGTAATCATCCTGTCGTCTCCCTCTCGACCAGCTTCACCGGGAAGGTGCGCATCATGGGCACCTCCATCCCATCAAGCTGCCGAGCAACGAGCTCAATCGTATATTCGCCCATCTGTTGAATCGGCTGCTGGATCGTGGTTAATCGCGGTGAGAGAAGCGAGGCCAGCTCTACATCATCATACCCGATGAGCTTGATGTCCTCCGGTATGCGTCGATTCAGCCGATCGCAGGCCTGGATAACCTCAGCAGCAATCACATCACTGCTCGTGAAGATGCCATCCACCTGCGGATGCTCCTGCAAAAACCGGGCAATCTCCTCTCCGCCCCTGCCTGGAACAGACGAGTCCAGTTGCAGTTGCAGCGGCCTCAGCCCCACTTCAGCCCACTGCTCCTCAAATCCCTGTGCGCGTGCATTGGCGAGCAGCGCCTGATGATGGGGCCCACCGATGCCACGATAGACGAAGGCCACCTCACGGCAGCCCTTCTCCATGAGCAGTCTGGCGGCAAGCCTTCCTCCCATATGATTATCTGAGGTGACGATGGGAATATTCTCCGCCACCGTCCGGTCGAAGGACACAATCGGAAGATTCAGATGGAGGTAGTGCTTAATATTCAGAACCGAGCTGCCCATAATAATGGCATCCACCTGATTCTTCTTGAGCATATCAATATATTGCCGCTCCTTGGACACATCGCGGTGCGAATTGCAGAGCAACAGCTTATAGCCTCGTAGGTCGGCATAATATTCAAGATGGTACGTCAGCTCGCTGAAAAATGGGTGCGATACCGCTGGAATAATTAATCCAATCATGTTCGACTTTCTGCGAAACAGGGCGCGCGCCATTTCATTAGGCTGGTAATTCAATTCCTTTATCGCTTGCTGGACATTGTTTCTTGTCTTCTCACTAATATATCCTCGGTTATTCAGTACTCTTGATACGGTTGTGACCGAAACCCCCGCACGGGCGGCCACATCTTCAATTTTCGGCATATCCTACCACCTTGTTTTTAAGCCAAGTATAAACCAGCCCATTCACTTTTTCAGCCCTTTACTTCAAGGCGCCCTGCGTCACACCTTTAATAATATGGTTTTGCAGCAGCAGATAGAGCACCAATACCGGGATGACCGTCATCACCAGCCCCGCCATTAACGGCCCATAGTCGACCGAATAGCTGGAGAAGAAGGAGTACGTAGACAGCGGCAACGTCTTATGCTCAGGAGACAGCAGCACAAGGCTCGGTAGCAGATAGTCATTCCATATCCAGAGCACATCCAGAACGATTAGCGTCATCATGACCGGCCTGAGCAGCGGCACGATAATTTGGAAGAAGGTTCTCAGGCGGGAGCTGCCTTCTATGAAGGCCGATTCCTCCAGCTCATACGGGATGCCTTTGATGAAGCCGTGAAAGGTGAAGACACCGAACGGGATGCCAAAGCCCATGTACATAAACAGCAGCGTTGACTTCATATTAAGCAGGCCCATATTGCCGTACAGCATGACCAGCGGGATCATCAGCACTTGGAATGGGAGCGTCATCGATGCGAGCATCAGGAAAAACAACACGCCGTTCACCTTCCACTTGAAGCGGACGAACAGATAGCCCGTCATGGAGGCGAACAACAGGATGAGCAGCACCGCAACGACCGTAATGAGCAAGGAATTCATGAAGGACTTCAGGAAGTTCATATTCTCATACGCATTCAGATAATTGTCCAGATTGAAGCTGGTTGGCAGCGCCAGCGGATTCTCCACAAAGTATTGCGTCTTCTTGAAGGAGTTCATCATAACGAGCAGGAACGGAAATAGGAAAGCAAATAGCATGATGTAGAGTGCAGCCGACTTCAATGAGCCCGCATAGCGTTTCGAGCGCATTACGATTCGACCTCCATTCTCTTGAGCAGGTACGATTGTGTCAGAGCGATCAGGGCGACAACCGCAAACAGCACGATGGCCTCAGCCTGGCCGATACCGTATTGATTGGATAGGAAGGCCTTCTGCACAATATGATACGATGCCAGCTCTGTCGAATTGAAGGGCCCCCCCTTAGTCAAGGACAGGTTAATATCATAGGTGAGAAACGAGCGCGACAGCGAGATAAAAATACAGATGACGACGGCGGAGACGGACAATGGCAGTACAATCTTCCGTATCATCGCCGATCGACTCGCACCATCGATACTCGCTGCCTCCAGCACATCATTAGGCACGCCCGAAAATCCCGCGATATAAATAATCATCAAATAGCCAGCGAGCTGCCAAGCCGTAGCAATGACGAGCGCCCAAAACGCCGTGTCGGTGTCCGTCAGCCAGGATGTTTCGAACCAGCTCCAGCCATAGGTTTGCCCTAGGTAGGGCAGCACCTGCGAGAACAGCATCTGCCATAAGTACCCCAGCACGATGCCGCCGATCAGATTCGGGGTAAAAAATCCGGTTCGCAGCCACTTCTCTCCCTTTAATCCGCTGGTCAGCGCGAACGCGATGAAGAAGGCGACGACATTGGACAGCAGCACCGTACAGAACACATACTTGATGGTGAACCAGAGCTGCGTCCAGAAGGCTTGATCCTTCATGACCTCCGTGTAATTGGCCAGCCCGATTAATGTGCCATCGCCAGTACGCACATCCCAGTTCGTGAAGGTCAGGTAGACCCCAACCAGGAACGGAACCAGAACAACTGCGGCAAAGGCAAAGGTGGAGGGTCCTGCAAACAGCAGGAACGTTCCCGAATTTCTCCAAACCATTTTTTTATTCATATGCAAGCACCCTTTGCAGCCTTATTTGCACCCTTATCCATAACTGAAGGGCGAATGGCAACCACTCGCCCTTCCTTCTTAGTCGCTGTCCTCTGCCTGGCTTACTTGCCGGCGTAGGATTGCCAGTAAGCCTGTACCTCAGCGGCCAGTCCTTGGCGATCGAGCTTGCCAACCAGATATTTCTGCATCGAGGCTCCTGTCTTGGCCCAGTAATCTTGTGGGAAATAGTTGATCACGCCGATATTGATCACTTTGCCTTGATCGACATACTTCGCCAGAGCATCGGAGATCATGTTATTGCCCGTGGCCTTGACATCCTTGTATGGGAGAGCAAGCCCCATATCAGTGACAATCGCCTTCTGTCCTTCCTCGCTCGTAACGAGCCATTCGATGAAGGCTTTAGCCGCTTCCTGCTGATCGGCAGAGGAGCCGGAATTATCAATCGCGAGCAGCTTCGGCTCACTATAGGCAACCTGCGTATTGCCAAAATCCGAGGGCTCATTGCTGATCGGCACAGGGATGATGCCGAATTCCTGATCACGTCCCTCCAGTGAGCCGATGACAGCCCAGGTCCAGTCACCCATGAAGTAGAAGGCGGTCTCTCCCTTGGCAAAATCCGTGCTGTCCTTCGTGTAATCGGCGACCAGAGGGTCTTTCTGACGGGCATTATACTGCTTCAGCAAGTCAAAGGTGTCCATCAAGCCGTTAAATTGCGGATTGTCCGTTAGTTGTGCCTCTCCACCCTTCAGCTTCTCCACAAATGCCCGATTTTCTTCGACATTGCTAGACTGCAGCGAGTAGGTCAGACCGAGATAGTGAGCGCCTAAGGACCAGTCGGCACCGTGCAGCATGACTGGTGTTTTGCCTGCTGCGGCAATCTTTTTGAACAGTGCTTCCAAATCATTGCGAGTCTGAATCGTCTGCGGATCGAACGGGCCGCCGATTGCCTCTTCTACGACACGCTTGTTATAGAGCAGACCATAGCCTTGAGCCGTCCACGGTATGCCCAGAAATTTGCCTTCCAGCAGCGCGCCGTCGACGGCTCCCGGCTTGGTTAATTGCTCATACTTGGACTTCTCGGACTCCAGGTCAAGGAATTTATCTTGGTATTGTACAATCGTTCCGGGATCGAGATTGGCTATCGTCGCCGGGTTCCCTGATGCCAGCAACGACTGGAACTTCTCAAGCTGTGCGCCGCCAATCGGCGTCGGGATCAGCTCGATGGTGACTTCAGGATGAAGGGAGTGATACGTTTCGAACAGCTTCTCGAACACCCCATTCACTTCGGCTGCCGTATTGAAAAAGGTCAACTTAACATTTTTGGCTGTCTGCTCTCCGGTACTGGTTCCGCCTTGCGGCTCTCCCCCGTTCGGATTCGCAACATTGCTCTTCGAGCATGCAGACAACACGCCCCCCAGCAGCAGCATTACACTCAAGGCCAGCACCATACTCTTGTTTAATTTCAATTGTGTCTCCCCCTTAAAGAATGAAATGAATGCGCCTTCATTACCATTATGATAACCGGTTGACATACTTTGTGTCAACCGGTTATCATAAATCATTTCTAGTCATGATGGGTTGAATTCATTACCCGCTTGCTGCGCGGCCCCCTCATTGCAAATTCGCTATAGGAGGACAGCATGCTATGGTATTCGTCCACATCACAGATCCGAATTCCTTTAGCCAATGCCTGCAGTTGTTCTTTGGGCAGACTGCTCTCCATATAGCTCATATCTAGCTGGAAGAAGGTACGCATCACTTTCTCTTCAGCCGGAGGACCCTCAAACAGCGTGAAATTCCCCAGCTTGTCCAGACTAAAGAATACCTTGCCCTTGCAGTCCTCTGCCAAATCCTCAATCTTCTCCGTCAATAGAGCCTCTTCTTGCCCTTTCAGTTGAATCGTCCAGTGGGGGTGCTCATCGAGCAGCTTCGTGATTGCAACGGCGCTCAGCTTTCCCAGAACGCTGGCCTCCTCCCCGCACACATATTGCTTCCTTAGCACAACCTTTAACACGCCGTCGTCACTCATTCGTGCAAGAGCGGCTCTGCCCTGCTGATGATATTCGTCTTCCTGTTGCGCGGCATGCAGCACGGTTGGCTGCGACATCAGAACAATAGGTGCTAAGAACAGAAGCAGCCCCAGTCCTCCCAATGCCCAAAGCGGCCTTCTTCCCTTGCGCAGCCGCCTTTTTAGCTTCTTCCACAAGTTGAACGCCAACATAACAGATGCTCCCTCCTGTTTTTGCTTGTAGCATCCCCCAGGTCAAGGGAGACTATGCGCAATTTTGGCAGCTTGCTTGCTGTCCCCTCTCCGCATAGTCTGTCATGACGAGTTTTAGAGCCATCCTTCATAGGATGGCCCTGCATTTATCTCGCTGTATTCAACGATCAGTTAGAATTTATCAATCATATACCAGAATAAGGGCAGCGGAAACCATCCTGCCGGCGCGTCAACTGCCATATAGCGACTGTGTTGCGTAAGCAATAGCGCCTGAGACTGCTGCTTATTCAGGACGGCCGCTCCTTGCTTGGCAGACCGCTCGACCGTCACGCCACTCGCATCTACTCGTGCAGTAACTGGCTGACCGTCCATGATTGCGGAGAATTCCCCATGAATAAGCCCTATGGTCTTCAATTTGAGTGTCAGATAAGCCTTCAATACATTGGCAAAATCAAGAATATGATACATATCCGAGGTCTCGATAACATAATCCTCCGCCAGGCTGCCAAGCGTCGCATTTAGAGCCATGTCATATTCCGGGGTACAGATAGAAATCCGCTCTGCTTTGCTATATCCCATATAAGCCTTAATCGTCCGTGCAATGTCTTCTGTGTTTTCCATCGCAAATTCAGATATTTCATCACCTGCTTTGTTAACGACCAGATACCCGATTAACTTATCTTTATCCAGAACGCCCAGCGCCTTTTGATGGAGGGTGTTGAAGATAAGGGGCATTTGCTGTACATTACGTTCAACATAAGCAGACCGCGCGGTGTTGATACGATGCGCAAAGGATTCTGCTCCTTCAACCTCAAATAACGCGGAGAAGCGTATTTCTGTGTCGTTCACATGTCCTAAGGCATGACGCACGTTCGCCCCTCCCACGAAATACTTGAACTTTACACCGCCAAGTGTGAAGCCGAAATACTCATATCTCTGTCGCTGGCCATATAATACGACCATATCATACGTATCCCGCAGCTCTTCAAGCCACATGTTCATAAGTACCTTCATATGTCCTTCGCCACGCGCACGAGGGTGAACCGATACGGTACCCAAATAGCAAGCTCGCAGCGTATCGTCACATACCGTCAGTGTCTCAGGAAAGACAGCCACCTGCGCTCGCAGCCTGCCTTTCTCATCCTCAGCAACCATATGCATCGCTGAAGTATCTACGTTTTTGTCATACGCCTTGGGCATTAAGGTTTCAAAATCAAAGTGAAAGGCATAGTTGGCTAGATCTATGTATTCCTCGCGTTCACTCGGTGTTGCCTTTCTGTATTTCATCATTTGCCCCTACCTTTCAATCTAGGGCGTGTCTGAACACTCTGAACGGATCAGATCTGGCCGAATTTTCGTTCCAGGCAAGGCGCTTTTTCGCAGGCGTACCGGGGGTACGTCAAGAAAAGGCAACGCAGCATGGGGCGAAAAGGCGGGGAGAGATGCCC
>Ga0160502_100106_pt1 | contig 113254 bp, 113 predicted proteins | sample DIDnMG_14_FD_108237 | JGI IMG/M metagenome (GOLD analysis project Ga0160502, IMG submission 108237) | Enriched soil microbial communities from UW Madison campus, WI, USA - DID2933_E24_Xylan MG | ecosystem: Environmental > Terrestrial > Soil > Unclassified | place: USA: Madison, Wisconsin... | reverse complement strand
CACTTTGTCTCCTCGGTGGATGACTACCTGGTCATGACACAGGAGAAATCCGGCTCCCTATTCCGCTTCGCCTGTCTGATGGGCTATGCATCCCTGGACTGTACAGCGGAGACGATCGAGCAATTACACGATCTGGCCGACTGCCTCGGTCTTATTCATCAGATTGAGAATGATAGGAAGGATCTGCTGCGATGGGATCTGAAGAACGATCTGCTCAGCAAGAAGCGAACCTTGCCGGCGCTGTATCTGCTCTCCATTGAAGATGATGCCTTTCGTCTATTCCAGGACTATTATGCAGGGAGCATTACCGTAGATTATGTGCTGACGCAGAAGGAGCAGCTGCTCCACATAATTCATTCCTCCGGGTGCATCGAGTATTCCCAAGTGGTTCAATCGGTGTGCCTGCAAAAAGCGGAAGAGATATACGACCAATTACAAGCCGCCTCGCCGTGGAAAGAAAAATTCAAGGAGATCACTTATGCCTCGTATCTAGATATAGACTAATACTCCGTACTATCAGAAATTAATTCGCCAGCAGATAAATCCAATATAAAGGATTTGAGGAACTTTAAATGGAAGAATATGAATCATTAAACTGAGCCAAGACGAGCGTGGGCAATTAGAACAACGGATCAAAAATGGGAACCAGAAGTGGCTAACGGACTTGACAGAATTCAAGTACGGTAATAGTCAGAAAGCGTATCTAAATGTATTTGAGACATTAGGGACTTTGAAATGCGAGAAGTATTACTTGCATACCTACCAAACCTTTGAGCAATTCAACATTGAGGACTACATTCATTTTTTACAATTACGAACGCTTGCGAGCCAAATTAAACGGCCTTAGTCCAATGGAATTCAGGACCAAGGCCGCCTAACTATTTTTATTTTTTGTACTGTCTACTTGACGGGGTGCAGTTCAATTTTGGATACCCCGTTGTCAATCCGACTATTGTGTCTCGTTGATAATGACGGTGGTTTCCGCACCAGCGGTGCTTCCTGGCTCCGTTCCCTGCTTGCCCCACATCGTCTGAAGCTTGTCGAATACTTTGGGAGCTGAATCAATAACACGCTCAATGAGATGTGTCTGATTATCAAGCGGCACAACCTTCACGCCATGTGTGCCCACGACGAGAAACGCAATCGGCGTAATCGACACCCCGCCCCCGCTGCCGCCGCCAAACGGCAACGACACCGCGGCATGATGAGCATCACCGACATGATGATGCGTCTCCTCCATATGCTCATTGCGAATATCGCTGCCCCCGGCGACGAAGCCGAAGCCAACCTTGGAGATCGGCATAATGACGCTTCCGTCCGGCGTCTGTACCGGGTCACCAACAATCGTATTAACATCGACCATCTCTTTAATATTTTCCATTGCGGTCTGCATTAAGCCTTGAATAGGGTGTTCTGCCATACTGAAAAGCCTCCTTTCACTTTTCTAATGCGAACCAAAAGCTGTAGTCCGGCAAACATAGCTTTTCCTAAGCTGATTTCAGCTATGCAGCGCCACTCTGTGGAAAAATACGTTTGGTTATACAACGGCTGCACCGTAGTTCGGGGAGACGTCGAGAGCCGGGTGAATTGAGAAAGCAGACCCAGCAGACCCGTCTGCGCCGACCAGATCATCCCCGTCGTGATTGCCGTCCAGGCCGCATCTCCTGTGCCGACACTCGTATCCCATCTCCAGTCGGTAATTCGCACATAAGAGAGCGCGCGGCGCAGCCAGCTTGTAAAGTGATCGGTATAACGCAGCAGCAAGCGAGCCTGCTCAATCTTCCGCATCACAGTCTCGGCACCCACTCGATGTCGACCTTCATTACTACTTTGTCCCACCGCGAACGAATTACTCTTCTCATGCTTAAACTCCACACTGTCACCCACAAAGCGAACGATGGGAATTTCTAGTCGATACCGAAGCAAACCACCGAGCGCGCGCAACTGTATGCGAAAATGGTCATTCTCGTTCTTACGCACAAATTCGCTGGTAAAGAGAATCGACGAACGTCCCAGCACGACGGCGAGAACAACAAAAAGACCTGCCGCCATCCATCCTATCCAACCCTCGGGAAGCATACGCAGCTTCACCTCAACTTCCTCTGACTGGTTGGTTATAGTATGACCCGGCGGGCAGATCTCATTCTTCGTCTTGGCGGGGCAACGATGTCAGATCCTCTGGACGAGGAAATTCCTCCAGCGTCAGTTGCCGATCCTCCTGCTTATTCAACCTATCGAACAGTCCTTCAGTCTGCTCCTCCAGCAGATCCTCCAGCTCCAGCGCACCTGGTTCGGGGAGCGCATCCAGACCGGAGAGGCCAAAGTAATCCAGAAACGCCTTTGTTGTCCCATACAGAATCGGGCGCCCGATAGCCTCTGCACGTCCAACCTCCTCGATCAGATCCTTCGCCACAAGCGTGTGCAGCGGCCGCTCGCACTTGACACCGCGAATTTCCTCTATCTCCACCCGAGTAATAGGCTGCCGGTAAGCGACAATCGACAGCGTCTCCAATGCAGCCTGAGACAGGCTTGATCGCTCAGGCGAGTAGGCCAGCTTCTCGAAGTACGGCGCATGCTCAGGATGGGTCGTCATGCGGAAGCCACCGGCAACCTGGGTGATCCGCACACCGCGTCCGTCCTTGGCCAGCTCGGACTTCAATTCATAGACCAGCTCGTTTACCAAGGGCACATCATAGCCAATAATGTCCGCCAACTGCTTGGCGCTAAGCCCCTCTTCCCCGGCCATGAATAGCAGCCCCTCAATAATCGATTTCAAGCTCGGAAAGTCCACTTTCTTCCGTTTCCCCTCTCCAGTTAATCACAATGTCATCAAATAGCTGATGCTGAAAACAGGTGACCTGCTTCATTTTCATCAGCTCCAATATAGCCAGGAAGGTGACGACAATCTCATGCCGCTCCATCTCCGGGCGCAGCAGTCTGGAGAAGCGAACTGTCTCATGATCGCGGAGCAGATCCGTAATGTCACGAATCCGATCCTTGACCGACACCTCGTCCCTGCGGACAGTCGCAACGAGCGATCTGCGCGCCGCGCGCTTCAGCGCCTTCTGGAAGGCTGCGATCAGATCGGCAACCTGCAGGCCTTTGACTGGATTGACAGGAGCGGTGGGCATGAACGAAGACAGATCCTCCGGTTCCTTCGTATAGACCAGGCTCCGTTCATGCTCCCGTTCCCGCAGTTGCTCGGATATTTGCTTGAATTTGCGATACTCAACGAGCTTTTGGATCAGCTCCTGCTGCGGATCATACCCGTCATCCGCCCACTCCTCGAACTCCTCTGGCTCAACCGGCGGCTTCGGCAGAAGCTGCCGACTCTTAATCGAGAGCAGTGTAGCCGCCATCACCAGAAATTCGCTCGTCACCTCAAGCTCCAGCTCCTGCATCGCACTCAAGTAGTCCATGTATTGATCTGTAATTTCACTGATCGACACCTCATGGATGTCAATCTCCGCCTTATCGATCAGATGAAGCAGCAGATCAAGCGGACCTTCAAAGGCCTCCAGCTTATAAAGCACCGTCACAACATTTGCCCTCCTGCCTTGCTAGCCCTGTAAAGCTTGCGTTAAATTAGCCATCTCAATGGCTGTAGCAGCCGCCTCCCAGCCCTTGTTCCCCGCCTTCGTGCCTGCCCGCTCAACAGCCTGCTCGATCGAATCGGTCGTCAGCACGCCGAATATGGTGGGAACGCCTGTCTTCAGGCTGACCGCCGCTACCCCCTTGGCAGCTTCATTGCATACATAATCAAAATGCGGCGTTGAACCACGGATGACCGCGCCAAGCGTAATGACCGCATCATATTTGCCGCTCTCCGCCATCTTCTGCGCGATCAGCGGAATCTCAAATGCTCCTGGAACCCAGGCCAGCTCAATCTCGGCATCCTCCACGCCGTGGCGCTTCAGACAATCGAGCGCACCGGATACGAGCTTGCCAGTAATGAATTCATTGAACCTTCCTGCTACAATACCATATTTTAACCCTTTGGACACCAAATGTCCTTCATAAATTTTCGTCATATTGTATGAGCCTCCCCAGGCAATTGATATATTGACGCAATTCCTTGTGCATTGTGAGCCGTGCGACCGCCCGGCCATCAGTTATTTACGACTAAGCCTGCTCATTCCTATCGAACCGGAGCATATGGCCGAGCTTTTCCTGCTTCGTATGCAGATAACCGGAGTTGTCTTCATTCTCCTCCATCTGCAACGGAATGCGCTCGACAACTTCCATTCCATACCCTTCAAGCCCGGTTATTTTGCGCGGGTTATTGGTCAGCAGCCGCAGCTTGCGTACACCAAGATCCTTAAGAATCTGGGCGCCGATGCCATATTCCCGCAGGTCGGGAGCGAACCCAAGTTTAATATTCGCTTCCACTGTATCCATTCCCTGCTCCTGTAGCTCATAGGCTCTCAATTTATTAATAAGCCCGATGCCCCGACCCTCCTGGCGCATATAGAGCAACACTCCGCGTCCTGCCTCACTGATCTGACGCAGCGCTGCCTCCAGTTGCGGGCCGCAGTCGCAACGATGCGAATGAAACACATCGCCGGTCAGGCATTCGGAATGCACGCGCACCAGTACTGGCTCGTTGTCGTCCGCCTCGATCACTCCCTTAACTAGCGCCACGTGCTCCTTGGTATCCAGATCATTCGTGTAGGCTACTGCACGAAAGGTACCATAGTCGGTCGGGAGACGGACATCCACAGCCCGCTGCACCAGCTTCTCCTTCGCGTTGCGATAGCGAATCAGCTCCTTGATTGTAATGAGCCGCAGATGATGCTTTTCCTTGAAGCGCATAAGATCAGGCAAGCGTGACATCGTTCCATCCTCATTGATCACCTCGCAGATGACCGCGGCTGGCACAGAATCACACAGCCTTGCCAGATCAACAGCCGCTTCCGTATGGCCCGCACGCCGCAGCACGCCGCCCTCCTTGGCGATCAGCGGGAATATATGCCCTGGCCGGCGATAATCGGACGGGCGCGAGCTCGGGTCAATCAGCGCCTGTACCGTCATGGCCCGCTCATGAGCAGAAATACCAGTCGTGGTTGAGACATGGTCTACCGAGACAGTGAAGGCAGTGCCGTGATAATCGGTGTTATGCGCAACCATCGGAGGCAGATCGAGTTGCTCTGCCCGCTCCTTCGTAATCGGCACACAGACGAGTCCGCGCGCTTCCGTAATCATAAAATTAATGATGCTCGGTTCAATCCGATCCGCCAAAGCAATCAGATCGCCCTCATTTTCCCGATCCTCATCATCGACCACGATGATCGCCTTACCAGCCATCAGATCCTGGATTGCCTCCTCTATCGAATCAAATCGTATATCGTTCTCCATATCCCCAAGCCTCCTTTAAGATGAAAATTGCTCTCGACCTTCTATTCCGGCTGCCTCACTCTCATTGCACGGCTGGATCAACCACCAGGACACTGCCATGGCGATCAGTGGCTGCCAGATGCTGCAAACGTGCAATTCACGGGGTCAGCGTGTCACAAAAAACCATGTTCGGCCAAAAAGTCGGTCGTTAGCCTGTCAGACTGGTGACCTTGTCCTTGCTGGCCCTGATGTCCTCTACTCAGCAGATGCTCGACATACTTGCCGATAATGTCGGTCTCGATATTAATCGTATCGCCCGCCTGCTTCCACTGGAGTGCTGTCGCCTCCAGCGTGTGCGGGATAATGGACACCTGAAAGCTGTGAGCTCCTGCCACCGCTACCGTCAGGCTGATGCCATCGAGCGTTACGGAGCCTTGGGGGATAATATGTCGGAGCAGACGCTCCTGCTGCGGCTCGATGTGGAAGATCACCGCATTGCCCTCCGCCCTGCGGGAGACGATCACGCCGTAGCCATCGATATGCCCTTGAACTATGTGGCCTCCGAATCGCCCCCCAGCCTGCATCGCTCGCTCCAGATTAACGGGGTCGCCAACTTGTAGCTGGCGGAGGTTCGTGTGCCTGTACGTCTGCGGCACAACATCAACGGTGAAGCTGCGGCTGTCATACGCCGTAACCGTCAGACAAACCCCGTTGACTGCAATACTGTCTCCAAGCCTCACTCCCTCCAGCACCTTCGATGCTTCCACAGCCAGCATCAGGGCTTCCCCCTTCTGTCGAATGCTCCGCATCGTGCCGATTTCCTCGATCAAGCCGGTAAACATCGGCTTTCCTCCTCTCTTCTACTGAAGATAGACATTCCAAAAGTTAGGCCTTGTAGACCGGATAGCCGGTTATGCACACGTCATCGCCGATCTGCTCCACCTGCATGCGATCGATCCGCACCGCATCGGCCATCCGCTCCGCCCCGTCAAATTGGAAGCTGGCAGGCGCCTGCAGCCCCCCGATAATCTTGGGAGCGAAGAACATGACCAGCTTATCGATCAGCCCAGCAGCCAGCATCGCTCCATTCAGACGGCCGCCACCCTCCAGCAGGATGGAGCTGATTCCAGCCTCCGCCAGCCTCCGCATCGCCAAGCTAAGATCTACTGACGGGCCAGAGCCGCAGCGAAGCACCTTCGCGCCCTGCGCCTCCAATGCCTGTGCCCGCTCAGTCGATGCGAGCTCCGTTGTCAGTACCACCGTGTCTGCCAGACCGTCGTGAAGCATCCGCGCACTTGGCGGCAGACGCAATCTGGAATCGGCAACTACCCTCACGGGATGCAATCCCTGAACCGGCAGGCGAGTCGTTAACTGTGGATCATCTGCCAGCGCTGTCGACACGCCAATCAGGATGCCAGCATGCTGATGACGCAGCGTATGCGTCAGCTCTCTAGCCTGCGGGCCGCTTACCCACCGGCTATCGCCTGTCCTGGAGGCGATCTTGCCATCGAGTGTACTCGCCGTCTTGAGTGTCACGAAGGGTCGGCCGGTGCTGATATACTTGACGAAGACTTCATTCAACGTCTGCGCCTCTGCCTCCATCACCCCGGTCTCGACGAGAATGCCGTGCTCGCGGAGCCGGGTAATCCCTCGACCAGACACCTGCGGGTTCGGATCGGTCATGGCAACCACCACCCGAGCTGCTTGTGCCTCGATAATGCGTTCACAGCATGGCGGCGTCAGACCGTGATGGCTGCACGGCTCCAAGGTGACATAGACCGTCGCGCCTTGCGACTGGCTGCCTGCCATCTGGAGAGCATGCACCTCGGCATGGCCTTCTCCCTGCCGCAGATGGGCGCCCAGCCCGACAATGCGGCCGCCCTTCACCACTACACAGCCGACAACTGGATTTACCCCCGTCTGTCCCTTCATGTTCGCAGCCAGTTCAAGAGCCAGCTTCATGTAATACGCATCATTTAATGTGTCCATCAACGCAAAAAACCTCCGTCAGCGTCTTAGCGCCTTCGGAGGGATGAATGTAGAGAAAGCATAATCAAATAAGCCTGCTCCTGTATTTGTAAAAAATACAAAAATGCACAGCACAAACTTGATACGCCATCGTCTCCCTTCTCCCATCCAGACTATACTGTCGGTCCCGGAATTACACCAGGTCCACCGCTGCCGCCAAGCTTATATGGCAGACGGGTCACGGACTGACGCCTCCTCACTAAACACCATGCGAGGGACGATCACCGCCGGTTGGGAATTTCACCCGACCCCGAAAGGAACTAGACTTATATGATTCACCCGAATCATATCACCAAGGCTCGATAATTGCAAGCTTGCACCGGTCCTGGCAAGGCAACGTTTAAGCGTGCACACTCCAAACTTCTAGCAGAGCCTTGTCTGACACCCGCCCTTTGCCTCTACGATTGCTCCATCGACGCTGAGCCAGACGCTCGCAGCCGAGGGGTTATATACGACATCCAGAGCAGCGGAGAATTTCAGAGCATCAAATGATTTCATGTAATCCACCAGCTCGATGTTCGTCGCGTACCAGATCGATTCAACACCGCCAGCTTGCTCGCAGAATGATTCGATCAGCTCCCAGTTGTGATCCCCGTCAAATTCATAGCTGTGCCCCCATACGTTCATGAGGAACAAATATTGCGGCCGATCCAGTTCAAGGAAGGTCTGCAGCCGATCCAGCAGTCGGTCATTGTGATGGCAGGTCGGCCGCCATTCATGCCAGTCATCCGGCATGTCAAAGCCGCCAGTTGTCTGCACCACGCGCGCGTATTCGATTCCCAGCCCTGGGAGCAGCTTCTTGATCTGCGTCGTGTAGGAGCCGTTCGGATAGCTCATGCCGCGCACCGTGTAGCCCGCCAATTGCTCGAGTCTTTTGCGATCCTCCATAATCTCGTGTACCAGCAGCTCCTTCGGACAGCGCGCGATCGTCGGATGCGTTAAGGTATGTGCCGAAATCTCATGACCCTCATACAAGGCTGCCGCTTCCTCGCCAGTTAGCCTGCCGCTGCTCCCGAACAAGCCGCTATTCAGATGAAACGTTCCCTTTATGCCATGCTGATTGAATAACGCAACCAATCTTCTGTCCGCGAAAACACCATCGTCATAGCTCATCGTCAGCGCCTTATATCTGCCTTGCGGGAAGCACAGCATGATTTTACCCATTTCATTCAGCTCCTTCTGTAATCGCATACATTTCGGGCTTAGCAAAACGGACAGGCTCTCTTGTATGGAGACTCCTGCCCGCCGGTTCTTCCTCCTCACTCCTAGAGCGGAGGCTTGTCCCTTAGTTCTCGATGATCTCAACCTTCTCCATCTTGTCACGGCCTTGGAAAGCATCGACGAACTCCATGCCCTTCGTCACTTTGCCAAATACAGTATGCTGGCCGTCCAGATGCGGCTGTGGTTGGTAGCAGATGTAGAATTGGCTGCCACCGGTATTGCGACCCGCATGCGCCATAGCCAGCGTGCCACGCTCATGCTTGTTCGGGTTGATCTCGCAGTTGATCTGGTAGCCTGGGCCACCTGTTCCCGTTCCTTGCGGGCAACCGCCTTGAGCGACGAAGCCTGGAATTACACGGTGGAATACCAGACCATTGTAGAAGCCCTCATTTGCCAGCTTCTCGAAATTGGCAACCGTATTTGGCGCATCCTGATCGAACAGGTCAATCAGCACCTCGCCGCCATTTGCCAAGGTAATTTTTGCTTGCTTTGCCATATGAACGTTCACTCCTTATATTGAATTTGCTTATGTAACCCTATCATCATACTACAATCTGCCTCAATAAGCCAAGCTGTTCCAATGGATCCCGCAGCGCTTGACAGCTCCCTCGAGAGGCGATGCGTCATGCCTGCTCAGCTTCCAATGGGAACACCTCACAGTACGGCCAGACTAGCTCGCCCCTACGATGCGCGAGTCAGGGCCGATTGCTGCACGGGCTGCTAATCCGATCTGCTCCCCTACAACAGGAACCTGGCTGCTTAGCTTAAACAGATACTTAAACAGATAGCCCCCCGGCATTCATTGCCGGGAGGCTGTCTTCATGCTGCCGCGGCATAACGGCGGAGCTAGGCCTGAGGCCTGTCGTTTATTTGCTTAGTTGCCCACAGAAGCTTTTTTGAGACGACTAGGGATCAGGTCATTGCCTACAATGTTCTCGAACGATTCGCGTTTCACTACCAGATCAGCCTGTCCATCCTTCACGAAGACAACGGCTGGCCTGCGAATACGGTTGTAGTTGCTAGCCATGGCATAGTTGTATGCGCCAGTACAGAATACAGCCAGCAGGTCGTCCTTATGGACAGCGGGCAGCTCCAGATCCCAGATCAGCATATCACCACTCTCGCAGCATTTGCCTGCGACAGATACGGTCTCGGATACAGGCTCATTGGCGCGGTTCGCCAGGATGGCATCGTACTTGGATTCATACAGCGCCGGACGCGGATTGTCAGTCATGCCGCCGTCCACAGCGATATATTTGCGGATGCCTGGAATATCCTTGCTGGTGCCTACTGTATAGAGCGTTGTGCCAGCATCGCCGACGATGCTGCGACCCGGCTCCACCCAAATCTCCGGCAGCGGATAGCCAGCGTGGGTAAAGTTGGAGATGATGGCATCCGTGATCGCCTTCACGTATTCGCCCAGCGGAAGCGGCTTATCTTCATCGGTGTAACGGATGCCGAAGCCGCCGCCCAGATTAACCACCTGGAAGGTCAAGCCCAGCTCATCGCGCACCTGCACCGCAAAGGCTGTTACTTTATCGACAGCCATACGGAAGCCCTCTACTTCAAAAATCTGGGAGCCGATATGCGAATGAACGCCGAGAATTTCCAGATGATTCAGCTTCAGCCCTTCTTGAATGGCGCGATATGCCGAACCATTGCCCAGATCAAAGCCGAATTTGGAATCCTGCTGGCCTGTAGAAATATAGTCATGCGTATGCGCCTCTACCCCTGGCGTAATGCGGAGCAGAATCTTCACGCGCTTGCCCTTCGCTCCAGCAAGCTCATTGAGCAGATCCAGCTCGATGAAGTTATCGACTACGAAGCAGCCGATATTGGCATCCAGCGCCATATTGATTTCGTCGACGGTTTTGTTGTTGCCATGGAAGTGGATGCGTTCCACTGGGAAACCAGCCTGGAGCGCTGTATGCAATTCACCATCGGATACAACGTCAAGCGACATGCCTTCTTCCTCCGCCAGCGCGCACATCGCCATCACACAGAAGGCCTTGCTCGCATAGGCTACCTGGAACTTCAGGCCCGAGGCCTTGAATGCCTCCACATACTCGCGGGCGCGTTGACGCACGAGCGCCTCGTCGACAATATAAAGGGGCGTTCCGAATTCGGCAGCCAGCTTCGTTACATCATTGCCGCCGATTTCGAGATGGCCCTGTTCATTAATTTTGCTCGTTCCATGTAAGTACATATATTGTTCCCTCCATTTTTCCATGTCAGCCTGGTTTAATCCTAGTAACCAGTATAACGGAAAAGTACACGGATGAGAAATAGATTATCTTGAAGAACATTTGCACTTTTGCGACTATTTTTTGGGAGGCATCTTGTTAAGCTGCTGAGGCTGCAGCAGGTTGGGACGTGTGCGATTATGCAGAACCGGCACACGCAGCAAGATGCTCCACAAGGCCCTGGCATCAAATGGAATGAGCGGCCACATGTATGGACGGTTATAGGAACGCTCCATGACCAGCACGATGAACGCCAGCGTGGATACGAGCATGAAGCCGGGAACATGGAGCACGGCAACTGCAATGATGAGCAGCAGTCGCACAATCCGGTTCGCCAGGCCAAGCTCATAGCTAGGTGTCGCGAACATCCCGATGGCTGCTACAGCCATATATAGGATGACCTCATTAATGAACAGCCCCGTCTTGACGGCTACATCGCCAATTAAAATCGCGGCAATCAGCGACATCGCAGTCGCCAGCGGAGTCGGTGTATGCACCGATGCCATCCGCATCAGATCCACCCCCAGCTCTGCCAGCACAAACTGCAGCACGAGCGGCAGCCGCCCAAGCTCGCTCGGGCCGATAAAGGCGAGCGCCGCCGGCTTAAGCTCCGGCTGGAGCACATACAAAAACCATAGGGGCAGCAGAAACAATGAGGCGAGAATACCCAGAAACCGCACCCAGCGCAGAAAGGTGCCAATAAACGGGGTCTGACGGTTTTCCTCTGCATGCTGCACCAGGTCAAAAAAGGTTGTCGGCAAGATCATCACACTGGGCGTCGTGTCCACAAAGACCGCTACATTCCCCTCCAGCAAATGCGAGGCGACCACATCAGGGCGCTCGGAGTAACGCACGAGCGGATAGGGGTTCCATCCCCGCTTCACCGTTGCCTCCTCCAACTGCTTGTCAGCCATCGGCAGTCCATCCAGTTCAACATCTTCCAGCTTGCCCTTAATCGACTCCACCAGCTTCGGGTTTGCGATGTCGTTAATATAGGCAATGCATACATCCGTCTGCGTCCGTCTTCCGATCTTCATAATCTCGTAGCGCAGACCCGGATCACGCAGCCGGCGCCGCACCAGTGTCACATTGACCATCAATGTTTCGACGAAGCCGTCGCGGCTGCCTCTGACGACCCTCTCCAGCGTAGGCTCATCGGGCGAACGGGCCGGGAATAGCTTGGCGTCAATAATGAGCGCTGTTCCTTCATCCTCGATGAACAATGCGGTGCTGCCTGCCAGCACCGCATCCACTACCTTGTCAAAATCATGCTCAGCCGTTACTTGAACAGCCGGCACGTACAGCTCAAAGAATGCATGCAGCGCATCGGAGGAGACCTGCTCAGGAGTCAAGTACGTTAACCGCTTTAGCACCTCGGTTAGCACCACATCCTTGACAAAGCCGTTCATGAAAAACAGCGACGTTCTGCGCTTGCCGAAGGTCATCTCTCTGGCTACGACGTCGAAGCTGTCGCCTAGCCCCACGCTCTTCTCCAGCAACTGCCGAAAATCATCCAGCTTATGCGGAACAGGCTGACGCTTCTCATGTCGGTCATCCTGCGTCCCGTCACGCCCAGGCGAGCCCCCTTGATGCTGTCCGGCGCTTTGGTTCTGATTCACACTATCCTGCTGCTGACCGTCCTGAAGCGCGCCTGGCCAAGAGGCATCGACTGCCCATACGGGCTGGCTGCTCTGCTCTCTGCTCCGTTGACGGTTCCCTTCCGTTGCCTTCGCCCCCTCTCCTTCCTGGCTGTTGTGTGCTTCCGCCTCATCGGGTTGGACCATGCGATCTCTCTCATGAGCTGGCATAGCGCCCGGCTGTCCATGAGGAGGGGTATGTCCACCGTCATTATTGCCTGTATTCCACTCTCTCAACTGCTCCACTCTCCTCGCCTGGACTTTGAATCGTTACCATTGATACACGAGCCAATCAAACAGCGAGCCCAGCACCTTGCCGAGCACCATCGACATGACGAGCGCCTGAATGAACGTACCCAATTGCAGCCGTTTGGCCAGAATCGGCAATACATTCATGACTTCAGTCAGCGCCGCAGCGAGCATCCCGATAAATATGCCGTCCAGCAGCCCCATTCCCGCCAGAGGCAGTGCGTGAAGCGGCAATCGAAGGCTCCAGTCGAGAAAGTCTGCCAGCGACCAGTAGACCGAACCGGCGACCAGCGCAGATTCGAACCAGACGGACTTCTGATAGGCGTTGGCCAGTTGAGCCAATCTAGGGATCAGATCGAACACGACCAGCAGAGCTACCATGCCGCTACCGACGGCAAGCCCGCCTCCCAGCCCCAGCAGTGCAACAAACATCCCCAGCAGCAGCTCAGTCATCGGCCTGCCGCTGTTGCTTTTCGATGCGCTGTTTTTTGCCCATCTCCTCTGCGATTACATACGTATTGACGTTTTCCTGATACATATACATCTCCAGCTCCAGCGGATTCGGCTCATCATTCAGACGTTTGCGGAACAGGTGATTGAAGAACAGTACCATCCCAAGGCCAATGCCGAGCGAATAAGGGATTTGAAACCAGAGCGGGTGCTCCTGACGTTTCCCCGTTACCAGCTCTGATATACGCTGGTGCACCTCCTTCATGCTGACATCCGCATGAAAATTCATAATCGCCAGCCCTGCGCCAAAAAACAACAGCAGCCAGGCAAAGATAAGTACAACCTTTCGAGGCTTCCGCGGCTTGGGACTGATCATGACCAACACCTGCGGGTCGCCATAAGGCTCAATTGTCAGTTCAGGATAAGCCTCTCGAATCGTCTGAATAATATGCAGAATATCAATGACATACCGATTGCCGTCCTCAGGACGATGCCGATACAGCTCCAGCTTGCCAAGCGTTTGAGCCAACGGAGTATGCAGCAGCAGCCGTGCTGCTTGTCCCAAGGTGACCGCTTCTCCTGGCCGTATCGTAATCCGCTTGCGCAGACGCAAATATAAGGTTGAGCTCCCCACAGCTTCCATCACGCACCATTCCTTTGCTACGGATGTTGGATTGTCTGTCTTATTATGAGAATCCGCCGCTGCCTCTACTCCACGGACATACAGGTAAAAACTGAAAAAAGACCGCACAGTGGCGGCCTATATGCTCCTATCACCGGAGACAGTAGAAGTTTTGTTTCTTCCACTGTCTCCTTGACAAGGCGCAACTTGAGGCCTTTACTGTGCGATCTGATCTTTAATGCATTGCAATATTTTCTTTTCCAGCCGTGACACCTGTACCTGGGAGATGCCTAGCCGCGAGGCCACCTCTGATTGTGTCTGGTCACGGTAATATCGCAGATAGACGATAAGCCGTTCGCGTTCGGACAAGGTGCCGATCGCTTCGTTCAACGCGAGCTTGTCAAACCATTTTTCCTGTGAATCATCCGAGATTTGATCCATCAGCGTGATGGGATCGCCATCATTCTCGAACACAGTCTCATGAATCGAGGTCGGCGGCTTGTTCGCTTCCTGGGCAAAGACGACATCCTCCGGCGAGATGCCGAGCTGCTGAGCAACCTCCTTGATCGTCGGCTGCCTGCCATGTACCTTCGAGAGCTCATCCTTCGTCTTTCGAACCTTGTTCGCCAGCTCCTTCAATGAGCGGCTTACCTTGAGTGTCCCATCATCCCTTAGAAATCGCTGAATCTCCCCGATAATCATCGGCACCGCATAGGTTGAAAACTTGACATCATAGGAGAGGTCAAATTTATCGACCGATTTGAGCAAGCCGATGCAACCAATCTGGAACAGATCCTCCGGATCATAGCCGCGGTTCATAAACCGCTGAACTACAGACCAGACCAGACGGATATTGCATTGGACGAGGGTATCCCTGGCTATCGTATCACCAGACTGGCTGAGCAGAATAAGCCGTTTCACTTCCGTATCGTTCAGATAGGTTTGCGATGCTTGCTTCATATCGACTTCCATGAGGCTCCACCCCTACACGCCTAATTGTAGAGCGCTTTTTTTGATTCGATTCGCTTCATCATCGAAATGCGCGTCCCATGCTCCTGCGAGCTGGTCACTTCAAACCGGTCCATAAAGTTTTCCATAATCGTAAAGCCCATGCCTGAGCGCTCCAGCTCCGGCTTCGAGGTGTAGAGCGGCTGTCTGGCTAACTCCAGATCCTCGATTCCATTTCCCTTGTCTATTACCGTAATGGACACGGTATCCCCGTCAATAGACGCCTCGATCGTCACAATGCCTTCCGGATCGCTATCATAGCCATGAATTATCGAATTGGTTACGGCTTCTGAAACGACGGTCTTCAGATCATTCAATTCCTCAATGGTAGGGTCCAGTTGAGAGATAAAAGCAGCAACTGCTACCCGTGCAAAAGCTTCATTCTCCGATCTGCTGGAGAACGACAGCGTCATAAAGTTCGTTCCACTCATGATACGACCTCCAGACTTGAGAGCGCCATCCGCTCGTCATCATGAATTGTCAGGATCTTGAACAGTCCAGACAGCTCAAGCAGGCGGTATACGCTGGCATTCACATCGCATACGACCATTTTACCGCCTCGGCTTTTGAGCAGCTTGTAGCGACCCAGGATGACTCCCAGACCCGAGCTGTCCATGAAGACGAGCTCCTTCAAACTAAGAATGACATGATCACTGCTTCCGCGGAGAATGGCTTCCTCCATTTTTAGCTTCACCGTATCCGCCGTATGGTGATCGAGCTCCCCCCGCAAGCGGACAATCAGCACATTGCGGTAATGCTCCAGCTCAACCTGAAGACTCATAATCTGTTCACTCCTTCCGTTGTTAGATCAGAGTGTTCTACATGCGGCTATACCATTCCTGCCTCACGACAAAACTAGAAGAAGCCCGCTAGAAGCTGACAAAAAGTGCTACGCTCTAGGAGAACAACTGTGCCGCGGTGCGCTTGATCAGCGTCCACCAGCTTGCCTTGGCTACATTGCCCGGCGACTCAACATCGAATTGCGCAAGCACCTTATCCCCTTGATACACCGTCAGCTTGCCGATGACCTGACCTGCTTCAAGCGGCGCCTTAAGCGGGCTGTTGATAGTCAACTCATGCCGGATGTTATCTGTCGCGCTTCCCTTTTTAAGCAATACACTGTATGGATGCTTTGCCGCAATCGGCAGCTCGTTTGTTTCACCCTTCTCCACAGCCACGCTTCCCAACTGGTCGCCAGCCTTGAAGATCGGATGGTTCATATATTGGGCAAATGAATAATCGAACATCTTGCCTACCTCGGCATTGCGAGTCTTAGTATTCGGTTCCCCCATGACGACACCCACTACGCGCAACGAATCACGCACTGCAGTTGCAGTCAGGCAAAACTTTGCTTCACTGGTATATCCAGTCTTCAGCCCATCCGCCCCACTATAGAAGCGAACCAGCTTGTTCGTATTGACCAGCCAGAATGGCTTCTCCGAATCTTTGCGCAGGTAGTCCTGATACTGTCCGGTATATTGGGTAATCTCCTGATGCTTGAGCAGCTCTCTGGACATGATGGCAATATCATAAGCGGAGGAATAATGGTTCTCTGCTGGCAGCCCGTTGCAGTTGACAAAGTGGGTATTTTTCAGTCCCAGCTCTTGTGCCCGCTCGTTCATCCGTTTGACGAAGGCTTCCTCTGTACCGGCGATTTTCTCGGCCATCGCCACCGAAGCATCATTACCTGAAGCCATCGCGATTCCCTTGAGCAGCTCCTCTACCGTCATCTCCTCGCCCGGCTCCAGAAAAATCTGCGAGCCGCCCATGGATGCGGCATATTCACTCGTAGCGACCTTGTCCGTCCATTTGATCTGCTCCGAATCGATCGCTTCCATGATGAGCAGCATCGTCATCACCTTCGTAATGCTCGCCGGCGGGAGTCGGTCATGGCTGTTCTTCTCATAGATTACCGTTCCACTGTCCGCATCGAGCAATATGGCCGAACGGGCAGATGGCGCCAGATCCGGGGTCTCACTAGGCACCGCCTCCTCTGCCATAACCGCTGCTGGGAACAGCAGCAAGGCAGCCAAACCTAGCATCATCACTTTATACCAATATGTTTTCTTCATTGCGGTCTCCTCCTGTATCCGGTGCCTGAATAGTCAAGACTTTGCGCTTCCTGTGCGCAGCTTGACACTCCAAGCTAGATTCTCCTCTACAGTGTCGACCGCTTATATGAAATCTATTCCATTTCTACAAAATATAAAAAAAATCACCTTTCGAAATGAGTGGCGGTCGCTGTCTTTTGCCGCGAAACATGGTCGCTTTTTGCAAAAGACAGCATTCTCATTCGATAGGTGATTCCCATAGGTATCTTGTCACTTCATGGCTATGAAGCGAGCTTGCGGCGTGCTGTGCAGAGGTTTGGGACATGCATAGCCGCATGGTGGATGGCGATCCCCAACGCCATCCAGCCAAGCTGCCCTGCTGCAACCATACCCAAGCGGGTGATAACTGGCCTGCAAGGTATCTAAAACACCAGACCGACGATTGTCCGAGCTGATTATACATGCTCGGGACTACGTTTTGCGGCTGGCGCATTTTTCCTTTTGCGCTTTGATAATAACCTGGTCCAGCATTTCACTTAGCAGCAACACCTCCCGATGCAGCAGCGACTGCTTACGTGTGGCGGTAGCCACCATCTGACCACGCAGCTTCTCAAGCTGCGCCGTACCCAACTTGTCCATTTTTGTCACTCCATTAAAGGTTTGTCATGGACAGTATACGACGACTGCGATACAAATGTTGTCACAATGGGTCGAATCCAAATTTTACATTTTTGTAACAAATTTTTCAACTTTTTCATTTCACTACATCGAGCTTTTTTTAAGATTAGAGCGAAGGTATAACGGCGAGTACAAGTCCCAAAAATTGGGATTTCACCTTCTCTGTCGTCTCCATAACCTCCTGATGAGATAATGGCTGATCCAGTATGCCTGAAGCCATATTGCTGATGCAGGAGATGCCCAGCACCTCTATACCGCTGTGACGAGCTGCAATGACCTCCGCAATCGTGGACATGCCCACAGCATCGGCGCCCATCGTCCGCATCATCCGAATCTCGGCAGGCGTCTCATACGAAGGCCCAAGCACCCCGACATACACGCCTTCGCGCAGCTCGAAGCCGAGCTTGGCCGCTTCCGTCTTGGCAATGGCGCCAAGACGTCTGCTATAAGCCTCCGACATATCCGGGAAGCGCGGTCCGAGCTCCTCGTCATTGGGACCAATAAGCGGATTGCGACCCGTTAAGTTGATATGATCGGTAATGATCATCAGATCGCCCGGCTGATAGCCTGTATTGATCCCGCCCGCGGCATTGGTTACCACCAGTTGCTTCACTCCCAGCTCCTTCATCACACGCACAGGGAACGCCGTCAGCTCTGGCCCATATCCTTCATACATATGAAACCGACCGCGCATCAGCACAACAGTCCGCCCGGCCAGCTTGCCCACCATCAGCTCACCGGCATGTCCTTCGACGGTCGAGACCGGGAAGTGAGGAATATCATCATAGGGGATAACGGTTGCTTCTTCAATATAGTCGCCCAGAACACCAAGGCCCGAGCCCATAATCAAGCCGATCTCCGGGTTCTGCGGAGCCACGGATGCAATATAAGCGGCAGCCTCGCGAATTTGGGACACTGTCATTTGATTCATTGTCATACCTCCAAGTTTTTGTCATTCATTAGGTCGAGTCTGAAAACCCGTTCAAGGGCATCTCTCCCCGCCTTTTCGCCCCATGCTGCGTTGCTTTTTCGCAGGCGCACCCCCGGTACGCCTGCGAAAATGCGCCTTGCCTGGAACGAAAATTCGGCCAGATCTGTTCCGTTCAGAGTGTTCAGACACGCCCTAGAAGAGTAGCCTATCAGCCTCTCGATCGGGGATGGGAGCGCTCATACACTTCCTTCATCGGTGCCTTGTGAAATTGCAGATAAACCTGTGTTGTAGAAATATCAGAATGGCCAAGCATCTCCTGCACGCTTCTTAGATCCGCTCCATTATCCAGCAGATGCACTGCAAAGGAATGCCTGAGGGTATGCGGCGTAATTGGAGTGCTGATGCCGGACTCATGCGCATATTTTTTAATAATTTTCCAGAATCCTTGACGGCTGAGCGGCGTTCCCTGACGATTGACGAATAAGGTCTCAGCCTGCTTGTCCGCTCGAAGTAATAGAGGTCTCCCCTTCTCCAGATAGATACGGATGGCTTCTGTCGCATGCTGACCGAGCGGAATAATACGCTCTCGTCCCCCCTGACCGATACAGCGGATAAAACGAAGCGACACATTCAACTGGTCAAGGGTCAGTGCGGTCAACTCCGACACGCGAATGCCGGTGGCATACAGCAATTCCAGCATGGCCTTGTCGCGCAATCCGCCCGGCGAGTCTAGCGGCGGCGAATCGAGCAGCCGCACCATCTCCTCTACGGTCAGCACGCCTGGCCGACGCTTATCAAGTCTTGGTGCTTCCAGACCAAGTGTCGGGTCCTTGCTGAGCAGGTCGAGAGCCACCAAGTATTGAAAGAACGCCCGTAGCGCAACCAGACTGCGTGAGATGGTCGCCGCGGCCTTGCCTTGCTGCTTCATGGTATGCAGGTACATCGACAAATGATGCTTTTGTACAGTAGCCGCTTCCTCCAGCCCCTGACGTTGCATCTCAACCAAAAATGTATGCAGGTCGCGCTCATAGGACTGCAGCGTGTTAGCGGACAAGCCGCGGTCATCGCGCAGATGCTCCATAAACTGTACTGCGTATGACCTCATCCCAGCCCTCCTCTTCAAGCAATATACGGTCAACGCACATTAATTCCACATTAGCGGCCGCTAATCCTTCCCTATTCGCCAAATAAATAAAACCAGCGCAGCCGCTCCTTAACAGTCGCCTCTCCAAATGCCGCCTCATCTGGTTGAAACACCTTGACCGCTTGTCCACGCGGCGCTTCATAGGGATCATCCATCAGCATAAGCTTCACCATCAGATAGCGGTATCCTCCAAATACGATAAGGGTCAACAACACAAACAAAATGAGAAAGAGCAGCCGGGCTGCCGTTTTTCGTAATGAAATGACCATCATCCTTCTCTCCCTCCATGCGCAAAACCGTCCTGTTCCTTCATAGCTATGAAGGAACAGGACGGTTTATGCCAAGCGATCTACTGCAATTGATCGTAAGAGACAGACTGCAGCAGTTGCTCAACCTGTGTATACGGCAGCCCGGCCGCTTCGGCAACCTGAGGATGAGTGATATGCCCCTGATGCGTATTGATCCCTTTGCGCAGCGCCTCATTGCCCAATGCGGCGGTCCGCAGCCCCTTGCCCGCCAGCTCCAGCATATAGGGCAGCGTTACATTCGTAAGAGCGAGCGTCGAGGTGCGCGGCACAGCCCCCGGCATATTGGCTACGGCGTAATGCAGCACCCCGTGCTTCTCATAGACAGGCTGCTGGTGGGTAGTTACCCGGTCGATGGTCGCGATTGAACCTCCCTGGTCAACAGCCACATCAACAATGACCGCCCCCTTCTTCATCGTCTGCACCATCTCCTCCGTAACGAGCTGCGGCGCGCGTGCCCCCGCGATCAGGACAGCCCCAATAAGCAGGTCTGCCTTGCGCACCGCCTGTGCGATATTGTACGGGTTAGACATTAATGTGCGAATACGGCCGTTGAACACCTCATCCAAATAACGCATGCGGTCAGCGCTGCGCTCCAATATGACGACGCTTGCCCCCATGCCTAGCGCGATGCGCGCCGCATTCGTACCAACGATTCCGCCTCCCAGGATAATCACCTCGGCTGGCGGCACACCAGGCACGCCTCCCAGCAAAATGCCCCGCCCGCCATAGAAGGCCTCCAAAAATTGCGCGCCTACCTGGACCGCCATCCGCCCCGCTACCTCGCTCATCGGCGTCAGCAGCGGCAGCCCGCCGCCAGGCAGTTGAATCGTTTCATAGGCTACGCCGGTTACCCCCTTATCTACCAGTGCCTTCGTCAGCTCCAGTGCTGCGGCCAGGTGCAGGTAGGTGAACAGCAGCAGCCCGTTGCGAAAGTATCCGAATTCCTCGGGCAGCGGTTCCTTCACCTTCACGACCATCTCCGAAGCAGCCCATACCTGCGCTGCCTCCTCGACGATACGTGCCCCCTCATCCACATATTGCTCATCCCCGAAGCCGCTCCCTTCGCCAGCCCCGCGCTGAACAATCACCTCATGGCCTGCCCCACGCAGCATGCCCGCTCCTGCCGGTGTGAGCGCAACTCGATATTCATTAGTCTTGATTTCCTTCGGCACACCGATAATCATACGCATACCCCCTATTTGAAATCGTTGCAGTTCAACGTCATATAGCGATACGATGTCCCCGGCGCAGAAGAAATATGTATGAGCTTCGCCGGCGAACGCCCAACCCTTTCCGCAAATGTCCCCATACAATAACTTGACTCTAGCTGAGGAGGCTCACATGAATGAACGGTGTGAATCATCTGTTATACCATTGTATGAAGCAGCGGCCGAGCCGACACACCCGGCGCGTACTGGTCGGCTTGCGCAGCTCAGCGCTGTATGAGCGCTGCTGCAGCGATCTGGAGCAGCGGGGCAAGCGCCCGCTGAAGCGGTTAAGGCCGCTTGGGGTGCTGTGCTGTCATATGCACTCGCTCGCGGACTTGGCGAAGCTGCGCCGTCATCCTGATATTGCCTTCGTCGAGCAGGATGTCCGCATCCGTGCGCATGAATGGTGCCAGCGCTTCGACAAGTACAAGAAAAAGGGAAGAGGAAGAGCTTGGAAGCCCCGAATAACATGGAACATTAAGCGCGTTCAGGCTCCGCAAGTATGGCGGGCGACGCGAGGGGGCCCTGTAAGAGTGGCCATCCTGGACACAGGCATCGCCAAGCATCCTGATCTGCGGGTTTGGGGAGGCGTCAACACGATTGGCGGTGCCTCTTATCGGGATTTCAATGGACACGGTACTCATGTTGCCGGCATCGCGGCCGCAATAGGCGACTGCGGTCAGCTTGCCGGTGTTGCGCCGCGAGCTAGACTGTACGCCGTCAAGTCGCTCAATCGGGATGGATTCGGATATATCTCCGATATTATCGAGGGTATTCTCTGGTGCATCGATCAGAGGATGAACATTATCAATATGAGCCTTGGCATCCCTCCTGATCTGAACAGTCCTTCCTTCCGCAAAGCGGTGCGGCTGGCTGTGAAGCAAGGCTTGATCATCACCGCATCAGCGGGCAACAACGGCCGCAATTCAGGGGGCATCGATGCCCCTGCCCGTTACCCCGGCACAATCGCTGTCGCTGCGACAACGCGGCGCAATCGGATCGCTTCGTTCAGCAGCCGCGGCCGCGGCATCGATGTCTCCGCGCCTGGAGAGAACATCCTGTCTACCTCGCTCCATTGCGGATATCAGGTGATGTCAGGGACCAGCATGGCAGCGCCGCATGTGGCCGGCGGAGCTGCGCTGCTACTGGCATTGCGCCCGAAGCTAAGCCCGGCTGCTATCTCGCGGGTGCTGAAGCGCACAGCTCGTCCGCTCCGCGGGGCTGGCCGACGAGCCCAAGGCGCCGGGCTGATCCAGCTTCGCCGAGCAGCTCGGCTTGTACTCCGCTCTGCCAGGAGAACCTCCAGCTACAATCGACGTGGCTAGATGCCAGAGCGGCCCGTCCTGAGTTCAGGACGGGCCGCAGCTTTATTTCTCCTTGGGTTGGTCATTCTTATCCCGGCAACGATGGCAGATACCCTGGAAATCCAAGCGGTGGTCGATAACGGAAAAACCGAATTCCCTCTCCAGTCGCTCCTCCAGCGGTCCCAACCAATCATCCATAATCTCATCCATTGATCCGCATTGCACACAAATCAGATGATGATGGTGATGCTGACTCGAGTCGGTACGCAGGTCATAGCGGGCTACACCGTCGCCGAAATTCAGCTTCTCCACAACATGCATCTCGCTGAGCAGCTCGAGTGTCCGATAGACTGTCGCCAATCCGATCTCGGGGGCCTTGTCTTTGACTAGCATAAACACATCTTCTGCGCTCAAATGATCTTCTTCATTCTCAAGCAGCACACGAACCGTAGCTTCACGTTGAGGAGTCAACTTATAGCCCTGTGATTGTAGCTGCTGTTTAATTTTATCGATCCGGGCTTCCATAATCTCCCCCCTATGTCGACACCGCGCCCATTCTCTTTTACTTTGCTTTCATTATAGGGGGAAAATAACTTGAAAGTCAAACCTTTTGGTAAAATCAAGTGTGGAAGCACGCTGCCGACATCATCTTTGTACCCTGTTATGCCTTGATCGGCTCGCCAGGCTACACCGTCATCGGATCGCTCTGGTTTATCCGGTGAGCAAGCCGGAAGCCCAGCCCATGACATAAGGAGAGACATAAGCCTCGAACCAAGCGGCTCCCCATAGTATCGATAGCATGCCGATGGCGATGGCACAATGAACAGCGAGAGGCGGCAGCAACGCGCCCTGCTGCTGGAATAGACGGGATTTGACGAAGTGAACGGCAAATCGGATCGCGGATACACTTGCAATCATAAGTGCTGGCACAATAATGATGTTCTGGGGAGCCACCGCCAGCAGCCAGAACAGCACACCTGCCCAGGCATGCTGGCTCACCAGCAGCCCCATGGAGAAGCCAACCAGCACCCCCTTCAAGAAATCGAGCGCCAGCAGCAACGGGACACCGATAACAGTCATGCCGAGCAGCCAGATGAGCGCGATCCATTTCGAATGAAGCCATGCACGGTCCCAGAAGGAGGCCGCCTGGTCAGGGCCGGCTCCCGCACCAAGCAACTGTGCAAAGTGCTGCACGTCGCCACTGAGCTCCTGCTGCTGCTCCAAGGTCAGGCTGCTGGACAGCACTGTGCCAAAGACGACGCCCACAATAAATAGAACCCCCACAAAAAGATATAGCGGCAACTGCTCCTTGAGCTGTGGCTGCAGAAAGGGCGATCTCACCCGCATCCTCCCCCTCTTGTCCGGATAGTCTACTCTATGACCGGACAGGCCGTTCTATGCCGCTAACCTTGCCATACGCTCCGCCGCCCCCCGCTTGCAGTTGCACGCCCCCAAGGCGGGCATTACAGATCAGCTCCGCCAGCTTGTCCCCTGCCACGTCTGCAAGTGCTTCACAGGAGGCTTCATGCAGAATATACATCTCGGTGCCGAACGTCTCCAGCATTCGCTCGAGCAGCTTCTGCCCAAGACCGGGCATGAAGTCTAGCGGAATCTGATACCGATACGGCGGCCTCCCCTTCACACAAGGCTCCTGGCGACCGAATTGAAGAGCCAGCCGCTCGATTCGATCCATAACCCCGCTTACCAGCTTGCTGCTGCCGCAGGTGAGGCACTGGTTCCCGACTGCCCCGCCCTCAGCGATGATGCCGCAGGATTTGCAATACGTGCGATGATATTTGCCGAGCATTGGGTTCAGACCATAATTGGCAACAATCGCGCGTCCCTCGGCGCCAGCCAGAGCCAGCTTCAGCTCTGCAAAGGAAGGCTCACCCATCAGCAGCGCATTATATTCGCGGCCGATCTTGCGGAGCGAGTGTGCATCGGAATTGCTCAGGAATGGATATCGATCCAGCTCCTGCAGCCAGCCTGCCATCTTGCTGTCCGCGCTCAGTCCCAGCTCCACAGCATCGATCAGCTCCGGGTCAAGCACGGAGGCGATTGAATCGGCAGCGCTCCCGAGCAAGCTCTTGTGCGGCGTGAACAGATGGGCAGGAATGAACAGCCCGCCACGCTTGCGCGTCTCCTCCTGGAGCTTCCTGCCAGTCACATATATCCGCTGGGAGCTGAGCTCGACATTTCTCATATAAGCAGACATCCACTGTGTAAAGGACTGCATCGCATCGAAATCGGGCATGTAGCACAAATAATGAGCCGGACCAGCCATCCCCTCATCCCGTACCTCAATCTCCGCCCCCAGCAGCAAGGTCGTATCTCGGTATAGAACCCCACCCTGAGGCAGCTCGCGCATCTCCCCGCTGGACAACAGCGCAGCAATATCCTGCTGTACGGAGGGAGAATGCGCATCGATCACACCCAGCAGCCGAATACCCTTGCGCACTGCCGCTTCATGTGCAATATTGCGAAACGTCAGATCACGACTGCCGCTAATCTTGACCAGTTGCCCGTTCTCCGCCCGACCAATATGCAGATGAAGGTCAGCATAGACGAGCTCTAGCGTCGGCTTCTCATCCACCTGTGCTGTCACTGTCTACAGCTCTCCGGTCAGCAGGTAGAGTCGCCATGCGTAGACGGCAAGGATCGTCTTCGCATCGCTGATCCGCTTCTCCTTGATCAGCTCCAGCGCCTCCTCCAGTGTGATGGCCGAGACATTCAGAAACTCCTCATCATCCAGCTTCATCTGACCTGGCTCCAGCTCCTCCGTAAAGTAAACAAACAACTCCTCATCTGCAAACCCTGGCGAGGTGTAGAAATTGCACAGTTTGCGCAAGCTCTTGGCGCGATAGCCGGTCTCCTCCTCAAGCTCCCGCCGTGCCGCCTCCATCGGGTCCTCATCACCATCCAGCTTGCCCGCAGGAATCTCAACTTGAAGTTTATCCATCGGCTTGCGGTATTGCTCTACAACAAGCAGCTTTCCATCTAGCAGGGCGATGACTGCCGCTGCTCCGGGATGACGCACAATCTCTCTGGTGGCTGTCTTGCCATCAGGCAGCTTCACCGTGTCTACCTGTAGCGAAATCACTTTTCCATGAAAGATAGGCTCCGTATGAATGGTCGGCTCCGTAAAATCAGCCGAATCGTTATTTGGGGGGATTGTCGTCATGATCTGTTGCTCCTTTGCACACGTTATTTTGTAGAGACATTCATCATAGAACATGCAGCAGTTGCATATCTATTCCATATCGAATCCAGGGGAGGCGCTCTACATGAAGAAGATGATTGAGGACAAGCAATTGAAGCTATCTGGGAAAGCCTGGCAGGTCAGACACATGCTGCGGCAGCTCCGTCAGCATGCACCGCAAGATGCATTGCTGCAGGATTACCTTCAGTCGCATCGACAGCGGGAGCGAAACCGCTAGAAAGCTAAGGTTACGTGATGCGCACTTGGCTATGACGATAATAACACCGTCTATGAGTAACGGGTTCAATATGAAAGCTGCCGTCCCTCCTGAAGGAAGCGGCAGCTTTACTGTCTATACCTGTTATTTACCGCTCAGCAATTGCCATAGCCGATAAAACGCCTGCTTCGCCGCACGCACCCGGATCGTCTGACGATTGCCAGACAGATGCAGGGTATAGCTCTGTGTCGCCGCCTCGCGGGATGCGATCGCCAGATAGACAAGCCCGACCGGCTTGCCCTCGCTCTCAGCCGGACCGGCTACCCCCGTCAACGCGATGCCATAATCACTGCCTGCCAGATCGCGCACCCGCTCTGCCATCAGACCGGCGGTCGACTCGCTGACCGCGCCTGGAGCCTCGGGTCCCTCAAGTTGAGATAACGGAATACCGAGCAGACGCTGTTTCATCTCATTTGTGTAGGTTACAACCCCGCCGTGAAATTCACTGCTGCTGCCAGGTACACTCGTGAGCAGCTCTGCGACGAGCCCTCCGGTCAGACTCTCTGCGACAGCGGCCGTTTTCATCGATTGGCGCAACAGGCGAACAACCGCTTCCTCGATCGGAATATCCTCCTGTGCATACAAGTACTGCCCCACTCTGGCTCTGATTTGCGCAGTCATGTCATTCAGCTTGATAAGCGCCTCCGCTTCACTATGCGCCTTCGTAGAGATTCGCAGCGCAACCTCTCCTTCCTTTGCATAAGGCGCAATTGTTGGATCGGTCTGGGCTTGAATCAGATCGATTACCGCCGCCTCCAGATTCGATTCACCGATGCCGGCAAATTTGAGCTGTCTGGAGTAGAGCGGTCGCTCATCAGGCAGTGCCTGCCTCAGCCATGACTTCGCCGGACCGTCGAACATCGGTCTCATCTCACGCGGCGGGCCTGGCAGCAGTATATAGTGCGTGCCCTCTGCTGTCAGCGCATTCCCGACTGCCAATCCCGTCTCATTATGAAGCGGGTCGCTATCCTCCAGCATCAGCGCCTGTCTGCGATTGCTCTCTACCATTGCCAGACCTCGGGAGGAGAACAACTCCTCGATCTTGGCCATAGACGGCTCATGCAGGATCAGCCTTCTGCCTAGCAGCTCCGCAAGCGCATCCTTGGTGAGATCATCCTGTGTCGGGCCTAGACCGCCAGTCATCAGAATGAGATCCGCCCGTCCCCTGGCGATTCGGATCGCCTCCTGAAGCCGCAGATGATTGTCCCCTACCACCGTCTGATAATAAACATCAATCCCCAGATCCGCCAGCCCTTGCGATATATATTGCGCATTCGTATTCACGATTTGTCCTAGCAGCAGCTCTGTGCCGACAGCGATTATCTCTGCTTTCATTCTTGTTCCCCCATTCGGTTCGCTCTCGTGGACAGCAACTTGCCTTGGCAGCAGCCTGGTGCAGTGCAGATGCCACGCTGGGCGCTCCTCCAGCTTGCATTCTGGATGCTGCGGTGGCTGCCACGTGAGCAACCTGATACCATACCTGTTGCAAAAACATCATCCCGTGAAGGAATGATGTCAAGAGGAGCTTGCTATTCAGAGATCGGGATCAGATCCTTGTTTTTCATAAAGTAATCAAAGCCCGAGTAGACCGTAATGAGCGCGGCAGCCCACGATATAATCAGATCAAAGCGCAGATCAATAAGCGCAAACGGAAAGTTGTTCAGCAGCAGCACGATGATCATCGTAATCTGCACCGCTGTCTTCCATTTGCCCCATGCACTGGCCGCCAATACCTTGCCCTCCAGCAGTGCAATCTGGCGTAGGCCGGTAATCGCAAACTCGCGGCTAATAATGATAACAGCAATGACCGCATCCAGACGATTCATCTCCACCAGTGAGATCAACACAGCAGCAACCAGCAGCTTGTCAGCGAGCGGATCTAGCAGCTTGCCCAGATTCGTTACCGTCTTGTTCTTGCGGGCGATATAACCGTCCAGGCCATCTGTGAACGCCGCAATAATAAAGATAAGCGCAGCGGCAATCTGATTGTAAGTAATCGAAAAATCATGAAAGGTGATTGGCTCCACATTCAGATTCACCAGCAGGAAAAACATGATGATCGGGACCAGAAAAATTCTCGCCATCGTAATACGATTGGCCAGATTCATGCCATTCCCTCCCCGGATAGATCAAACTCATATGCGTGGGTGACTTTTACCCGTTGAATTTGTCCGATACCGACAGAACATTTGGATACAAATACTTCGCCATCAATTTCAGGCGCGTCATACTGGGAGCGACCAATATACACATCGCTGCGTCCATCATAGCGTTCAATCAGGACGTCGATTTCCCTGCCGACATATTTGCTGCTGTTATGCTTCGACACTTCCCGTTGAATCTCCATCAGCGTATTGGCTCTCCATTGCTTCACTTCATCCGGCAGATGATTCGGCAGACGCGAAGCCGGTGTATCCTCTTCGTTGGAATACGTGAACACGCCCAGACGGTCGAACTTAATCTCCCGGACAAATTCGCACAATGCTTCGAATTCTTCCTCTGTCTCCCCAGGGAAGCCGACGATCAGCGATGTGCGCAACGCAGCCTCGGGCATCCGTTCGCGAATCTTGCGAATCAGCTCGCGCGCATCCCGCTGCCTGCCTGGGCGGCGCATCCGCTTCAATATGGCGTCCTCGCTATGCTGAAGCGGCATGTCGATATATTTGCAAATCTTCGGATTGGTCGCCATGACCTCCAGCAGTTCATCTGTGAAGAAGCCAGGATAGGCGTAATGAAGCCGTACCCATGCGATCCCCTCGACCTCGCTCACCTTGTTCATCAGCTCCGGCAAGGCAAAGTAATCGTACAAGTCCGTTCCATAATTGGTCGAATCCTGAGCGATCAGGCTGACCTCCTTCACTCCTTGAGCCGCCAGTTGCTTCACCTCAGCAAGGATCGAATCGATCGAGCGGCTGCGGAACTTGCCGCGCATGATCGGAATGCTGCAGAAGGTACATGCATTGTCACAGCCCTCCGCAATCTTGACATAAGCCGTATAGCGTGGTGTCGTCACCTGACGCGGCAGCGCCATCTCATAATCGAACACCGGATTGCCGACCTTCATCGGCTTCTTGCCACGCAACGCTTCATCCACAATGTCATTAATATGATGGAAATCGCCCGTGCCAACAATACCGTCGATCTCCGGCATTTCTTGCATCAACTGCTCCTTATAGCGTTGTGTCAGGCAACCTGACACAATAAGCGCCTTGAGCCGTGCCGTCTCCTTCAGCTCTGCCATATCCAGAATCGTATTGACCGATTCCTCCTTGGCGGCATCGATAAATCCGCAGGTGTTCACGATGATAACCGTCGCCTGCTCTGCTTCCTCTACTAACTCATACCCCCGACCATGAATCAGGCCGGACATAATCTCCGAGTCCACCAGATTTTTCTCGCAGCCCAGCGTGACTACCTTTACTCTTTCCGTCATAATTTCCAATTCCCCCAGATCTGTAACCGCCAAACTATTTAGTCAAGTATAATACAATCCAAAAGCGTGTGTCAAAAAGACATGTAGATGGCGATCGTCTCTCGCCTTATTATTCTTATAATTTTAAAAACCCTTTTAGTGCATCTCAGGTGCACTAAAAGGGGGACGGCAACTGCTAGCGATAATTCGTAAACTGCAGTTCTACAGGCAGATCAGCACTGCGCAACAGCTTCATTACAGCCTGCAGATCATCCTTGCTTTTGCCACTTACTCGGATCTGGTCACCCTGGATCTGGCTCTTCACCTTGAGCTTGGAGTCCCGAATCATAATATTGATTTTCTTCGAGACATCCTGCTCAATCCCTTGGCGCAGCTTGATCCGCTGACGAACGGTGCCCCCAGAGGCTGGTTCCAGCTTGCCGTATTCAAGATTTTTGATTGGAACCCCGCGCTTGATCATTTTGGATTGCAGGATGTCGATAACGCTATTGAGCTTGTACTCATCGTCCGAGCCCACTACAACCTCCTCCTTCTCCAGCGCGATACTGCTTTTGCTTCCCTTGAAGTCGAACCGCGTCTCTATCTCCCGCTCAGCCTGGGTAATCGCATTGACAAGCTCCTGCATATCCACTTTGGATACAATATCAAATGAACTTTCACTCATGGCCATCCCTCTTTCTCTCTATCTATTGCTTATTGCTGCCCTGTCTCCCCAGGAGACGACGCTTGCGCAATCACTATTTTCCGGCTTGTGCTCTTCGTCTGTTCCAACTGCAACGGCTTGCCGTTCAAGGAGATTTCCACATTGTCAGCGCGGCCGAGATTGAAAAAAATTCCACCCTGCACCTCGAATGTATATTCCTTGCCTGCATCGTCCATCCCCGACTGCAGCACCTTGCCCTTATTGTTCTCCTCGCGAATCTCGCTCCAAGCCTTCCCGTTTACCTTCATCGTATAGGTCTTGGCGCCTACTGCATCAACGGTATAATATTCTGTGCTGCCCTTCTTCTCCACAAAGGTCAGCGTATAGTCCGAAGCCGGTGCGCTAGGCGGAGGCGTCTGCTCCGTCTGACCACCACCGGTATTCTGCCCTGTACCTTCGCCTCCTGTTGGCTCGTTGGTTTGGGGCTGCGAATTGTCAGCAGCAGGCGGCTTGCTTTCATTGGTAATATTCGTATTCTGGTCCGCAATTTTATTATTATTGTCCGGCTGCTTAATGACGAAAATATAGAAGATAACAACGATCAGCACAAGAAACATCCACATGAGCAATGTAAAGCCCCATTTACTGAATCGGTCAGAGCTTCTTGAGGCTGAACGCCGCGGCATCATGACGGGTTCGGGCGCAGAATCAGTAACAGAAGGCGGCGCTTCCCTGTTGAATTGCTCCAGCACCTCATCTGTATTGAGACCGACCGCCTCCGCATAGTTTTTGACGAAAGCTCGTACATAAAATCGGCCTGGCAATACCTTGTAGTTCCCTTCCTCAATCGCTTGCAAATAGCGCTTTTGAATTTTAGTCAGATCCTGTATATCTTCAAGCGAGAACCCTTTCTTCTCCCGGGCCTGCTTGAGCAGCGCTCCCAATTCGGACATGGAATCACCTCCTATTAAAAGTCATAAGTTGTAAAGGTTTCATACGTAATTTCTTCATCCGGCGTGTTGCGCAATTCCACAATACAGGTAAAATCGCTGTAATCGAAATTCGACTCCTGCATAAAAATATCCGGGTGCTCAATCACCTTCGTGGAAGGCATCGACATAATTTGCTGTAGCAGATTATAGTGCTTGTCATTGGAACGAATCGTACTGACAATGCCATCAATGATGAAGATATTGTTCGGATTCATCTCTTCCTCTGATAGCTGGCTGCGCACCGTCTGGCGGAGCAGTGTCGAGGACACGAAGGTCCAGCGCTTGTTGGAGCAGACACTGCCGGCAATGATCGATTCGGTCTTCCCTACGCGCGGCATGCCCCGCAGACCGATCACCTGATTGCCCTCCTTCTTGAATATTTCACCCAAAAAATCAACGAGTAAACCAAGCTCGTCACGAGTAAAACGGAATGTCTTCTTGTCGTCCGAATCCCGCTCAATATATCTGCCATGGCGAACCGCCAGTATATCCACAAGCTTGGGAGGGCGCAACGCATTCAACGTAATATTGTCTACTTTTTTCAGCATTTTGCCAAGCAGCTCTATTTTCTCTTCGTCGTCCGTTTGCAGCAGCATGCCGCGAGTGCGATCCTCTACCCCGTTGATGGTAATAATATTAACTTCAAGCATACCTAGCAGGGAGGCGATGTCGCCCAGCAGACCAGGACGATTTTTATGTATTTTATACTCCATATACCATTGTTTGGGTTCCATGTATCCATTACCTCGTTCAGGAGAGTTTAGAGAAGCACAACTTCATATCGTCATTGCCTGTGTAAGGCGAAGCTTTTGTTACTTGCTCTATAACTCATTCTACAAAATTCGTCAGTCTCCTGCTACTTCTCCCAGAAACATTGCAGAAAAGCCTCCTTCTTGTGGAGGCTTTTCTGCACACCGTTTACTTCGACTGCTCAGCCAGTCTTACCATCAGCTTGGCAATGACCTGACGCTCTTGCTCATCCCCGACATCCCACAGCTCCTTAACCGCCCGCTGCTCATCGTTCTTCGGGTCAACGCGCTCGTCGAGGAAGCTGCCGATCTCATAAGCCAGCTTGGAGATGGTGTCCTCACCCAAGCCAAGGCTCTTCGCCTGCTCTACTCGCTCTGCCAAAAATTGCTTCCACGTATCATAATCAGTCAGTACAGTTGACATGCCGTTACGCCTCCTTAAAATTGTGACTGGGAAATGTGCAACCATACCTATTGTTTGCGTGAAAGCCGACTGTTATTCAGGAAGCAAGATGGCTCAGGCTGGCATCTCGCACCAGCTCGATTACTGTTTTCGTTCGAGCAAGCCCGGTGAAGCCGGCACAGGCTTAGCTCAGGTAACCCATCCGCCATTCGGACTGATGATCTGTCCCGTTATATAACCGGATTCAGGCAAAGCCAGGAAATAGACGAGCGAAGCCACCTCGTCCGGCTTCCCGAAGCGCCCAACGGGAATTTCCTCTTCCAGCGCTGCCTTCTCCTCCTCATTAAGATTGCCGTTCATCTCGGTGTCTACCGCTCCTGGGGCAACGGCATTGACAGTCACTCCTGACGGAGCCAGCTCCTTGGCGAGCGCCTTCGTGAAGGCATTCATACCGCCCTTGGTTGTGGAATAGAGCACCTCGCAGGAGGCGCCAGATAGTCCCCATACAGAGGAGACGTTGATAATTCGGCCGAACTTGTTCGCGATCATGGCAGGCATGAACAGTTGACAGCATAAGAACATGCCCTTGAGATTGACAGCCATGACCTCTTCCCATTCCTCATCCGTTACATCTGACAGCAACCCGTAATGAGCGATGCCTGCGTTGTTCACGAGGATATCTGGAAGCATGTCATGAGCCTCCAGCTTCTCCTTCATCCGCTGCAACTGCTCACGTGAACGGAGGTCTGCGCTGATTGTCATCACGTTAGCTCCCAGCCCCAGGCATTCGCGAGCCGTCTCATTGGCTTCCTCATGGGAATGGTTGTAATGGATGACGAGGTTCATCCCCTCCGCGGCGAAGCGCCTAGCAATTGACGCTCCGATGCCGCGACTCGCCCCTGTCACCAACACAGTCATTTGTTTGAGGGGCTTCATTGCGACTCTCTGCAGACAATGGAGATTGCCGATTGCTCCCAATCGAAGTGTGTGCGCAATCGTTCATTGACTTCCTCCAGCGTAATGCTTTCGTAGATCGGCAATAGCTCGAACAGATCACCGCCGCGGAACTTATGGCGGGTGAACTCATTGGCAATCGATTCTGGGGAATTCAGCATACGCAGATAATTGCCTATCCGCTTCCGCCTTGTGCGCTCAAAATCACTGGCCGACACGCCCTGCTCCCGCACCTCATTCACCGCCTGCTTCACCCGATCCAGCAGCTCGTCAGGGCTCCTGGTCTCGCCGCCGAAGATGGAAAAGGAGTAGCCATTGCCCGAGTTGAACTCATATCCGAAGGAATCCGAAATGAGGCGATCATCGTACAGCGACTGGTATAGCTGGGAGCTCTGCCCTAGCAATACATCAAGCAGCAGCTTGGTCACGATGTCTTGACGTTGCAGCTCCTGCGCATCAGCCACGGGCTGTTTGTCTTTAATTCCAATCATGCACTTGGGCAGCGACACCGGCAGCTTCATCTCCAGTCTCTGCTTGCGGACCCCCTGCGGCTCAGGCTCGAAATAGCGGCGAATCTCGCCCAGCTCTGGGAACGTCTTGGCCGCCTGATTATCGCGCACAAGCTGCATCACCTGTTCAGGCTCCACTCCGCCGACCACGAACAACAGCATGTTACTCGGGTGATAAAAGGTATTGTAGCAGGTGTACAGGCTTTCCTTCGTAATCTGCCGTATTGATTCCACAGAGCCGGCTATATCAATGTGCACCGGATGCTTCTCATAGAGTGCTTCGATGATCCCGGTATAGACACGCCAATCGGCATTATCCTTATACATGTTGATTTCCTGCTCAATAATGCCTTTCTCCTTATCTACATTCTCATCGGTAAAATAAGGATGCTGTACAAAATCAAGCAGCGTCCGCAGGTTCTGATCGATGTATTCCGTAGCCGAGAACAGATAGGCGGTACGGTCAAAGCTGGTGAATGCGTTGGCAGATGCACCTTGAGAGGCGAAGGTTGCGAAAATATCGCCTGTTGGCTCCTCAAACATTTTGTGCTCCAAAAAATGGGCAATGCCGTCCAGCACCTGAACCGGTGGCTCCTCTCCGATAGAGAAGCGGTTATCTATTGAACCGAAGCGGGTGGAGAAGGTAGCATAGGTCTTCTGGAAGCCTTCCTTAGGCAAAATATACACCTGCAGCCCGTTAGGCAAGGTACCGTGATACAACGTCTCGTTAATATGAGGATAATGCAGTTGTCTCATTGCTCTCCTCCCTCCTTCCCGTCGCGCAAGAAATAGATCGTGTCCAGCACCACATCATCTGCCACACGCACGATGTCATCCGCTTCCACCGCTTGCACCTCACGCATCAGCTCTTGCGCGGAGCGCTCGCGTCCTGTAAGGATCGAATTAAAATCATAGGCAATCATCTCAAACGCCGAGTCCTGCATTTCACGCAGATGGTTGACAATCATCGCCTTCGTCTGACTCATCTCAAGCTCTGACAGCTCTCCCTTGCGCATGCTCTCCAGCTGCTGCTGAATAATATGAGAGGCTCGTTCAAAGTTGGCAATTTCAATTCCTGACTGAATCGAGCATAGACCCTTGATGCCGTCATACCGTGACGCTGCATAATAAGCTAAGGACGCCTTCTCCCTGACATTCATAAATAGCTTGGAGTGCGGGTATCCACCCAAAATGCCGTTATACATCAGCATGGCTGCATATTGATCGTCGGCATAGGTCGTCCGTGTCCGAAGTCCCATATTGAGCTTGCCCTGGCTGACATCCATACGTTCCACTACCGTCTTCACTTCGGATACATGGGACCCTGCTGCAGGCTTGCTATATACTGCGGGTTGTCCGTCACCTGCCCGGAACGCCGAGGCCACCATCTCCTGCACTTCGCTAAGTGTTGTATCTCCAACCACGTATAGGTCAAAGCAGGCACGATCCAGCCATGTGCGGTAGGACTCATACAGCGAGCGTTCATGGATTGCCGCCAGATCGGCAATCTGGCCGAGCGCGTGAAACCGGTACGGTTCCCCGGCGCACATCTCCTCGAGACATCGCTCTGCGGCATAGCGAATCTTATCATTAATGATCGCCTCCAGCCGCTGCTGCAGCGTCTGCTTCTCGGCCTGCACATATTTTGAGCGGAAGGCGTGATCCACTCCCGGCTCCATCGCGGGGGAAGTGAGCACTTCTCCTAGCAGCGCCAGCGCAGACTGGAGCAGCGATACGGAAGAGGATACATATTGATCATGGATGACATCCAGTCGGAACTGAACAATCTGGGCATCCCCTCTTTTATACACATCAAAGCCGAAGCCGGTCCCATACATATTGTCAAGACGCTCACGAAACGCGATCGTCTCCGGCGTTGCACTAGTGCCCCTGCGCAGCACAAATGGGGTTAGAGCGGTTGCAGTTACGGTGTTCTCAGCTAACGGCACACCCGCATAAAGCGATATGGCAAATGTCTTAAAGCGCTTAGTCGGCAGCACATGCAGCCTCACCCGATCCATCAAGCTTCTTTCAAAAGGCGTTACCGTCACTTTTGCATAGCCCCTTCCATCGCTGAAGTACGTAGTCAATCTATTCCAGCGGTTCGATTTCTATACCATTCTAACCCATGGTAAATACAAGAAGCAACCCGCTTTCCTGCTGGCTGCGGGTTGCTTCACTGCTGCTGCTACATGCAGAAAATATGCTTGCCGATCGTCTTCACCTGCGGTCTTGTCCAGATCCATTTGGAAGTTGCCGTGACCGGATTGAAGTAGTACAGGCATCCTCCGCTCGGGTCCCAGCCGCTGATGGCATCCTGCACCGCCTGCCGCGCCCTGTCGTTGGGCTCCAGCCAGATCTGACCATCCGCCACGGCAGTGAAGGCGCCCGGCTGGAAGATAACGCCGGAGGCGGAGTTCGGGAAGCTTGGTGATTTGACCCGGTTCAAGATGACCGCAGCTACAGCCACCTGCCCTTCATACGGCTCGCCGCGCGACTCCCCGTATACCGCATTCGCCATAATCTTCAGATCATTGGCCGACAGACCCAGACGATTGGATTGCGCCAGGTCGCTGGAGGAGCCGCCCCCCTTCTGTTCTGCCCCACTCTGAGAGCCTGTTCCAGTAGCCGTTCCTTCATTGCCTGAAGGCTTCCAGCTCTTCGTGGCCTCCCACAGCTTGAGCTTCGTTTTGGCACCGACAACACCGTCTGATTTTAATCCAAATTTCCATTGGAACCAGGTGACAGCATTTTTAGTTTTCTCACCGAATTGGCCGTCAATCTTTCCGTCATAGTACCCTAAAAATTTCAAACGCCCCTGAAGTTCATTAACATCCTGGCCTGATGATCCGATCGTCAGTGTCGCGTTGCTAAAGGTCTCTGCAATCGGATCATCGCCTGCCTGCTTCAAGGCATAAGCGCCAAACAGCATGCATACGATGACAGCGGTCATCACAATCAGTCGCTTCTTCATGCGGTTTAATCAGCCTTTCTCATCCTGTAGTCATTCACATAGGTGAATGCCGCTATAAGGTAGTATGAGAAAGACGATATCCTTCTATGCATAACATTTCCCGTTCTGGCTGAAAGGCGCAGCGAATCGTCCCGCCGCTGACGAAAGCATCATCATCTTGACCCTATGCAAAAAGAGCCTCCAGCCGGGCGAATCGTACACGCCGCGGCTTCAAGGCTCTCTTCATCAGGACGATATTTTGCCTGCCTGGTATTGCTCCCATGTTGTTAACACTTCTCTAGGCTTGCTTCCTTCATACGGGCCAACAATATTTCTGGCCTCCATCTGATCGACAAGTCGAGCCGCTCGCGTATAGCCGACTCGCATCCGTCGTTGCAGCAGCGATACTGACGCTTGCTTGGCCTCCAATACGATCTGGACAGCCTGCTCATACAACTCGTCCAAATCATTATCCACAGTCTCTGCCGCTTCCTCGATGTCGGGAACGAGATCTTCCTTGTATTGTGCTTCCGCTTGATCCCGCACATAATTCACGACCATCTCGACCTCCTGGTCAGATAGAAATGCCCCTTGCACACGAATCGGCTTGGACATACCGACAGGAAGGAACAGCATATCGCCGCGGCCGAGCAGCTTCTCCGCGCCGACCATATCCAGAATCGTGCGAGAATCGACCTGGGAGGATACGCCGAAGGCAATCCGTGATGGAATGTTCGCCTTAATGACGCCCGTAATGACATCTACAGACGGACGCTGTGTAGCAATAATAAGGTGAATGCCTGCAGCACGCGCCATCTGCGCCAGGCGCGTAATCGCATCCTCTACATCGCCCGCAGCCACCATCATCAGATCGGCCAGCTCATCGACGATGACGACAATATAAGGCAGCACTGCAGCCGGATTATCCTTCATCAGCATGTTATAGCCCTCAATATTGCGGGTTGCCGATTTGGAGAACAGCTCATAGCGCTTCTCCATCTCCACGACAATCTTCTTGAGCGCCAGCGATGCGCGCCGTGGATCGGTCACCACAGGCGCGAGCAGGTGGGGTATCCCGTTGTACACATTCAACTCCACCATCTTAGGGTCAATCATTAGAAACTTGACCTCATCCGGCTTGGCCTTGTACAGAATGCTGGTGATGATCCCGTTAATACAGACCGATTTCCCTGAGCCGGTTGCTCCGGCCACGAGCAGATGGGGCATGCGCGCCAGGTTGCCTATGATCGGTTGCCCGGAGATGTCGCGGCCAAAAGCGATAGATAGATTGGAGGGCGCATTCTGGAAAGCCGAGGTTTCCATCACCTCGCGCATCGTGACGACAGATACCTCCGTATTGGGCACCTCGATGCCAATCGCAGACTTGCCGGGAATCGGAGCTTCCATCCGAATATCCTTGGCCGCAAGCGCCAGCGCAATGTCATCGGTAAGTCCCACAATCCGGCTCACCTTGACACCCGTTCCCGGCTGCACCTCATACCGGGTAACGGCTGGGCCGCGCACAACATCCAGCACCTTGGCATCCACATTGAAGCTCTTGAGCGTCTCCGTCAGCACATGACGCAGGTTAGCATCTGATAACCCCTCAAGCCCGCCTCCCTTGGGCTTGGCCAGCAGCTTCAAGCTTGGCAGAACGTAGGGACGCGGCTGTGTAGTCGGTTGGGCGGCAGCACCGCCAGCAGTGTCGATCTGATCTCCTGACACTGCTTCATCAACCAGCGCTCCTGGGCTGTGCTCGGCATCCATTCCCGCCGCAGCTTCGTCCAAGTCTTCCATACTCCCGCTGTCCTCCCCTGGCATTGCTGGAAGGATGTCCTCCACCGGATGAATGAGCGATTCTGGCCATGAAGCAACGACATGCTCCTGACCCTCGTCTGGCAGCTCAGGCTCCGGCGGCCAAGTTGTAGCTGCACTACCTGTCTCCGCCTGTCCGGCAGGCTGCTGTGGAGGCCACTCCTCCACTTGCTCGAGTGGAGAGAGCTTCTCGTCCTCCCCCTCGTCATTCTGTTCGCCTGACTCGTTCTTCTTGCGCCAGGAGAACAGGTTGATACGCTTCTTCTCTGCGGGCGGCTTGGCCTCCGGCTCTGTAGTGCCCATATATTCAAAGTAGTCCTCGTAATCTTCATCCTCATCGTCAGCGCTTGCCTGCTGCTGGACAGGAACCTGCGCCGGCTTTGCAGCAGCCTTGGCTCGCAGCCGCTCGCGCTGAGCCTGCTGCTTCGCCCGTGCCTGCTGGGCAGACTTCCATTTCTGCTTCAGCAGCTTGACCAGACGGCTGCCGCGCTTGACGAGGATTCGAATCAGTTCCACATAGGATTTATTCGTTATCAACATGACCGAGATGGCGAACATCACAATCAGGATGAACTGGGCAATCAGCAAGCCAAACAGGGCATTCAGCAGCGACAACTGCACCGCCCCTACATATCCGCCGCTAATGGCTCTGGCAATCATCGGTGTAGGATCCGCTCCGGTTACATTCAGCTCCTGCCTGATTCCTTCCCCAAGCACGCTCAGCACCGAGACGTTGCTGCCTTCAGGCAGCCCGGCAAGCTTAAGCTTGATCTCCGAAATCGAACTCATCAAGGTTAGCGCCAGGACGAGCAGAACCATGCCTGTCTTGCGCGTAGACCAGCCTGAGGGCCAGGCTCGCTTGATCATCACAGCCAGACCAATATATATACCAACGAGCGGCAATACAAAATAAAATTTGCCGAGTATAAGGCCGAACAGCTTGGAGAGAGCCCGTCCGACCGTCGCTTCACCCGAGAGGGCGATGACAGATAGAGTGATGATCAGAATGCCGTACACTTCATATTTTAAGGTTGTGCCCATTGATTTTTTTTTGCTTTTACGTTTCGCCACTAAAGTCACCTCTTGGTACAACATTATACCATAGGTGGTCAGATGTTCCTATTATTTTGGCGAATAGATATTCGCATAATTGATGATCTGTCCCGGGCTAAGCTCTGGCCGCAAATAATCATCTAACGCAGCATGCAGCAGCCGGACGATCTTGCCTCTGCCATGGCCTACCGGCTCAATCTCCATCCGTATGCCTGCCGTCTCGATCTCAATCAGCGGCTGCGACTGCTGCTCCTCATTGAAGCCGGCCCACACTAGCTCGGGGGGCATGTTCGTATATAAGGTCACTGGATCGTCCCTCCCGCGATGCCTGACTTTCTTCGCTCGATCGCCAGATTCAGCTCCCGGATCGCCTCTCCAATCCCGCCGATCTCGTCGATCAGTCCGTAGCGGACAGCATCGGCACCGATAACTGTCGTACCAATATCCCGTGCCAGCTCGCCCGTCTTGAACATGAGCTCCTTGAATTTGGCCTCGGTCACGTTAGAGTGAGTCGTCACAAAGCGCACCACCCTCTCCTGCATTTTGTCCAAATATTCAAAGGTTTGCGGCACACCAATAACGAGGCCGTTCAATCGAATAGGATGAATCGTCATCGTAGCGGTCTCGGCAATAAACGACTTTCCGCCTGCTACTGCGATCGGCACCCCGATCGAATGCCCCCCGCCAAGCACCAGTGTAACCGAAGGCTTGGACAGGGAAGAGATCATCTCCGCAATAGCCAGCCCCGCCTCCACGTCTCCGCCGACCGTATTGAGCACGATCAGTATGCCTTCAATTTTAGCATTCTGCTCCGCCGCCACAAGCTGCGGAATAAGATGCTCATACTTGGTCGTCTTATTCTGCGGGGGCAACACGAGATGCCCTTCGATCTGCCCGATGATGGTCATACAGAAAATATTCGATTCCGGCGCGACCTGCGGCATCTGCCCAAGCTGCTGAATCGACTCCACGAGCGCACTTTTCTTCTTGTCCTCCTGAACCTGCGGCTCCTCCAGCTTTAACTCATCCTTATACGACATGACCATACCCTCCCTAGACTTTGACTTGTCATAGTATGGGTTGTGCGGCTGCTTTTATACGAACGACACACACGAAAAAGCCCTCGCCGCTGCTAGGAGCGTCGAGGGCGTGTTGTGTAGACTAAACTTCCATAATAATCGGCAAAATCATCGGACGGCGGCGAGTCTGTTCATACAAGAACCGACCGAGCGCATCCTTGACGTTCGTTTTGAGCGAAGCCCATTCATTCACCTTGTCATTCATCAGCTTATGCAGTGTTGACGTAACGATGCGGTTCGCTTCCTCAAGCAGTCCTTCGGACTCGCGAACATAGACGAACCCGCGAGAAATAATGTCTGGACCAGACAAAATGGTACCGTCCTGCTTGCTGAGCGTCACCACCACAACTAGAATGCCGTCTTGAGACAACAGCTTGCGATCACGCAATACGATGTTCCCGACATCGCCAACACCCAGACCGTCAATCAGCACATTGCCAGCAGGCACCTTACTGCCTTTGCGGGCGCTGCCTCCCTGGAATTCTACAGTATCTCCGTTATCCAGCAGGAATATATTTTCCTTCTCGACACCTACGGACTCGCCAAGCAGCGCGTGATGGCGCAGCATGCGGTATTCACCGTGAATCGGAATGAAATATTTCGGCTTCATCAGATTGAGCATCAGCTTCAATTCTTCCTGGCTGCCGTGACCGGAAACGTGAACTCCCGAGACCGAGCCCGGACCGTAGATCACGTTGGCGCCAAGACGGAACAATTCGTCTACTGTGCGGCCTACATATTTCTCGTTGCCCGGGATCGGCGTCGCGGCAATGATCACCGTATCTCCCGGTAAAATATCAACCTTGCGGTGAGTGGATCGAGCCATGCGCGTCAGCGCCGACATAGGCTCACCTTGGCTTCCGGTTGATAATACTACTACACGATCTGCTGCCATTTTGTTCACTTCATCCGGCTCGATGATCATGCCTTCTGGAATTTCCAGATAGCCAAGCTCTGAAGCAATGTTGACGACGTTGACCATGCTGCGCCCGATGACAGCAATCTTGCGCTTGGTTGCCATCGCAGCGTTAATGACTTGTTGAATACGGTGCACATTCGAAGCGAATGTAGCCACAACTACACGCTGCTGTGCCTTGCGGAATATATCCTCAAAGTTCGAGCCAATCATGCTCTCCGATGGCGTGAAGCCAGGACGCTCTGCATTCGTGCTGTCTGAGAGCAGCACGAGTACGCCTTCCTGACCAATCTCAGCCATGCGCTGCAAGTCGGCATACTGATTGTTCACTGGCGTATGATCGAATTTGAAGTCTCCTGTATGAACCACTCGACCCTCAGGCGTGTCCAGACATACCCCAACCGAATCCGGGATGCTATGATTTGTCTTGAAGAAGGACGCTTTAATCGTACCAAGCTGAACTTCGGAGTCCGCATGAATTAGAATGCGCTTCGTCTCACCAAGCAGCCCCGCTTCCTTCAGCTTGCCCTCAATCAAGCCCAATGTCAGCTTGGTACCATATACAGGGACATTCAGATGCTTCAGAACATATGGCAAGCCGCCGATATGGTCCTCATGTCCGTGAGTAATCAGAATACCTCGTACCTTGTCCCTGTTTTCAGTCAAGTAGCTAATATCAGGTATTACAATATCGATCCCGAGCATGTCCTCCTCAGGAAATTTCAGGCCCGCATCAACGACGACAATATCATTTCCATGTTGGACGACATACATATTCTTACCGATCTCACCGACGCCGCCCAATGCAAAGATAATTAATTTATCTTGGTTGTTCTTCTTTGACAAGTGTATCTATCCTCCTAAAGTTGTTCAACGTCGATCCATAACGTTATTTAATTTTCAATGAATTTATTTGCCGCACTCAGTCACTTGAGAACATTATACATGATAAATTTAACAAAACACAAGTCAAGACCGCAGGAGATCTGGCTGACTTTTGAGCATGATTGATGCTCTAGCCTCTGCTTCAGTCCTCGAAAAGGTTGAATTCAAGCCTTTTTGTAGGCATCACCACGGTGCAAAAATATGAATGCTCACTCTAAGCTGCCAATTTTTCCATCTTGAATTCCGACCCATTTCACTGCTTGTGCATAAGAACAGAACGGGGCACACGGTTTAGCCGAGCGAGCCGCTTAGGGCAACGCAATCGCTGCGATCCCTTGAAGCAACAGCAAACGGCTGCCTATTCCGCAACAGCGGAACAAGCAGCCGTTCACTTGATGTACATGAAGTCTACAGCAAACTCTTAATCGCTTCGCCTTCCTCTTCCGTTACCCACACTAACGGCAATCTGACGCCGCCCACAGGCACGCCACGCGCCTCAAGGGCGTATTTGACCCCGACCGGATTCGGAGCGGGATGGAACAGCCCTTTGAAGATCGGATGCAGACGCTGGTGAAGCTTAGCCGCTCCCTTGACGTCGCCTCCCACAAATGACTCAACCATCTGCTTCATTTCCTTGCCGACAATATGGCTCGCCACGCTTATAATGCCATAACCGCCAATGGCCAGCACAGGCAATGCCGCGCTGTCATCGCCGCTGTATACAAGGAAGCCCTCCGGCGCTCCATTAATAACCTGTGTAATCTCATCCAATGAGGTACAGTCCTTGGTCCCGATAATATTATCCACTTCAGCCAGCCGCAAGGTCGTCTCTGGACTGATGGAGACACCTGTCCGGGACGGCACATTATACAAGATTGCCGGCACATCCACCGCCTCAGCAATCGCTTTGAAGTGCTGATACAGACCCTCCTGATTCGGACGGTTATAATAAGGAGCCACCAGGAGCACAGCGTCAACACCCGCCTTCTGCGCCGCCTGGGTCAAATGAATGGAATGGGCCGTATTGTTGCTGCCCGTGCCTGCAATGATCTTGCAGCGTCCCCCCGCGTGCTGCACGCCAAACCGGAACAGCTCCAGCTTCTCCTCATCGGACAGTGTAGGCGACTCGCCTGTTGTACCCGAGAGGACTATGCTGTCGCTCTTCTGCTCATCTATCAGATAATCTATTAATTGTCCTGTTGTTTGCCAATCAATTTGACCATTTGCATCGAACGGGGTTACCATTGCGGTCACTAATCTTCCAAAATCCATCTGATTGTCCTCCGATTATAATAATTAAAACGGTCTATGACCCATAGGGTCGAGCTGCTTAGATGCTAGAGATGAAGCTCGAATTTTGCATGCAACGCGCGCAGCGCCGGCACCATATCATGCTGGCGGACAAGCACCCAGATCGTGCTGTTGGAGTCCGCCGACTGCAATATCGGAATATCCTGCTCCGCGAGCGCCTCGACAATTTTCGCCATAATTCCGGGAACGCCATTCATGCCGCCGCCGATGACCGATACTTTCGCGCAGCCGCTAACCGCTTGCGGCTCAAAGCCAATGCCCCGCAGCACCTCCAACGCCTGCCGGGCATCGCTATCAAAGACGGTGTAGACGGCTCCGCCCAGATTGACATTGATAAAGTCTACACTAATATGATGGCTCGCCATCGCTTGAAACACTTGCAGTTGCACATCGCCCTGCTGATCCTGAGACTGAACAGAAATCTGCGTCACGCCCTCCACATGTGCGATACCGGTCACATGCCGATCTTTAACCGGAGAGGTGATGGACGGAGCCGCGGCATGTGTAACAAGCGTGCCCTCCCCGTCAGAGAAGGTCGAACGGACACGCAACGGCACACCCGCCTGCTGCGCGATCTCGACCGCCCGCGGGTGAATAACTTTGGCTCCCTGGCGTGCCATATTACAGATTTCGGCGTAGCTGACGATGGCAAGCGGTTTCGCATTCTCGACAATTCGTGGATCTGCTGTAAGAATACCGTTGACATCGGTATAAATATCGACGCGTTCAGCTTGCAGGGAAGCTCCGAGCGCCGTTGCCGTCGTATCGCTGCCCCCTCTGCCAAGCGTCGTCAAATCCCCCTGTGACGTGCGTCCTTGAAAGCCTGCCACGATAACGATCTGGCCTTCTGCCAGTTGCTTCAGTACGCCTTGTGGCTTCAGCTCAATAATCTTCGCATTGCCGAACTTGCCGTCCGTCACAATGCCTGCCTGCCCGCCAGTCAGGACGGTGGCGCTCATCCCCCTGCTATGCAGCAGGCTGCACATGCAGGCAGCGGAGATCAGCTCTCCGCAACACATCAGCAGATCCCGTTCTCTGGCCGGAAGCTGCTGCTCTGTCTCATTGCTAACGAGCGACAGCAACGTATCTGTCGCATAGGGCTCGCCGCGGCGTCCCATTGCCGACACGACGACCACTAATTGATAGCCCGCTTGCTGTTCTCTTGCAATATGGGCAACCACTCTCTCTCTGGCTTCGGCCGTTGATAGAGAGGTTCCCCCGAACTTTTGAACCAGAATCGCCATAATGCTGTTCCTCCATCGTGTAGAAGCAGCAGTCAATCACCTTGCGCGGACAGCAAGACAATGAACAGATATTCCCCGGCTCTGTATGCGCGAATGATAATTGGGATGGCTCCGACTGTCCACACACTCAAGGTGCGGACAAAGAAAGATACTGTGCAACGATGCGAACAAGAGCCGCGGCAGACTCAAGGCCTTTGCAGCCTATGTCAGGTTCCTTCCGCTTCCATCAGCTTGAACTTGCACTTGTCATCTAATAATTATAACGTTCTACCAGCATCGGCTGAAGCTGCTTTCCCTCCAAAGCCGCTTCGGCGGCCTCAAAAATCAAATCCATGCGAGCGACCAACGAATTCGGCTTGCGAATCGGATCATCCTGCCCAAACGGCACAAAATAAATGTACTTGGCAGCGAGCAGCTTGGCAATATTGGCCGCATTCAACCCCAAACCGTCATTGGTCGAAACCGCAAGTACAACTGGGCGCTGATTGCGCATCTGCGACTTGGCAGCCATCAGCACAGGTCCATCTGTCAGCGCATTAGCCAGCTTGCTCGTCGTATTGCCTGTGCAAGGCGCAATAACCAGCACGTCAATCAGCTTTGCCGGGCCCAGTGGCTCCGCCTGTACAATGGTAGAGATCAGTTCATTACCTGTCAGATCCTTGAGCTGCTGTTGCCAGTCCGCTGACTTGCCGAATCTGGTATCCGTCGTCATGATTGTATGGGAAACAATCGGGATGACATTCGCTCCCGCATCTATAAATCGTTTGATTTGCGGCATAACCTCCGCAAAGGTGCAATGCGAGCCGGATAAAGCGTATCCGACAGTTTTGCCATGCCAGTTCATTGTCCATCCCCCCGTAATCGTGCGTCTTCCAGTATTAACCGACTGAGACAGTCCGCCAGAATGCGTCCCGCTGTCTTGGGAGCCACGATTCCCGGGAGTCCGGGTGCCAGCAACGCCTTGATTCCTCGCTTCTCTGCGAAGCGAAAATCTGTACCGCCCGGCTTGGATGCCAGGTCGATAATGACGGCGCGTGAAGGCATTTTCGCAATAACCTGCGCTGTGACTATCATAGTCGGAATTGTATTAAAAAGCAAGTCAATATTGCTCGCATGAAGCTGCAAATCCTTGATATAGAAAGGGTTCAGCCCCATCTCCACACAGCGGGCATAGTGCTCCTCTCGCCGGACGCCAACCTGTACATGAGCCCCCAAACCTTGCAATGTTCTGGCCATCGTAATCCCTGTCCGTCCGAATCCCAGCACGACCGATTGCGAGCCATGAATGGTCGTATCTGTATTTTGTATGGCCATCATCACAGCGCCCTCAGCCGTTGGGATCGAATTATAGATCGCTACATCATCCCGCTCCAGCAGCTCTACCAGCTCCAGACTGTGCTTGTCGCACAACTGCCGCAGATAGGTTTTGGCTATACCCGTGTATATTTTGCAATGCTTGGGAAGCCGGGACATATAGACATCCGTCAGCTTGAGCTCGCGGTCACTGAACACCGCCTGAATGACTCCCTGGTCATCCGTGCCGACCACAGGCAGAATCACTGCGTCTGCTTTTTCCAGCAGCTCCTCTCCCATCTCGGCATGAACTGCGCCTGCAAGCGGCGTATGCAGCCCGTCAAAGCCGATAAGAGAGATGCCTGCATCCAGCTCTGCCAGCTTGCGCACAATCTCTAGCGCTCTGGCATCGCCGCCGAGCATTACGATATGAATACCTGTCAGCATATCGTTTCACTCCTTTCTCGCGCACCCGGTATAGGGTATCTTATGCGCAAGCCCAAAGGAGGGTGAAAATGAAAAAAGACGGCGGCAGGAAATTTTACTCCTGCTTCACCGTCTTGTCACATCTAAGCTATACTCCAGTATGTCCAAAGCCGCCACTGCCGCGAACTGTATCGGACAGCTCCTCACATTCCTCCAGCTCCACCTGCGGCACAAGCTGGAACACCATCTGCGCGATCCGCTCGCCGCGATTAATGACGAATGGCTCCTGTCCGAGATTGACCAGCAGCACCTTCACCTCGCCGCGGTAATCGGCATCGATCGTGCCTGGTGAATTCAGGCAGGTGATGCCATGTTTGTATGCCAGCCCGCTGCGCGGTCTGATCTGAGCCTCCAGCTCCTTGGGCATCGCAAATGCGAAGCCTGTTGGAATAAGGCGCCGCTCGCCAGGAGCAAGCGTCACCGGCTCAGCTACTGCAGCCTGAAGGTCAAAGCCGCTGGCCGCATCTGACATCTTGCGCGGCAGCTCGATCCCTTCGCTCCCTGGCAGCCGTTTAATTTGAACTGGAAACAAGGGTATCCCTCCTTAATTGCGCTGCTGCCTCATCGCTAGCGCCTACCATCGCGACGGCAAACGGTACGGACAGCATTCGATTCATAATCTCGCGAATATCTTCGTCAGTCACCTGATCGATGCGCTCCAGCATCTGATCCAGTGTATAGTGCCTTCCCAGCATCAGCTCATTCTTGCCGTTGCGATTCATCCGGCTGCTCGTGCTCTCCAGGCTAAGGATTAGGCTCCCCTTGAGCTGTTCCTTGCCACGATGAAGTTCGGCTGCACTCAGCCCATTGCGGGAAAGCTCGCCCATCATCTCCACGGTCAAGTCCAGCACATCCTTCGTCTGCTTGGGTGCCGTCCCCGCATAGATGGTAAACAATCCCGTATCAGCATAAGAGGTATGATACGAATAGACCGAGTAGGCCAAACCGCGCTTCTCGCGGATTTCCTGGAACAGCCGTGAGCTCATACCGCCGCCAATCGCATTATTAAGTAGAATCATCGCATATAACTTCGGATCAGAGATGGAGCATCCCGGAAAGGAAATGCACAGATGATTCTGTTCTGTCTTCTTTTGGTGAAACAGATAGTCGCTCTGGAAGACTGGGATCGACGAAGCATCCGATGTACCTGCTTGATTGAAGCGGCCAAAGTAGCGCTCCAGCAGCTCAAGCACCGCCTGATCCTCCACATTGCCAGCTACGCTGATGACCGTATTGTCAATGCGATAATTGGCTGCCATATACCCTCGCAAGTCGTCAGAGCTCATGCCTAGCAGCCGCTCCTCCAAGCCTAGTATCGAGTACGCAAGCGAGTGGACTCCGAACGCTGCGCGCGATGCTTCATCATGCACCTTGTCATCCGGTGTATCCTCATACATCGATATTTCCTCGAGAATGACATTTTTCTCTTTCTTCAATTCCTCTTCGTCAAATTGCGACTCGAAGAACATATCGGCCAGCGCCTCCACTGCCAGCGGCAGGTGCTGATCCAGCACCTTGGCAAAATAGCAGGTATATTCCTTGGAGGTAAAGGCGTTCACGTTGCCGCCGATACCATCAAACAGGTCGGCTATATCTTTGGCCGAGCGTTGGCTCGTTCCCTTGAACAGCATATGCTCTATAAAATGCGAAATCCCATTGTTATCCGTCGTTTCATTACGCGATCCCGTCTTTACCCATATGCCGAAGGAAACCGATCTGCAGGTCGGAATATTCTCCACCACGACACGCAGTCCATTGCTTAATGTATATTTCTTCACCGGATCCCTCCTCAAATCAATGATACCACTATAACAGAATTAAGACATCGGCTCAACCGGAGCTACTCTTTTTTCAGACAGCGTCTCGCTGACCGTCCCCAGTTCAAGACCCTTGGCACGAATCTCTTGGATCATTCCAGCCAGGGCGCCACTGGAGGAAGCGGTAGGATGCATTAGAATAAGCGTTCCCGGCTCAACCCGCAATCTGACCTTTTGGACGAGACTAGACGACGACGGTTTTCTCCAATCAATCGTATCAAGTGTCCATAACACGGTACGCAGTCCCTGCTGCGCAGCGATCTCCACCGTCTGCTGGTTGAAATCTCCGGAAGGAGGCGCGAACCAACGATTTTCCACCTTCAGCTTCTCCTTGAGCAGCGCTTCGGTCCTGGAAATCTGCAACGAAGCTTCCTGCCGGCCAAGACGGCTCATATCAGGATGCGAGTAAGCATGATTGGATAGCTCATGCCCCTCCTTCTGAATGAGCTCTGCAAGCTCGCTGTTATTGTTCAGCCAACTCCCATCAAGAAAGAATGTCGCTTTGACCTTATGCTCCCTCAATGTCTGAAGCATCGGCTTTATATATTCATTGCCCCAAGCGACATTAATCATCAAGGACACCATCGGCTTGTTCGGATTGCCCTTGTAGATCGGATAAGCACCCAGATCGCTCAGCTTTACCTCCGGCTCAATCTCATGAACCACATATTCGATCGGCAAGCCGCGTGCTGCCTGCGCTCTGCGGTACGTCTCCTCTATATCAACCTCCAGCCCGTTATAGCCAGGGATCGCCTTCCATATTCTATCGACGACTGCATCGACAGGCGCCACCCTCCGCTTGGCCGCCTCGCGGCTAATCTGCTCATACAGCGAGTCCAGCTCCTGGGGTGCCGTCATTACATTCAGGTAAGCCTCGCCCGCGGTATGATCCGTCTTGACATGCTTGATGTAAGCGATCATATCCCCCTGATAGGCCGCCGCACCTATAACGAGCAGCGTAACCGCCATCATTGCCCATTTGCCATATCTCATCGCTCCCGCCCCTCTCATTCAATTCATCCTATGAAAGAGGGGACAAGAATATGAGAACAAACAAAAAGAGACAGATGAAATCTGGCTCTTTGACAAATGATAAGATTGGTGAGCATCCTTATTCTCCATCTTCGCCCATGTCCCACCGACATGATAAAAGCGAGGACAAGGATGCCAGAGCGTAGTAAGCACGCCTTCCAACTATTTGTTTGCGTCCTCAGGCTGTGCAGCGAGCACGGCCTTGCGAGACAAGTTAACACGGCCTTGCTGATCAATCTCGGTGACCTTCACTGTAATCTTGTCGCCGACCTGAACCACATCCTCGGTCTTCGCCACACGCTCAGCAGCCAACTGCGAGATATGAACAAGACCTTCCTTGTTAGGCAAAATCTCGACGAAGCAGCCGAATTTCTCCACCCGCTTAACCGTACCCTCATAGATTTCGCCAACAACGACTTCCTTGACGATCCCTTCGATGATCGACTTGGCCTTCTGGTTCATCTCCTCATTAGAAGAGGCGATAAATACAGTACCGTCTTGCTCAATATCGATCTTGACGCCGGTCTCCTCAATAATCTTGTTGATGATCTTGCCGCCTGCGCCAATAACATCGCGGATTTTGTCCGGGTTAATATGCAGGATCAGAATCTTAGGCGCATATTGAGACAAGCTGGTACGAGGCTGCTGAATAATCTCCAGCATCTTGCCCAGGATGAACATCCGTCCTTCTCGTGCCTGCTCCAAGGCCTGGTTCAAGATGTTGCGATCGATACCATCGATCTTGATGTCCATCTGAATCGCTGTGACGCCTGCAGCGGTACCTGCCACCTTGAAGTCCATATCTCCCAGATGATCCTCAAGCCCTTGAATGTCAGTCAGGATGGAGAAATGCTCGCCTTCCTTAATCAGACCCATCGCTACCCCGGCAACCGGCGCTTTGATCGGCACGCCCGCATCCATCATCGCCAGTGTGCTGGCACAGATGCTCGCTTGCGAGGAAGAGCCATTCGATTCCAGCACCTCGGATACGAGACGAATCGTATAAGGGAACTCATTCTCTGGCGGGATAACCTTAGACAAGGCCCGCTCGCCAAGCGCCCCATGACCGATCTCGCGACGACCAGGCGCACGCAGCGGTCTAGCTTCGCCAACAGAGAATGGCGGGAAGTTATAGTGATGCATGAAACGCTTCGATTCCTCCAGGCTGATGCCATCCAGAATCTGCACATCGCCCAGTGCGCCAAGCGTACAGATGCTGAGTGCTTGCGTCTGACCACGAGTAAACAAGCCGGAGCCATGCGTGCGCGGCAGCAACGATACATCACATTCGATCGGACGGATCTCATTCAGCTTGCGGCCATCAGGACGAACCTTGTCCACCGTTATAAGTCTGCGTACCTCTTCCTTGACAATGTCATGCAGCACTTCCTTCACATCATCCAGAAGCTCTGGCGAATCTGCATATACCGTCTCAAAATGAGTCACCGCTTCAGCTTCAACCGCATCGATCGCATCCTGTCTCGCATGCTTCTCCTCGATACGGATCGCTTCGACCAGACGATCCTTCGCATAGTCGCGCACAGCAGCATTCACTTCCTCGTTCACTGCATGCAGCACAACCTCCATCTTAGGCTTGCCTGCAACCGCAACGAGCTCCTCCTGCTTCGCAACAATCAGCTTAATCTCATCATGACCGAACATGATCGCTTCTAGCATGACCGATTCCGGCACTTCATCCGCCTCGGCCTCCACCATCATAATGGCATCCTTCGTGCCTGCAACGACAACATGGATGTCGCTTTTCTCTTCTTCTTCCACCGTCGGGTTAATAATGAATTTGCCATCGACACGGCCTACAATAACGCCGCCAATCGGTCCGTTAAATGGCACATCCGAAATGGACAGCGCAGCAGAGGTGCCGATCATCGCAGCAATCTCTGGCGAGCAGTTCTGGTCGACGCTCATGACGAGATCCAGAATCTGCACATCATTGCGGAAGCCCTCCGGGAACAAAGGACGAATCGGACGGTCAGTCAGGCGGCTAGCCAGAATAGCCTTCTCGCTCGGGCGACCCTCACGCTTGATAAAGCCGCCAGGAATTTTACCGACAGCATACAAACGTTCCTCATAATTCACCGTCAAAGGAAAGAAATCAAGATCCTTCGGTTGGGAAGATGCCGTCACTGTACACAGCACAACTGTATCTCCGTACCGTACCGTAACGGCAGCATTGGCTTGCTTGGCCAGACGACCTGTCTCAAGGATGAGCGGGCGGCCTCCAAGCTGCATTTCTACGCGTTGTAACATTAACATATCCCTCCTATTCTACAAAGCTTCAACGAGCTCTTCAGAAATTCCTGCCTTTGGCCTATGTATGGCATAATGAAATGCCTGAATATTTTAAAAAGCAACCCGGTTGGACCAGGTTGCTTTCTTTCCCCGTATTATCGACGAAGGCCAAGCTTCTCGATCAATGCGCTATAACGTCTAACATCCTTATTCTTCAGGTAAGCAAGCAGCTTACGGCGCTGACCTACCATCTTCAGCAGACCACGACGGGAATGATGATCCTTCTTGTGCTCCCGCAGATGCTGAGTCAAATTCACGATGTTCTCAGTCAGGATAGCGACTTGCACTTCCGGTGAACCGGTATCACTTGCGTGAGTCTTGTGCGCTTCGATCAGTTCGTTCTTGCGTTCTTGAGTAATTGCCATCCTATTTCACCTCCTTAATTCAAAAATCGCCAGCAGCCTCGTCGCCGATGGTGAGACGGACAACCAAGCTACGGTTCGTTGAAAGCCTTACCGGCCCACAACGTTGTTAATTATAGCATAGATGGAACCCGAAAGTAAACCCAACTTCCAACTCCACTCCAAACTATTGTCCAAGCCCGCCTGCCGACAGCCGCTGCAGAAATGACTCCACTAGCTGCCGAGCCTGCTGAGAATCAGCACCGATCTGCTCGATTAATTGCTGAACCGAAGCAAATTTGCGCTCCGCTCGTATAAAGTGAAGCAGCTCAACCTGCACCTGCTGACCATATATGTCCTCATCAAAGTCGAAGATATGGATCTCGAAGGTTGGATGCGTCAGCCCCGTCTCGAACGTTGGCTTGACGCCCACGTTCATAACGCCGCCATGCACCTTGCCCTTCACATGCAGCACTACAGCGTATACGCCAAGCCGCGGAAGAGCGTAATTGCTGTTAGGCGACACATTGGCAGTGGGGAAGCCAATCGTCCGTCCCCTTCCATCTCCGTGCTCCACCGTGCCTGTAATGCGGTAAGACCGGCCAAGCAGAAGTGCCGCCGTCTCAGGCTCCCCCGCAGCGATTGCCTCGCGGATGCGCGTGCTGCTGACCTTGGCGTCATCGATCTCGTATGGCTCTACAATGTCAACCTCCATGAACGACTCACCCAGCTCGGACAGCATCTGCGGGTTTCCTTCCCCGCGGTGTCCGAAGGAGAAGTCAAAGCCGACGACAGCTCCTCTGACCTTCAGCGGGCGAAGCACCTCCTCCACGAATTGCACGGGAGAAATCGCTGCAAATGCGGCGTCAAACCTGAATATATAGGCGGTGTCTACACCCAGCTCGGCAAACCGATCCAGCTTGTCCGCAAGCGGCGTTAAGCTGCTTGTGTTCTGCCCGCCTTGACCAAGCACCTCGCGCGGATGAGGAGAAAACGTCATAACCGCCGATCGCAATCCGGCTGCACGCGCCTTGGCAACGGCTGTTGAGATGACCTTTTGATGCCCGAGATGCACACCGTCAAAATGACCGATCGCGAGCACCTGCGGGCTGCCGAGCGGCGTTTCCTTGGATAATGGGTATGTTAACGAAATCCTCTCCACTGCTGTCCCACCTGCAATTCTATTGAACTTTAGACGGCCTCCATGTCTGTATGATGATGCCGACTCGTTTCTTCCGTCCGTCTCTTAATTAAAAACTTTCACAGGCTTCAGCATTCCCTCATCTTGCAGGGGCTGGAAGATCCCGAGAAACTGCCCGTTAGGCGCGTAGAGTCTGCACAGGCTTCCATCCACAGGTACTGGCGACAGACCGTCCAGCCGCACCTTCTGTCCCTTGAGCAGCCGCTCCACGGATGCTTCCTCCGCTGTATAAGCCGGCATATGCGTCAGAGCCTTGTCTGCGGGCAGCAGACGCTGTGCTAGCGTCCCCTCTTCCTTGCACTGAGCAATCTCTTCCAGTGTCAAGCAATCTTCACGCGTCATGCCGGCTGATCCGGTGCGGATCAGCCTGGCCATCGCCGCAGGGACGCCCAGCGCCTTGCCGACATCGACACACAGTGTACGGATGTAAGTACCGGCCGAGCAGGTCACCGAGAACGTGATCTGAGGATAGGGCTGCTCGAGCTCGGCAGCAACAAGCTGTGTCTCATAGATCGTTACCTTGCGCGGCTTGCGCTCTACAACCTTGCCTTCTCGAGCGAGCTCGTAGAGCCGCTTGCCATTCACCTTGACGGCTGAGTACATCGGCGGCGTCTGCTCGATCTCTCCGGCGAATAGGGACAGCGCCCGCTCCACCTGCTCCAGCGTAATCGTTACCGGGCCGTCATCCTGAATAACGGCTCCGCTCAAATCCTCCGTATCGGTTGCTTGTCCTAATTGCAGCACAGCCTCATAGACCTTGGGTTGCTGCTGCATATATTCTACAACGCGCGTAGCACGGCCAGCACACAGCGGCAGCACGCCCGTTACGTCCGGGTCGAGTGTCCCAGCATGTCCGATACGCCGCGTGCCTAGCAACCCTCTCGCCTTGGCAACCACATCATGCGATGTCCAGCCGGCAGGCTTCCATACGGCCAATATTCCATCCATCTATATCAGTACCCTTTCTACTGCCTCTACAACCTGCTTCATCGCTTCCTGCAGCCCGCAGTCCAGCCTACACCCGGCAGCGCGGACATGACCTCCACCGCCAAAGGACTGCGCGATGCTGGCAACATCCACTCGTCCAGCAGAGCGCAGACTGACCTTCGTCTGCCCCTCCTGCGAGGCTTTGAACAACATGCCAACCTCTACGCCGTCAACGTTGCGGGCATAATTGACCAATCCCTCCAGATCCTCTGAAGCCGCTCCTGTCTCCTCCAGATCGGAAGGAGCAATATAGAGCCAGCCGATACGCCCGTCCTCCGTGAAGCTCAGCCGCGACAAGCCGCGCTGCAGCAGCTCCAGTTGAGGGCGGGTCATTTTCTCCAGCAGATGATCTGCCAGCTCATTGCCCTTGACCCCCAGCTTCAACAGCTCCGCTGCGATCGCCATCACATGCGGCGAGGTGTTCGCATAACGAAAGCCTCCAGTATCTGTAAGCAGCCCGGTATAGATCGCAGTCGCCGCTTCAGTATCAAGAGCGGGCCCTGCATGACGAATCAGATCATACAGGATTTCGACTGTCGCTGCCGCGTCGGAGCGAATGAGATTGACGGAGCCGAAGCTATCATTGGTCGGATGATGATCAATATTGAGCAACTGCACGCCCTCGGGAAATGAAGAGGAAACGAGCCCAATCCGCTTGTAATCGGCACAGTCGACGCTGATGACACGGGTGAAGCCTGATGGCGGCAACTGCTCGTCGTAGCGCCCCACATCCCCACACATCATCAGAAAGCCAAGACGGGAAGGCAGCTCGCTCTCGTTAATGAGTGTGAACCGCTTGCCGAGCTGACGCAGCAGCCAGCCGACAACAACGGTCGAGCTGATGGCATCGCCATCCGGCTGAACATGAGAGACGACCAGAAAGTCGTCTCCCTCGCTCACAAATGCCAGCGCTGCTGCCAACTGCTGTTCATACAGGGATTCGGCTTGTGTCATTGCGGGTTGCCGCCCTTATTGATCTGCTCCAGCAAGGCTTCGATATGACTGCCATACTCGATGCTGCTATCGAACTTGAAGATCAGCTCTGGCGTATGGCGGAGCTTCATCCGTTTGCCGAGCTCGGAACGAAGGAAGCCGTTGCCTCTGCCCAGTGCCTTCAGCGTCTCCTCCTTCTGTTCCTCGGAGCCGAGCACGCTAAGATATACCTTAGCTTGTGACAGGTCGCTTGTAACCTCCACACCCGTAACCGTAATAAATCCGATGCGCGGGTCCTTCAGTTCCTGTTGGATAATGAGGCTGAGCTCTTTTTTGATCTGCTCGCCAACCCGTCCTACCCTAATATTCGCCATTCCTTACTCACCTCTCTACGGTTTCCATCACGAAGGCTTCGATGACGTCGCCCTCTTTAATATCGTTGAACTTATCGAGGGTTATACCGCATTCGTATCCCTGCGCAACTTCCTTGGCATCATCCTTGAACCGTTTGAGGGTATCGACCTTGCCTTCGAAAACAACAATGCCTGCGCGAATGACACGCGCTTCTGCGTTGCGTGCAATCTTGCCCGAAGTGACCATACAGCCTGCGATCGTCCCGACCTTGCTCACTTTAAAGATGTTACGCACTTCTGCATGGCCGATCACTTTTTCCTTGAATACAGGATCAAGCATCCCCTTCATCGCTTGCTCGATCTCATCAATCACACTATAGATGACGCGGTGCAGACGAATGTCCACCTTCTCCTGCTCGGCTGTCGCCATCGCTTGCGGCTCTGGACGAACGTTGAAGCCGATGACGATCGCATTGGACGCAACCGCCAGGTTAATGTCCGATTCGGTAATGGCACCGACGCCATTATGAATAATTTTGACGCGCACGCCCTCAATTTCAATCTTGTTGAGCGAGCCCTTGAGCGCCTCAAGCGAGCCTTGAACATCCGCTTTAATAATAACGAACAGGTCCTTGATCTCGCCGTCCTTAATATGCTGGTACAGATCGTCAAGCGTAACGCGAGTATGGGAGCCCAGCTCTGTCTGACGATGCTTGATCGCGCGGCGATCAGCAATTGCACGCGCCTTGCGCTCGTCCTCGAACACGAGGAATGGATCTCCTGCCTGAGGCACCTCGGTCAGACCGGTAATCTCGACCGGAGTCGAAGGACCGGCTTCCTTCATGCGGCGTCCCTTATCATTGACCATTGCGCGTACACGTCCGAAGCAGTTGCCCGCTACAAATGCGTCACCGACGCTCAGTGTGCCGTGCTGCACGAGGATGCGAGCAACGGGTCCTTTGCCCTTATCCAGCTCCGCCTCCAGCACCGTGCCTCTAGCACGCTTGTCAGGGTTCGCCTTGTAGTCGTTCACTTCCGCTACAAGCAGGATCATCTCCAGCAGATCCTCAAGCCCGATACGCTGCTTGGCAGACAGGTTAACGAAGATCGTGTCGCCTCCCCACTCCTCAGGAACCAGCTCATACTCGGTCAGCTCCTGCTTGATGCGATCCGGGTTGGCCTCCGGTTTGTCGATCTTGTTGACTGCAACGATGATTGGCACACCTGCCGCCTTGGCATGGTTGATCGCCTCAACCGTCTGCGGCATGACGCCGTCGTCGGCAGCTACGACCAGAATCGTAATATCCGTTACCTGCGCGCCTCTGGCCCGCATCGTAGTAAACGCTTCGTGACCTGGTGTATCCAGGAACGTAATCCGCTTGCTGTTCACCTCTACCTGGTAAGCACCAATATGCTGCGTAATACCGCCAGCCTCGCCGCCACTTACATTCGTATGGCGAATCGCATCCAGCAAGGTCGTTTTGCCATGGTCAACGTGACCCATGATTGTAACGACCGGTGGGCGGCTTCTCAGATCGGCCTCTTCGTCCTTCTCCTCGATGGTCTCGAACTGGTCTTCCTCAACCGGAATTTTGATCTCTACCTCAACGCCGAATTCAGTAGCCACCAGTTGGATGGCATCCAGATCCAGCTCTTGGTTGATCGTTGCCATCACGCCGAGGAAGATCAGCTTCTTGATGACCTCGGAGGCATCTTTATGAAGCAGCTTTGCCAGATCGCCAACGGTCATGTTGCCGCGAACAATAATTTTCTTCGGTGTATTGTCGATCTTCTCGCGCCGTTCTTGAACCTGCGAACCGCCGCGTCCCCGGTTATTTCTTCCGCCGCCACGATTGTTGCCGCCGCGGAAGCCGCCATCTTTGCGATCCTCAAAGCGACCGCCCTTGCCTTGGGCTGTACCTGTCTTCGGCTTGTTGCGGTTGTTATTATTGTTGTTGCTGCTGCTGTTGAAACGGCTCTGCTGGCTGACGTTGGAGCTGCTGCGGCTGGAATCAGCGGAAGATGAAGCTGGGCCGCGTGCGCCTCCTTGCGGACGGCTGTCGCCTGAACGTGCAGGCTGTGATGGACGGGCACTATCATTGCGCTGCCCTTGTGATGTGCTTGGGCCGCCTTGGCCGCCGCGGCGATTGCCGCCTTGCTGGCCTCCACCTTGTGCGCCGCTGCGCGGTGCATTGCCGCCGCGTGCGCCTCCTTGGCCTCCTTGACCGGAACGTTGTCCTTGTCCTTGTCCGGATTGGCCAGAACGCTGCTGACCCTGAGATTGGCCCTGTGGCCGTTGGGATGGGTTATGGTTGGATTTGTTTTCTGTTGAATTCATAGGCTCCTGCTGTTCTAATTTATTTTTATTTTTTTGCTGGTTGGTAGTATGATTCTGTCCTGACTGCGCTGCGGAAGGAACCGAGGAGACAGTCGCTCCGCTCTCCTGCGCCCGCTTCGCAGCAGCATTGGACTTGATGTTCTTAAAAAAACCTTCTACCTTGCTCACCATATCGTTCTCCATGACACTCATATGGTTGTTGACCGGAAGGTCCAGCCTTTTTAAGATCGTGATGATTTCCTTGCTGCTCATATTGAGCGATTTGGCATATTCATAAACACGTAACTTGTCCTTGTTGTCCTGTTTAGTCAATATACTCCACCTCCGTTATAGACTTTAGCCCGCTCTCAATCATAGATGCAAAGCCCTGGTCGGTTACGGCAACGAGCACTCTCTCGGCTTTGCCAATAGCTACACCGATTGATTCTCTATCCAAAGCAACTACCATAGCAACGTTGTAAGAATTGCACTTATCACGAAACTTCTTCTTCGTATTGTCCGAAGCGTCTCCAGCCACTAGGACCAGCTTCGCTTTTCCTCCGCGCACGGCCTTTAATACGGTCTCATCTCCGGTTACCAGCTTCCCGGCCCGCATCGCCATGCCCAGATGGGACAACACCTTATTTGCTGTACTCAATCCGGCAGCCCCTTGCTTCGTTCAAATTCATCCTGAACGAGAATGAAATCCTGTTCAAGCTGATCATAGATTTCCGGCTGGACGGTTACCTTCAGCGCACGATCAAGCGCCTTGCTCTTCTTCGCAAGCTTGAAGCAAGCGACCGTCCCGCACAAGTAAGCGCCACGCCCGGCCTTCTTGCCGGTCAGATCGATTAATGTCTCATCCGATGGCGTGCGGACCACACGGATCAGTTCTTTCTTCGGCTTCATTTCCTGGCAGGCTACACATTTGCGAAGCGGTATTTTTCTAGGCTTCATCGTTACTCCCCTCCGCTCTGTCCTTCATTGGAGCATCCTGGCGAGCGCTAGTCGATGGAGACGGAATCCTGATGCATGGCGTCTCCTTCCGTCCGGGGACGGCCATACTCCTGCTCTGCCTGGGTCTCGCTCTTAATATCAATCTTCCATCCGGTCAGCTTGGCTGCCAGGCGGGCATTCTGCCCCTTAATCCCGATCGCCAGAGACAACTGATAGTCCGGTACGATGACACGCGCCATCTTCTCTTGCTCGAAGACGATCACCTCCAGTACCTTGGATGGGCTGAGCGCATTGGCTACATATTCCTCTACCGATTCCGACCAGCGCACAATATCGATCTTCTCGCCCTTAAGCTCCGTGACAATCGTCTGCACGCGCAGACCCTTAGGTCCCACGCAGGAGCCGACCGGATCGACCTCTTCATTGCGGGAATGAACCGCAATCTTCGAGCGGAAGCCAGCTTCGCGCGCTACGGAGCGAATTTCGACCACGCCGTCATAGATTTCCGGCACTTCAAGCTCGAACAACCGCTTCAGCAAGCCCGGATGCGTGCGGGAGAGAATAATCTGCGGCCCCTTGGTCGTATTCTCCACCTTGGTAATAAACGATTTGACGCGGTCGCCATGCTTGAACTTGTCAGTCGGCATCAGCTCGGTCAGCGGCAGCACCGCCTCCACCTTGCCCAGATCGACAAACAGGTTGCGCGTATCCTGACGCTGCACGATACCATTCACGATGTCTTCCTCTTTGTCGATGAAGGCATTGTAGATCAGACCGCGCTCGGCTTCTCTGATGCGCTGGGTGACGACCTGCTTCGCTGTCTGCGCCGCAATTCGGCCGAAATCACGAGGCGTAACCTCAATCTCGGCAATATCATCCAGATGATAGTGGGGGTTGATCTCACGCGCCGCCTCTACCGATATTTCCAGCCTGGAGTCTAGCACTTCCTCCACAACCGTCTTGCGAGCATAGACCTTAATCACACCGGTGAAGCGGTTAATATCAACCCGAACATTTTGCGCCGTGTTAAAATTGCGTTTATAGCTGGAAATAAGAGCCGCTTCTATTGCCTCGATCAGCACGTCCTTGCTGATCCCCTTCTCTCTTTCAATTTCCGATAACGCTTCAATAAAATCCATGCTCATTGGAAATGAGTTCCTCCTTGTAACAATCATTGTAGTTTCTTAGGCATGCATACGTTCGGTCTATTCCCGAAGCGGCCTGAGCCTGGACGCCTGGGGAGCCGCGGTAATACGCGGTGGCGTTGAAATAAAAGACTTTATGCCAGCGCAAACGATAAATTCAATTATTTCAAGCAATAGGTGCTGCTCTTCATGAGCCCGCCCAACACGACCGATGCTTAAAGCTAGCGATATTTCAAGAAGAGCAGGCAATGATCTGCCTGCCACTTCAGCTCACCTCTTAAAATTGGATAGCCAGACGAGCGCTTGCGACCTTCGAATAAGGGATCGCATGCTGCTTCCTTCCGACCTCAACGACCACTTCTTCGCCATCGAACGACCGAAGCCAGCCTTCGAACTCCTTCAACTTGTTCACAGGCTCATAGGTGGTAATAAATACATATTCTCCCACCGCTGCGCGAACATCCTCTGCTTTCTTCAGCGGCCGCTCGGCGCCAGGCGAGGAGACTTCAAGGAAATAAGCGTCCTGTATCGGATCATTCTGATCCAACTGTTCGCTCAGATATTCGCTGATCTTGCCGCATTCATCAATATCAATGCCGCCCTCCTTGTCCGCAAAGACACGGAGAAACCAGCTCCCGCCCTCCTTGACATATTCAATATCGACCAACTCAAAGCCATGTTCATCCAGAAACGGCTGCAGCATGCCCTCGACTACGGTTTTAATGTCGGATGTGCTCAAACGTTGAAACCTCCCGGTTGTGAATCATAAATTGGGTGGACAAAAGCTAAAGAGTGGGTTTCCCCACTCTTCTACGCGTAACACTATCTTCATCAGGATTACCAGAAAAATTATACCATAATCCTAGAACAGTGACAAGACAGGAATGAAAATGAGCCTTGTTTTTTCAAAGTACAGCCAAGCTGGCAGATTCCGCCCAGCATCAGAACAGCGATAGCTGGTTAGACTCCGGCAGGCCGCGGAAGCAGCCCATGCTGCCCAGCATTTCGACGATGGTCTTGCTTGCCTTGGAGCGCTGCTGGAAGTCCTCGATCGACAGATACTCCCCCTGCTCCCGCGACGCGGCAATGTTGCGCGCCGCATTGTCTCCGATGCCCCCGATTGCGGCAAATGGGGGAATGAGCGAATCTCCATCGATGATGAACTTCGTCGCGTCAGAGCGATACAGATCGATCGGCTTGAAGGAAAACCCGCGCGCAGTCATCTCCAGCGCCATCTCGAGTATCGAGATCATCGCCTTCTCCTTCGGCAGCGCCTGGAATCCTTTGTTCTCAATCTCGATCAGACGCTTCAATATGGCATCATACCCCTGGCACAGCAGCTCGAGATCAAAATCCTCGGCACGCACTGTGAAGTAGGTTGCATAGTAGGCGATCGGATGATAGAGCTTGAAGAAGGCGGTACGCACCGCAGAGATAACATACGCCGCGGCATGCGCCTTCGGGAACATGTACTCGATCTTGAGACAGGAGTCAATGTACCATTGCGGCACCTTGCACCGCTTCATCTCCTCGATCCACTCTGGCGTCAGTCCCTTGCCCTTCCGCACGCTCTCCGTAATTTTGAACGCCAGTCCAGCGTCCATGCCTGCCTTGTAGATCAGAAATAGCATAATGTCGTCGCGACAGCCAATGACCGTCTTAATATTGCATGTATTATTCTTGATCAGCTCTTGCGCATTGCCGAGCCACACCCCGGTGCCATGAGACAGGCCGGAGATTTGCAACAGGTCGGCGAAGGAGGATGGCTGTGTCTCCTGCAGCATCTGCCGCACGAACTTCGTGCCCATCTCCGGCACCCCGTAGGTCGCAACCGGGGTTCGAATCTGCTCGGGCGTTACGCCCAGCGCATCGGTTGAGTTGAACAGACTCATCACCTTCGGATCATTCATCGGAATCGTCGTCGGGTCGATACCGGTCAGATCCTGCAGCATCCGCATCATCGTCGGATCATCATGGCCCAGAATATCGAGCTTGAGCAGATTCGCATCAAAGGCATGATAGTCAAAATGGGTCGTCTTCCACTCCGCGTTCGTATCGTCTGCGGGGTACTGCACAGGTGTAATGTCTTCAACCTCCATATAGTCGGGAACGACGACAATGCCGCCCGGATGCTGTCCCGTGCTGCGCTTGACGCCCGTACAGCCGGAGGCCAGCCGACTTAGCTCGGCGCCACGCCATTTGCGCCCTTGATGCTCCTCATATTTTTTGGCAAAGCCAAACGCTGTCTTCTCTGCCACCGTACCGATCGTGCCGGCGCGGAATACACTCTTCTCCCCGAACAGCACCTTCGTGTAGTTATGCGCATGAGGCTGGTATTCTCCCGAGAAGTTCAAGTCAATATCGGGAACCTTATCTCCCTTGAAGCCGAGGAACGTCTCGAACGGGATGTCCTGCCCCTCTCCCTTCATCGGCTGGCCGCAATGCGGGCACAGCTTATCCGGCAAGTCAAAGCCGCTCGGGACACTTCCATCGAGGAACCATTCGCTGTGGCGGCACTCCTGGTTTTTGCACAGATAGTGCGCGGGCAGCGGATTGACCTCGGAGATGCCGAGGAAGGTCGCGACGACCGAAGAGCCGACAGAGCCGCGGGAGCCAACCAGATAGCCGTCTTCATTGGACTTCTTTACCAGCCGCTCCGAGATCAGATAGTTCGCCGAGAAGCCGTACTTGATGATCGGCACCAGCTCCTTCTCCAGTCGCTGCACTACGACATCCGGCAGCGGCTCGTTATACATCGCCTTCGCGGTCTCGTAGCATTTGGTGCGAATCTCCTCGTCCGCTCCCTCGATGTTCGGCGTGAACAGCTTGTCAGGGAACATCTCGAACGGCTCGAACCGCTCTGCGAGCTGAACGGTGTTCGTTACGACCACCTCATATGCCTTCTGCTCCCCGAGAAAGGCGAACTCCTCGAGCATCTCCTTCGTCGTGCGAAAATGTGCATCCGGCTTGCGCTGATCCTTGAGCGGACTGAAGCCGGTGATCCCATGAATCGTAATATCGCGGAACATCTTGTCCCGCGGATGCAGATAGTGAACATTGCCTGTCGCAATGACGGGCTTATCCAGCTTCTCGCCAATCTGCACAATACGGCGATGCGCCTGCTCAATCTCTGCACGGCTGCCGACCAGTCCCTTCTCGACCAGATGCATGTAGAAGTCGATCGGCTGAATCTCCAGCACATCGTAGAAGTCCGCGACCTCCTCCGCTTCCTCCACGGTCTTGTTGAGCACCGTCTCAAAAAATTCGCCCTTCTCACAGCCAGAGATGACCAGCAGTCCCTCGCGCAACTCCGTCAGCCTGCTTTTGGGAATGCAGGCGACACGCTTGAAATGCTTGGTATGCGACAGCGAGATCAGCTTGAACAGATTCTTTTTGCCTGTCGCATTCATTGCATAAATATTGCAGTGGAACGGACGGGAGTTGGATAGATCCAATCCGACATAATCGTTGAGCTGATGAAGTCCGGTAATGCTGCGCTCTGCCGCATCCTTGATCAGTCCATAGAGAATGCCGCCCAGCGCCAGAGAGTCATCCACCGCGCGGTGATGGTTCTCCAGACTAATCTTGTACTTGTCAGCCAATGTATTGAGCCGATGGTTCTTCATTGTAGGATGGAGGAAACGGGCAAGCTCCAGCGTATCGAGCACCGGGTTCGTCAGCTCGGGCAGGCCGATCCTTTTGCATGCCGCCTGGATGAAGCCGATATCAAAGCGAGCATTGTGAGCGACCAACACCGCATCGCCGATAAAATCAATGAATTCACGCAGCTTCGGCTCCAGCTCTGGCGCATCCGCCACCATATCATCCGTAATGCTGGTCAACTGCTGAATATGGTAAGGAATCCTCTCATGCGGGTTAATGAACGTCTCGAAACGGTCGATTTCCTTGCCATCCACCATCTTCACGCCCGCCAGCTCGATAATTTTGTTATTGATGATCGACAAGCCCGTCGTCTCAATATCGAAGACAATATACTGCGCTCCAGCCAATGGCTCCTGCCGCGGATTCAGCACCATCGGCACCGAATCATTCACCACGTTGGCTTCCACGCCGAACAGCACCTTGATGCCGTTCTTCTTGCCATTCTTGAAGGCGTCTGGATAACATTGCACATTGCTATGATCCGTGACGGCGATGGCCGGATGTCCCCACTTGGCTGCGGTCTTAATATAAGCGTCGATCGGCGTGACGGCATCCATCGTGCTCATCGTCGAATGCAGATGGAACTCGACCCGCTTCTCCTGTGCTTCATCCATTCGTTCACGCGGAGCCTTCACCTCATGCAGATCGCTAGGCATCATGACCAGCTCCGGCTCCTGCATGAAACGGTCGTATTCTACGCGACCGCGCGCCTTCACCCACTTGCCATTGGCAAGCAAGCTGAGCACCTTGAGATCCTCCTTCGTCTTGGCGAACATCTTCATCGCCAGCGAATCGGAGAAATCGGTCAGGTTGAAGGTGAAGAGGGTACTTCCGTTGCGCAGCTCCTTGACGTCCAGCCCGAAGATTGTGCCCTGCACCGTAATCTTCTTCTCTTCCTCCTGGATCTGCATGATCGGCGTCGGCTCCTCGCGAATGTCATAGCCGACAACGAGCCGCACCTCCTCGCCGTCATCTTGCGTCTCCTCCTCCGGCACATAGGCCATCATCTGCTCGATGATTTCCCGTTCCTCCTGCTGCTTGCGCTGCTCGAAGCGCTCCAACTGCTCTGCGCTTGCCTCCGCCTCGGCTACGCGCAGCTTGAGCGGGAAGCTGCGGCGAAAATGCCGGGAGAAGAAGCCGGAGGCCGCCTCATCAATCTTCTTCATGCGCGCCATATTGAGCACCGCATCCCCCTGCAGCGCCAGATACAGCAATCCCTGCTCCAGTCCAAGCTGGGCGCGGCTCAGCCAGCCGTTGACCGAGGCCATCTCACGCTGAGCATATTCGACAAACAGAGGCCAGTAGGCCTCGACCAGCTCGCCGGTCGGCACCTGCTGCCCGTATTCGGTGATGAAGTCCACCTCCGCAATATGAGCAAACCGCTCCTTGACCGTCTGGGTGAAGCGTACATACGCCTCCAGCGGCACAAGCGACGGCTTATGAATATGAAAGGTCCAATGGCGGTTAGTCTGGCTGACCAGCACCTTGTCAATCTCTCCGTCGGAGTAGAACGATTCAATGAACGCCTGCGGCAGCTCCGCCTGCTTCATCAGCAGCTCAAAGCGGAGCCTCTTTTCCCCTGGTTTGTTCATGTTTCCTCCCCCATCAAGCATGTGAAGGCTGCCGTCGTAGTACGAGCGGGCAGCCTTCCTGTGATAATTTCTGTAACTTAGTACGCTCTTGCAAACACCACGGTATGCGCAGCCTTCTCGCCGCACACCAGACAGCTCTCCTTGGACGAGGCAGGCGAGAACGGAATATTGCGGCTGGTCGCGCCTGTCTCTTCCTTCACCTGCTGCTCGCATGCGGCAGAGCCGCACCAGCCCGCCTCAACGAAGCCACGCTTCTCTTCAAGCAGCGCCTTCATCTCATCAAGCGTATCGACCGATTTGAAGTTATCCTCACGGAACTGCTTCGCCTTCTCGTACATCGCCTGCTGTGTATCCTCAAGCATCTGCTGCACTTCCTCCACCAGATTGGCCTGCTGCACAACACGCTTCTCTCCGCTGATGCGGGAGACGAGCACAACTTGACCATTCTCCATATCGCGGGGCCCAAGCTCTAGACGAACCGGCACGCCGCGCATCTCATACTCATTGAACTTCCAGCCTGGGCTCACATCGGAGCGGTCGTCCACACGAACGCGGATGCCAGCCTGCTTCAGCTCGGCATACAGCTCATCGACGCGACCCACAACCTGCTCGCGCGTCTTCGCCGGCCCGATCGGAATCATAATGACCTGTGTAGGCGCAACCTTAGGCGGCAATGCCAGACCACGGTCATCCCCATGCACCATAATAAGCGCCCCGATCAGGCGGGTGCTGACTCCCCAGGAGGTGGTATGGGCGAATTGAAGTGTATTTTCACGGTCAAGATATTTAATATCAAATGCTACAGCAAAGTTGGTACCCAAATAATGTGAGGTGCCTGCTTGAACAGCGCGGCCGTCCTTCATCATCGCCTCGATCGAATACGTGTCCACCGCACCCGCGAACTTCTCCGAAGGGGTCTTCTGACCGACGATCACCGGAATGGCCAGGAAGCTCTCGACGAAATCACGGTAGATCTCCAGCATCTGCATCGTCTCCTGACGAGCCTCCTCCTCCGTCTCATGAGCCGTATGACCCTCCTGCCACAGAAACTCGCTTGTCCGCAAAAACGGCAGCGTCCGCTTCTCCCAACGAACGACGTTCGCCCACTGGTTGATCAGCAGCGGCAGATCACGATAGGATTGAATCCATTTGGCATACATATGACCGATCATCGTCTCCGAGGTCGGGCGAATAGCCAGACGCTCCTCGAGCACCTCGCCCGCAGCTTCGGTAACCCACGGCAGCTCTGGATTGAAGCCCTCGACATGCTCCTTTTCCTTCTGGAAGAAGCTCTCGGGAATGAACAGCGGGAAGTAAGCGTTGCGGTGACCGGTTGCCTTGAAGCGCGCATCCAGCTCGCGCTGAATATTTTCCCACAGCTCATAGCCCTCCGGGCGGAATACGATGCAGCCGCGCACAGGCGAATAGTCCATCAGCTCAGCCTTCTTGATCGTATCAATATACCATCTGGAGAAATCCTCGCTCTGCGGCGTGATTTCGGTGACGAATTGTTTATCCTTTGACATAGGGGCCTCCCATTATAACTCGCGTAAACGGAGCCAAGGCGCCCGCAGGCGCCAGGGTGAATCCGTCTCGCAACAAAGTTGTTCGGACGGCTAGCATACGCCAAGCCGCTTCAAGCAGAATGCTGCTAGCCCTTCACCAGCCGCATCACATCATTATACGTCACTGCCAGCATCAGCAGCATCAGCATCGCGAAGCCGATAAAATGAACCATGCTTTCCCGGTTAGGATCAATCGGACGCCCGCGAACCGCCTCCAGACCGAGGAAGATCAGGCGACTGCCGTCCAGCGCAGGGATCGGGAGCAGATTGAATATCCCGAGATACAGACTGAGCAGCGCTGTCCACGAGGTCAATTGCTCGATGCCTCTGCTGGCGATCTGACTCGTAATCTCCGCCGTTCGTACCGGCCCGCCCAGATCATCCAGCTTAAACTGTCCGGTAATGAGCATTTTGAAGCTGTCGAATATGAGAACCGTCATATTTTTCATCGCTTTAGCCGCATACGTAATCGTCTCGCCAACACCAGGCGTTCGCGTAGGTACGTCAAATTTGGGGCTGATGCCTACCTTGCCTGCTTTGGCCTCGGGATCAAGCGCTGGCGTAATAGTCAGCTCTACGGTCTTGCCATCGCGGAGAACCGTCCAGGTCATCTCCTTATCGGCCGATTCTCCGATCATGGCGATCATCTTCTCGTAGTCGCCGCCAATCTGCACCCCGTTGATCGTCTTGATCTCATCCCCCACCTGCAGGTTAGCCTGCGCTGCGGGACGCCCCTCCAAAATCTCGCCGATAAAGACCTTATCGGGATTGCCGGTAGCTATACCTGTCATCTGAATGTAGACAGCAAATAGCACGAATGCGAGCACAAAATTCATCAACGGGCCAGCGAAAATCGCAAGCGCGCGCTGTGCGACCGTCTTGCTGCCGAATTGGCGGTTATGCGGAGCGATCTGGGTTTCTCTGCCCTTGGATACCATCAACGCCTGGGGATGAATGGACAGCCTCTCCGGCTCGCCATCCACCTGCAGCACGACCGTCAAGGCATGCTCCAGATCAATCGATTCGACCTCGCCGCGGATTACATTGCTGCGCTCATCCAGACGATCCAGATAGATGCGCGTTACCTTGTCATCAAGGACTCTTACGGCAATGGTCTGGCCAGGCTGCACCTCGACAATCTCAGGGTCTTCGCCAGCCATGCGGACAAAGCCCCCGGCAGGAATCAAGCGGAGGGTGTAGCGCGTCTCCCCCTTTTTGACTGAGAACAGCTTAGGTCCAAAGCCAATGGCAAATTCTCTGACCAGGATGCCTGCCCGCTTGGCAAAATAGAAGTGTCCCCATTCATGAATGGACACAATGACAAAAAAGACAAGCACCGTCAGTACGATATTTTGAACCATTTCCACGTTCGTCCTGCCTCCCTGTTTATCACGGCATGTACCTAGATTATCATTATTCTCCACCTGGATTCAAGAGAACCGTAGGAAAGAACAGGGTCATGCTCTACAAGCTGGACGCCTCCCGGCGAGCCCAGGCATCCATCTCCTCGATTGCCCGGACATCGTCAAGCGCGACAACCTCATGCCGCTCCAATATCTGCTCCAATATGCGCTCAATATCGAGGAAGCCGATTTCTCTGTTCAGGAAGCGGGATACTGCCACCTCATTGGCGGCATTGAATACGGTCGGCGCCGAGCCGCCGGCACGACCGCAAGCATACGCCATCGCTACACATGGATAGCGCTGCATGTCGAGTGCCTTGAAGTTGAGGCTGCCGAGCTTGGCCAGGTCAAGCGGGCTTGCCGGATTCGGATCACGCCGCGGATAGGTGAGCGCGTACTGTATCGGCACACGCATATCAGGCTGTCCCATCTGGGCGATGATACTGCTGTCTACAAACTCGACAAAGGAATGGATAATGCTCTCGGGATGGATAAGGACCTCAATCTGATCATAGCTTGTGCCAAATAGCCAGTGAGCCTCGATAATTTCCAGCCCTTTATTGACCATCGTGGCAGAATCAATCGTAATCTTGGCCCCCATCGACCAATTCGGATGCTTGAGCGCCTGCTCGACTGTCACATCCGCCAATTGATCACGCGACCGGTCGCGGAATGAGCCGCCTGAGGCGGTGATCACAAGCTTGCGCAATGCCTCACGCGGTTCGCCATTCAAGCATTGGAAGATAGCCGAATGCTCGCTGTCTACCGGCAGGATGGCCACCTGCTTCCTGGCAGCCAGCTCCATGATGATATGGCCTGCTGTTACCAGCGTTTCCTTGTTGGCAAGTCCGATGGTAATGCCAGCCTCAATCGCTGCAATCGTCGGGCGCAGGCCGCAGCTTCCAAGCAGCGCTGTCACGACGATGTCCGCGCCAGTTGCTGCCGCCGCTTCGATGATGCCCTCCTCGCCATGCACAACCTGGATGTCTGCGGGAACGAGCAGGCGAGCGCGCTCAGCGGCTGCTTTGTCTGCGAGCGCCACCAGCTTCGGGCGATAACGACGTGCTTGCTCTGCAAGCAGCTCCACATTGGAGCCCGCAGTAAGAGCCACGACTTCATATTGACCCGGATGGGCGGACACGACATCAAGCGTTTGCGTGCCAATCGAACCGGTGGAGCCTAATATGCTAATTTTTTTCATGTTCAGATTGCCTCCTTGGTCTAGGACAACAGGCCGCTGAAGACAAGAATCGGATAGACGATCAACCAACTGTCACAGCGGTCAAGCACGCCTCCATGTCCAGGCAAAATCGAGCCCGTATCTTTAATTCCTCTGACCCGCTTATATGCGGATTGAATCAGGTCCCCCATCTGCCCTGCACATGCACTTACTGCACCAATGGCCAGCGCTTGTCCGATGCTGACGAGGTCCGGCGCAAACAGCGCGAACAACAGGCCCACAGCCAGCGATAGCATAACACCGCCAAGCGCGCCCTCTACTGTCTTATTCGGTGAGATGGCCGGCCACAGCTTATTACGCCCGAGGGCCTTGCCGAAGAAGTACGCTCCAATATCGGAAGACCAGATGCAGGCAAACGCTAGGAATGTGGCCAACAGGCCGTTCCCTTCCATTAATCGAACATCCAGCATCGCCGAAAAGCCAAAGCCGATATACACGACGCCAAGCAGCAGGTTCGCCGCATGATCAATCGTCGTCCTGTTCTTCGTCAATACCGTAATCGTCAGCAGAAGCAGCATCACCAACCAGAGCAGCTCACTTGTCTGCAAGGTTACAAACACGTTGATTTGCCATGGCCATACGATCGCTGCCACGCTCAGGAACCCGACTAATGCAGCCGGGTGACTCCACCTCAGACCATTCATTCGCACAAATTCCCAATAGCCGACAAGCGCAAGCGCAAGCAGCAATACTATGTATGCCGAGCCGCCTGCGATCAACAAGGCAAGGAAACCGGCTCCAGCGATGACACCTGTTATTATTCGTTGTTTCACATTAGGCACACTCCGCTTCTCTACAGCCCACCGTACCTGCGGGCGCGACGCTGATATTCACGAATGGCTTCATAGAAATGCTCATCCATAAACTCCGGCCAATAAACATCCGTAAACCACAGTTCACTGTAAGCCAACTGCCACAGCATGAAGTTGCTAATACGCAGCTCGCCGCTCGTTCGAATCAGCAGATCGGGGTCAGGAATATCGCTTGATAGCAAATGACCGTCCAGATCGCGCTCCGATATAGCCGCGCATTCCAGACGACCTGCCTTCACTTCCTCCGCTATGGCGCGCACAGCATCTACCATTTCTTTGCGACTGCCATAATTCAAGGCAAAATTGAGCACCAGCCCCGTATTGCCGCGGGTCTTCTCAATCGCTTCCTCTACAGCCCGCAATGTATGACTCGGCAGATCCTCCCGATAGCCCATCATGCGTACTTGAACATTATTTTTGATCAGATCATCCAACTCAATGGACAGAAACTCCTGGGGCAGCTTCATCAGGAAATCTACCTCTGCCTTGGGCCGCTTCCAGTTTTCCGTTGAAAAAGCGTAAAGGGTTAAATATTTTACGCCAAGTCGATCAGCCGCCATCGTAATGCGCTTGACCGCCTTCATGCCGGAATGATGTCCCGCCATGCGAGGCAAGCCGCGGCTCTTCGCCCACCGCCCGTTCCCATCCATAATAATGGCAACATGCTGCGGAATATTATCATTCTGCAGTTGTTCCTCTCGGATGGATAACGGTTTTTTAAACCAATTTTTCAACCGCTTTAACATTCTATTTCCTCCCACCCGGGACTTCACAAGCATAATGTATGCCCATTGTCCTGTATCAGGGAACGATACCGTCCATAAGGTTTAAGTATACAACAAACCCCACCTGGTTTGGAGGGGCTGGTTACTATTTTAAACTTCCATGATCTCTTTTTCTTTGCTGACCAACACCTTATCAACCTCAGCGATGAAGCGATCTGTCAGCTTTTGAATATCGTCCTGGTGGCGACGGGACTCGTCCTCAGAGATGTCCGTCTTCTCCAGCTTCTTGATCTCATCGTTCGCATCGCGGCGAATGTTGCGAATCGCTACCTTCGACTCCTCGCCATATTTCTTCGTTGATTTTACCAGCTCCGCACGACGCTCCTCGGTCAGCGCTGGGATTCCCAGCCGAATGATGCTGCCGTCATTAGATGGTGTCAGCCCCAGATCGGACTTCATAATCGCCTTCTCAATCGCTGCTAGCGAGCTTTTGTCCCATGGCTGAATAATGAGTGTTCTGGAATCTGGCGTAGTAATGTTGGCCAGTTGGTTGACTGGCGTCATCGCACCATAATATTCAACCTGAACACGGTCAAGAAGCGACGGTGTTGCGCGTCCAGCGCGCAAGGTAGCCAGGTCGCGCTTGAGAGACCCTATGGCCTTCTCCATTCTTTCCTCTGCATTCTTCTTGATGGATTGTGGCATTAGCTCACACTTCCTTTCACAATCGTCCCGATTTTTTCACCTAGCACAACCCGCTTAATGTTGCCGCTCTCGGTAATCGAGAACACTACAAGCGGAATATTATTGTCCATGCACAGTGACGAAGCGGTGGAGTCCATCACGCCCAGATTCCGGTTAAGCACCTCCAGATAGGTGAGCTGCTCGAATTTCTCGGCGGTAGCATCCTTGAACGGATCAGCAGAATATACACCGTCCACCTTGTTTTTCGCCATCAGTATAACCTCTGCTTCAATCTCAGCCGCACGCAGCGCTGCTGTCGTGTCTGTGGAGAAGAACGGGTTGCCTGTACCGGCCGCAAAAATAACGACGCGTCCTTTTTCAAGATGGCGGATCGCACGGCGGCGAATGTAGGGCTCAGCGATCTGCTGCATGGCAATCGAAGTCTGTACCCGAGTAGGCACTTCGATCTGCTCCAGCGCATCTTGCAGAGCCAATGAATTCATTACTGTCGCCAGCATGCCCATGTAATCTGCGGTTGCACGGTCAATGCCCTTGGCCGAACCGGCGATTCCGCGCCAGATGTTGCCTCCACCAACGACGATCGCCACTTCAACATTAAGCTCTACCACTTCCTTGACCTGCTCGGCAATGGATGAGATCATCTCCGCATCGATTCCGTAGCCATTCTGACCAGAGAGAGACTCTCCGCTCACCTTTAATACAATACGTTTGTATACAGGTTGTTCCACTTCTCTAACCTCCACCCTCTTACCTCGCTAGAGGTTGACTTTAATCATCCATGCCCTATACCGCTCGCCGCGGCAAGTCTACTGCCTATTACCTCGGTTCAATAAAGCGGGCGAGGCGGCCGAGCCGCCCCGCCCCCTCCCCGCGTTCGGATTAAAGCTTAGCTTGAGACATAACCTCTTCAACGAAGTTATCTTGTTTTTTCTCCAGTCCCTCTCCCAGCTCAAAGCGGACAAAGCGACGGATCGAAATATTTTCACCGATTTTGCTGATCTTCTCGTTCAGAAGCTCAGATACGGTTTTGTCAGGGTCTTTAATGAAGCTTTGCTCCATCAGACAGAACTCTTCATAGTATTTGCCAAGACGGCCTTCTACCATTTTCTCAACGATGTGAGCAGGCTTGCCCTCGTTCAGCGCTTGAGCTGTCAGAATTTCGCGCTCTTTGTCCAGCTCGGAGCCGTCAACTTCCTCGCGGCGAACATATTTCGGATTAGCAGCAGCGATCTGCATCGCAATATCTTTAACGAAATCACGGAATTGATCCGTTTTTGCAACGAAGTCTGTCTCACAGTTGACTTCAACCAGTACACCAATACGTCCGCCAGCGTGAATGTAGGATTCAACTACGCCCTCTGTAGCTGCGCGTCCAGCTTTGTTTGCTGCAGCAGCAAGACCTTTCTCCCGCAGCAGGTCGATAGCTTTTTGCATATCGCCATTTGCCTCATCCAAAGCCTTTTTGCAATCCAACATTCCAGCGCCTGTCTTTTCACGCAGTTCTTTTACTGCACTCGCACTTACCGCCATTGTTAACCCTCCTGAATATTATAATATGTAGGCTATAGCACTTCCGCGCCACAGCTCACGAATTCAATTTGCTCTTAGCTTCTAAAAAAAGGGCGGTGAGAGGTTATTCACCTTCTGACCACCCTTTCCTGTGTACGCGGCGCACGCTCCGTTAGAGAGAGCATCACGCCGGTTCCATATTCATCGCTTGAAGGCTATATGATCAACCGCAGCAATTAAGCCGTTGTTTGCTCGCCTTGGTTTGCCTCTACGATTGCGTCTGCCATCTTCGCAGTCAGCAGCTTCACCGCACGGATCGCATCGTCATTACCTGGAATGACGTAGTCGATTTCGTCTGGGTCGCAGTTCGTATCCACGATACCTACGATTGGGATACCAAGTTTACGCGCTTCTGCAACAGCGATACGCTCTTTGCGAGGATCGATGATGAACAGTGCGCTAGGCAGCCCTTTCATGCCTTTAATTCCGCCCAGAAATTTCTCCAGACGGTCTTTTTCTTTGCGCAGAATGATAACTTCTTTCTTAGGCAGCACTTCAAATGTGCCGTCCTCTTCCCACTTCTCAAGCTGGCGCAGACGGTCGATCCGTTTTTGGATCGTCTGGAAGTTGGTCAATGTGCCACCCAACCAGCGTTGGTTAATGTAGAAGTTGCCGCAGCGCTCAGCTTCTTCTTTAACAGAATCCTGAGCTTGCTTCTTCGTACCGACGAACAGTACGGTTCCGCCTTCTTCTGCGATCGAGCGAACAAAGTTGTAGGCTTCCTCAACTTTTTTCACTGTTTTTTGCAGATCAATAATGTAAATTCCGTTTCTTTCTGTGAAGATATAACGATCCATTTTAGGGTTCCAACGACGAGTCTGATGACCAAAGTGAACCCCAGCTTCAAGTAGCTGTTTCATGGAAATTACCGCCATATCAACAACACCTCCTGTGCATTGGTTTTTTTAGGATGACCTCCGCTGACCGCATCTTCTGCCAAAACTCGCCACCAGGGCAAGCACCCTTGACAAAATTAATCAGCGTGTGTTTTTAACACCGTCAATTACTATACCATATTTGAACAACCTTATGCAACTAAACCTTCAACAAATCTATGAATGCATAGCATCCTCGCTCTTCATAAGCTATGATAGCTACTGCTTCGGCTTGGACCGCTGCGGATCAGCCAGCAATATCTTCTGAATCTGCTGCGCATCCGGGGCGCCGGAAAAATAATATTTGCCGTTGCGAATCCGATTGCGGTCAAGCTGTGTCTCCTTGAGAAAGACGGACGCATCCTCAATCAAGGCCGCGTCCTGCAGCAGCTCGGCGATCGCACTCATATTCATGCCTCTCTTCACGTTAATCGCGCGCACAGCAGGCGCCTCGGCCTGCTCCTGCCTCGCTTGCTCAAGCTGCTCCGCTAGCGCTGTCTTCACTTTCTCGTCCTGCTCCTTGAGCAGCCGTTCCTTCTCCTGCTTCAGCGCCTCCAGCTCTGCCTGAGTCTCCTGCAGCAGCTTGGCTTGCTCTTCATGCTCTGCCTGAGCCGCCCCATCGTTCAAGGTGTCGCTGCTCGTAATTTGAGCTTCGATCTGCTCTGTGCGCTCCTGCTGCACATCCGCAGCGAGCATGAGCTGGAGCATCAACACACCGGCGATTAAGCCAACGCCGAGTCCCAATACAAATGAACGGTCTTTAAGCACGGTGACGCTCCTCCTGTGCAGAAAGCTGCACGATCAGTTGAACCTCGCCTTTGTTCAGCCCCAGCTTCTTGGCGATGTACTCCATGGACTTGCCCTGATGATGCATAGCGAGCAGATCGGCATAGCGATCGCTGATCCGGTCTGAGACGGGGATCTCCTCCTCGGCCGGCAATGGCGAGGCAGCGCCTGTGTCGGCGTGCACCTGCTGCCGGCTTCCCAGCTCGCTCAGCTTGGCAGCCACCTCGGCCTGGTGAAGCTTGATCTGCTCCCCAAGCTGCTGCTCCAGCTCCACGTAGCGGCGTTGTAATTCTTCGGAGCGTTTCTCCAGCGCGGCGATCCGCTGCTCGCTGGACGAAAGCGCCTCCTTTTGCTCGCGCTGCGCGGCCCCTACGATGTTCGCCAGCTCTTTATTTTCCTCTTCTATTGACTGCATGAACTGCTCCAGCGCAAGCTCCATGTCGCCGACCGGCGCCGATGGTCTTGATCGCTTCGGCATGGCGAATGAAAGTACAATAACAAATGCGCCAAGCAGAACAAGATAATGCCATGGTTGATCCACACTTTTCACCCGCAGTTCTTATGATGTCGCATAGGATTGCTGAACAATCATTCCGCTTCCCTATGTGCTACAACAGAGGCGACATCGTCACGTCCCCGTCCGCATAATGGAATTTGATGCGTTCTGCCCGTTCCTTCACGAAGCGTGTATAGCGCCCGATTACAATCTTCGTGCCTCCAAAGATCGCCTGCTTCACTTCCACACATGCTGTGGTTGTATCCTCAAGCGACTTCTCAATCTCCAGCAGCTCCTGCTTGAGTGCTCGCTCCTGCTCCTGTCCCTGCTTCTTGGTAATATTCAGCTTGGCCCGCATCTCCAGTCGTTCTGCCGACAATTGTCCGGCCGCTGCGAGCTGATCGAGCAACACCAGCGCCTTCTCGGTCTTGTCCAGGTTGGTGACTAACTCGCGTACCTCCGTGCGCAGCCGGTTCAACTGGGAGCGCATCTCCGGCTTAACGCCAACGGAAATCTCGGTCGCGGTGGAGGTCGAGTTGCCGATGATGCGTGCGGTCAGCCTCTCTCCTGCCTGAATATGTCCCCCGACGATAAGCCCCTTGTTGCCAACACAGAGCACATTGCGCCCTGCCATCACATGGGAATGCAGTATACTCTGAGATACAATAACATCCTCGCCCGCTGTAATATTGCCTTCCTGAACGAACGAGCATTTTACATTTTGTCCTGCGCGGATGTGCCCCTTGCCGGCACCCATGACTCCTCCGGTAATCTCGATCGAACCGTCGCTATCAATCTCCGCGCCCTCGACGCCGCCGATAATGCGAATATCCCCTGAGGCGTGCACTCGGAAGCCACTCAGCACATTGCCACGGATGACAACCGTACCGACGAAATCGATATTTCCAATTTTATAATCCACATCCCCATTCACTTCATAAACTGGAAAAACGTTGATCTTATCTCGCTCTGTCTTCGTCAAGATGCCGTCAATCGCTGCGTACAGCGACATGCCGTCGGGTCCGATCACCACGTTTTTCCCGATTTTGAAGCGCGCCTCCTTGCCATCCTTGGCGGGGATGGTTTCCCCGTTCACCTTGATACCAGCTTGGGCGGGCTCCGGCGAAATCTTGCGGGCAATCAGTTGACCGCGCTTGACATTGCGAAGTGTCGTCACCTCTCGAAAGTCGACCTTGCCGTTATCCAGCTTAGCCGGCCCCGCAAAGTCGTCATCCATGTTATAGATATATTCCACCTTGCCGTTCACGCCGTCCACCGCCGGCGTGCCCTCTGCAATAATGACCGGTTGGGCGCAATATGAGGCCGGCGACGCGGCAATGACTCGAAGCAGCTCTATGTTGATGCCGTGAACGATGTTGTTGGTATGTAGCCACTTCTCCAGTTCCTTATAATCCATTATACTATCCGGATCGACCTGTTTAAAATACAGGGAAGCAGACAACAAGTCTTCTGAAACCAATACTTCGGCATTCCCATCTAACGGCATTTCAACTGGCATACTACCTATCCCTCCTGTTAGCTTATTTTTCCATAAGCTGATCCCTATGCTTCGACAGCGTCCCCCGCAGCCGCAATATGGCTTTGGAGTGTAGTTGCGAGATGCGCGAGGGCGACAAGGACATCACCTCGGCAATTTCGCTTAACGACAGCTCTTCATAGTAGAATAAGGAAACCACGATGCGCTCTTTCTCTGTAAGACGTTCAATTCCTTTGATCAGCGCACTCTTAATATAGAATTCATGAATTTTGTAATCTGGATTTTTGGCTTTCTCATCCACCAGCAGCGTCAGGCGTGTCTCCGACTCTTCCTCGCGAATCGGGTCCTCCAGCGAGCAGACCGTTGTCACGGCAATCTCCTGCAGCATGTGCAAAAATTCCTTCTCTGTAATATTGAGATATGCACTCATCTCTGCATCCGTCACCGAACGCAAATATTGCTGCTCCAAATGCTGATACGCTTCCTCAATTCGTTTGGCTTTCTCCCTTATGGATCGGGGAACCCAATCGCCCTGTCTAAGCCCATCGATAATAGAGCCGCGAATACGCCAGGATGCATACGTCTCAAATTGCAGCCCCCGCTGGTAATCAAACTTCTCAATCGCATCAATTAAACCCATCACGCCATTGCTGGCCAGATCATCTCTTGAGACATTTTTGGGAAGTCCAATGGCCATCCGGTTCGTCACATAATCCACAAGCGGCAGATAATGCTCGATTAACAATTTCTTCGCCTCGATGTCTCCGTGCTCTTTCCATCCCTGCCACATCTCAAAATTGGATAAATGAGGCGTCTTCGGCTCGATCATCGTCTCACCCTCCTAATGCCTGCTACGAATCTTTCAGATGACGCACCACCTCAGCCAGTTCCTCCGGGGATTTGTCCTTCACAGACACCATTCGAGGCGGCGATAAAGGTTGAAAGGAGGTGCCATCTCTGCCCTGCTCCGGTTGACCTGCCCCTTCCCCGAGCTGCTGCTGCAGCAGCCGATGGACATCTTGCTCGTCATCAGGCGTCGCCAGATCAAGCGCAGCGCCCTTGATGTCGTCTTCCGGCTCCACATCCGTCGATTCCCCAGCGGCGAGCTGATGCAGTACAAACCTCAGCCCAAAGGCTAATACGAAGCAGGCACCCAGTGCGTACAGGCTTCTAATGAATGTTATGCTCAAGCCGTTGCTTCCGATTGATAATATAAATGTCAACAGACAGCCAATTATAGCGATTGCCACATTCCAACGCATCGTTCCGAGCACCGCTACAACTCCTTTGCACCATGCTGGACACTCCGAATATGAAGAATACCGGTCATGCTGTCAATTTCAATCGTTCTCCCATAATTCCCACCCGTGTCCTCTCCGATGATGGGGATGGGGTAGATCGATAAAATCTGTTTGCAGGATTCCACATTTCGCGGACCGATGCGCAGGGTATCGGATTTGCCAAGCTGGGAGAACATTTGCGCTCCCCCCGCTAGCTTGGCAACCATCCGATTCGCCGTCGCTCCCGCGGCCAGCATGCGCCTGATCAGCTCGGGAAGAGCCGTGTCCGCGTATTTGGCAATATTATAAGAGGAATCTCTGGCAATGTCCGAGGACGGCAGCATCACATGTGCCATACCGGCAATTTTCGTCTTGGAATCATACAAAGTCACACCAACACATGAACCCAGCCCTGTCGTTCGCAATATTTCTCCCTCGGAACCAAAGTTCAAATCAGCCATGCCAACCTTAATTAACTGTTCCTGTTTCATTCGGTAGGCACTCCCAGAGATCGAAAAATTTTCTCGAACGACTCCGGGTCAGGGATGAGGAAGAAGTGACCTTGCATCAGCTCCTTCCCTTCCATGAAGCTCGTATCGATCAACAATGCATCGTCGCCCATCTGACCAAATTGCAGAAGGCCATAGCTTAGGATCGCTCCTGCCATATCTACTGCAATGGCGGGTACAGTCGGCGCCATGGAAAGCCCTGTAAAATCAGCGAGTGAGGAGAGATAGGAGCCTGCCAGGATATTGCCAATCTCGCACAATGTTGATAACTCCATATCGGAATACTCCAGACTGCTTGATGATTCCAGGGAGAGAAGCTGCTGCAGCAGCCGTCTGGCGGAGGCCGCTTCAATAATAAAGAACATATTGCCTGGGGCATCCCCTTCTACCCGCAAGAAGACAGCGACGACAACCTGCTCCGAACCGCCGACACGCTCAGCAATTTCTTCGAAGGGCAGGATGGTGACGGTAGGAACAGACATATCGACCGGCTTGTCGATCAGCCTGGAGAGAGCGGTGGCCGCATTGCCCGCTCCAATGTTCCCCACTTCCTTCAACACATCCATCTTCAGCCCTGCCAGATGCTTAAAGAGACTCACCGCTTACTCCTCTAACCCTTCAATCTGAATGATTTCGCTGCGATTCAATACTTCGGCCAGATTAAGCATAATGAGCAGACGCTCTTCTCCGAGCTTAGCCACTCCACGCAAATATTTCGCTTTGATGCCACCGACAACCTCAGGCGGAGAATCGATCGAATCGGTATTGATGTCGATGACATCATTGGCCGAATCGACGATAAAGCCTACCTCCAGCTCATTGACAGCAACGATGATAATTCTGGAATTTTCCGTAGGTTCCGTCTCCGGCAGGCCGAATCGTCCACGCAAGTCAATAACAGGAACTACCACTCCACGCAAGTTAATGACCCCTTTGATGAAAGCAGGCGTCTTGGGCACGCGCGTAATCGGGCACATTCTCTCAATCGTGCGAACCTTGTCGACTTCAACCCCGTATTCTTCGTTCCCCAGTGCAAAGACAATGACTTTTAAGTCTTCTCCCATGAGTACCCCTCCTATTTGATGAGTGCGTTCGGATCAATAATTAGAGCGACCTGGCCGTCCCCGAGGATGGTAGCTCCCGAGATCGTCGGTATGTTCGTCAGATAGCCGCCAAGCGACTTCAGAACAATCTCGCTCTGGCCGATAAATTCATCCACTACAACTGCGCCCCACTTGTCGCCCTTGCGAATCACGACAATCTCTGATTCTTCCTCCAGATCCTCGTCGAAATCGGGAGATTCCAGAATGCGGCTAAGGGACAACACCGGAATGATTGCGCCGCGGAATTCAATCATACGATTACCGTGAATTTTACGTATTTGCTGACGCTTGATCACAGCCGTCTCTACAATCGAGGAGAGCGGGATGGCGTACTTCTCCGAGCCTAGCTGGATAAGCATGGCCCAAATGATCGAGAGCGTAAGCGGCAGTTGGATCGAGAAGGTCGTGCCATGTCCGTATCTAGAGCTTACGCTGACACTGCCGCCGAGCGATGTGATCTTCGTCATAACGACATCCAGACCTACGCCTCTTCCCGATATATCCGAGATTTTGTCTGCCGTACTGAAGCCTGGAGCAAACAGCAGCATGTACACTTCCTCATCGGTCAAGCTGGCTGCCTTGTCGGCCGTTACCACGCCGTTCTTGATGGCGATGCCGAGCACCCTCTCCCGATTGATGCCGCTGCCGTCATCCTCAATCTCAATAAAGACATGGTTACCGCTATGGTACGCACGAAGATGTACCGTGCCGGTCTCCGGCTTGCCTGCGGCAATCCGCTTCTCGATGGACTCGACACCATGGTCAACAGAGTTGCGAAGCAGATGAACCAGTGGATCGCCGATCTCGTCAATGACGGTACGGTCGAGCTCCGTCTCCGCGCCTGTAATAATGAGATCCACTTTCTTATCCAATGATTTGGCAACATCGCGCACCATGCGCGGGAACCGGTTAAAGACCGAATCGACAGGCACCATCCGCAGCTTGAGAACAATGTTTTGCAGATCGCTGCTCACCCGCGTCATATGCTCAACCGTCTCCGTCAAGTCCGCACGCTTCACCTCGCTTGCCAGTTGCTCCAGCCTTACCCGGTCAATCAGCAGCTCACTGAACAGATTCATCAGCGCATCCAGGCGCTCAATATCAACGCGTATCGTGCGGTTTACTGCTCCGCCAGTAGCAGCAGGGCGCTTGGCCGGCGCTGGACCCGTCTTCTCCGTGGATGCAGCAGGCGATGATGCCGGAGCAGCAGGCGCAGCCGAAGCCGCCGTCTCAGCCACCTGCGGACGGGACAGCATGCCCAGCGATTCCTCGTCCATTGTAGTAACTTCCGCTTTTTCGACCTCAGAGACATTGGCAATATGCTTCTGCAGCTCATCTCCTGGTAGTTGAGATATGTAGAATACTGTAAACGAACGATCGAACTTGTCCTGCTCGATGTCCTGTACCGGCGGCACAGATTGTACAACTTCACCATGACGCTCCAGCAGATCAAACACCATATAGGCGCGCGCGGCTTTAAGAATACAATTTTCCTCAATCAATACCTGGATATGATAGACCTGATGACCACTCTCCATCGACTGCTTCAGAACAGAGGCCTGAAATTCATCCAGCATGGACGGTGCGCGGCCTTCCTGTGGAGCTGCTGCTGGTGCAACCGCTGGCGCTGCGGAAGGTGCTGCGGTGTAATCTCCTTTGACGATCGACTGCAACGAAGCTACAATTGTGCTGACATCCGCCTGTCCTGTACCGCCGCCTACAATATCCTGCACCATGCCTTCCAGAGCGTCCAGCCCCTTGAACAACGTATCGAAGATAAAGCTGTCCATTTTAAGCTTGCTGTTGCGCACCAGATCTAGCACGTTTTCCATTTCATGCGTCAATGAAGCCAGATCCTCAAAGCCCATTGTTGCCGACATGCCCTTCAGCGTATGCGCTGAACGAAAAATGACCTGAACGATGCTCAAGTCTTCCGGGCTTCCTTCCAGTTGAAGGAGGTTTTCATTAAGAGACTGCAAATGATCATTGGATTCATCGATAAACATCGATAAATAGGCGTTCATATCCATAGCTTCTACACCTCCAAGAGTATAATCACGAGCTGCTATGCCCTTCGATCCACAACACTGACCAGAAAACCAGCTATTTCCTGCAGCGGCAATACGGTGCGAGCTGCCCCGGATTCTATCGCGGAGCGCGGCATTCCGAATACGACACAGGTTTCTTCCGCCTCAGCAACAGCAGTCGGAATTCCTTGATCCACAAGCTGCTTCATCGCCTTCGCTCCGTCGCTCCCCATCCCTGTCATAATAACGGTGTGTCTGCGCAGCTTCGGATAGGCAAGCAGCGATTCAAACAACACATCCACGGATGGCCGATGGCCGTTGCGGGGCGGGTCCTCGGAGAGCTGAATATAGAATTGTCCTCCCCGCTCTGACAATTGCATATGGTATCCGCCTGGAGCTACGTACACCGTTCCAGCCTTCACCTGCTGTCCTTGCTCCGCTTCTACCACATGCAGCTTGCTGAAGCTGTCGAGACGCTGAGCAAGTGAACGGGTGAATTTGGGAGGCATATGCTGAACGACAAGCACGGGTGCCGGAAAATTAGCCGGCAAATCGGCGATCAGTTGATGCAGCGCTCTAGGCCCGCCCGTCGAAGTGCCAACTGCCACAATGTCACTGAATTCCCCAACAAATGAAACAGCAGGTCGTGCAGGCGGCTTAATCGGAGCCTTGGCAGGCACAGGTTCAGGAACAGATGGTCGTGACTGCTGCCCCCGAGGAGCGATCTTGTCACCTTGCTTGGGCGTCCGACTAGCTGGCACAGGGCGAGCTGGCTTCACTCCTCTTGCCTTCTCGGGAGGCTCGACCGATTTGTCCGGCGGCCGAACGGGCGATGACGGCTTGCTGGCCGTCAATACGGCAGCCGTCATTTTTTCGAGGAGACTATGGCCAACCTCCTGGGCGCTTACCGTCGTCGACGGCTTGCGGATAAAATCGAAGGCCCCAAGCTGGAGCGCTTTGATCGTCTCGCGAGTCCCATCCTCGCTGATGCCCGATAGCATGATGACTGGCGTTGGCCGAGTCTTCATAATTTGTTGAAGAGCCTCCAAGCCGTTCATCTCCGGCATTTCCAAATCCATCGTAATGACATCTGGTTTATGCTGCTGCAGGGCCAGGAGCGCCTCAGCACCTGTCTTGGCTGTAGCAGCCACGGTAAATTGCTTGTCCTGCTCGATCAGATCACATATAATCTTGCGCATAAAGGCCGAATCATCAACGACAAGGACGCGATATGGAGCCATCTGTATTGCCTCCTTTGTGCCTTGACTATGCAAGTTCAACTCTTATTTTTGTCTGCCCACAGCGATGAGAAATCATCGCTAGCCTAACTCCTTATATTTTGAACCTCAGCATCCGCTGAAGGAACCCTTTGATTCCTGTATTTGCGTCTGCCGGACGATCACTCTCATTAAGAAAATGTCGGGCGATCATATCAATGCATTGCGACGCTTCACTCCCAGGGTAAGCCAGTGCAAATGGAACCTGTCGCTTGACCGACCGCATCACATTGGCATCATCCATGACGATCCCGAGCAACGGCACCTCCAACTGCAAAAATTCATTAGCAACCATCGCAATCTTGTCTGCTGTCGCCTTGCCTTCTTTGGTATCCGCTGCGCGATTGACCACCAGCTTGAAAACCACCGAATGATGCATGGAGTTAACCATCTTCATTAGCGCGTAAGCGTCCGTAATAGAAGTTGGCTCAGGTGTTGTCACGACGATCGTTTCTTGGGCTGCTGCGATAAACTTGACCGTCTCCTTGGACAGCCCCGCTCCGGTATCAAACAATATGACATCATAATGACCTGTAAGCAGGCCGATCTGATCTCCGAAATAGTCCAGCTCCTCGCGCGACAGCTCCAGCAAGTCCTGAAAGCCGGAGCCCCCGGCAATAAAATCGATCCCGCTGTCGGCATGCTGCACAATCTCCCAAATCGTCTTCTCCCGCTTCAGCAGGTGATAGAGATTGTATGGAGCAGAGAACCCCATCAGCACATCGATGTTCGCCATTCCAATATCTGCGTCGAATACGAGCACCCGTTGCCCGCGGCGCTGCAACTGCAACGCGAAGTTAAGGCTGAAATTGGATTTCCCCACACCGCCCTTGCCGCTGGTTACAGTGACAATCCGTGTCGTTCGCAAGCGCTCGGCACTCTCATTTTCGCGAGCAGTTATTAATTTTCTTAGCGATTGGGCCTGATCATTCATTAGCCCACTCCCCCAGTAGCTGGTCAACATAGCGTTGTACATCGAACGGCGCAATGTCCTCTGGAACATTTTGACCGCTGGCAATATAGACAGGTCTGAGCTGATGCTCCAGTACGATGTTCAGGATGCTGCCATAGCTGTCGGTCTCATCGCTCTTGGTGAACAGCACCTTGTTAATGCCATACTCCGCGAAATTCCGAGCGACGATATTCATATCCTTACTCTTGCCTGTCAAGCTGAGCACAAGATACGTATCGCTGTCGATTCGCCCTTGAATGAGACTGTTAACCTCTGACACATACAGCTCATTACGAAAGTTGCGACCTGCCGTATCCATAAAGATCAGATCGCGATCCTCCAACTGCTTGAACGCGCGCGACAGCTCCAGTGGGGAGAATACCACCTCCAGTGGTACATTCAAAATATTGGCATAGGTGCGTAATTGATCAACGGCCGCAATCCGGTATGTATCGGAGGTAATGAAGCCAGCTCTGCGCTTATGCTGCAATGCCTGTTCAGCCGCAAGCTTGGCTATGGTCGTTGTCTTCCCTACCCCTGTCGGTCCAACAAAATGCAATATGCGAACCGACGAGGTAATACCCGTCGTCTGAAAGGGAGCGAGCCATTCCACCAGAATGCTTCTAGCCGCCTTCCAAGTGGCCTCGGCAGTCCATTCCGTACTGTAGCCGTCCGTTGTCGCAATCTCTTCAAGCAGTTGATTCACCCGTTCTGACGCGACTTCCTGCAAGATGAGACGATCGTAGAGACTTTGCATCGGGGCAGGCCGGGAAATGGGATGGGTCTGCTGCCTCGAGAAGCCGATAATCATCTGCTTCATCTGCCGTATCTCCTCGGCAAGCTCTGCATCCGTCTCCGGCTTGTGGAAGGACTGCGGCTGCTTGGCCGCAGGTGTGGGAGAGGATAGCGCTTGCGGCGGCTCTTCCCGCTCCTCCTTCCTTAGCTGAGCGACTACAGTTGCTTTGGCAGCCGTCTCCTCCTGCATCGCGGAATAGACTGGCGGCTGAGCCGGCGGACGATAGGCCTGCTGTGGCGCAATAGGACGGGGCGGCTGCTTGCTGGGCTTCTGCTCCGATTCGATGGCGGCGATAACCTCCATCCTTTTCTTGCGGAACATGCCCATAAATCCCCCAACACGAATTTCCTTCGTGTTCAAGATGACGGCATCGTTGCCAAGCTCGCTGCGAATTAGCGATAGCGCATCAGGCATTGATTGAACGACATAGCGTTTCACCCTCATAGATTCACCACCCCGACACTTTGAACTTCAACACTTGGTTCCAACTCGCTGTAGGACAACACGGGCACATCCTGCATCGTTCTCTCCACAAGCTGCCGCAGATACATGCGGATCGTAGGCGATGTCAGCACAATCGGCTGCGTACCAGACTGCGCCTGACGGGTGACCTGCTCACTTAGCTTGGAGTAGATCTGCTGGGTCGTTACTGGGTCAAGTGCCAGATAGCTACCCTGATCCGTTTGCTGCACCGCCTCCGCAATTTTCTTCTCGATCGTGGGAGCGACCGTGATGACCTTGAGCGGATCGCCTCCTGCGGCGAATTGTAGCGTAATTTGGCGCGACAGCGCCTGGCGGACGTATTCGGTTAGAATGTCCGTGTCCTTCGTATAGCTTCCCTGGTCAGCCAGCGTCTCGAATACCGTGACCAGATCGCGAATCGAGATTTTCTCCCGCAGCAGCTTGACCAGCACCTTCTGAACATCTCCGATCGTCAGGATGGACGGGATCAACTCATCCACCAGGGCAGGATAGTTCTCTCTCACATTATCGATCAGCGCCTTCGTCTCCTGTCTGCCGATCAGCTCATGCGAGTGCTTCTTGATGACTTCTGTCAGATGCGTCGCTACGACAGATGGCGGATCAACGACCGTATAGCCGGACAGCTCTGCCCGCTCCTTCATTGCCTCATCCACCCATAAGGCCGGAAGTCCGAAGGCAGGCTCCTGAGTCTCGATACCTATAATCGAGTCATCATCGAACCCTGGACTCATCGCCAAATAGTGGTTCATGAGCAATTCGCCCCGGGCAACGATATTTCCTTTAATTTTTATTACATATTCATTCGGTTTCAGTTGAATATTATCGCGGATCCGAATAACCGGGACCACCAGACCCAATTCGAGTGCGCATTGCCGCCGGATCATAATGACCCGATCGAGCAGATCTCCACCCTGCTGCGTATCCGCCAGCGGAATGAGACCATAGCCGAACTCGAACTCAATCGGATCAACCTGCAGCAAGCTGATGACACTCTCCGGGCTTCTAACCTCTTCAATCTGCTGCTCCTCGACCATCAGTTCCTCCTCCTGCTGGCGCTTCACGAGCGAGCCCGACATCTTCCAGGCAGCAAAGGCCAGCAGACCAGCTAACGGCAATGTCGCTAGCGGGCCAATCGGTGTGAACAGACCGAGCAGCGTAATCGTGCCCGCTACAATGTACAGCAGCTTGGGATGGCGGAATAACTGACTCGTCAGATCAAAGGCCAGATTGCCCTCGGATGCTGCGCGCGTTACGATCAGGCCCGCTGCTGTCGAGATCAACAGCGCTGGAATCTGGCTCACCAGGCCGTCGCCAATCGTCAGAATCGAATATTTGCTAATTGCGGTCTGGAAATCCATGCCGTGGATGGCCATACCTATAACGAAGCCTCCGAGCAAGTTAATGAATAGAATAATAATGGATGCTATCGCATCCCCCTTGACGAACTTGCTCGCACCATCCATTGCACCGTAGAAATCCGCTTCACGCTCGATTTTTTGGCGGCGTTCCTTGGCCTGCTGCTCATTAATCAGTCCTGCATTCAGGTCAGCGTCAATACTCATCTGCTTGCCCGGCATCGCATCGAGCGTAAAGCGAGCCGCAACCTCGGCAACGCGCTCAGAGCCCTTGGTGATAACGATGAACTGGACAACTACCAGAATTAAAAACACGACAAAGCCAATCGCGATCTCTCCACCTGCAACGAATTGCCCGAAGGTCTCGACCACTTTCCCCGCTTCGCCCTCTGACAAAATCAGGCGGGTGGTGGAAACGTTCAGCGCCAGCCGGAACAGTGTAGTGATGAGCAGCACCGCTGGGAAAATCGAAAATTCCAGCGGACTTTGTGTATTCATTCCAATCAATAAAATCATGAGCGCTGCCGATATATTGACTATCAGCAGTACATCAAGCAGCACGGCCGGGATAGGAATGACCATCATAAGGACGATGCCTATAATGCCGATCAATATGGACATATCCTTCAATCGCATACTGCCCTACCTCTTTCTACCTTGACATGTTAATCTCACTTCGTCTTGCGCTTGAGCTTGTACACATAGGCCAGCACTTCTGCAACCGCCTGAAACAGATCTGCCGGAATGGTGTCCCCAATCTCGGCTCGCTCATAGAGCGCACGCGCAAGCGGCTTGTTCTCCATCATGACGATGCCATGCTCCTTGGCTACTTCACGAATCTTCAGGGCTACATAATCCATACCCTTGGCAATGATGACCGGAGCCTCCATCTCAGTGCCGTCATAGCGGAGCGCCACTGCAAAGTGGGTCGGGTTCGTAATAATCACATCCGCCTTGGGCACCTCCTGCATCATCCGTTGCAGCGCCATCTTGCGCTGGCGTTCACGAATGCGGCTCTTGATCAGCGGGTTCCCCTCCGTCTTCTTATACTCATCCTTGATGTCCTGCTTGGACATGCGCAGCTTCTTCTCATAATCGAATCGCTGGTACATGTAATCCGCCAATGCAAGCACAACGAGCAATGCGCCGATCTTAATGCCTAAGGAGAGGGTAATGGAAGCGGCAAAGGAAAAGATCTGCTCAAGCGGCACGGTGCCGAGCGCCAGTATATGATCCTTCTCTCCCCACAGCGTCGTCCATACGACCACGCCTATAACAAGCAGCTTGAGGATGCTCTTCGCAAACTCCACCAGCGAACGCATCGAGAATATATTTTTGAAGCCCTCCACCGGATTAAGCTTGCTGAACTTGGGCATCAGCGGATGACCGGTGAACAAAAAACCAATCTGCACATAATTGCCGAGCAGACCGACAACAACTGCGATCCCGAATAGCGGAGCCAACAGCATGAGTCCTTCCAGAATCATGTTGCGAAACATAAAACCGACATTGCCCAGCGTAATATCCATCGTGATCCGTGATTCAAACGTGCTGCCGAACAAGCCGAGCAGCCGTTCCTTATAGTAGCCGCCAAACATCATAAAGCTCATGAATACGAACAGGAGGATAAAAGCGGCCGGCACCTCCATGCTTTTGGCGACCTGGCCCTTTTTTCTGGATTCCTGCTTCTTCTTAGGTGTCGCCTTCTCCGTCTTCTCCTGGGAGAACAACTGCAGATTGAGCGATAAGCGATATGGCTGCTGCATGAGACACCTCCTCTTACGGAGTCAGTTGTTGCTGCAGACCGGCAAGCAGGTTCTCCAATGCAGTGAACATATAGCCGAACAAATGTCCAATCAGCGAGGAGAAGCTTGGCATGAGGAGAGCCAGCATAAACAGTCCAACTAATATTTTGAGCGGAATGCCGATTACAAACACATTAAACTGCGGAGCCGTTCTTGCCAGAAACCCAAGACCCACATCCGTCAAAAACAGCGCGACCACAAGCGGAGCCGAAAGCTGAAGCGCCAGCAGACTTACCTGGCTAAATGTCACCACCAGAAATTCGCTCACATGCCCCTGCTGTATCTGACTGAACAAATTATTATCAAGCGGCAGCCAATCATAGCTCTTCATAATCGCCATGAGCAGATAATGATGACCATTCATGGACAGAAAGAGCAGCATCACGACAATAAACTTGAAGTTGCCGAGCAGCGGAACGGTAAAGCCTGATACCGGATCCATCACGTTAGCCATCCCGAAGCCCATCTGCATATCAATGTAGCCGCCAGCGATCTGGACAACGGTGACGAACAGGTAAGCGACAAAGCCAAGCAACAGCCCTGTCAGAACCTCGCGGATCACCATCAGAACATAGCTGGCATCTAAGGCAACGGTCTCTTGCACGCCATAGACCAGATAGACTAGAATTGCGATGAAAAAGCCCAGTCCAATCTTGAAGGAAGCTGGAACGTTGCGGGTAGAAAAGACCGGAGCAACGACGAAAAACGATGTGATTCGACAAAAGATCAATAAAAAAATAGGGAATGCCTGCAGCATAAGCTCCATTCGTCATTCACGGCCTATCCAATATATTTATCCAGATTGCTGAGCAGATTGTACGCGAAATCGACAATTGTATTCAGCACCCAAGGACCAAACAGCAGCAATGCAATCAGCACGGCTACTATTTTCGGAACAAACGCCAGCGTCTGCTCCTGAATCTGTGTGGTCGCCTGAAATATACTGATGATCAGACCAACCAGCAACGCGAGCACCAGCATCGGAGCACTGGCCTTGAGTACAGTCCAGATCGCTTGCCCTGCCAGCCCGACAATAAAATCCGAGCTCATGATGTCGCTCCTTCCAACCTAGCTAGGTATTGACAAATCCTCTCAGCAATGACTGAATGACCAGATACCAACCATCTACCAATATAAACAGCAATATCTTAAATGGCAGCGAGATCATTACTGGAGGGAGCATCATCATCCCCATCGCCATCAATACGCTGGCAACCACCATATCAATGACCAAAAATGGAATAAAGATAATAAAACCCATATTAAATGCACTCTTCAGTTCGCTTAGCGCATACGCCGGTACGAGCACTGTGATCGGAATATCCTGAACATTGGCCGGCGCCTCGGTCTGCGTATATTTCATAAATAGCTGCAAATCCTTCGGCCGGGTATGCGAGATCATAAACTCCTTCATCGGCTTGGCAGCCTCTGAGAGCGCCTCGGTCTGTGACATTTCCCCCTTTAGATATGGTTGTAGTGCTACTTCATTGACCTGTCCGAGTGTAGGAGCCATGACGAAAAAGGTAAGAAACATCGCAAGCCCTACAATGACCTGGTTCGGTGGCATCGTCGGTGTTCCGAGCGATGTGCGGACGAACCCAAGTACAATTACGATTCGGGTGAAGCTGGTCATCAGCACCAAAATCGCCGGCGCTATGCTTAGCACCGTAATTAACAACAACAGGGAAAGTGCGGAGCTTCCCGGCTGCTCATCCCCGTTGCCGATCTCAATGTTGATGCCCGGAAGAGGATTGGCAGAAGCATGGGATGAGAGCAGCGGAACCATCAGCAGCAGAAGCATTAGTAATAAAGCTAGTTTCTTGTTCATTCATCCCTCGACTGATTCTTTGTGAAATGGGTTGGGTCTAGCGCATCCTTCATCTGCTGTTTGCGCTCCGTGCTGCGCTGCAGCTTATCCTGCAGCATATGCTCAAAGGAGGAGGCGCCCTTATTCCAATGTTCCTCGGAAAGCTCCTCTCCCTGGCTCTGCTTACGGAAAGGATTCTTCCACTGGGTAATGGAAAGCAAGCTTCCGCTCCCTAGCTGCTGGTCAAGCTTATCGATGAGCTGGCGAGCCTCTAGCGGATCGTCGATTTTGTCCAGGAGCGAGATGTCTTCCCCAACACCGACAACGTATACTTTGCCTGCCAGTTCCACAACCTGGAGCGACTTGTTCTGTCCCAGCGCAACACCGCCGAGCGTCCGAAGCGAGCGGTTCAACCCATAGCTTCTGCTGCGCTGAGATAAGAACTTAATAAAAATAATGATTAAACCGATAACAAGTAAGAGAGCGATAATTACCCATATGAGACTGCCCAGCAGGTTATCATCTGCCTGCAATGGAGGGCCGTCCTGCTCCGTAGCAGCGGCATGCGCGCTCGGCCCCCATAAGGCGAGGGCCGCTCCAATGCTCAGCACAGCGGCTTGGCTTTTGCGCATCTTGGCTTATCCCAATGTTTTCTTGATTGCTTCGATAACACGGTCCGCCTGGAACGGCTTCACGATAAAGTCCTTCGCTCCGGCCTGGATCGCATCGATAACCATCGCCTGTTGTCCCATCGCCGAGCACATAATGACCTTGGCATTCGGATCAAGCTTTTTAATTTCTTTAAGGGCAGCGATGCCATCCATCTCCGGCATCGTAATATCCATCGTAATCAAATCCGGCTTCAGTTCCTTGAACTTCTCAATCGCCTGTGTGCCGTCTTGTCCTTCTCCTACTACCTCGTAGCCGTTTTTCGTAAGAATGTCCCGGATCATCATTCTCATAAATGCTGCATCGTCTACGATTAAAATACGGTTTGCCATTTGTTATTTTCCTCCCGGTTATTGAAGTTTCTGAATACGATCCCACTGGCTGACGATATCGGTTACCCGAACCCCGAAGTTCTCGTCAATGACAACGACTTCGCCTTTGGCGATTAGCTTATTGTTGACCAAAATATCGACAGGCTCACCCGCCAGCTTGTCCAGCTCGATGATCGAGCCTTGGGACAGCTCAAGAATCTCCTTAATTTGTTTCTTGGTCCTTCCTAATTCTACAGTGACTTTAAGCGGAATGTCGAGCAATAAATTTAAGTTCGTATCATCCGCCTGTCCATAAGGCGCGCTTTGGAAATTCGAGAACTGAACAGGCTGGACATTGACATTGCGGCCTGACAATCCTCCGTATGTATTGGGAACATGCGGCGCTTGCGGCTGTGCACTATACGGCATCTCCTGCGGCGGCATATAGGCTGGCGGCTGCTGTTCGTGAAACACAGGAGCTGCTGGCGGCGGTGTTGGAGGTGCTACAGGCGCAGGTGCAGGTGCTACAGGCGCAGGTGGCGTATATGCAGGCGGCTCAGGCGCAGGTGGCGCCATGGCAGCAGGTGCAGCAGGCTCCTCCATCCCCGTCCCGCCCAGCAGGGTCGAAACCATCTCCTTGGCGAAGGTTACAGGCAATAGCTGCATGATCGTCGAATCAATCAGATCGCCAATCTTCAGATCAAAGGCAATTTTAATAAATACATCCACAGGAGGCAGATTGCTTACCCCTTCGCCACTGTTGACATCCAAAATATTAATACCTGGAGGAGAAATGTTGACGAAACGGTTGAAGATGGTTGACATCGACGTAGCAGAGGAGCCCATCATCTGATTCATCGCTTCTTGTACGGCGCTAATGTGAATCTCATTCAGGAGATCATCCCTTATTTCGCCTTCCCCGCCCAGCATGAGATCGGCAATGACCTGAGCATCCGTTGTCTTGATCACCAGCGAGTTGATGCCCTGAAAACCATCGACATAATGGACATGAACAGCAACATGCGGCTTAGGAAACTCGCGCTCAAGATCTTCTCTGCGAATGACAGATACTCGCGGTGTAGTAATATCTACCTTTTTGCCAAGCAGTGTGGACAAAGCTGTAGCTGCGCTTCCGAATGTAATATTGCCGATCTCACCTAGAGCATCCGACTCCAAGGAGCTAATATAATCCTCAGGCTTGAACTCCTGCTCTACTGCCGTCCCCTCATCACTGCCCGAGCCTTCGGCAGACTGGCGAAGCAGAGCATCAATCTCTTCCTGCGATAAATAGTCTTTACTCGTCATATTCTTCCTCTACTCCTTCGCTGACAATCTCGTCGATCTGCACGGCCAGCCGATCTTTGACGGAGCCGGGACTTCCAATAAATTTCAATTTATCGCCTACTTTAATTTGCAACCCATCGTGCACTGACCGATTGAGCGATATGACATCCCCTATCGACAGACCTAGAAACTCATGGATTGAAATGCTGGATTGTCCCAGCTCAGCGACAATATTGAGCTTGGCACGCTGTACCCGATGCTCGAGCACCTCTAGCTCTTCTGGCGCACGCAATTTTTTCTGCGATACGAACCAGTGATGCACAGAAAGCCGTGGCATGATCGGCTCGATGACGACATGCGGAATACAAAGGTTAATCATCCCTGTCGTCTCACCAATTTTCGTGCTCAGCGAGATGAGTGCAATGGTCTCATTGGGCGAAACAATCTGCATAAACTGCGGATTCGTCTCCAAGCCCTCCATGCGTGGGGAGATGTCGATGACTGTCTTCCACGCCTCCTGCAAGCTCTCGAAGGCTCTGCTGAAGATCCGCTCCATCACCGTCGTCTCAATCTCAGTCAATGCGTTAATCTTGGAGGGAGCTGTACCCTGACCGCCTAGCAGTCGGTCCACCATAGCAAAGGCTACATTGGGATGCACCTCGAGCACCATTCTGCCCTCAAGAGGCTCCGCTTCAAAGATATTCAGAATCGTCATTTTCGGGATCGAGCGAATAAATTCATCATAGGGCAACTGTTCCACCTGAACGACGCTAATCTGAACAAAAGTCCTGAGCTGAGCGGAAAAATACGTCGTCAAAAACCGGGCGAAGTTTTCATGAATTCTGGTCAGACTTCGGATATGATCTTTAGAGAAGCGGACTGCACGCTTGAAGTCATAGGCACGGATCTTCTTTTGTGTCTCTTCCTTTTTGAGCTCCTCCGCGTCCATCTCTCCAGAAGATAGCGCTGCTAGTAGGGCGTCGATTTCATTTTGCGATAATACATCTACCAATCCTCTCCCCCCTCTCAAGCGTAAACGATACCGCCGTCCTGGCTCGGCACGAATGCGTTCCGCGTAGCATTAGTAAAGATGAAGCATATATGCACTGCAACAGCTTACCTTCATTCTACTATGGCTTGCACCGATTTAATACAGAGCCTGGATAACAAAGTCTGTCACATCAATACTGACGAGCTTGCCGCTAGGAAGCTCTGGATTGATCAGATTCAACAGCTTGGCCGCCATCTCATCCTTGCCCTTGGAGCCGTTTAGCTGCTCCGGGGTCATATCAGAGAGAACGCGCAGTACAATAGGCTTCACTACAATATCTTTAACTTTGTCAAAATCCTCTTTGGCTTCCTTACTGTCCAGTTGAAAGGCCAGCGCCATGACAGCAATAAAATTTTGCTCGGCAAGATTTGTCTTAATATCACTCATCGTGCTGGTCACTTCCACCCGCTTGTCAGCCGTCAGCTTCTCAGCCTTCACACCGTTCACGCTCTGTTGAGCATCCAGTGTTTCACTGCCCGTTTTTGGATTAAAAAACTGATCATACAGGAAAACCGATACGACAGCGATTAATGTGATGGCCAATAAAATCGTAATTAGCCAAGGCAGCATCTTTTTCATGAAGAAGGTCCCCCCGTTTGCTCCATCCTTGTACCTGCTGCCACCAGTCCAATCTGACGCAGATAATCTATGATTCTCGATTGAATCTCTGACGCGCTCTCCTTAGCAACCAGCTTTTTGCCGGTTGTCAGTGTAATTACCGTATCTGGTACCTCCTCCACCGTCTCGATCAGCAGCGCATTAATGAACAGCTCTGTGCCGTTTAAGCGTGTCATCGCGATCATGGCTTGCCTCCTGGTCCTGTGACCCTGCAGGAAAGCCGTGCTAGGTTAACCGCCAGCTAGGCTCCCTGCAGAATCAACGATATGCTATCGTTTCAAATTAACAACCTCTTGCAAAATTTCGTCAGAGGTTGTGATGATCCGTGAATTGGACTGAAAGCCCCGCTGTGCAACGATCATCTCGGTGAATTCAGAGGTCAGATCGACGTTGGACATCTCCAGATGCCCCGCAATCAGCGCTCCGGTTCCTGCCTCAGCATTATTGGCTGCGACGACCTCTAACGCTCCTTCTGGATTGGCGTTGGACGTCATGCGGTACAGATTACCTCCAATCTTCTCCAGACCGGCGGGATTGATAACCCGCACCAGACCGACCGCAATGCCTGTATCCGCCGTTGTTCCATCAGCATTAACCGCCACAATCGATCCATTCTGTCCGATGGTGAACGCTGTTATCGCCTCATCCAGTACAATCGGCTCGCCACCTGCACTAAGTACGAAGCCACCATCGCTCGTAACGAGCTGCCGGTTCCCATCCAGCAAGAAGTCGCCTGCCCGAGTCAGAAATGGCGTCTCCTGTTCAGCACTCATGCGAACGGCAAAAAATCCATCGCCATCAATTCGCAGGTGAGTCGGCAGGTTAGTCGTCATATCGCTGCCCGGCGTATGCATGACATTAATAGAGGATACCGTTACGCCAAGACCGATCTGCTTGGCGTTGACCCCCCCGCTTGCACCATCCACTGGAGCGGTCACACCAGAGACAGTCTGGCTCAATATATCCTTGAACATGACTGTGCTGGCTTTGAACCCTACCGTATTCACATTCGCAATATTGTTTCCGATGACGTCCAGCTTCGTTTGAAAACCTCTCATCCCGGATACGCCCGAATACATGGATCTCAGCATGTAAGATTTCGTCCTCTCTCATCGTTATTGCCGTGCATTTCATCCTTGGCTGCTTCTGTCGATCCACAGCCACAGCCCCCGTGAAGGTCCGGCCGTTTATGAAATGACAATGGCGCTATCAATCTGTGTAAATACGTTATTTGACATCCCTTGCCCTTCCATCGCCGTAACTACGGTACGTGAAGGAACGTGGACAATCATCGCAAAATTTCGGTAGATGACCAGCGAATCCTTGGCCCCTTTGGCCTCAGCCTGGTCGATGGCGCCTGCAATCTTATCTAGCTGCTCCGGCTGCAAGGCAATGCCGCGCTGACTCATACGCTGCTTGGCATGAGAGCTGAATTTGAGTACATTCTCATCCAGCAATTCCTGAAAATTGGGCTTGCTGTTGCCTATGGCAGGCGGCGATACAGGGGACAAGCGAGATCCCATTAAGGCAGCGCCCGGATACAACTGGCCTACGCTCAATCTGTCGCTCATCCGGCCACAACACCGCCTTCCTCCGCAGCTTGCTGTGTCGTCTGTGCCCCGCTCTCTGAAGGCTGTTGGTCTTCCGATACAGTCGATGCCTCCGGCGTCTGTGGCTGCTCAGGCTGCGGCTGCTCCGATTGTGGCTGCTCTGCCGTCATCTTGATCGACACGATATCGTCCACGTTGACCTTCATGCTGCCTGATGTTGCGTATTGCTTGCCGTCCTTGATGGTAATCGAATCGACCACACCGGAGACGAGCGTCTCCTTGCCGGCCGAGTCCTTCTCGTACCACTCGATCGTCTTGCCGATCATTGATGATGCAGATCCCAGGCTTTGCCGCAGCAACGCCAGCTCACCAGACATATTCATCAATTGCTCGACTGAGGAGAACTGTGCCATCTGGGCAATGAACTCACGATCCTGCAGCGGACTCATCGGGTCCTGATACCTTAGCTGGGTGACCAGAATTTTCAGAAACTCGTCTTTGCCGAGTGTCTTCTCCCCATCCTTTTTGGCTGCCGTCTGCACATTATTCGCGTTGTAGTTCGGCCACACATTGTTTGTCGAGATGCTCAATTTATTCACCTCCGGCTCAAGCTGTTACATTAATGCCTGTTCCGTCATTCAACTGCTCAGCGAGCCGCCTGAATTCCGTCTCAAAGCTCTCTTCCGTTACTTGCTCTGCCTGAGCATGCTGCTCAGAAGGATGCTGCTGACCTGATCCCTGCTGCTGGCGGCCATCCTGGAATTGATGCTGGCCTGGCTGCGGCGTCTGGGATACCTCGAGACGTTCGACCTGCAAGCCTTGCGCCTGCAATGCTGATCTTAGTTGAGCCATCTGGTTTTCTAGCATGTCCTTGGCCAACTTGTTATCGGTCGTAAACAATGCGGTCAACTGCCCGTTGTGCAGCGTCAGCTTGATGTCTACCTGTCCCAGATGCTCAGGGTACAGGGAGATGCGTGCCTCCGAAGCGCCCTTCAGACTGCTAAGCTGCATCTGCTTGAACAGAAAGCCCTCCATCTTCTCCGCGAACTGATCGACCGGGACGCTCGGAAGCGTTGGCGCCTGAGCAGGAAGCTGAGGTCTAAGCGGTTCGGTTGATGCAGACAAGTGCACCACGGTATTTGTCTGCGCCTCTCCAGAGGCCGTCTGCGCTGTTGTGTGATCCTGGAGCGCAGCGCTAGCGCTGCCAGCCTCGGCGGCATGTCTAATGGACGGATGGTAGGAAGCTTGCCCCAGACGGGCGAGCATGGACTGGCTTGTTGGCTGATTAGCTGTCTGCAGGGTTCCGCCCTTCAGATCGAGCTGCTGCTCCTGCGAGTCGGAGGTCGCTTTGCCTGCGTTGGTGTGCAGCCATTGCTTTAACGTATCCAGCTTGTTCTCCAGCAGCGGCACGAAGGCCTGCTGAGCCTGGTTCGATGCCCCCTGGCGCATAATGGTACCCAACTGCTGGATGACCTCGAGCAGCTTTGCTTTTACTCCAGCAAAACCAGCTACGGTCTGCGCTCCCTCGCTTGTTTCTTCCACCCCATTGCCTTGAACAGTCGACTGCTGCATAGCTAACGTTGCCGGCTGCGCGAGCATCATGCTGAATAACAGCACCTGCAGGTCACCTAGCAGCTCCTCCAGTGGAGCCGTATCGACCGTCTGATCATCCGACTGCTCCATCCGCTCCAATTCGCTTGCAATATCCGACAGCAGCTTCAATAGCCCCGTCTGTTCCTCCCCTTTCACAGCAAGGTCGCCCTGCATCATCAACGCACTTAGCGCATTGCTGCTGGTGGACGCCTGCTGCGCACCACTTGGCGCCACGCCAACCACTTGTACAAGCATCTGCGTGAACGACTGGCTCCCGCCATCCGGTGATGCAGCTCCCTGCTGCGAGCCGATAAGGCCAGGAAGCGTTGCTGCTGAAGCGGCTACGATTGGTCCTGCGGGCATTTGCATATGATTCACCTCCCTTCTGTATAACAGAATTGTTCCTTATCATGGCAGGATGATCGACTATGTCCCAGAGCCGGTTTTCGTTGCCGCCTGCTGCTGCGTTCCCGCTTGCTGTTGGGCTCCTGAGCTTTGCCCGGTAAGCCTTTTGACCCTTGCCTGCAGCGCTGCGAGCTGCTGGTCCTTGGCCTCAACGGAATCCTTCATCATCACTGTAGCATCAGCAGCAACCTTAGGCGTCATTTTCGCCATAATTTTGGCACGATCCTCTGTCTTCATCCCATTCAGTATAAGCACCATCTCCTCCAGCTCCATATTCTCCAGAATCGGGGCAGCCTTGCTTGGCGTCATCTTCGTATACATCGTCGCAAGCTCCTTGATCTGCTGCGAATACTGCTCGTCACTTTGCTGCTGCTGCTCTGACTGCTTGCTGAGCTCCTCTACCTTCTTCTCCAGCTCGGCAATTTTCTGCTCCTGCTGCGTGCCAGCGTCTTGCGCTTGCTTCAGCTCGCTCTCCTTGGCCGCCAGCTTCCCTTGCAGCTCCTTAACTTGCTTGCTAGGCTCCTCCGCCGTCTGCTGCTCCTCGCCTTGCTGAGCGGATGCGGAAGCCTTCTCGTTCGCTTCCTGCAGCTCCTTCATTTTGGCGGGACCGTTAGGCAGCATGGAGCCAACCCAAGGGATCTGGTTGCCTACATCGAGCATCTTGCCCCGTATATCCGGGCTGAATACTGCCAGCAGCGCCGCCAGCAATAACACGGTAAAGAGCAATGGCGTTAGAAAAAACAGCAGTCTCTCAAATATGCTATAGCTTTTCTCTTCTTCCATATCAGCTATGCGATCCCCCTCCGCCTCCGGTGTCTTACAGCGCTGATAGAGCTATCTGGCTGCTGCCTTGAAACGGACGGAAGCCATTTCATCCAATTCGTTCTGTTCCTTTAGCATAATCATTTGAGTGAATGCTCCAAATGCATTCTCCTTGGCCTTCAGCCACACCTTCTCATCCATCATTTTGGAGGATAGATGGCCCTTGCTACGCTCCACCTCTTGCCTTGCCTCAGCAACATCAGACCATTTCCTGTTAATCTTCTCTTCCAGGTGCTCCAGGTATTGATGCACCACGCGAAGCTCAGCGAGCGCAATCAGGGAGGCGGAAGCATTAGCGAGCTTGTCCTGCCAGTGCCGCTTCTCGGCCTCCAGCTCCTTCAGCGACTGTTCCTCCTGCTGCAGCTTGCCCACCGCCACAGACAGCATCCACTCCGCCTGGGTTTTTTGGCTCGTCTTCAGATCGACGATTTTTTGATAAGGATACCGGTATTTTGCCATTGCAATACTCATCTCCTATAAAAATCAATCATGAGGCGCTGCTTCGCTTCTTCAAAGCTGACCTTTTCCTTCGTCTTCTGCTGTGTAAAGCCTCGAATCATATCGATGTATTGAATGGCACGATCAATCTCCGCATTGGAGCCGGACTGATATGCTCCGATGTTGATCAGATCCTCCGAATCACGGAAGGTAGCCAGCAGGCTCTTCAGCTCATTCGCGGCATCCTGATGCTCCTCGTCAACAATCTCCTTCATGACGCGGCTCACCGATTGCAGCACATCGATCGCCGGGAAGTGTCCCTTATGAGCCAATGCCCTGCTCAATACGATATGCCCGTCCAGTATGCCGCGCACTGCGTCAGCGATGGGCTCATTCATATCATCACCATCGACCAGCACTGTATAGAAGGCTGTAATCGAGCCCTTCGGGCCGGTGCCCGCACGCTCCAGAAGCTTGGGCAGCTCGGCGAACACCGAAGGCGTATATCCTCTCGTTGCCGGCGGCTCGCCGATCGCAAGCCCAACCTCACGCAGCGCCATCGCATAACGGGTGACCGAGTCCATCATCAGCATCACATTAAGCCCCCGGTCACGGAAATATTCCGCAATCGTCGTCGCGATGAGCGCCCCCTTCATCCGAATCAGTGCTGGCTGATCTGAGGTGGCTACAATAACGACAGAGCGAGCCAATCCCTCCGGGCCAAGGTCCTTCTCAATGAACTCCAGCACCTCGCGGCCGCGTTCCCCGATCAATGCAATGACATTGACATCAGCGGACGTATTGCGCGCAATCATCCCGAGCAGTGTGCTCTTGCCTACGCCTGAACCGGCGAAGATGCCCACACGCTGCCCGCGCCCTACCGTCAGTAATCCGTCAATTGCACGCACACCGATGCTCAGCGGCTCTACAACCCGCGGTCGCATCAGTGGATTGCTCGGCGCATTATGCGTGGAATAGTGCGGCATACGAGATGGAATATGCGAGCCATCCAGCGGTTGCCCCAATCCGTCCAGCACCTTGCCGAGCAGCTCGGAGCCGACCTGAATCGTCAGCGGCTTCCCCGTGCCGACCACATCGCAGCCCGGGCCGATCGAGTGCAGGTCACCAAGCGGCATCAGAATGACCTTATTATTGCGAAAGCCGACAACCTCCGCTTTAAGCGGCTTCGATGACTTCGCAGGGTAGATATAGCACAGATCGCCCACGCTGGCATCAGGTCCTTCTGACTCGACAGTAAGACCGATGACCTGGGTCACCTTCCCGTTGACCCGAACCGGATCAATCGATCTCAGATGATCGACGTACCGATGAACATCAAGCAAGCTCATTCTGCGCCCCCCGCTCTTCACCCTGAACTGCAAGTTGCAGCAGCTCGCGCTTGATCTCCTCCAACTGCGTATCGATGCGCGCATCGATACTGCCGTACATGGAGCGAATGACGCAGCCATGATCCTTAATGGTCGCATCCGGCAAAATTTGCAGCTCCGCCTGCGAGTCGATAACGAGCTCAAGCTCCTCCCGCGCCGCCTGAATGAAGGCGAGCTGGCCCGGCGCTACGCAGAGGGTGATGACACCCTGCTCTCGCCTGCGGGAGAGTGACTTGACGACGAGCTCCAGCGCCCACTCCGGCGACTGATTCAGTTGCCGACCGATGATCTTCTCCGCGATCGCGCAGCTGAGCTCCACCAGGAAAGGCTCCGCCTCCTGAATGATCTGCTCGCGGCTGCCATATGCTTGCTCCAGCAGCAGCTTCGCTTCATTAATACGCTGCTCCCATTGCCGGAAGTTATCCTCCTCCGCATGGGCCATCCCTTCCTGATAGCCTTGCTCGTAGCCTTGCTTACGTACACTCTCGGAAAGCTGCTCGTCCTCAGCCCTCTGCTCGCCCCACCATTGCTCGATCTGGCTTCTGGCATCATCGAGCATCTGCTCTGCCTGCCGCTCCGCCTGCTGCAGACGCTCTGCGGCGAAGGCCTCGGCGTCTGCAATAATCTGATCCCGCAGCTTGCCAGCTTCGACCTCCTCCTCGCTAGGAGGAGGGGGCTCGCTTGATTCTTGTAGTGAATGCGGCGCTGACGCATAGCGTTTCTCTGTCTGGAACCGCAACAGTTCCTCTACCGCAATGACATGCGAAGATTTGATCAGATTAGACAATGATGTCGTCACCTCCACCGCGAGCAATAATAATCTCGCCGGACTCCTCCAGTCTACGAATTGTAGCGACTATACGTGTCTGGGCTTCCTCTACATCACGCAACCGAACTGGCCCCATAAATTCCATTTCTTCCTTGAACGTCTCTGCCATCCGCTTCGACATGTTGCGGAAGATCGCTTCCCGTACTTCCTCACTAGCCACTTTAAGCGCAAGCTGGAGGTCGGCATTCTCAATATCGCGAATAATGCGCTGAATGGAACGGTTGTCGATATTGACGATATCCTCGAATACGAACATCCGCTTCTTGATTTCCTCCGCAAGCTCGGGGTCCTGAATCTCCAGTGAGTCGAGAATCGTGCGCTCTGTCCCCCGGTCGACGCCGTTGAGGATCTGCACGATCGATTCGATGCCCCCTGCCGTCGTATAGTCCTGAGTAACGGTCGCGGAAAGCTTCTGCTCCAGCACTCTCTCTACCTGAGCGATGACCTCAGGCGAGGTGCTATCCATCAGCGCGATTCTGCGCGCAACATCCGCCTGCTTATCCTGCGGCAGCGATGACAGAATCGCTGAGGATTGATCCGGCTGCAGATACGACAGCACAAGCGCAATCGTCTGAGAGTTCTCATTCTGAATAAAGTTCAATATCTGTGTCGGCTCTGCCTTGCGGGCAAAATCAAACGGTCTGACTTGCAGCGTAGCGGTCAGACGATTGAGCACCTCCATCGCCTTCGCTTCCCCAAGCGCCTTCTCCAGAATCGTCTTCGCGTAGGCGATGCCGCCTTGAGAAATATACTCCTGAGCGACGCAAATCTGGTGAAATTCAGCTAAAATCGTTTCCTTCTCGGAGCTATCTACCTTGCGGACATTGGCAATCTCCAGTGTCAGTTGCTCGATCTCCTCTTCACGCAGATGCTTGAATACTTGGGCAGATACTTCAGGTCCAAGAGTAATGAGCAGAATTGCTGCCTTTTGTCTTCCTGACAAGCCTTGCATTGCTTTTGCCAATATCTCCACCTCTATTCATCAACAAGCCATGTCCGAAGCAAATTGACAAACTCCTCAGGCTTGTTCTTCACTAGCTGCTCAAGCTGCTTGCGCGCCTGACTCTCATTCGTCTCGATATCCAGATCAATCGTCGGGTATTCCATAACCGGCTGTTGTTCCAGATATTCCTCTTCCATCTGATCCCTGGCAGCTTGACGACGACGGTTAATCAGGTATACAGCACCTGCGCCCAACAGCAGCGCGCCAACTCCAATACCCGCCATCCACGGCCAGCTCAGGCCGGCTGATGCCGCTGCTTCAGCAGAACCAGCAAATGGTTGCGCAAATACTGAAACCTTTCTTGCCATCAAAGCGTCATCTTGTATGTTCTGTCCTGAATCGGACAACTGCGCTCTGACGAGCTGTGTCAGATAATTCGTAATATCCTGCCGCTGCGCATCGGTCAGCTCATTCGTCTCGATCCCTACACTTACGGACAGATCCTTGACAACGAATGGCCCGGAGACAATCTCGTTGGTGACACGGCTTACGTCATAATTGGTGGTTCGAGAGTTTTCTTCACTGTTGGTCGATGTTCCGTCCGTTCCTTGATAGCCCGGAACATCAGTCTCGCCCGTACCAACAACACCGCCATTGGCATTATCCTGACCCGTAGATGAACGACTCGTCTCCGATTCACTAATGACAATACCACGGTTATCATTATCCTCCAGCGGCTGCACGAGCATCTGCTTGGAGCTCTTCTGGTCGAAGTTAAGCGTAGTGGCTACACTGATGACGACACTGTCTGAACCGTAGAACCGACCCAGGAACTCCCGGATATTACGCCGAACCTCGTCCTTGAACTTGCGTTCGATCTGGAACCGTGCATCATAGGGCTGCGAGGAGCCGCCAGCTCCGACCAGCTTGGATGATGGGAACAGCTCGCCCTCTTGGCTGGATATTGTAATATTCTCAATATCGAGATTCGGTACTGCCGTCTTAACAAGATTGTAATACCCGTCAATGGCCTCCTGAGAGGGACGATAAGCGGGCTGAAACGTTAACACGATCGAGGCCCAAGAAGGCTCCTGACCATTCGGATTAATAAACACCTGTTCCTCGGGCAAAGTAATCAGCACATTCGACTTCTGTATCCCTTGCATGCTGTTAAGCATCCGCTGAATTTCGCCGTTTAACGCATTGCGGTACATGACATTGAACTCATTATCCGTTCGACCAAAGGCCGAGGAGCCTTGTCCGAAAGCGTCAAAGCCGATTGAGCCGTTCTTGACCAGACCTTCCGAGCCTACGCTTATTCTGACTTTGGATGCATCTGCCGCCGGAACCGAGATCGTCGATCCGCCGCCGCCGAGCTGATACGGAATGCCGCTGCTATCCAGGCTTTTGGTGATTGCCGCAGCATCCGCTGCATCAAGGTCCTGGAAGACCAGTTCATACTCCGTGCGCGAAAAGATCAGAACCAGTAACACGATCGCTACCAGGAAAAAGCCAAGTGTTGCGCCAAATAGCATCCTCTTCGTCTTGCTTAATTGATTCCAATACAAAGAAACACGCTCTCTGTAATGAGCGACCTTTTCTTTCACAATTTCACCCCACCCAGCTGCTAGCCAATTTGAATACTCTGTCTAATTACACCTGCATCCGCATCATTTCCTGATAAGCCTCTACGACTTTATTACGGATCTGAGCGGTGAGCTGCAAGCTGAGCTGAGCTTGCTCGGAGATGATCATAACTTCCGAGACATCTGCCTGTCCGAGTATAAAACGATCAGTCACATTATGTACGGCCTTCTCTTGAGCGTTCACACTATCGATCGCCTGCTTCAGTACTTCGCCAAAGCTGGCGGTTACCTCCGATGGCGCGATCGCCGCTTTCTTTTGTACTCCAGGCTCTAGGGAGAGCGGACTTGCCATCAGGTTGATCTTGTCAATCACTTCAATCCCTCCAAATGATGACTACTAGTTATTTGCCAATCTCCAATGCTTTGGCGAACATGGATTTCGTTGCGTTCAGCGCAGTTACATTCGCTTCATAGGAACGGGTAGCCGAAATCATATCCACCATTTCCTTCAAAACATCTACATTCGGCAGCTTCACATAACCTTCCGCATCCGCATCAGGGTGGCTGGGATTATAGACCAGCTTGGGAGGTGTACGATCCTCCATGACTTGTGCCACCTTCACCCCTCCTTGAGCCGGAGTACTGCTGTTGCCGCCGTTCATCTGGCTGCGCAGCGTCTCCGCAAAGGATGGACGAATCGGTTCCATGACGGTCAGCTTACGGGTATACGGTTCAAACTGCCCATTCACTACCTTCCCCCTTGTTGTCTCGGCATTCGCAATGTTAGAAGATATCACATCCATTCGAAAGCGTTGGGCCGTTAAGGCCGAAGCACTAGCGTCAAATCCGTTCGATAATCTCATTGTCAGCCTCTCCCCTCGATTGCTGTACGCATCATTCTAATGTCGTGACTTACCTGTTGTATGAAGACGTTGTAGCGAATCTGATTTTTGGCGAGCAGTGACATCTCACGATCAATATCCACATTGTTCACATTGTTGTTCATCACTGAGACCTCATCCGTCTCTACTCCTATTCGTAGAGGCTGAATGCGTTCCCCTGTCCTGTTCAGATGCAGCGGGTTCGTCCGTTTCATTGGTAGCTTAGCCCCATCATTGCTACTCATTTCCTGCTCCAAATAATTCTCAAATACGACTTCCGACCGTTTGAAATAGGGCGTGTCCGAATTGGCAATGTTGTTGGAGATGACTTGCTGACGCAATTCTGCCGCTCGGATAGCCCCGTTCAAACGCTGAAAATTAGAACCGTTTAATACATTCACGAACAAGCCTCACTTTCTACGTAGCCTAGTAGTGTAAAGTAATAATTCAACAGATTCTCCGACTTTCCTGCTCTCTTCGACAAATTAATATTAAAAAAATGAGAACAGAATGTCGAAATTTCACCTCACCATTTATGTTCCATAATTTTGAATTCTTTAACAATAAGCAAAAAGCCCTATCTTTATTTTGAGATAGGGCGTTCAAGGGCGCAGAGACCTGTTTTTACTTTTTTATTTTCGCCAGCTCTTGCAATAATTGACTATTTAATATTTTGATGTACGTTCCTTTCATGCCAAGCGAGCGGGTCTCGATTACACCAGCGCTCTCGAGCTTGCGCAGCGCATTGACGATGACGGATCGGGTAATGCCTGCTCGATCCGCTACTTTAGAGGCGACGAGCAGGCCTTCCTTTTCGCCAAGCTCCTCAAAAATATGCTCGACCGCCTCCAGCTCGCTGAAGGACAGCGAGTTGACCGCTACAGTCACCGCGGCGCGGCTCCGCGCTTCCACTTCAATCTCCTCGGCGCGCTCACGCAAAATTTCCATGCCGACAATCGTGGAGCCGTATTCGGCCAATATCAGATCACTATCGTCAAATATGCCCTCTCCGCGCGTCAGAATGAGCGTACCCAAGCGATCTCCCCCGCCTTGGATTGGAACCACGGTCATAATTCCCTGCCTGGCGAAATCGGGAAATACGAGCGCAATTCCGCTCTCGGGCACAACATTGGTGACCGTTTCCTGCACAGACAAGAACCGTTCGTTACTCTCCTGAGGGAATCTCAAATCGGCAGCAGGGACTGACTTCATCTTCTCATGCTCCCAGACATTGACCGCTGCGCAGCCCAGTATTTTGCCTCTGCGACTGACAACGAACACATCGGCCCCAATGGTGGAACACAGTACCTCTGCCATTTCCCTAAAATTAAGCGCCTTACCGGCAGCTCGTTGGAGCAACCGATTTAACGTTCGTGTTTTTGCAAGCAAGGTCATACCAAATCCTCCTACTGCTCTTTCCAGGCACGCTTCAGCATTTTACATCACCTTATAAAATATATTGGCTCAAATCGCGGTTTTGCGCAATATCCCCAACCTTGTCCCGTACATATTCCGGTGTGATCGTCATCTGTTCCAGATTCAAATCCGGCGCCTCAAAGGAAAGGTCCTCGAGCAGCTTCTCCAAAATGGTGTGCAGTCTTCGTGCCCCGATATTTTCCGTATTCCGGTTCACATCCGCAGCGATGCCAGCGATTTCTTGAATCGACTCGGATGAAAACTCAATTGAAATGCCCTCTGTCTCGAGCAATGCTGAATATTGCTTCGTCAGCGCATTTTTGGGCTCGGTCAAGATCTTGACGAAATCTTCAAGCGACAGATCGCTCAGCTCGACACGAATCGGGAATCGCCCTTGCAGCTCCGGGATCAGATCCGCAGGCTTGGCGATATGGAAGGCGCCCGCGGCAATGAACAGGACAAAATCCGTTTTGACAGGACCGTACTTCGTCATCACTGTCGAGCCCTCCACGATCGGCAGAATGTCGCGCTGTACACCTTCGCGGGAGACATCCGGGCCTGAGCCGCGGGAAGGACTGGCAATCTTATCGATCTCGTCTATGAAGATCATACCCGACTGTTCCGCACGATGAATCGACTCCTGAATCACATCGTCCATGTCAATCAGCTTGTTCGCTTCCTCTTGTGTCAGCACCTTGCGCGCTTCCTTCACCGTCAGCTTGCGCTTCTTGTACCGCTTGGGCATGAACTGGCCGAACATCTCCTGCATGTTCATCCCCATGCCCTCGCCGCCCTGGCCAGACAGCATATCCAGCATCGTCGGCGCGGTATCCTCCACCTCTATCTCCACTTGTTCGGTCTCCAGTTGACCCGCCTCAAGCTGCCACTTCACCTGACGCCGCTTGTCGATCACGCCGCCATCCGTCTCCGGCTCCTCCGGCTCTGGCTGCTGCTGGCCGAAGATCATCTCCAGCGGGTTGCGCTGCGACTTGGCTTTGCGGGCAGAAGGAACCAGTATCGATACAAGCCGCTCATTCGCCAGCTTCTCCGCCTTATCCTTCACCGCCTCGGTCTTCTCCGCCTTCACCATCCGAATCGCTGTCTCGACGAGATCGCGCACCATGGACTCCACATCACGTCCCACATAGCCAACCTCCGTGAACTTGGTTGCCTCCACCTTCACAAACGGGGCATTCACCAGCTTGGCCAGACGCCGTGCAATCTCGGTCTTGCCAACACCCGTCGGCCCGATCATCAAGATATTTTTTGGCATAATTTCATCCCGCAGCGCCTCATCCAATCTGCTGCGGCGGTATCGGTTCCGCAGAGCGATGGCTACCGACCGTTTGGCTTGCTTCTGACCGACGATGTATTTATCCAGCTCCGCGACGATCTGGCGCGGCGTCAACGCTTCATTTCCCATCCCGTTCTCCCTCCGCAAGGCGATTTTAAGATATTTCTTCCACAATAATATGATGATTGGTGTAGACACAGATCTCAGCCGCAATCTCCAGTGACGCCTTGGCCACCTCGGATGCGCTCATATCCGCAGCGTGGCGCTTGAGCGCGCGTGCAGCCGACATGGCAAAGCTTCCGCCCGAGCCGATCGCCAGGATCCCGTCGTCAGGCTCGATAATTTCTCCATTGCCGGAAATCAGCAGCAAGCCGCTGCGATCCATAACGATCATCATCGCCTCCAGTCGCCGCAGAACACGATCTGAGCGCCAATCCTTGGCCAACTCCACCGCGGCACGCTGCAGATTGCCATGATGCTCCTCCAGCTTGCTCTCGAACTTCTCGAACAGCGTGATCGCATCCGCCACCGATCCAGCAAAGCCGGCAATGACTTGACCTCTATACAGCCTGCGCACCTTCTTTGCAGAATGCTTCATGACCATGCTGTTGCCGAAGGTCACCTGTCCGTCTCCCGCAATGGCACCCTGCTCACCGATGCGCACGGCACAGATCGTCGTTGCATGAAACTGCATTTCCATGTGCTGCTCCTCCTTAGCCCGTTTTGCCAGCTTACTGCTGACTTGCCTCACAATCCGCTACAGCTTACATCTGCTCAGACTTGAATTGCTCCAGACGATCCAGCGCCCGCCCAGCAATCGCCTCGTACTTTTCTTTCTTGTTACGAATCCTCTCACCAAGCGGCGGGAACAGACCAAAGTTAGCATTCATCGGCTGGAAATGCTTGAAGTCCGCTGTCGTAATATATTCGGCCATACTGCCCAGCGCCGTCTCCGCAGGGAACACGAGAGGCTCCAGCCCGCGGGCCAGCCTGCCTGCATTGATACCGGCGATCAGCCCCGATGCGGCCGACTCCACATACCCCTCAACACCTGTCATCTGACCAGCAAAAAATAGCTCGCTGCGCTCCTTGAACTGGTAGGTTGGCCGCAGCAAACGGGGAGAATTAATGAAAGTATTGCGATGCATAACCCCGTAACGGACAAACTCGGCATTTTCCAGACCAGGAATGAGCGAGAGCACTCGCTTTTGTTCGCCCCATTTCAGATGGGTCTGAAAGCCTACAAGATTGTACAGTGTGCCCGCAGCGTTATCCTGGCGTAGCTGCACTACGGCGTGCGGAAGCTTGCCGGTATGCGGATTGACCAGCCCAACCGGCTTCATCGGTCCAAACAACAGCGTCTGCTTGCCGCGCGTGGCAATGACCTCAATCGGCATGCAGCCCTCAAAATAAACCTCTTTCTCAAATTCTTTAAGCTCAGCCTTCTCTGCCGTAACCAGCGCGTCATAGAATGTCTCGAACTCCTCTTCCGTCATCGGGCAGTTCAAGTACGCCGCCTCGCCCTTGTCATAACGTGAAGCAAGGTACACCTTGCTCATGTCAATCGAATCCTTCTCTACGATCGGCGCCGCCGCATCATAGAAATAGAAATATTCCTCGCCCATCAATTCCTTAATCTGCTGGGACAGCGAGGGAGAGGTTAATGGTCCCGTCGCGATGACGACGATGCTGCCCTGCGGAATCTCCTTGACCTCCTCACCCCGCACCTCAACCAGTGGATGGTTGCGAAGCGAGGAGGTGACCTCAGCGGAGAAGCCTTCACGGTCAACGGCAAGCGCTCCTCCGGCGGGAACGGCATGCTTGTCGGCACTGCCGAGGATGAGTGAGCCCACGCGGCGCATCTCTTCCTTCAATACGCCGACCGCATTGGTCAGTCCATTCGCCCGCAGACTGTTGCTGCATACCAGCTCGGCGAATTTGTCTGTATGGTGAGCCGGCGTTCTCGTCTCCGGCCTCATCTCATATAGCGTTACAGGGACGCCCTGGCTGGCAATCTGCCACGCGGCTTCACTGCCAGCCAGACCAGCTCCAATTACAATTACTCTGTTCAAATCCGTCAACGTTCCATCTCCTGCCTTTCATTGTGTTGCCCTGTTGCGATGGACGCCGCGATCGCGGCGCGTCCTATTCAGCCTGCGCCTCGTCATCAGGAAGTTCCTCCACATGATCGCAGCCTGTGCATTGAATCTTGCCGCCGCTGCGATTGCGCTTCTCCACCATTACACTGCCGCATTTGGGGCAGGGCTGGGAGACCGGTTTGTCCCAGGAAACATAATCACAGCCTGGATACTGATCGCAGCCGTAGAAGATACGTCCTTTCTTGCTGCGCCGCTCGATAATTTTGCCCTCCTTGCATTTCGGGCAGGTAACGCCAATATCCTTAATGATCGGCTTGGTGTTGCGGCATTCAGGGAAGCCGGAGCACGCCAGAAACTTGCCGAAGCGCCCCATCTTGTACACAAGCGGCTTGCCGCATTTCTCGCACAGCTCATCGGATACCTCGTCCTGGATCTCAATCTCCTTCATCTCTTCCTCGGCGACCTCCAGCCGCTTCTCAAAGGACGTATAGAAGGAGGCCAGCACCTTCACCCAATCTTCAGTGCCTTCTTCCACATGGTCGAGATCATCCTCCATATGGGCGGTAAACTCCACGTTCAATATTTCAGGGAAAAATTCCTCCATCAATTGAATGACCAGGTCGCCGAGCTCGGTCGGCATGAACTTTTTCTCCTCGATCGCCACATAACCGCGCTTCTGTATCGTCTCCAGCGTCGGCGCATAGGTGCTCGGACGTCCTATGCCAAGCTCCTCCAGCGAGCGTACAAGACGCGCTTCGGTATAACGCGGCGGCGGCTGGGTGAAATGCTGCTTCGGCTCGATCTCCTGCCGCTGCGCCTCGTCATTCTCCGCCAGAGGCGGCAGAAACTTCTCATCGTCAGGAGCAGTGCCGTCATCATTTCCTTCAACATACACTTTCATGAAACCGGCAAATTTGAGCTTCGAGCCTGTCGCACGGAAAATGGCAGGCCCGGACGCCAGATCGACGGTCATCGTATCCAGCACAGCAGATTCCATCTGGCTCGCTATGAATCGCTCCCAGACCAGCTTGTAGAGACGCAACTGATCCCGGCTCAGATAAGGCTTCATCGTTTCCGGCTCGCGCAACACCGATGTCGGACGAATCGCTTCGTGCGCATCCTGCGCCCCGGCGTTCTTCTTCGCATAGATACGGAACTGCTCCGGCGCATAGTCGGCGCCGTATTTGCCCACGATAAACTCCTTCGCCTCCTCCTGCGCTATAGGGGAGATGCGTGTGGAGTCTGTTCTCATATAGGTAATCAGACCTACCGTTCCCTCTTTGCCAAGCTCCACGCCCTCATACAACTGCTGGGCAACGGACATCGTCTTGGCAGCACGGAACCCCAGCTTGCGCGCAGCCTCCTGCTGCAGGGAGCTGGTAATGAAGGGCGGCGCAGGATGGCGCTGACGCTCCTTCTCCTTGACCTGCTGAACGATGAAGGGCGAATTGCCCATCGCTGCCAGCACCTCATTGACATCGCTCTGGCTCGACAGCTCGCGCTTCTCTCCATTCAGCTTGTAGAATTTGGCCTCGAACTCGCCCTTCGGATGGCGCAGTCTGGCTGTAATCGACCAATATTCCTCTGGCACAAACTCGTCGATTTCATTCTCCCGGTCAATAATCAGCTTGACGGCAACCGATTGTACGCGCCCTGCGGACAGCCCCTTCTTCACTTTCTTCCACAGCAGCGGACTGATCTTGTAGCCGACCAGCCGATCCAGTATTCGACGCGCCTGCTGGGCGTTCACCAGGTCCATATTAATTTTGCGCGGTGTTTTGAATGCATCCTTCACTGCCTGCTTCGTAATCTCATTAAAGACGACACGGCATTCCTCCGTCTCATCCAGCTCCAGGTAGTGCGCCAGATGCCAGGCAATGGCCTCGCCTTCACGGTCGGGGTCAGCCGCGAGGTATACTTTCTTCACTTTTTTGCGGGCATCCTTCAATTCCTTCAGGACGCTGCCTTTGCCGCGAATCGTAATATATTTGGGATTAAAATCGTTCTCCACCTCAACGCCGATCTGGCTCTTGGGCAGATCCCGGATATGACCCATCGAGGCCTTGACAATATATTTGCTGCCCAAATATTTGCCGATTGTTTTGGCCTTGGCCGGTGATTCTACAATAACTAGTGAATCCGCCATCGTTGTGCGTCCTCCTCTCCTAATAGGCTTCAAGCGCTCCCGCCTGTGCTGCGCCTAAGCGCCTCAGGCCGCCCTACGCATTGAGTTGTATAGTTACAAGGCACGGTATATGGCACCTGCATGCTGTTCAATGCATTGTTTTATAGTTAAATTTATCAGAACTGCGTGCAAAAGTCCAAATGTCATACCCGAGCGTTCCAGCAGCTCATCTATTGTACTGGATTTATCTTGTATTATGGCCAAAATTTTCTCTTCTTCAGCCGACAGATTAGGCTGCTCCTGTCCGCCTTCAGAGTAGGGAGGAGCCGCAGATTGGAGACGCATTACTATATCCTCTCTGAACCGGAACTCCTCCACGATATCTTCTGCTCCCATCACCAGCTTGGCGCCTGTCTCCTTGATCAACCGATTCGTCCCCTTGCTCCGTGGCGAATGTATCTGCCCTGGCACTGCGAACAGCTCCCGGTTCATCTCCTGCGCATACGCCGCCGTGATGAGCGAGCCGCTATGCTCCGCCGCTTCCACGACCAGTGTCCCCAGCGTCAAGCCCGCAATAATCCGGTTGCGCTGCGGGAATAGCCCAGGATGCAGCCGCGTCCCCAGTGGATACTCGCTGACGAGCAGCCCCTGCTCGGCAATCTTGCGGAATAGCTGTCGGTGCTCGGGTGGATAAATCTCATGAATCGGCGTTCCCAGCACAGCGATCGTCGATGGGCCGGACGCAGCCGCCAATGCTCCTTCATGGGCAAAGCGATCGATTCCCTTGGCCATACCGCTTACCACTGTAAACCCAACCGATACCAATTGTCCAGACAAAGTTGCACTGACATGTCTGCCGTAGGCAGTCGGCACCCGCGCTCCGACCACTGCGATCGACGGTCGGCTCAGCAGCTCCCGCCTGCCAAGCGTGTAGAGCACCCAGGGCGCTCTTGCGGTCTGCAAAAGCAAGCTCGGGTAGTCTGGGTCTTCCCGGGTTACAATCTCTGCTCCCAACTGCTTATAGCGGCTCTCGGCAGCAAGCAGGCTGCCATCATTCAGCCCCGCCAGCAGGGCTGCCCGTTGCTTAGGGGCAAGACCTGCCTCCTGCCAATCTCTGTCGCTGAACGTGTCAGCCAGATGCAGCCGCTCCCCGACAGCGCGCATCACCTTATCGATGGTATGCCAAGCTATGCCAGCGGTCTCATGCAGCGCAATCAGCATGGCGCGTTTGTGTTGTTGTTGCTTCTTCATTAGAGCTGACCCCCATAACGGTTCGGCTCGCATTCTTTTCCTATTGTGCGTGACAAATGGCAAGATTGCAAGCGGACACCGGATATTTGTTTCACTTTTCAGAATATATCAAGCCGCCAGTCGGCCCAGTCCAACTAATTCTGATGGCATAAGACTTACATCCTATAAATGTAGTCTGCAGGACTAGATGACTTCGTCACCTATGACAGGTTAAGCTTCGTTGCAAATAAAAAAGCAGCCTTCACACTCCCAAACTGATATGCTCCCATCATAGTAGACAGTAGAAAAAACAAAAACTCTACTTCTACCGCGATGGGAGTTTTTATGATGCCGAAAAGAAGGCAAATTTCATTAGACGTAAAATTACATGTTATT
>Ga0160502_100104_pt1 | contig 114260 bp, 99 predicted proteins | sample DIDnMG_14_FD_108237 | JGI IMG/M metagenome (GOLD analysis project Ga0160502, IMG submission 108237) | Enriched soil microbial communities from UW Madison campus, WI, USA - DID2933_E24_Xylan MG | ecosystem: Environmental > Terrestrial > Soil > Unclassified | place: USA: Madison, Wisconsin... | reverse complement strand
TCTGACGGTGAGAAGTCCGAAGCCGGTCGTCATCACCGGGGCGATGCGTCCGTGGGATGTGATCGGTACGGATGCGCCTGCCAACCTGTATAATGCGATCAAGCTGGCAGGCAGCGGCAAGACCAAGTGGTTCGGCACGGTGCTGATGCTCAATGATGTCATTCAGGCGGCGCGAGAGGTGACGAAGTCCAACGCACACCGGATGGACACGTTCGAGACCCCGATGCTTGGTGCGCTAGGCTATATCGATGAGAGCAATATTCGTATCTATCGTTTGAATGCCAGAGCGATGAAGGCGGGCAAGTCGAACTGGCAGACGCCATTCGACCTGCGGACGATTACGGCGGACAAGCTGCCGATCGTTGAGATTGTCTACAACTACCAGGATGCAGGCGGCGGAGCGATTCGCGGCCTGGTGGCAGACGGCGCCAAGGGCATCGTCACCGCTGGTACCGGAGCAGGCGGCATCTCCTCCAAGCTGAGCGCCGCCCGCACTGCGGCAATCCGCGATAATGATGTGATGTTCGTGACGACGACCCGCACGGGCTCGGGAACGATGTATCCGGGAACCGGCAGCAACATTGTGGCGGGCGATAGTCTGAATGCCCAGCATGCGCGCATCATGCTGATGCTGTCCATGGCGTTCACCTCCGACAAAGCGCAGATCAAGGACTGGTTCGCAACCTTCGGAACTCAGGAGTTCGATATGAACAATGAGCTTGCTGTCGGTTGGGAGCTGGGCACGAAGCTGGAGGTTGCTGGAGTGGGCGCGAACAAGCTGACGCTGAGCTGGCCGTCAGCCGATGCCCAGGGCAAGGTCAAGCAATACCGCGTCTATGAGAGCGGCAAGACAGCGCCAATTCGGACACTAGGCAATGAGGCGCGGTCGGTCGAGCTTACAGGACTGAGCTCAGGCACAGAATATACGTTCACGGTCAAAGCGGTAGACGCGGCCGGGTCGGAGAGTGCGGGTCTGTCTCAGACGGTCAAGACGGTAGCTGTCACCTATCCAAGCGGCTCCACAGGCAGTGGCTCAAGCGGTTCAAGCGGCTCAGGCAATGCTGGCCTCGCGGAGAGTGTCATCTCCCCGTCCGCTGGCGGGAAGCTGGAGCTGGGCAGCGAGCTGAGCGTGGTTGTGCCGGCTGGAGCTTCTGCGGATGATCTGCGCTTGACCGTAGAGAAGCTGGACAGCTCTGCGGCCTCGGCGATGGTGCCGAGCGGTCAGACTCTGTTGTCTCCCGTATTTGAGATTACGAAAAATAGCAGCGACAACTTCAAGAAGCCGATTATACTTAGCTTCCAGTTCGATGCGTCGGCAGTGCCAGCCGGATACAAGCCCTCTGTCTTCTACTATGATGAAGGTAAGAAGGAATGGTTGGAGATGGGCGGCACAGTGAACGGCCGCATCATATCGGTGGAGAGCGACCATCTGACTCCGTTTGCCGTGTTGGCGGTCAAGGCAGCGGCTGAGCCTGAGCAGCCGGGTAGCGCCGAGCCTCTGTTCTCGGACACGGCAGGACACTGGGCGGCCACAGACATCGGCAAGGCAGTGAAGCTGGGGATCGCTGGCGGTTACCCGGATGGAACATTCAAGCCGGACAAGACCGTTACCCGCGCTGAATTCGCCGTGCTGCTGATAAATGCGCTGAAGCGAGAGGGCGCCGCGGGAGAGCTGGTATTCAAGGATCGGGATGCGATCGGGACATGGGCTGGCGATGCGGTAGCCAAGGCTGTACAGGCGGGCATCATCAACGGCTATGCGGATCAGACCTTCCGTCCGAACGCGGCGGTCACGCGAGCAGAGATGGTGATGATGATTGCCAAGTCGATGGGATTGAAGATGGATGGCAAGGCGTCGACCTCCTTTGCAGATGATCAGGAGATTCCAGGCTGGGCCAGGGGTGCTGTCCATGCCGTACAGGAACAAGGATGGATTCAGGGGCGCAGCGGCAATCAGTTCGCTCCGCAGGGGACAGCGACCAGAGCGGAAGCGATACGTGTCCTGCTGAATATGCTGGAGACCTTATAAGCATCGATTCGATCAGCCGGGCAGGGGGCGCGCATTGCGCCGCTCTTGCCCGGCTTATTTGTATATACTCCTCAAGGACGGAAGGCAGTCGTTTACGATGGTTCATCATTACACAGTAGCACTGAATGGAGCGCGGCGGTGATGAGCGATGTTCTGGAGTGGCTCGAAGACACCTCCTAGCCCTTAACTGGAGAATTTGTGGTATAATGAGAGGATGAAACGATTATTGATAAGAAGGACGGGATATAATCCATGATTAGTACAAGTGGCATCACCCTGCGCTTTGGGAAGCGTGCCCTATTTGAAGATGTGAATATCAAGTTTACGCCTGGCAACTGCTATGGTCTGATCGGCGCTAACGGCGCAGGCAAGTCGACCTTCCTCAAGATTTTGTCTGGGGAGATTGAGCCTACCAATGGGGAGGTTCATATTACACCTGGCGAGCGTATGGCAGTCCTCAAGCAGAACCATTTTGAATATGATGAGTTCAAGGTGCTGGATACGGTAATCATGGGCTATAAGAAGCTCTATGAGGTCATGAAGGAGAAGGACGCGATCTATCTGAAGGAGGACTTCTCCGATGAGGACGGGATGCGCGCAGGCGAGCTGGAGGCCGAGTTCGCAGAGATGAACGGCTGGGAGGCCGAGTCCGAGGCAGCTTCGATGCTCAATGGACTGGGGATTGAGACAGAGCTGCACGAGAAGCTGATGAATGAGCTCGACGGCAACCAGAAGGTGCGTGTATTGCTGGCGCAAGCGTTGTTCGGCAACCCGCAAGTGCTGCTGCTTGACGAGCCGACGAACCACTTGGATCTGCAATCGATCGAATGGCTGGAGAACTTCCTGGCTGGCTACGAAGGCACCGTCATCGTCGTATCCCATGACCGGCATTTCCTGAACACCGTATGTACCCATATTGCCGATATTGACTTTGGCAAGATTCAGCTCTATGTGGGTAACTACGACTTCTGGTACGAGTCCAGTCAGTTGGCGCTGACACTGATGCGTGACCAGAACAAGAAGAAGGAAGACAAGATTAAGGAGCTGCAAGCGTTCATTCAGCGCTTCAGCGCCAACAAGTCCAAGGCGAAGCAAGCGACCTCGCGTAAGAAGCTCCTGGACAAAATTCAACTCGATGACATCCGTCCATCGAACCGTAAATATCCGTTCATCAACTTCAAGCCGGAGCGTGAGGCAGGCAAGCAATTGCTGCTGACCGAAGGACTGACGAAGTCGGTGGATGGCGAGAAGCTGTTTGAGAACTTGACGTTGACGGTCAACAAGGGCGACAAAATTGCGCTGGTAGGGCCGAACTCGCTGGTGAAGACGGTGCTGATGCAGGTTCTGATGGGCGAGGTTGAGCCGGATGCCGGAACCTATCAGTGGGGCGTCACAACATCCCAGGCGTATTTCCCGAAGGATAACTCCGCTTACTTCGACGGTGTAGAGACGAGTCTGGTGGACTGGCTTCGCCAATATTCCAAGGATCAGGATGAATCCTTCATCCGTGGCTTCCTGGGTCGCATGCTGTTCTCTGGCGATGAGGCGTTGAAGAAGGCCAGCGTGCTGTCCGGGGGGGAGAAGGTGCGCTGCATGCTGTCCAAGATGATGCTGTCCGGGGCCAATGTGCTGCTGCTTGATGAGCCGACGAACCACTTGGATCTGGAGTCGATTACAGCGCTCAATAACGGGCTGATCGACTTTGACGGCACGATGCTGTTCACCTCGCATGACCATCAGTTCATCCAGACGATTGCCAACCGGATCGTGGAGATTACACCGAACGGCGTCATCGATCGCATGATGAGCTATGATGAGTATCTGGAGAGCAAGGAAATCAAGGCGCTGCGTGAGCAGTTGTACCCTGCTGAAGCTTAATGCGTTATGAGGACACCCTGCGGTGAGACATTCCCGCAGGGTGTTTATTCATCTATAAGGATGGTTAAGTGACTGCTTTTACCTGACGTATAGACCTGTGCGCAGCGAAGCCTTGATTCTCAAGGTCGGCGGCATCCGTAACGCCCTGAGATTGTATGCCCCTGCAAGAAACTATTTGGCGCTTGTGGCGTATGTAAGAGAAATGAATTTTGATACAAGGGGAAGTGAGCAGATGTCGATATTCGATAAAATGAAGCAGGGAGCCTCGGAGGCTGCGCGGCTGGCTCAGCAGACGGTGGAGACAACCAAGCTGCGGAGCAAAATCTCTACGCGTGAGAAGGAAATGGATCGCATCAGCACAAGAATCGGGAAGGCAGTCTTCGAAGCCTATCTGGAGGGGGATCTGTCGCACTCGGAGGAGCAGGTGCTGGCATATTGTGAGGAGCTAAGCGAGCTGCGCGACGAGATTACAGAGCTGGAGTCGAGAATCAAGCATCTGAAGGAGGAGAAAACCTGTGTCTGCGGCAAGGTGGTTGGACCGGATGTGAATTACTGCCCCGACTGCGGGAAGCGTCTCATTCAGCCGCAGGAGGTGAAGCCGGATAATACGATCGGCGAGATTCGTGTCATCTGCTATCACTGCAAGACGGAGAATGACATCCTCTCCAAATATTGCATCCAGTGTGGCGAGGAGCTATCCTCACACGGTTAGCAGTTGTGAAGTGAATAAGGCCTGCGAGGAGCGCAGCATAGGCTCCAGCCTGCCGCAGCACAGAAAAGGTCGACCCGGACGTGAACCGGTTCGGCTTTTTTCTATGGGCTCGGGTGAGCTGCGCCGCCATCAGCGGAGGCCGCTGGAGCAGGCAGTACGGTGCAGGCGCGTTGCTCTCTGACTCACTTGGTATTCGATCGGCAAGCTGCTGTAGATACTAGTGCTCTGCCATAGGGAGTGAATGGGCAGTTATACAAATGGTAGAAGATGGGCACGATATAGTGAAGATTGGCGGTCTTCTAAAGATGTTGCGGCCATCCGAACAAGTTGCTCTAATGCATAAAAGACAACCCTGGGTCAACACTGTTTCTCTAGACCCACTAGGGTTTCGTCAGGTATGATACCGTTATTGAATGGAAGAGTTATTCGGAGGTGCTCTAAGTTGGATCAGTATGAGAAAATAAAGCAGGGCGAGCGGGGGGCATGGGTCAGTATCGGCGCCTATCTGATTTTGTCCTCTATCAAATTGGTTATCGGCTATCTGTTCTTGTCGAGTGCCCTGTTCGCGGACGGCTTCAATAACCTGACAGACATCGTGGCATCGGTAGCAGTGCTGATCGGGCTGCGTATCTCGCAGAAGCCGCCTGACAAGGATCATCCCTATGGGCATTTCCGTGCGGAGACGATCGCTGCCCTGATCGCCTCCTTCATTATGGCCGCAGTCGGCATCCAGGTACTGGTCACCACGATTACATCCTTGTTCCGTGGAACAGAGGAGGTACCGGGGATGCTGGCCTTCTGGGTGGCGGTTGGCGCTGCAATCAGCATGTATGGCGTGTACCTGTATAACAACAGGCTGGCCAAGCGAATTGACAGTCATGCTCTGATGGCGGCGGCCAAGGACAACCTCTCGGATGCCCTGGTCAGCACAGGAGCTGCGGTCGGCATCCTGGGAGCGAGGCTTGGCTTGTCTTGGCTGGATGCCGCTGCAGCCGTCGTCGTCGGGATTATTATATGCAAGACGGCATGGGACATCTTCTATAGTGCGACACATGCCCTGACAGACGGATTTGACGCGGGCAAGCTGATGACGATGCGGTCGTCGATCGAGCGTGTACAGGGGGTGCAGTCCATATCTGATATTAAAGCGCGTGTGCACGGGAGCAATGTGCTGGTCGATGTCATCGTACAAGTAGACCCGCACCTGACCTTGATTGAAAGCCATCGTATCTGTGATGAGATCGAGCGGAAAATGGAGAAGAAGCACAATATTATGAGCGTCCATGTTCATGTTGAGCCGTTCATTGACGAGCATAACGGCTTGAAGGCTACATAGCGAATGAAGAGATGAGCCCGCTGCAGCCATTACAGTCCGGGATTCCGCACGAAGCGGAGTCCCGGACTGTTTTTTTTGAACTTGGCTTGCTAAGCGTGCCAATTTATTCCTGGTCCTAGTAAGGGGGAGTGGGCAATCAGGCTTAGGAACTAATTTTTCATCGAGAGGAATGAAATGGAAGATAGGGAGACGTGAGAGGAAAAACCAGGCGTACCAGCGCTTTGAAGATGATGTGCAAGAAACGGCTGTGATGGCGTATTGGAGGAAAAGGAAGAAATAATCGCCAATGGCAAATATGGTAGCGATGGAAATGGGACTGGCGGCGGATGCTTCTCCCGGCTTGTCCGCCTAGAATGAAGGTAAGTTAGTAGACAGAAGGCGGATGCCAGATTGCGTGTCCGACACCAAGAAACTCTATACTTCGGAGGGATCGTATGAAGAAATTATGGACGCTAGCCTTAGCGGGAGCTATCGCTGTCGCTGCTATACCACATCCAGCGGACGCTGCCGCAGGTCAAGCCCAGATTCAGGCTTCCGTCAGCTTCCGAACAGCACCCAGCACAGCATCTGAGGTTACAGCCTATCTGAAGGCTGGAGAGATCGTCAATCTGCTGGAGCAGGTCAATGCCTATTGGTACAAGGTGCAGACCAGCAGCGGAGCAATCGGATATGTCTCCGCACAAGCCAGGTACATAAGCGTTCTATCTGCGCCGACTCCAGATACCGGGTCGGGACAGACCAATGCATCCATCAAGTCATCCGTATCATTCCGTACTGCGGCCTCGACCAACGCGGCGCGCATTCGTTATTTGCAAGCAGGGGAGCAGGTGCAGATTGTCAGTCAGCCCAATGCCTACTGGTATGAGGTGATGGACAGCTCGGGCACTCGGGGATATATTAGCAGCAAGCCATCCTTTGTGACGGTGAATGGCGCGATTCCGCCGACGAATGGCGGGGCGGCTCCAGCGCCGACACCAGCGCCAGTACCAACGGGCTCATATGAGCAGGCGATTGCAGCGGGTATGACCTACTTGGGCACGCCCTATCAGTACGGATCCGATCGCAATTCCACCGCCGCTTTCGATTGCTCCGCGTTCACTCGCCGCGCATTCCTGGACGGTATGGGGATTAAGCTGCCAGCCGATTCGAGACAGCAGGGAAATTACGTGAAGCAGATTGGCAAGACGACGACCTCGTGGAGTCAACTGAAGCGCGGGGATCTGATGTTCTTCAGTGATTACAAGGGAACATCAAAATCATCCTATGACAAGGTGGACAAGTCCAAAGCAGGTATTAGCCATACGGGCATCTACCTGGGCAATGGACAGGTGCTGCACACCTATTCCAAGGCTTCGGGCGGCGTCCGCATTGATTCCATCCAGGGCAAGCATTGGGAGTACCGCTTCTTGTTCGGTGGCAGTGTATCCTGATCGTATGTCTGATGGAGCAATATATAAGCTCTCCCTCTAATTTATATAGATAGATAAAGGCTTGCTCCTGTGACCTTGCACAGGAACAAGCCTTTATCGCGTCTACGTTTATAAGTTAAGGCATCATCTCTAATACAGCCCTTGAGCATTGGCGCGGATCATAATACTGGTTGCGCTTGGTGAGCAGATCCCGGCGCGTCTGTCCGGCTGCATAAGGCTCCTGAAGCAGCGAGAACCAGCGCTCTACGGTCTCCTTCTGAAACATCTCGCCAAAGCCATTGTGAATGAAATACTCGCAGTTCTCCTCCTCCTGTCCCGGAATCGGCTCGTAGAACAGCATCGGGATGCCCTTGCTCAGCCCTTCGGTGCAGGTCATACCTCCAGGCTTGGTAATTAACAGATCAGACACATCCATGAGCTTGCTAATCTCGTTCGTGTAGCCAATCACCCGGATATTCGGATGGCGGAAGCTATCGTTAGCGAGCATCTCCTCGCGTGCCTTCTCATTCGTGCCAAGGCAAAAGATCATCTGAATATGGTCGCGCCACTTCGTCATATGCTCGAACAAGCTATTGCGGCTTAGCAGTCCCCAACCTCCGCCCATGACGAGCACGGTGGGCATGGGCTTGAGTGAGAATTGCTGCTGCAGCTCATTTTTGTCATAGGTTGTCCAAAAATTCGGGTGCACTGGGATGCCGGTTACCTCAATCTTCTGCAAGGGCACGCCATGTGCCAGTAGTTTGTTCTTGACAGGCTCCGTGGATACCAGATATTTAGTCACCTCAGGACTTCGCCAGGTGCCATGGGCGTCATAATCGGTGATCAGCGTATATAAGGGAACATGAAGTCCAAGTCGCTTGAGCCGCGACACCACAGCGTTCGGAATCGCATGGGTGCATACGATCAGATCAGGCTTAAGCTGGGAGATGACCTGTGAAGTCTGGGTATAAAAGACCCGATGAAGCGCAAGCTGAGTGAAACGGTTAAGTGATTTGTGATACTGGGTGCGATACATCATGCCCACCAGTTTGGGTTGCTTGCTCACGGTCTTGCGGTATGCGGATGTAATCCAGGGGCCCACCACCGGATTGAGAAATTTGCCCAGCTCGATCACGCGGGTCTGCACTGCAGGGCACAGCTCTCTAAGGCCTGCAGCGAGTGCGTAGGCAGCCTGGGTATGTCCGGAACCGAACCCTTCAGAGAGCAGAAGCACTCTTTTCTTACGCATCTTCTCACCTACTTTTCCTAATACCATATTACGACTTCATAACGGCTTAGACAAGATGACAATTGGCCTTTCCCCCTGTCTGTAACCTTAAAATATGTTAAAATTATTCCTTAAAGCAGGATTTTACTTGGCGGCCCAATGAGGCTGTTCAGGAGGAGGATGGTTATGGAGATCGGTTCTATTGTGAAAATGCCCTATAAGTCCGGGGTTTATGCAGGGGAGCTGCTTGAAACGAGCGGCCCGCGTTCGCTCGTCAAGGTGCTCGCTGTACTACAGCATCCCGAGCAGGGTGATCTGCATCACCCGTATGACCCGGATGTGCCAATGTTTCACGAGCGGCGCGCACTGAGCTATACAGAGAAGGCATGGGCGCTGACGCGCGAGCTGCACCCGTATTCCGGGGAGATTCCAGACTATGGCGAGTCGCTGCTGGCGGCATTGGAGGCGGAATGGGACAAGGTGGATCGCCTCCGCCGCTGGGCAGAGCGCGGAGTGGATCAGTTGGCCCGGCTGCGCGAGGAATATCGGAAGAAGCTGTCCTAGGGCGTGTATACAAACCCTAGCGGTTAAGATGGAAATCCTGCTGTCTGACAGGATAGCTGGGCTGGCCAAGCTGTCTGTGGCAAGCGGGAGATAAGTTGGGGCTGTCCAAAAAGCCCCCAAATAAAAAGGTTGGGCGGAAAAACGTAATGTTTCCCGTCCAACCTTTTTGGTTCTTTTGCTTCTGTTGGAAAGTGGCGAAGCGGATGCCCGCCACCTTCTTTTTAGCATGATCATGTCAATACAAGCTTGCCCGGTCGGGGGCGACAATCAGCTATAACAGCTTACTTATTGATAAAGGCGGTTTGAATCGGCGCCCGATATTCAACCTGGAAGCCCAAGCCGTCCGCCAGCACGGCCAGAGGCACATAGGTTTTGCGCTCCTTGCCCACCTGCTGCAGATAAGCTGGGGTGTCGATAGCGACTCTCTTGCCGTTCACGGTCATAGCAGGCTCGCCGATGCGCAGGGAGACCTCCTTCATGCCATAAGTGATGGTAACCGTTCTGGACGAGTTATCCCATTGTGTGGTTGCCCCCATCGCCTCGGCGATGTCACGAAAGGCTACATAGGTGCGGTTCGCCCGGATGACCGGCTTATTCGCCGTCCGCAGTTCTGTCCCGTCGACGACAATGGAGATCGGGACCCCCTCCTCGCGTTCTGCGACCATACGTTTTTCCCCCCAGATGGCCTCCGTGAAGCCATCGGCTATATAACCATAGCCTTGCTGGTTCGGATGGATGTCCTTGGATAGGATATGTGTGGATGAGGCCTCGCGCTTGACGAATGAGGAGGCGGAGTAAGCTCCCTTCACCGCATAGCCCTCCTGTGTCAGCTTGTCCACCACCTGCTCCAGTCTTTCCTTCAAGCCTGCCGCTGCATCCAGTAGATAATCGTAGTTCTCCTCGGACATAATAAGCGGTGAATTGGGAATCGGCGAATATTGGTCAGATATGACGATCTTCGCTGTGGGCGAGATGGCGGCTATCATACGAATCGAGCTCTCCAGTGATTGCTCATAGTGCTCCAGCTCCTGCGCGAGCCAAGCGTCCGATACGCTGCGGCCAGAGGGGAGTTGATCGAATAATCCCTTGAAATCATTGCCTCCGATTGTAATCAAGACCAGATCAGCCTGCGCTATGTCGCTGTGCAGCTTGCCTGTCGTTGCGGCGAACGAGGCTGTGCGCGGATCAAGCAGCCCGGCTTGAATGTCGTCCGCCGTGATGGAAGCTCCGCTGTAGGCTGCCTTGAGCCAGTTGTTCAGCCCGTCCAGCTTCAGTCCGAGTATACCGTAGTTGCTGTAGGCTGCACGCCCATGGAATAATGCCTGCTCATAGATGCGCTCCACATAGCCATAGGGCTTCGAGTCCTCGCTTAGTCCTGGCTCATACCCCGCGGTCAGCGAGTCGCCGATGGCGATGATGCGATAGGTGGGAGCGGCCTGCTCCTGCACCGCAGGGATAGCGGACACTGCTGTTGATGGCTCGGCATGGGCTATGGAGTGAGGATGCAGCGGGGCGGCAACAAGGGTGCCTGCCAACAAGATGGCGGATACGATAATCCAGCCTGTTTGCCGCGTCCTTTTCCTGAACTTACTATACATATAATTCACTTCCTTCTGATATATTGAACGTAGTAGGGAGAGTCAACAAGAGGAGTGTTAATCTTGAAGTTAGGTTTTTTCTAATCTCATGGAAGGTTTATGTACAGTGAAATGTATGATAAAAGATTCCTTACGTGATCATAAAAATATTAAATTGCTATCATAATAGGGGAATGTTAAAATAAATAACACATTATTTAAGATGAGCTTACAGCTATTGATGTGAATGTCCCGTTACTAGCTATGAGCGGCAGAGAAGGTGGCATGGGGTCTTTCTAATTCTCCTGAGGCGAGTCTCCCTTGTCCAATTTTATGACAAATAGGGCCGGAATTAAAGCGGAGTTTTATGAATTGTTGCGCGGCAGGCTGTTCGATGCCTGTTACGTCCTATCCGCCAGACAACTTGGATTTCCGTTGAAATATCGCTGTGCAGGCATACAAGCTGCCAGGCTGTTATTTCACGGCGCGAAACGCTGTGCGGTTCTACGCTGGACGCAGCCGTTTACGCTCGTTTCAACAAATCTTCTAATAGAGAGGTTGCAACAAGATGACAGAGAAACGTTTGGGTTTGCCGCCAAAACAAGGCTTGTACGATCCGCAGTATGAGAAGGACGCTTGCGGGATGGGTTTCGTAGCCAATATTAAAGGGCGCAAATCGCACAGCATCGTGCGGCAGGCGCTAACCGTTCTGGAGAACATGGAGCATCGCGGCGGACAAGGCAGCGAGCCGAATACCGGGGACGGCGCAGGTATTTTGCTCCAGATTCCGCATGGATTTTTTGCTGCGGAGCTGAAGAAGCAGGGCATTGAGCTGCCAGGAGAAGGCGACTATGCCGTGGGTATGGTATTCCTGCCGCATGAGGAGTCGCAGCGTGCAGAGCATGAGCGCATCCTGGAGCGCATCATTCGCGAGGAAGGCCAGACATTGATCGGATGGCGAACTGTACCTACGAATGATGAGAAGCTGGGCGAGTCAGCGAAGGCAGCCAAGCCATTCGTCAGACAGGTATTTGTGGCGAAGGCTGCGCAGCTTGAAGGCGAGCTGCCTTTCGAGAGAAAGCTGTATGTCATCCGCAAGCGCGCTGAGCTGTCGATCCGCTATGCAGGGCTTGAGGGCGGAGACATGTTCTACTTCCCGAGCTTCTCCAGCAAGAAGATCGTCTACAAGGGCATGCTGACGACAGAGCAGGTACGTTCCTTCTATATAGAACTGAATGATGAATCGGTAGAGACGGCGATTGCGCTCGTTCACTCCCGCTTCAGCACGAACACCTTCCCGAGCTGGGAACGTGCGCATCCGTACCGTTACCTCATTCATAATGGCGAGATCAATACGCTGCGCGGCAACGTCAACTGGATGCATGCGCGCCAGACGCTGTTCGCCAGCGAGCTGTTCGGCGAAGACATGAGCAAGATCAAGCCTGTTATTAATCCCGATGGCTCCGATACGGCGATGTTTGACAACACGCTGGAGTTTCTGTATCTTGCTGGCCGTCCGCTCACTCATGTAGCCATGATGATGGTGCCGGAGCCGTGGTCGAACCATGAGAGCATGGATGATGAGAAGAAAGCATTCTATGAATATCATAGCACGCTGATGGAGCCATGGGATGGCCCGGCGGCGATGGCATTTACCGATGGCACGCAGATCGGTGCGCTGCTAGACCGCAATGGTCTTCGCCCTGCACGATATTATGTCACCAAGGATGATGTCATTATTCTCGGCTCTGAGGCGGGAACCGTCCATGTCGATCCTGAGAATGTGCTCTACAAGGACCGCCTGCGCCCAGGCCGCATCCTGCTCGTCGATACGAAGGAGGGCCGCATCGTCTCGGACGAGGAAGTGAAGCAGGAGATTGCATCTGCTAAGCCTTATCGGCAATGGCTGGATGAGCATCTGATTGGACTCGACGGGCTTCCTGAGGCGCGCGAGCTTCCTGAGCCGGACTCTACCGCAGTACGCACGCGCCAACTGGCGTTCGGCTACACCTTCGAGGATCTGCGCAAGGTGCTGGAGCCGATGGCAAGCAGCGGGGTAGAGCCGATCGGTTCGATGGGATATGACGCCCCGCTGGCTGTACTGTCAGAGAAGCCGCAACGGCTGTTCAACTATTTCAAGCAACTGTTCGCACAAGTGACGAACCCGCCGATCGATGCGATCCGCGAGGAGATCATTACATCGACGGGCACGACGATCGGACCGGAGCGCAATCTGCTGAACCCGGAAGCGGAGAGCTGCCGTCATATTCGGCTGGCTACGCCGATCCTGTCTAATGAAGAGTTCGCGAAGCTGCGCCATGTGCGTCGCCCAGGCTTCAAGTCGATTACGCTGCCGATCTTCTTCCCTGCGAGCCGCGGAGAGGAAGGGCTGCGCGCTGCATTGACGGAGATGTGCGAGGCTGCCGATCGGATTATTGCGAAGGGCCATAATATTATTATCCTATCCGATCGCGGCATGGATAAGGAAAATGCGGCGATTCCATCCCTGCTGGCCGTGTCGAGCCTGCATCATCATCTCATTCGCCAGGGCACGCGTACTCAGGTAAGCATTCTGCTTGAATCGGGCGAGCCGCGCGAGGTGCATCATTTTGCGCTGCTGCTCGGATATGGCGTGAGCGCCGTCAACCCTTATCTGGCATTCGAGACGCTTGACGATATGATTCGCCAAGGCTTGCTGACTGGCGTAACGCATGAGAAGGCTGTGAAAAACTTCATTAAGGCAGCTACGAAGGGGATTGTCAAAATATTGTCCAAAATGGGCATCTCGACGATTCAGTCGTATCGCGGGGCACAAATTTTCGAAGCGGTCGGCCTGCAAGAAGAGCTGATCAACGATTATTTCACCTGGACGCCTTCCCGTATCGGGGGAGTCGGTCTTGATGTCATAGCTGAGGATACGCTCAAGGCGCATCGCCACGCCTTCGAGGGTAAGGAAGGCACCGATAAGGAGCTGGATTCTGGCGGCGACTACCAGTGGCGCAAGGACGGGGAGGATCATCTGTTCAGTCCGCAGACGATTCATACGCTGCAGATGGCTTGCCGTACCAACGACTATGCGACCTACAAGAAATTCTCATTCCTGGTGCAGGGCGAGGATAAGAAGTACCTGACGCTGCGTTCCCTGCTCTCCTTCCGCACGGATGGCGGCTCGGTGCCAATCGACGAGGTGGAGAGCGTAGAGTCGATCGTGAAGCGGTTCAAGACAGGCGCGATGTCCTATGGCTCGATCAGCCAGGAGGCGCATGAGAGTCTGGCGATTGCGATGAACCGGATCGGCGGCAAGTCCAACACAGGCGAGGGCGGGGAAGACCCGGCGCGCTTCATCCCGGACAGCAACGGCGATTCCAGACGGAGCGCAATCAAGCAGGTGGCCTCCGGTCGCTTCGGTGTCACGAGCAATTACCTGGTCAATGCCGACGAGATTCAGATCAAGATGGCGCAAGGCGCGAAGCCTGGCGAGGGTGGACAGTTGCCTGGGCGCAAGGTGTATCCATGGGTAGCAGAGGTGCGCGGCTCCACGCCTGGCGTGGGTCTGATCTCGCCCCCGCCGCATCATGATATTTATTCGATCGAGGATTTGGCTGAGCTGATTCATGATCTGAAGAATGCGAACCCGCGTGCTCGCATTAACGTCAAGCTCGTGTCCGAGGTTGGTGTAGGCACTATCGCTGCGGGCGTCGCCAAGGGCCGCGCGGATGTCATTCTGATCTCGGGCTATGACGGAGGCACAGGCGCCTCGCCGATGGCTTCGATGCGGCATGCCGGGCTCCCGTGGGAGCTGGGTCTGGCCGAGACCCATCAGACGCTGATGCTGAACAATCTGCGCGATCGTGTCGTTGTCGAGTGCGACGGCAAGATTATGAACGGGCGCGATCTGGCGATCGCAGCGCTGCTGGGTGCCGAGGAATTCGGCTTCTCCACCGCGCCGCTCGTCGTGCTGGGCTGTGTCATGATGCGCGTCTGTCAACTGGACACCTGTCCGGTCGGCGTAGCCACGCAAAATCCGGAGCTGCGCAAGAAGTTTATGGGCGATCCGGCGCATGTGGCCAACTACATGCTGTTCGTCGCACAGGAGCTGCGCGAGATTATGGCGGAGCTGGGCTTCCGTACCATCGAGGAGATGGTTGGTCGCGTCGACAAGCTGGAAACCCGTGAGCTGATTCACCATTACAAGGCCAAGGGGATTGACCTGTCGCCGCTGCTTCATCAGCCTGAGGTGCCAGCGGATGCTTCACGTTACTGCATCCAGGAGCAGAACCACGGTCTGGAGCAGTCCCTGGATATGCAGGAGCTGATTCCGCATGCGCAGGCTGCGCTTAACCATGGCGAGCCGGTGCGCGGGACGTGGCCGATCTGCAACACGAACCGTGTTGTGGGTACGATTCTCGGCAGTGAGGTGACACGCCGTTACGGTGCGAAGGGACTGCCGGAGGATACCATCTCGTATCATTTTGTCGGCTCTGCCGGTCAGAGCTTCGGCGCCTTCATTCCTAAGGGCATCACACTCTCGCTGGAGGGCGATTCCAACGACTACGTTGGCAAGGGGCTGTCCGGCGGTAAGGTCATCGTGGCGCCATCGCCTAAGGCGACCTTCGCAGCAGAGGACAATGTCATTATCGGCAACACGGCGCTGTATGGCGCAACCAGCGGGGAAGCCTATATCCGCGGCATCGCTGGCGAGCGGTTCGCGGTGCGGAACTCCGGGGCGACCGTTGTCGTCGAGGGCGTAGGCGATCATGGCTGCGAGTATATGACGGGTGGACGCGTTGTTGTACTTGGCGGCACAGGCCGCAACTTCGCAGCCGGCATGTCCGGCGGTGTCGCTTATGTGTACGATCCGAAGGGCGAGTTCTATTCCAAGTGCAATCTGGAGATGGTGCTGCTGGAGCGACTGGAGGATGAGGCCGAGATTGCGGAGCTGAAGGGCTACGTCGAGCGCCATACCGAGCTGACTGGCAGTGCAGTGGGCAACCGCGTGCTGGCTGATTGGCACAATACGCTGAGCGACTTCGTGCGCGTCATTCCTAAGGACTACAAGCGTATGCTGGCGCAAATTCAGAAGATGCATGACTCCGGTCTGGAGGGCCAAGAGGCGCTGCTGGCGGCATTTGAAGCCAATATGCGCGAGCTGGCTCGCGTAGGCGGCAACTAAGCATATATACCCTCGACGGAGGGGGATACAGACCCGCTTGCGGTACTGCCAAGGCAGTGCTGCGGCGGGTTTCTTCGCATATAAGGGATAATGCATCGAGCAGCTTATACCTGGCGTCTGGATCTATCCGAAACGAAGCGTGGTCCCGTCAAGGACGGCGAAGAGGCTCGCGCTTGGAAAGCCGAGGGTGTAGGGCTTGACAAGACGCTGAAGGACAACAGGCGGCGATAGCTATGGTATATATCATTACGCATCATGTTCATTAATTCGTTTTCGACACCATCTTCAAGCTTTCCGAGCGGATAAATATCATTCGACATCATATGATCTAAAAATTGATCGCTCGACACTATCGTCCGACACACTCTTTCATGAGCATCTCGTATAATGTTTGATAGCGAGAGATTTCAGACATGCTCGAGGCAATCATTTATTAATGTAAGTAGGGAGTTGGAGATGACTCATGATGGACAAGAAGAAAGAGAAAGAGGAGAATCTTGCCTCTAAGGTTCTGGATGTCCGATCCATTATGGAGCAGATCGGTCTGGAATCACAGCTATACGTTGAAGAACTGGTAGAACGAATCAAGCCGCAAGATGAAGGCAGCCGCAAGCTATAGTTTACAAGTTAACGCTATCATTTGCGGGCGGCGCAGCCGAGAAAATCCTCCGGAAACTTCCCCTCCAGGATGATCTAACCTAAAACAAAAACCCCCATATCAAGGGGGCTTGCTTCTCTTACTTCACCAACGCTGAGGACGAAAAAAATAGCTTTATTTCATCATGCGCTCTGCCCGTACAAAAGCGATGAACCTTCTTGCTTCCTCCGGGGTAAGCTTGAGGCCGTCAATGGTTAAGGAGAATCGGGCCATTATTTCGTCGTCTGAAAGCTCTAGCTGATCAACGAAATCCCTGATATTATCGTCCAAAACCTGAGAGGGCAGCTTTGTGCGGCCAACTAGGTAATCCACCGAAACCTGGAACAAATCGGCAAACTTCAATAAGGTTTCTGTATCCGGCTCGCGCCGGTTTTTTTCATAATGAGACAGTGCCGCGCGGGAAATGCCAAGCATCGAAGAAGTCTGTTCCTGCGTCCATCCGCGTTCCTCTCTCAGTTTAGCAATACGTCCTCCAGTGTCCATGAATATCCCCCTAACACTATATAATTTTATATTAATACGTCTGAAGATGAAATGCATTCGTTGAAACAAATCGTCGCAATTCCAATGAAAATCTGTGAAAAAAGTATTGACATGTTACGTTCTGTATCGTAAAGTAATACATGTGAAAGATACACTATGTATCAATCATAAGATTAAGTCTGCCCGGCGGCCAGCCGCTGTATACCTGGTCGACATACAATCTTGGGCACAGGAGCGAACCATGTCATATCAACAGATGCGGAGTATTAAAAATCGACAGTTTGTTCGACTTCATATGACACAGGGGCTAATGGGTGAGCTGCGGCTTGTGGAAATCAAGGGCCAGCCGCTCCAGAGTAAACGCCGTAAGGTGATGATCAAGCAGCTCGGCTCGGAGGGCATGGTCATTGTAGCAGCACTGGATTTTCCGATCACGCTGCAATATGTTGTGTCGATTGATGTAGAGCTGGTGTCTTGCTCGCACAAGCTGACAGGCCAGATCATATGGAAGCAACTGTGTGACCAATGGTTTGAGTATGGAATTGTTTTCATCCTACCTCCTTCTGCGAAGAGAGCATTGATTTATTCCTTGAACCACATCCTTCTCAAGCAAAGTCCTCGCCAGGCCCGAATACACACGATGTACCGGCAAATGACCGCATATGATTAAAGCCCTGGGAGCTTGCTATCCAATCTGAATATTGAACAAATGGAGGTAACGCTTGTGGAGCTCATTCATTACATGAGTATTGTGAAAAAGAAAATGTGGTTGATCCTTGCTATCGTCATCATCGCTTGCACAGGAGCCGCGATCAAAACCTTTTTCCTGACAACACCAATCTATCAGGCCAATGCCAAATTGATCGTCAATCAAGCCACACAAATCGAAGGAATGTCTACCGTTAACTATAATACCGTGCAAACCAACATAATGCTAATAAATTCTTATAAAGAAATTATACGCTCTACCGCCATTACTTCCAAGGTTGTCGAGCAATATCCAGAGTTTCAAATGACCGCAAGCCAGCTATCCAGCGGAATTACAGTTAGTGCGGCAAGTAATTCTCAGGTGATGAATATTGCTTTTCGCAGCAGCTCCTATGAACGATCAGCCAATATCGTAAACGCGATTGCCAAGGTATTCAAGGAGCAGATCCCTACCATTATGAAGGTAGATAATGTGACCTTACTTAATGAGGCGAGCCCGGAGGAGCGGAGCTATCCGATCAATACGAATCCGGTGATGAATATGGTCATGAGCTTCATTGTCTCGCTGCTTCTGGGCATCGGCCTGGCCTTCCTGCTGGATTATCTGGATGACACGATCAAGTCAGAGGAGGATCTGGAACGGCATATTGAGTTGCCGGTGCTGGCGGCGATTACGAGGATTCACAAGGATGACATGCGTGTAAGCCGCAGAACAATGAGCGAATCCTATCAACAGGAGGTAGGTGAGAACTATGCGACGCTCAATCAGTGATACGAATCTCGTTACCTTGACCAATCCCAAATCTCCGATCTCCGAAGCGTACCGTACCTTGCGAACCAACATCCAGTATTCAGCCATTGACAGCTCTATTCAGGTCATCATGGTTGCTTCAACGCAGATGGGGGAGGGCAAGACGACGACGATCACCAATCTGGCGATTGCTTATGCACAGGAGGGCAAGCGGGTGCTGCTGATTGATGCAGATATGAGAAAGCCCTCGCTCCATCATGTCTTCTCCTTGACGAACCGTGTCGGCTTATCCAGCCTGCTCTCCAATCAACTGCATCTGGATGAAGTGATTAGTGACGCCTCCATCCCTAACTTGCATGTTATTACAGCAGGGCCGATCCCCCCGAATCCTTCAGAGATGCTAGGCTCCCAACGGCTGCACAAGCTGGTGGCCGAGATGCGGGAGCAGTATGACATGATTCTGTTCGACACGCCGCCCGTCATGGCGGTGACAGATAGTCTGGTCTTGAGCGGTTTATGCGATGGAGTCATTATGGTGGTGCAGGCGGAGAAGGTGAAGAAGGATCGTGTCAAAAAAACAAAGGCCAGCCTTCAGCATGTGAATGCGCCCTTGCTTGGAGTTGTCCTGAATAATGTGCAACGGCACCAAGGTAAAATTTATCACTATTATCATAAAGAGGATAAAAAATAGCGGAGAGCAATATGTCTGCAGGTGATGTCTCCTGTACCTATATCATCGGAGGCACTCGGTCACGCTGTGGGTGTTAAACCTTAGACAGCATTGTCAGTGGTGTGATGTGAGGCAGGGTTAGATGCCCTTATTTGGTCAGGTCGTGTCTGAACACCCGTTCAAGGGCATCTCTCCCCGCCTTTTCGCCCCATGCTGCGTTGCCTTTTCTTGACGTACCCCTGGTACGCCTGCGAAAAAGCGCCTTGCCTGGAACGAACATTCGGCCAGATCTGATCCGTTCAGAGTTTTCAGACACGACCTAGGTTATCGAGTTGAAAATCTAAATAATCCCCGTTGAGCCTACGTGCCATGACACCGACTCAAAGGGTGTTATTTATTTTTTTACCTTACATAAGGGATAGGAGGATGGGAATGAAAAAGGTCAGAAAAGCCATTATTCCTGCTGCTGGACTGGGAACCCGATTTTTGCCTGCTACCAAAGCGATGCCTAAAGAGATGCTGCCCATCGTAGACAAGCCAACCATTCAGTATATTGTCGAGGAAGCAACCGCCTCGGGCATTGAGGACATCATCATCGTCACAGGCAAGGGAAAACGAGCCATTGAGGATCATTTTGACCATGCATTCGAGTTGGAGCATAATCTGTTCAGCAAGGGTAAGCTCGGTCTGCTGGATGAAGTGCGCCGTTCCTCCAATGTAGATATTCATTACATCCGGCAAAAGGAGGCCAAGGGGCTCGGCCATGCGGTATGGTGCGCCCGCAACTTCATCGGCAACGAGCCGTTCGCTGTGCTGCTGGGGGACGATATTGTCGAGGCGGAGGTGCCCTGCATTCAGCAATTGGCAGCGCAGTATGAGCAGACCGGGCGTTCAGTGATCGGTGTCCAGCATGTGCCCGCCTCGCAGACGCATCGCTATGGCATCGTTGACCCGCTCAGCTCCCAAGGGCGGCTGTACCAGGTGAATGGCTTTGTCGAGAAGCCGCCGCAAGGTCAGGCCCCATCGACGCTTGCGATTATGGGACGTTATGTGCTAACGCCGGACATCTTCGACTTTTTGGACGAGCAGGAGGAAGGAGCAGGCGGCGAGATTCAACTGACGGATGCCATTCAGAAGCTGAATGCACAGCAAGGCGTATTGGCCTATGATTTTGAAGGAGTACGATATGATGTCGGGGAGAAGCTCGGATTCATCCTGACGACGCTGGAATTCGCCTTGAAGAATGAGGAGCTGAGGCTTCCGCTGCTGTCGATGCTTGAGGACCTGCTCGGCAAGGAGCGTCTCCACCATCTGCTGGTGAGCCGAGGTGAGGGCGCATGAGTCTGTCCTCCCCCCAAGAGAAGGGGCAGCTCGCCCTGGAGGTCCGCTCCTATTATGCAATGAAAGCAAAGGAACGGAAATATATCTTCTATATAAATGTGAAGCGTCTCCTGGATATTGGCGCTGCCGTGACCGGCATCCTGCTGCTGTCGCCATTGCTCCTCCTAATCGGTATCCTGATCAAGCTGGAGGATCGAGATGGTCCTGTATTGTTTCATCAGATGCGGATTGGCAAGGACGGCAAGCTGTTCAAAATGTACAAGTTCCGTTCGATGGTACGCAATGCCGAGCAACTGCTGAACACGCTGCAGGAGCGAAATGAGATTAGCGGGGCGATGTTCAAGATCAAGCATGACCCGCGCGTAACCCGCATCGGACGGTTCATCCGCCGTACCAGCCTCGATGAGCTGCCGCAGCTCATCAATGTGCTGAAGGGCGAGATGAGCCTGGTCGGCCCGCGTCCTGCATTGCCGCGAGAAGTAGCGGAATATAGTAGCTATCATAAGCAACGCCTGCTCGTCATTCCCGGTTGCACGGGCTTGTGGCAGGTGAGCGGTCGCAGCAGCCTCAGCTTCGAGCAGATGGTTGAGCTGGATCTGAAGTATATCGAGCGCAGCAGCCTTGCCTTCGACCTCTTGTTAATCATGAAGACGTTCCGTGTGCTATTCGGTACCAAGGATGCATATTAATGGGGAGTCAACACCAGAACTATAGGCAGGAGGGGCCCCAACATGTTAAACCCCAAGGATTTCGGTGCAGTTGGCGATGGGCTGTCACATCCCTTGTCACAGAGCTTTACAACACTGGTGCAAGCTCAGCAGATGTATCCTCATGCAGCTTCGCTCGATGATGAGCTGGATTGGTGCGCGATTCAAGGGGCGTTGAATGAAGCCAAATTCGCCTTTATGAATACACCGCAGGGCTGCGCGGTCTACATTCCTGCTGGCCGCTATGTGCTCAACAGGCAACTATGTGTGAATGGCGTGGGATTAGTCGGAGATATTACAGCGACGAGACTCCGATTCTCCGCGTTAGGCTCCGGGATACCGGCTGTCATCGTCGACCGGACGCCAGGATGGGGAAGTCGGCATCCGATTATCAAGAACATTAATTTCACAGGCCCCGGACAGTACGCGCTAGGGGAAGCCAATGCAAAATGTGACGGCCTTCAGATCGTCGGCCACTGTGCAGCAAGTATAGAGTATTGCTGGGTGACCGGGTTTGACAAGGGGCTGGATTACGCCAATGATGTCGGACATATCAAGCTTACGAATTGTTGGATTGAGTACAACTACTACGGGATCTATATCAGTAAGTGCACAGGCGATTATTCCATTCTTCACTCGCAGGTCAATCATAACAGCTTCGCTAACATTGCGACCAATGCTTCACAAGGTATCGAGGGCTTGTCGATGAGGGATAGCCACTGCGGCCATGCGCCGTTTGCGATCTATTGCGAGCCTCGGCCTAACGAGAGTGGGGGCAAGAATCTGTTTCTGATGGATGTGAATCTCGATCATACGCGATTTGAACAGATAGGGAACGCTGCGATCTACTCTGACTATGCGCAGGGAGCGAGCCCGGTCGTGTCGACCCTGAGAATTCTCCAGCCTGGATTCTCCTGGGATGTGGATAAAGCAAGCAAGTTTATGTTGGAGACGTACCCGCGAGACTATGCCATAGATGTTGTCCGGGTAGAAGGCGGAGCAGGAATCGAGATTATCGGTGACAGCTACCCGTTCACCAAGGGCGATAAGGGAATGCTGCGCGTGCGCAAGCAGGTGAATGTACCGATTACCGTCAGGCAACGCAGCACATCGTATGCGGATATTCATGTTGAATATGCACAGGATGCTTCGCTTCATGTCGGAACAGCCGCCTCGCATGCAACCTGGGATGGTCAACTACGGGCAACCTCCTTCGCCGGACTTCAAGAGATGATCCCGCAGGCAGGCAAGCACATCTTCTCGCTGAGCTTTGCCAATAACCCGAATAAACGGGGAGTCTATCTCATCTATGCCGACTTTTATACGCCGGATGCGGTGGCCATGGTGTACTCCGCAGGGAAGGATCTGTACCCGATATTTGTCGGGGGCAGCGCGAGTGTAGCCTCCGGGGAGACGGATCATGACGGCAAATTGAATGTGTATGTGGATCAGGGAAATATTGTGGTCAAAAATCGGTTAGGCTCAGACCGGCGGGTTATGGTTGTACCGTTTGCGTTCTATTAGCCCAAGCGCAGCGCCTGGATTACTGAGGAGGCTTGCAACACGCTGTTCATGCTGCATGTGCCGTGACTTCGGCGCAGTGGCATAGGGCGTGTTTTCTTTTTGTAGATGATCACTGAACCGGAATGGAGTGGAACCTATGATCTCAATTCTTATCCCAACCTATAACGCAGGCCCTTATATTCGGCTCTTGCTGGAGGGCTTGTATTCACAGCAGGTCGACGAGCCGATTGAAATTATCATTACCGACTCCTCCTCCACAGATGATACGGTGCAGGTGATCCGTGAGTACCCGGGGGTTCAACTGGAGGTGATTCCGAATGCCTCCTTTGACCATGGGAGCACGAGAAATACGATGGCCTCGCGCGCATCGGGAGATTATCTGCTGTTCATGACACAGGATGCGCTCCCTTGCGATGACAAGTTATTGGCACGATTGCTTGCTTGCTGCAGACAGCAGCAGGCGGCTGCCTGCTATGCCCGGCAGATTCCCCGCGAACAGGCGCATGAACTGGAGGTGTTTGCGCGTACCTTCAATTACCCGAGCCAATCGCTGGAGAAGAATAAGCAGAGGCTGGCGGAGCTGGGGATCAAAACCTATTTCTCGTCTAACGTATGCTGTATGTACAAGGCAGAGGTCTTCTTCGCGCTCGGCATGTTCCCGGAGAAGATCATACTGAACGAGGATATGATCTTCGCGCAACGGGCGATCAGCCGCAATTACAGCGTGCATTACTGTGCCGAGGCACAGGTTTTCCATTCCCATAATTACACGCTCACCCAGCAATTCAAGCGTTATTTCGACATCGGGATGGCCTTTCAGCATACATGGCAGGACTTTGCGCATGTCTCCAATGAGAAGGAGGGCTTGCGCATGGTACGCAGGCAGATCCGCCATCTCTACCATCGGCGCAAGCTGAGACTGGTACCGTATGCGTTGCTGGATACGGCGGCCAAATTTATCGGCTACAACCTGGGCAAGCGACACCGCTTGCTCCCTCACGGCTTGAAACGGAAATATTCGCTATATCTGAAATAAGGTAGCGGAAAGGAGAATGTCATTGAACCGTTACCGTGTACTCATTATGTCGCTAAAAAACCCGGTTCGCAAGCACAAAATTGGCGGTCAGCAGGACATCCTGGGTCGTGTGCTCTCGCTCAGCCGCTTGGCTGGATTTGAGCTGGATGTCATTGCAATCGATGACCATGACCAGTGCTCGCAAGACAGCGCAATTGAGCTGCCCTCGAACATCCGTCTGCATCTGTACCCCAAGCGTTTGCCGCTGCAATGCTGGCATATGCCCATTGCGTCAGCCAGCCGATTCCATCGCCGCATTGCCCGCTATCTGAAGGATCAGCACTATGATATTGCAATCTGTGAATCGGAATTTATGTATCCGTACTGGCAGCAGGGACTCGTTCAGGCCAAGCTCAATTATTTGCGGCTCCATAACATCGAGAGTGAATACTATCGGCAATTTGCCAGGATTACGCCAAGCAAGCTCAGGGCATTCGCCTACCGGCTGGATGCCTGGCGACTGAGCCGATGGGAGCGGAGAGGATTCCGGGAGTTTAACCGTCTGCTCTTTATCTCCGAGCGTGAACGGCAGCAGTTTCATAGCGGCCTCGGTGCGCTGGCCGCACCGGAGGGGGCCGTGTCCAGTCTCACCAGTCTTGCCAGTCGTGACGAGCATCTGCCTGCGGCCTTTCCGTTATCGGTGCATCGCAACCACACAGAGGAGACGCTCATAGACGGTCCCCGCCTGCTGACCTTTGGCGACTACACGCTGGAGGTGAATCAGGACGGTATTCGCTGGTTTCTGGAGCAGGCATGGCCGCTTGTGCTCCAGCAGCTTCCGGGAGCCGAATTAACGATATTCGGCAATGGCTCAGAGCAGTGGGGCTCCTACCCCAATGTGCGCGCATTAGGCTACGTGGAGCGCTCCGGCGAGGTGCTGCGGCAATTCAGCACCATCATCGTCCCGCTCCGCTACGGAGCTGGCGTGAAGATCAAGCTCATCGAGGCGCTGCTGGACGGGAAGAGCGTCATTACGACCTCAGTAGGCATAGATGGAACAGATCTCCAGCATCAGGAGCATATCTTAGTGGCTGATGAGCCCCATCCCTTTGCAGAGCAAGTCTTATGGGCGCTCACCCATCGAAGTGCCGCACAGCAGCTTGCCGCACACGGCCGTCATTATGCGGAGCGCTGGTTCAGCATTGAGGGACATTATGCGGTGCTAAGGCGCATCTTGGAAGACGACCTGGGTGTTGTGTTATCCGGTAACGATAATCCCCAACAAAGGAATGTGATCGATGAATCGCGGAGTCATGTATTTTCATAGTCTGTATGCTCCTCATATGATTGGGGGGGCCGAGATTTCGACACAGATTTTGGCGGAGGGCATGAGCAAGCATTGTCCAGTATCGGTCGTCACTGTAGGTCCGAATGCCAGAAGCGAAGGGATACAGCAAGAGGAGCGCAATGGTGCGACCCTGTACAGATTGCCCTACAACAATCTATACTGGCTGCCTGACAAGGAGCGCCATACCTCCATCGTCAAGCTGGGCTGGCATCTGAGAAACATGTACAACTATGCACAGAAGAGATTAGTTGACCAACTGCTCGATTCCGTTCAGCCTGCACTGATTCATACCCAGAATCTATCCGGCATCAGCCTGGCCGTCTGGCAGTCTGCCTATGAGAGAAGGATTCCGATTGCGCATACGCTGCGAGACTATGCCTTGCTGGAGCCGATGAAGCTGTCCTGGTATTGTGCGGTGTACAGGAAGCTTGCAGCACGCAAGAGCAGGTATGTTCACAGTGTGATCGGCATCTCCCGATTTATATTGAACGAGCATCTGCGGCATCACTTGTTTCCTCAGGCAGAGCGGTATACGGTTGCCAACGCGGTCGTTCCGCTCAAGGAAGCAGATGGGATAGGCTGGAGAGGAGGAGGCGGCAGCCCAGCCCTGCGGCTCGGCTTCGTCGGACAACTGGAGCCGAACAAAGGGGTGGATGTGTTCCTCGATGCGGTGCGCCAATTGCCAGAGCAGACGGTGAGAGAAGCCATCGTGATCGGCGAGGGCACACAGCGCCAGAGGCTGGAGGGGCTGCATGCAGGCGACTCGCGTATCCGGTTCACGGGCAAGCTGAGCCTGGAGGAGACCGTGCATCGCATGAGCACGCTCGATGCGCTCATTGTGCCATCCATCTGGAACGAGCCGTTCGGGAGAGTCATTATAGAGGCGTATCAGGCAGGAACGCCCGTGCTCGCATCCAAGGTGGGGGGCATACCCGAAGTCATTATTGACCCCGGTCATTTATTTCAATCCCAAAATAGAGACAGCTTGCAGCAGGAGATCATACTGCTCCGTAATATGGACCCTATGGAGCGAGCGGCATTGCGTCAGAGATGTCATTCCTATGCGCAGAAATTTTCGGTCGAGGAAAATATTCGTCAGCATCTGGATATATATGCCCGCTGTACCGAACAATTTGCGGCTGTGCGGCTGGCTTAGCGAATGGAGAGGTGCGCTTGATGAGCAGTACATTACGTTGGGAGCTTGCAACGGATGGGCAGAGCCACAGAGAGGCCGGAGCCGTCGATTTGAATATCGTCATGATCGCCTTCATATTGCTGGCCTCTCTCTACGGCTTCATCTCGATTCACGCGGATAATTTTTTCGTTCGTTCAATTAAAGACCTGTTTCTGGTCTTCTTTTTTTTGTGCAGCCTCAGGCTGACCTTTCATCACTGTACCGATCGCTCCAGAGATTTGCTGCTATTTTGCATCGCGGCTTTTCCTGTCCTCGGCTTGAGCATCTATACCTCATACAATGGAACATTAAGCTATATTTACGGGGTGAAGATTACGGTGCTGCCGATGCTGATGCTGTTCATGGGCATGTACTTTGGACGTGTGCAGGTCAGCTTCATTCGTACCTTTCTGGTCGTCTATGTGCTGCTGATTGCGGGGTGGCTCGTTCAAAGCTTTATCGGCATCGATCAGCTCATCCTGAAGTATAACTACGTCTATGGCGTGAATGTCAAAGGCTTCGTGGACGGCACGCCCCGCTATTCCTCCTGGACGGTGAGTCCTGACGCCTATGCCTACACGCTGGCTGTCGTCAGCATCATTCTGGAGCAGGCCAAGCGGCTGAAAGGGCTATGGTGGGCGGGTATGCTCCTCCGGGCGAATACGCTCGTGTTTCTGTATCTGTCCACGATTCGTTCCGCACTCGTCCTGTGGCTGGTCGCCGAGCTGGTCCTCTGCTGCCTCTATCTGCTGGGCAAAAGGCAGGGCAAGCAATTATTTATTGCGGGGCTGTGCTTCCTTCCCGCTGTGCTGGCCATCGTGCTGCCGATCGTCAGCAGCCAAGGCGCCATGATCTCGACCACCTCGCTGTTGATTCGTTTCAGTAATTGGGGGGATCATCTGCAGCCGCTTCTTTCCTTCCAGGGCCTATTCGGCCAAGGGCTCGGGATTGTGGGCGCAGCCAGTCAGCGGACAGCCTTTCTGGGGGATGAGTTATCCAAGAGCTATGCCGTAGATAACCAAGTGCTTAGCATCTATCAACAGCTAGGTGCTGTGGGGCTATTATTTTTCCTGCTTCTGTTCACGGTGGTGTTCATCCGGCTGGTGAAGAATGCCGCGCCGGAGCGGCGGGACGTGCGAGCCTCCATTGCTCTGCTTGCAGGGACAGTGGTCTCGTTTCTTGTGACGAGCTCGCTGGAGATTTACCCGTTTAATGTGTTTTTGTTCTACATGCTGGGGATGTCCATGTACAGACCCTGATCAGGAGCTGCGGCGCAGGTGAAGAGAACTGCTGCTGCCCTCCAACCTCTATTAAGGAGTGGTGAGACATGAAGGGAGTCATACTCGCAGGCGGAACCGGTTCAAGACTGTACCCGTTAACGAAGGTGACCAACAAGCATCTGCTGCCCGTGGGGAAATACCCGATGATCTACCATGCGATCCATAAGCTCGTCGAAGCTGGGATAACAGATATCATCATTATTACGGGCAAGGAGCATATGGGGGATGTGGTCAATCTGCTAGGGAGCGGCACCGAATTCGGCGCATCGTTCTCCTACAAGGTACAGGATCAGGCGGGCGGGATTGCCCAAGCGCTGGCACTGGCGGAGAGCTTCGTGAAGGAGGAGGAGATGATTGTGCTGCTGGGAGACAATATATTCTCCGAACCTCTGCGGCCTTACATCGACAACTTCCAGCGCCAGGGAAGCGGTGCAAAAATCCTGCTTCACCAGGTGCCTGATCCGCAACGGTACGGGGTAGCCGAGATTCAAGGGGAGCTGATCGCCGCCATCGAGGAGAAGCCGCAGCAGCCGAAGAGTCATTATGCGGTCACAGGAATCTACATGTATGATGCCCAGGTATTCGAGATGATTCAGACCTTGAAGCCGTCGGGACGCGGAGAGCTGGAGATTACGGATGTCAACAATGTCTATATCCGTCAGGGTCAGTTGACCTTCGATATTTTGCAGGGCTGGTGGACGGATGCCGGCACACATGAATCGTGGTCGCGAGCGAATGAGATGGTCAGCACTCAGCCGGGAGAAGGATACAGCGCCAGCCTCATGCAAGGTGCGGCGAAGCAATAGGAGGGGAGTGGAGACGATGAGGATCGTCGTGACGGGCGGTGCCGGATTCATCGGGAGCAACTTCATTCGTTATATGTTGAAGCGCTACCCGGATTACACATTGATCAACTATGACAAGCTGACCTATGCAGGCAATCTGGATAACTTGCGTGAGGTCGAGCATTTGCCTAATTACAGGTTTATCCAAGGAGACATTGCCGATGCAGGGCAGGTGGAGCAGACGCTGGCTTCCTGCAAGGCCGATGCGATCGTCCATTTTGCGGCTGAATCTCATGTTGACCGCAGCATTATGGAGCCGGATCAATTCATTCGCACGAATGTGGTTGGCACGCATCGGCTGCTGGAGGCAGCACGCAAGCAAGGCATAGCGAGGTTCATTCATATCTCTACCGATGAGGTGTACGGCTCGCTGGGGGCGGAAGGGTTCTTCACCGAGCAGACGCCGCTCGCGCCGAATAGTCCATATTCGGCCAGCAAGGCCAGCTCGGATCTACTGGTGCAAGCCTACCACCATACGTATGGGCTGCCGGTATGCATCACGCGCTGCTCGAACAATTACGGCCCCTATCATTTTCCGGAGAAGCTCATCCCGCTCATGATTACGAACGCATTGGAGGGGCAGTCCCTTCCAGTATATGGGGATGGACTTCATGTTCGGGATTGGCTGCATGTTGAGGATCATGCCGCGGCCATCGATCTCGTGCTGCATGACGGACGCGCGGGCGAGGTGTACAATGTCGGCGGCAACAACGAGCGAACGAATCTGGAGGTGGTACAGGCGATATTGTCACAGCTCTCGCTGCCGATCAGCAGCATTCGTTACGTAGCCGACCGTCAGGGGCATGATCGCCGCTATGCCATTGATGCTTCCAAGCTGCGGTCAGAGCTGGGCTGGCGTCCGAAGTATGCCTTTGACGAGGGATTGGCAGAGACCATCGCATGGTACCGTACACATACTGCATGGTGGCAGCGGGTCAAGGATGGAACGTATCGCCACTATTATGAGCTTCAGTACGGCAGCAATCAGGGGGCGATATGAGAAGATTGTTCGTCGCGATTGATTTCCCGCCGGATAAGGGAGGGATTCACGACTACGCCTATGGGCTGGTTTCTCACTTGCCTCTACAAGATACGGCCGTGCTCGCTCATTACAGTACAGACCGTGCAGCAAGCGAGCAGTTCGACCGCGAGTGCGGCCATACGGTTATCCGGCGCATGATCTTTGGCGGCGGCAGCAAGCTGCGGCAACTGCTGGCGTATCTCAACTTGCTCGTGCAGCTCGTGCGGCTCAAGCTGGTATGGCGGTATGATGAGCTGCATTTCGTCAATGTCTACCCGGTCGGCGTGGCAGGGCCGATCATGAAGGCGATATTTGGCGTCAAGTATTATTGCTATGTTCACGGTCTGGATGTGCTGGGGATGCGGCATAGCCGCAAGTTCGGCGTGTTGAGATGGCTGCTTGGGCGAGCGGACAATATCGTAGTCAATAGCCGCTACACGGAGCAGCGCATCCGTGAGCTGGGTTTCTCAGGGGAGCAGCTTGTGATCATTCCGCCAGGGCTGAACACGGCCAAGTACAAGCTGCGAGCGGCTGCTGCTGCGGCTGCGCAGATGGGAGAAGCGCGACCGACGATGAGCGGGACTCGGCAGGGCGGCCCCCCGCTGCAGGGCAGGAGGGTGCTCATTACGGTTGCCCGGCTGGTGGAGCGGAAGGGACATGATATGGTGATTCGGGCGATGCGGCAGTTGGCCGACGATATGCCGGAGCTGCTATATGTCATCTGCGGCGATGGGCCGGATCGGCAGCGTCTGGAGCAGCTTGCCGGGGAATACGGCGTAAGCGGACATGTGCTCTTCACCGGTACCGTGTCGGATGAGCAATTGTATGAGTGGTACGCGCAAGCGGAGCTGTTCGTTATGCCAAGCCGCGAGATCAGGGACAAGGGAGATGTGGAGGGCTTCGGCATCGTGTTTCTCGAAGCGAACTATCACCGGCTCCCGGTCATTGGCGGGCGAAGCGGGGGGATACCGGACGCTGTGCTTGATCGGCAGACCGGCTATCTGGTCGATCCGCTCGACGAGCAGGAGCTTGCGGAGAAGATCCGCCAGTTGATGCAGGATCGTCAGTTGGCCCGGCAGATGGGCAATGATGGCTATGACTGGGTCACCAAGCATTGTCTGTGGGAGCATCGGATACAGTTACTGAGCAAGCTGAGCTAAGCAAGGGAAGCGGTGATGTGAGATGAGAATTTGTATTGTAACCCACCGGGTTGTGAAGGGGAATGGGCAGGGCAGAGTCAATTATGAGATTGCTGCCGAGGCATTGAAGCGCGGAGCCGACGTGTATGTGGTAGGGAGCGAGGCGGCAGAGGAGCTGCTGGCGCATCCGAGGTTCACGTTTATTCCGGTGACCTATCCCCGCAGGCTGCCTGTATTGCTGGGCTATCAGCTCTTCGCGCTCAAGAGCGGTCTAGCCGTGCAGACGCTGCGCAGGCAGGAGAAGGTGGACATCGTGCTGGTCAATGGCTTCATCACCTGGGCCAGAGGCGACTTCAACGCCGTGCACTTTGTGCATAGCGCATGGTTTCAATCGCCGGTGCACAGCTTCCGGGTCGATCCGACGTGGAAGCGGTGGTACTTCGGGCTATATACGATGGTCAATTCCTGGCTGGAGAGAGTTGCATTCCGGCAAAGCTCGGCTATCATCGCAGTGTCCAGCAAGGTGAAGGAGGAGATGGTGGAACTGGGGATCGACCGGAGCAAGGTACACGTCATTACCAATGGCGTCGATACGAATGAGTTCTATCCGGCGCCCAAGGGTGGTCGCGAGCAGTGGCCACTGCCGCCCGGTCGTGTCGTCGGCTTGTTCGCCGGGGACATCCGCACACCGCGCAAAAATCTGGACACGGTGCTGAAGGCAATGGTGCATGCGGAGCGGCTGCATCTGCTCGTCGCCGGCGATACGCAAGACAGCATCTATCCGCAACTGGCGGCTACTCTCGGGATCGAGGATCGGGTCACCTTCCTTGGCTACCGTTCAGATGTGAATCATCTGATGCGTCAAGTCGATCTGTTCATCTTCCCTTCCCGCTATGAAGCCTGCAGCCTGGTTGTGCTGGAGGCGCTGGCGTCCGGCTTGCCTGTCATCATTACCGAGCAGTCCGGGGTAACAGAGATTATCGAACGAACGGAGGGCAGCTTATCGCCGGGCTTCGTGCTGGATGACCCGGATGATGATCAGGCACTGGGCGAGCTGTTCCACCAGTTGATCGATAGCCCGGAGGAGCTGCAAAGACGGGGAGAGGCGGCCAGGCAGGTTGCGCTGAGCCATCATTGGGAGCGCATGTCCGTTCACTACCTGGCGCTGTTCGAGCATCATATTCGGCAGAAGCAGCAGGCTGCTGTTCACTAGGCAAGGAGCGGAAGTATGTCCAAAAACATCGTAAGCGCGGCTATTCTGGTGACGGTCATTACCTTTGCCAGCCGATTGACAGGGTTTCTGCGGGATGTCGTGCTGGCAGCGACCTACGGAACAAGTCTGTATTCGGACACGTATCTGATGGCGCAGTCGGTCATCCAGATTATGACCGGCATTATGGTGCCGGCACTGGGAACGACCTTTATCCCTGTCATGTCGGATTACATCCTTCACAAGAGCAAGCAGGATACGAACCGATTCCTTGATGTGGTCTATACGGTGACGATCGGCATGACGGTGCTGATCAGCCTGCTCGGTCTGCTGTTCACAGAGCAACTGGTCAGGCTGTTTACGCCCAATTTCCCGCCGGAAGCCTTGACACTCACTGTCGAGCTGACCCGGATTATGATTCCGATGGTGACCTTCAACACGATCCTGGCGCTTAATAGCGCCAAGCTGCAAAACCATGGCAATTATATTGCTCCCGCGATGATCGGTATTCCTTTGAATGTGCTGTTGATTGGCTCGATGCTGCTTGTCACCGATTATTTCGGCGTACAGGGTCTCGCCGTATCGCTCGTGGTGGCGACATTTGGTCAGGTGCTGCTGCTCTATCCCTATTCACGGAAGCTCGGCTACCGATTTCATTTCAATCTGGATCTGAAGGAGGAGGGGCTGCGGCGGATCGGAATTCTGATCATCCCGATTATGATCGGCTCGGGCATTCAGCAGATCAATGCCCTCGTGGACCGGGTGATGGCATCCGGCCTGCCGGAAGGGAGCATCGCGGCACTTAATTTCTCCAATCGGCTCAGCCTGTTCGTGATCGGACTGCTCTCGGCGGCGGTCGTATCGGTCTTCTACACCTCCATGTCCAATTATTTTGCCGCCGGGCAAAGCGAGCTGTTCAAAAAGCTGCTGCGCAATACGATCAATATCGCGCTGCTGATTACCCTTCCGGTCTCTGTAGGCTTCATCGTGCTGCGGCTGCCGATTATCCAGATCGTGTTCGAGCGGGGCATGTTCGACCGAACAGCGAGCGAGCTGACCGCTGTCGCCCTACTCTTCTATACGATCGGCCTGGCCGGCTTTTTGCTTCGGGATGTTGTGACCCGGGCTTTTTTTGCGATCAAGGAGACCAAAGCGGCGATGATCAACGGCTCCATGGCGGTCGTGCTGAATATTATCCTGTCATTGGTACTGGTGCCATCTATGGGACTGGGGGGACTGGCACTGGCCACCTCAATCTCCGGCATCGTCGCGACACTGCTGCTCATGCACAGCCTGCATCGCAAGATTGGCAACTACGGATGGCTGCCGATTGCGGTTACCTTCGTGAAGGTATGCATCGCCAGTCTGGTGATGGGGATTGCGGTTCATTACAGCTACGCAGCATCCTATGCGCTTGTGCCATTCAACCTGGCTGCTGTCCCGGCAAGCATCCTCTGCGGAATGCTGGTCTATGCCCTCGGCATTCATCTGCTGCGTGTGGAGGAAATGGCGATGCTGCGGGAGATGGTCGCCAGACGGTTGAAGCCTTATTTTAAGTCCGCCTCGATGTGATGCAAGAAGCGATGGAAGAAACGATGGAAGACATGCAAGGCCGGGTATCGTGCTGGCCTCAGCCTACAGATAGATAAGGAGTGCGATGGAGATGAAGCTGGTGCTACTGTCCGGCGGCTCGGGCAAACGTCTGTGGCCGCTGTCCAATGATGCGAGATCCAAGCAGTTTCTCAAGGTGCTGCAGAACAGGGAGGGAGAGCCGGAATCGATGGTTCAGCGGGTATGGGGCCAGATTCGGGCGGCAGGACTGGAGCAGGAGACTTACATAGCAACAAGCAAGTCCCAGGTGGATATGATCAGCAGCCAGTTGGGGGAGCGGGCGGCGGTGGTTGTAGAGCCAGAGCGGCGCGACACCTTCCCGGCGATCGCGCTTGCGGCTGCTTATCTGTATTCTGTAGCCGGCGCATCGCTGAAGGAGACGATCGTGGTGATGCCGGTCGATCCTTACGTGGAGGCTGAATTTTTTGACAAGCTCAAGGAGCTGGAGGGCGTGCTGAATCGGTCGCAGGCCGAGCTTGCGCTGATTGGCGTGCAGCCGAGCAGCCCTTCGGAAAATTACGGCTATATTGTTCCTGATTCGGCATCAGGGGATGAGGCTGCGCATGAGGGCATGGGGGCAATAGATGGCTGCTGCAACGGCTACAAGGTGCATCATTTTAAGGAGAAGCCGTGCAAGGCGGAGGCGGAGGCGCTGCTGGAGCAGTCCGCGCTGTGGAACTGCGGCGTATTCGCCTTCAAGCTCGACTATATGATCAATCTGCTGATTACGCTCGGGCTGCCTATCCATTATGATGAGATGCTCAAGCAATATAGCCGAATGCCCCAGATCAGCTTTGATTACCAGGTGGTGGAGCAGGCCGCGAGCATCGTCGTTCTGCCCTACGCGGGCTCATGGCGCGATCTGGGCACATGGGAGATGCTGACAGGCGAGATGAAGCGGCAGGTGGTGGGCAGAGGGATTGTGACGGAGGATGCCAAGGGAACCTGTCTCATTAATGAGCTGGATATTCCGGTCACCGTGCTGGGCGCTTCCGATCTGATCGTGGCCGCCAGCCCGGATGGTATCCTCGTTAGCTCCAAGGAGCAGAGCTACCGGATCAAGGAGGTGCTCAAGGGCACCGAGCATCGCCCGATGTACGAGGAGCGCCGCTGGGGCAGCTATAAGGTTATTGATTATGTGAAATACAGCGAGGGCAATGAGGTGTTGACCAAGCGCATTCGGATGAAGCAAGGCTGCAATCTGAGCTATCAATACCATCAAAAGCGCAATGAAGTGTGGACGATCATCGCTGGTAGTGGAGAGCTGATCCTGGGCGGCGTCTATAGCCAAGTCAGCGCGGGCGATGTCGTGAAGATTCCAGCGGGGATGCTGCACAGCATCCGGGCGCTGTCACCGCTGGAAATTATTGAGGTGCAGTCGGGCACGGAGCTGATCGAGGAGGATATTTATCGGCTGTGTCTGGTGTGGTCGGACATTCTGGAGTATTGTAGATAAAAAAGGCGAGGTGAGCGGAATGAGGCTGGCCGTAATCGGCACGGGATATGTGGGACTGGTCTCCGGCGTATGCTTTGCGGAGCTGGGCAATGAGGTCATCTGTGTGGATCAGGATGCGGACAAGGTCGCTATTCTACAGCGAGGCGAGGTGCCCATCTATGAGCCGGGTTTGGAGGACCTGATGCGGCGCAACATGCAAGCCGGGCGATTATCCTTCACGGAGGATACGAGAGAGGCTGTGAGGTGCTCCGATATTATCATTCTGGCGGTCGGTACGCCGCCGCTGCCAAGCGGTGAGGCTAACCTTGCCTATATCGAGCAGGCGGCTCTGGAGATCGCTGCGGCGATGGAGGGCTATCGCATCATCATGACGAAGAGCACGGTGCCGGTCGGTACGAATGAGAGATTGTCGGCGCTTATTCGCAGCGTGACGGAGCAGCCGTTCGATGTCGTGTCGGTGCCCGAATTTCTGCGGGAGGGATCGGCGGTTCGCGATACGTTCCACCCGGACCGTATCATTATCGGGGCGGCGCAGCCGGAGGCGGCGGAGAGGATCAAGGAGCTGCACCAGCAGCTTACCGACCAGATCATCATCACCGACATTCGCAGCGCAGAGATGATCAAGTATGCGTCGAATGCCTTTTTGGCGACGAAAATATCCTTCATTAACGAGATTGCGAACATCTGCGAGAAGGTCGGAGCAGATGTGACGAGGGTAGCCGCCGGGATGGGCTTCGACCACCGTATCGGCCCCGCCTTCCTGCAAGCCGGGATCGGCTACGGAGGCTCCTGCTTCCCCAAGGATACGCAAGCACTGATCCAAATTGCCGGGCATGTCGATTACGAGTTCAAGCTGCTGAAGGCCGTGGTGGAGGTCAATAACGACCAGCGATACAATGTGATCACCAAATTAGAGGCCTTGCTAGGCGAGCTTCGGGGTCGCACGGTTGCCATCTGGGGACTGGCGTTCAAGCCGGAGACGGATGATGTGCGCGCGGCGCCAGCGCTCGATATTGTAGAGGAGCTGCTCAAGCGCGGCGCTTCGGTGCAGGCGTATGATCCGGTGGCTGCCGGCAATTTCCGGCAGTTGATCGAGCATGAGCGGCTATACTATGCCAAGGATGCCCAGGATGCGGCGACAGGAGCGGATGCGCTGTGCCTGTTGACGGAGTGGCGGGAGTTCGCAGAATATTCGCTGCATGACATACGGAGCTGGCTCAAGACGCCCAACCTGATTGATGGTCGCAACGTGTTCACGGAGGAGCAGCTCCTGGCAACGGATTTTGCCTATTATTCTGTGGGCAGACCCCATATTCGCTGCGGCGTTCGGGAAGGAATCCCTATTTTGCTGTAAAGGCCGACACAAGAGGCCGGTTTTCCAGCATATAAATCTATGAGGTGATTTTTTCATGCAGAAGGTATTCACAGAGCTGGATGGGGTATGGATATTCGAGCCGGCTATTCATCGGGATGGGCGGGGCTTCTTTATCGAATCGTACAGCAAGCGGAAATATGAGGCGCTAGGTCTGGATTGCGAGTTTGTGCAGGATAATCACTCCTTATCCCGGGAGGCGGGCACCCTGCGAGGTCTACATTATCAACTGCCGCCATCCGCCCAAGGGAAGCTGGTCAGGGTGCTGAAGGGCGCGATCTATGATGTAGCCGTAGACATCCGGCGCAGCTCGCCCACGTTCGGCAGATGGGTAGGCGTGCTGCTGAGCGCGGATAACTTCCGCCAGCTATGGATTCCGCCGGGCTTCGCTCATGGATTTTGTACGCTTGTTGCCGATACAGAGGTCGCATACAAGGTGGATCAATATTATGATCCCAACACAGATCGCGGCATTGCCTGGGATGACCCGCAGCTATCCATACCGTGGCCGTTCGGGAAGGTACACCTGTCCGACAAGGATCAGAAGCATCTGCCGTTAGCGCAGACAGCGGAAGGAGAGCTGTTCCCATGATGCAGCAGGGGAATGTTCAATCAGCTCCGAATGGGCTGATTATGGTGACGGGAGCAGGTGGGCAGCTCGGTCAGGAGCTGGTGGCTCTGCTGCGCAGTGAAGGCTTCCATGTGCATGGGGTAACACGCGCCGAACTGGACATCACCGACAGCGAGGCGGTCAGCCGCTATATCCGTCAGCTACGCCCGGAAGCTGTCGTTCATGCGGCCGCGTATACTCAAGTGGACCGGGCAGAGGTGGAGGAGGACGAGGCGTTCCGATGCAATGCGCTCGGCACACGCAATGTCGCGGTCGCAGCCGAACAGATCGGTGCGCGGCTTGTCTATATCAGTACCGATTATGTGTATAGCGGCGATGGGGATACCCCCTATAACGAATGGTCAGACACCGGACCGATCAATGTGTATGGTCGGTCGAAGCTTGCTGGTGAGCAGTTCGTAAGGGAGCTTCATCGCCGTTTTTTTATTGTGCGCACCTCCTGGGTCTATGGTCCGTATGGTCCGAACTTTGTGAAGACGATGCTGCGGCTGGGGACGGAGAACAAGGAGGTTCGGGTGGTGGATGATCAGCGCGGGGCGCCGACGTATACACTTGATCTGTCGCGCGCGGTCATTGCACTGCTGCACACCGAGCGTTATGGCGTATATCATGTCTCGAATAGCGGACAATGCAGTTGGTACGAGTTCGCGTGTGAAATATTCAAGCAAGCACGTATGGAGGTCAAGGTGACGCCCATCCTGACCTCGGAGATGCCGCGCCCCGCAGCTCGCCCGCGTTATTCGGTGCTGGAGCCGATGATGCTGCGGCTCAATGGGTTGCCGTTGCTGCCGTCCTGGCAGCAATCGCTGCATCATTACTTGCAAGGCCGTTCAGGAGAATAGTAGAGCGGACAGCGGCGGCGCGCAGCGGCGAGATGCACGAAGGAGCTGTCTGTGCATCTCATGCTCCTTATCGGTAGCGGCTTGCTGGGTGCCAGGGGGAAATGCTGCCGCCGCTACGCTGTTGCAGAGGGAGAGAACGAGGATGAAGCGTTGGTCTAGATTCATTCTATACGCAGGCATTATCATCGCTTTCGGCATAGCAGGAACGATGATCTATGTGAATCAAGCAGTCACCACATTGGCGGAGCAAATCTATGAGCCGCTACAGCCTGAAGCTCATCCTCCCTTGATCCAGCAAGTGGATCGGGCGCGCCAGGACTCTGACCTAGGGCTAGAGCCCTTCACGATGCTGCTGCTAGGCGTGGACGAGCGGAAGCAAGACCGAGGTCGGTCGGATACGATCATGCTGCTTGCGGTCAATCCTGCCAAGGAATCGGCTCTGTTGTTCCATATTCCCCGCGATACGCGCACTCTGATTATGGGCCTGGGAACCGAAGACAAGATTAACCATGCTTATGCCTTCGGCGGCGTAGCGATGTCGGTGCAGACAGTGGAGCATTTCCTGGACTACCCGATCGATTATTATGTCAAGGTAAACATGGAAGGGCTGGTCACCATCATTGACAGTCTAGGCGGGATTGAAGTTCATAATGACCTGGACTTTCAGTATGAGGGGTACAAGTTTGACAAGGGCAATCTGATGCTGGATGGCAAGAAAGCGCTCGCATATACAAGAATGAGATTTGATGACCCGAAGGGAGATCTGGGGCGCAATGACCGCCAGCGCGAGGTCATGAAGGCGCTGTTCCGCCAAACACTGGACTGGAAGGGATTATCGAGGTTCCAGGTCATTATGGACGAGGTCGGCGCTTCGGTAAAGACGAATCTGAAGCTGGATAAGCTGAAGGAGCTGCTGCTCGATTACCGTCCAGCGATCAAGGAGATTGACACCTTGGAGGTCAAGGGGAGCGGTCAGAAGATAGCGGGGATCTACTATTATATTGTCGGCGAGGGGATGCGCCGGGAGCTGCAAAGCACACTGCAAGCCTACATGCGCTAATGGATGAACGGCAAGGGAGCGGGAAGCAGCATGGAGAACTTCCAATCCACTCCTTAGCTGGAGGAATATTAAATTTTTTTTAGAATTATAGTTACAAAATGTATCATTTGATGTATAATTGAAACAGAAAGTAACAATCAATCTGAGAAGCCGAAGGGGCGGTCGCCTTGATGAAACCAGATGGAAGCCAATTGATATTTCTGCTCTGCACGCCCCGCAGTGGCAGCTCGTTAGCCACGGTCATGCTGCAAAATCATAGCAGGGTATTCGCGACTCAGGAGATGTGGTTCCTGATGAGCCTGTATGATTTGAAGATCGCGCCCTACAGGCCGTATGGGGGGACAGGAATCATCCGCCAGTTGTTCAATGGGATGCTCCCCGATTCGGCCTATGATCAAGCATGCCGAAGCTTTGCACTGGAGGTGTACAGCAGTCTGCTTGCGAGCAGCACGGCGGATCGGGTAGTGGATAAGTCGCCGCGTTATTACTACCTGCTGGAGTTTCTGGATCGTCTCTTCCCAAGCTCAAGACGCATCTGGCTTGTTCGCAATCCGCTCTCCGTCATTGCCTCCTACAAGAAGGTGAATCGGCATGTCGGAGAGGGGTTCGATCTGAAGCAGGAGCTGCTGCAATCGAAGTTCAATATCAAGATGGCGGATATTACGGTCGGCCTGTTCCGATATATGGACTATTTCAGTCGTCCCCATCCCTATGCGTATAAGCTGCAATATGAGCAGTTGGCTGTTCAGCCACAGCAGGAGCTGGAGAAGCTATGCGGCTTCCTGGGTCTTGAGTATGAGGAAGGGATGGAGAGATACGGAGATGCAGCCGATCCGTCCAAGTCCGATCTGTTCTTCAGCATGGGTGTGGGTGATCCGTTTGTTGGCCACCATTCCCGGCCGCATACCGACTCGCTGCATTTGTGGAAGGAAGTGCTCGACAAGCAAGAGATGGACCTCTACTGCCGTGTGCTTGGTTCAGCAGTGTTCCACGAGCTCGGCTATAGTGCCGAATTGGAGGAGGCCGAGCGCTTGACGGGCTGCCGCTATGAGTCGGAGCCGGATCAGGAGCTGCTGGAGCGGCGGCGCAGGCAGCTTGCCGAAGCGACGGGCTGTCGATGGGAGCCATCCTACCGGATGCGCTCGCTCGATGTAGAGGATCAGGACTACGCGCTCGCGGCAGCTCCCCAGCCAGCAGCCTCTCTCTCCACGGATGCGGCGCTGGCAACTGCCGTCACACAGATCACACCGGAAGAGGACACGGAGATGATACGCCTCAGAATGATGCTGAACGCGCTGGAGCAGCGGCTGGAGAAGAGCTATGCTCGCCAGAAGCAGCTCCAGGCTCAGGTGGAGCAGATGAAAGCCAAGATCAGTCGTGTGAAGTCGATCATACCTTTCGGCAACCGCCTCTCTCGCTGGGCCTCGTCTTATCTGGGGCCAGGGGGCTGGAGCAAATGAGCGCGCTCGGAGGGGTAATTGGCTTGAACGGGGAGCCGGTGCCTCCGCAAACCGCCGAGCTGATGCAAGAGGCATTGCAGCCCTATGCTGGCGATGCGCTGGAGCACTGGGAGGGAGATCGCTGCTTCCTTGCCTGCCGGGCGCTCTGGCTGACGAGCGAGTCGATTGGCAGCAGCAATCCTTGCCATGACCCGGCCTCGGGCCTTGTCGTGGTGGCGGATGCGATGCTCGATAACCGCGATGAGCTGTTCGAGGCGATAGGCGTCCCCGGCAAGCAGCGGTTCTTGATGAGCGACACGGAGTTGATTCTGCGCTCTTATCTTCGCTGGGGGGAGCACGCGCCTTCGCATCTGCTCGGGGATTTTGCCTTCGTCGTCTGGGATGTGTCTCGCCGCAGGCTGTTTGGCGCGCGCGATCTATGCGGCAACCGCACGCTCTATTACACCCACGGCTCCAGGCAGTTCGCCTTCAGCAGCGCGATTGCGCCGCTTCTGACGCTACCCTGTGTCAGCACTCAACTGGACGAAGCATGGTTGGCTGAGTTCATGGCGATACAGGTGATGTTCGAGTCGGCTGATTCGCAGGCAACGGCTTATGCCGATGTGCGTCAGCTACCTCCAGCTCACAGCTTTCTGCTCGACGAGGGAAGGCTTCAACTGAGACGCTACGGCACACTGCTGCCGGAGAAGCCTCTCCAGCTACACTCGAATGGCGAGTACGAGGAGGCCTTCCGCGAGGTGTTGAAGCAGGCTGTGCAGTGCAGGCTTCGTACCTATCGGCAGGTCGGGGTGACACTCAGTGGCGGACTCGACTCCGGTATTGTTGCCAGCTATGCGGCACGAGAACTCAAGGCGCAGGGCAAGCTGCTGCATGCCTTCAGCCATGTTCCTGCGCGGGATTTCGTCGATTGGACAGCGCGCAGCAGGGCAGCAGACGAGACACCCTATATCGAGGCGACACTCAATCATATCGGTAACACGCGGGCTAACTATGTGGAATGTACGGGTGAGAGTCCGCTGAGCGGCGTGAACCAATGGCTGGATACGCTGGAGATGCCCTATAAATATTTTGAAAATTCCTTCTGGGTGAAAGGCATCTTCGAGCGGGCTCGAGGCGAGGGAGTCGGGGTGCTGCTGACAGGAGCGAAGGGCAATAACACCATCTCCTGGGGGCCAGTTGTCGATTATTATGCGGAGCTGCTGAAGCAATTCCGCTGGATTCGACTGTACAAGGAGCTGTATCTGTACGGCAAGCATAGAGGCATTCGCAGGACGCGGCTGCTCTCGCTGGTCGGCAGACGGCTGTGGCCCTGGCAGGGGGGCGGCAGGGATGGTTCGGACACGATACCTCCTCTGATTGCACCGGAATTTGCCCGCAGGACAGCGGTGTGGTCGAAGCTGAACGAGGCCGGGATCAGCCTGGACAACGGGAGCCGGCTTAGCTCGCTGGAGGCGCGCCGGGAGCACTTTGAGAATCTGGCGATTCACAATATGACAGGCAACAAGTCGAGCAAGCTGTCCCTGCGCTATGGCATCTGGGAGCGCGATCCGACCTGCGATGCCCGTGTGGTTCGCTTCTGTCTGTCGGTGCCGATGCAGCAATATGTGCAGAACGGGCTGGATCGGGCGTTGATCCGCAGGGCAGCGAAGCATGATCTGCCGGATGCGGTACGGCTCAACTATCGCGTGCGCGGTGTACAGGGAGCCGATTGGCTGCATCGCAGTCTGCCCGCGTGGCCGGAGCTGCTCGCAGAGCTGGAGCAGCTCTGCGATGACCCGCAGTTGTCCGCCTACATGCATGTGGAGCAGATACGCAAGACGATGCAGGAGACGGCCTCTCCTGCGGTGGATCAAGCCTTTGAACCGAACACAAGATTTCTTGTGCGCTGCCTGATCCTGTACCGATTCCTGAAGCGACATCTGGCAGGATGAGGAGCAGGCAGCAGGCGTTGCGGCTTCGCAGCGCTGTGCAATGAAAGGAGGTGAAGCGAATGAATAAGCTGAATTGGGAGCGCCCCGCGCTGGAAGTACTGGATATTAATATGACGATGGAAGGCAGAGGGACAAAGTATATCGACTGGGTTTCCCCAAGCGACATGGACGTTACTGATACACCGCCTGAGGGCTCATAGTCCGTACTTATCTTGGAGGCCCTTATGCAGATGCTGTATAAGGGCTGCTTTTCTCTTGCTGTATACTACAATCACTACGATCACTACGATCATCGGAAAGAGGGGGACGCCGTGCAGGAGAATCGCTATATATACAGAGCCTTTGGCTGTGAGGTTCGCAGCGAGCTACCCTTCCCGGAGCTGCCGCACTGGGAAGGGCCGACCGGCAGCGACACTGCGTTGGAAGTTGTGGTGGGGAGGTTGAATGAGGTATGGGACGCCGCTGTCCAGTTCGGCAGGAGCTGGGCCTCGGACGCAGCGACCGAGACGATCCTGTTCCGCGTCCCGGAAGTGGCCGTCTACGCCATACAAGGCGGGAAGCGGATCGTTGTCTCTCCCTGCGGCGCTGCTGACCCTGACCAGATCAGACTCTATATATTGGGCAGCGCTATGGGTGTGCTGCTGATGCAGCGGGGAATTCTCCCGCTTCACGGAAGTGCTGTGGTCATCGATGGCAGAGCCTATGCATTCTGCGGGCAGTCCGGCGCGGGCAAGTCCACGCTTGCTTCCGCCTTTGGCGAGCTGGGAAGGCCACTGGTGACCGATGATGTGATCGCGGTCTCCTTCGACGGTCAGGGTCGTCCGTATGTCACCCCTTCCTATCCGCAGCAGAAGCTGTGGCAGGCCAGTCTCGAGCAGCTTGGCATGGATGCAAGGCAATATAAGCCGCTGTTCCAGGAGGTTAACAAGTACGCGGTGCCCGTGGTGCAGCAATTCGCAGGCGAGCCTGTGCAGTTGGCGGGTCTGTTCGAGCTGCGGCTTGGAGATAAGACGGAGCATCGCCTGGAGCCGCTATCACCGCTGGAGAGTCTGCCGGTGCTGTTCGCTCATACATATCGGAACTACCTTATCCCCATGATGGGACTTGGCCAGTGGCATCTGGACATGACGGCCAAGCTGGCAGGCTCGCTGTGGCTAGCCAGATGGGAGCGAGGAACAGAGGGCTTCAGCGCCCGTATGATGGCGGAGCGAATGACACAATGGATACAAGGGGAGGAGCTTAGCTTATGTCAACGAATGTAATTCATTTGCAGGATCGCATACAGCCTGTGGAGGGCCATCTGGTCAGTGATATGAACGGGGAAAAGGTGATGATGAGTATCCAATCCGGGAAATATTACAATCTGGGCGGGATGGGCAGTATCATCTGGGAGCGGCTCTCCGCCGGACAGACCGTAGGTCAGTTGATAGAACAGTTGGAGAGCCAGTACGAGGTTCGTCGTGAGGACTGTGAGTCCCAGGTGCTGACCTTCCTTCAGCAGCTTCACCAGGAAGGGCTCATCCGGCTCCAGTCCAGCAGCTAGGAGGGAGTAGCAATGTGGAGCAAATGGCGCAAGTTCGCCTCCCTGGGCAGGAGGCAGCAGCAGCTTCTGGCTGAGGCTCTGCTCAGTCTGGGATGGGCGAGGATCATGAAGGCGCTCCCGTTCTCCAGGGTGGCGCCGGGGCTAGGGGCGCATATGGAGGAGACGGGGACGCAGCCCAATCCGTCGCAGCTTCCTTCGTTGAAGCAGGTGGCCTATGCGGTCAACCTGATGAGCCGCCATACGTGGTGGGAGAGCAAGTGTCTGGTCAAGGCGATGGCAGCGATGCGCATGCTGGAGAGAAGAGGGATCAGTTGCACGCTGTATATGGGGATGGCCAGGGAGGAGACGGGGCAGTTGCTGGCCCATGCCTGGCTGCGAAGCGGCCCCTATTATATTACCGGCGCGGAGGAGAAGGAACGCTACACCTGTGTAGCCACATTCGCCCGGCAGGTGGAGGGATAAGCGTATGGGCGCTAAGCGGGAGAGGATCGAGACGCGAGAGCTGAGGCTGCTGCTGGAGCTGCTCAAGCGGAATGGAACAGCGTTACAGGAGGAGGAGATGAGGGGTTGGCTTACCGATATCGATTGGAATCAATTCGTGGAGCTGGTCAGACATCATCGTGTCTTTCCTACCCTATATATAAGCTTGCAGAGTTTGTCCACGCCATTGATTCCTGCCGATGTCCTTGAAGCGCTTCGTCAGGACTACAGGCGCAATACGCTCACCATGCTGCATCTGACAGCAGAGCTGAGGCGCATCTGCGAGCTGCTCGATCATGAAGGCGTGCGCACATTAGTATTAAAAGGCCCGCTGCTGGCCCACGAGCTATACGGGGATACTTCCCTGCGCACCTCGAAGGATCTGGATCTGCTTATTGATGTGGCCGATATAGAGCGAGCAGAGGCAGCGCTGCTGAAGCACGGCTACCATATTCATAATCCGAAGCTGCGACTGCTTAACGACTGGAAATGGAAGGATCATCACCAATCGTACAGCCATCCGCACAAGCAGGTACAGGTGGAGCTGCATTGGCGCATGCACCCGGACAGCGGCTCCGAGGCGAGCTTCGAGCAATTGTGGGAGAGACGACGTGTCAATCGGATGACAGGCTATCCAATCCACGGTCTGAGCTGCGAGCAGTTGCTGGAGTATCTCATCTCGCATGGTGCGCGGCATGCCTGGTTTCGGCTGCGCTGGTTGACGGATATTGCCTGTCTGTTGCCGCAAATCGATGATTACAAGCTGCTATTGGAGCAGTTTCGTCGCAATCGCAGCGAGCATCTGGGGGGACAGGCGGCACTGCTGGTGTCATCGCTGCTCGCCGCTCCGGTGCCGTATGTTTTCCAGCCCTTGTATTCCAGCCGCAAGTCGCGCAGCCTGGCACGGCAAGCCATGTTCTTCATCCGCAGCAAGGCGGAGCTATGTCCTGAGCCGACACCGGAATTTGCGGGACCCTACAAGCGCTATCTTCGTGCGCTCAAAACGCCCTCCCAACAGCTAGCGTATCTGCTGCGCAGACTGTACCCAAGCTCCAGGGATGCCGCTGTGCTGCCGCTACCCAGGGCACTGCACTTTCTGTACGTTCCGCTTCGTCCTCTCCTGTGGTGCTACAGGCGGGTCAAACAAGTTCAATCATAAAGGAGCGAGCCTATGAAGCCGATACGGATCTATCTTAAAAAGTTGCAGCAGTTTGCGGGCTTCAGGCTATACCTGAATATGCTCTGCATGCTGCTGCTTAGCTTTGTGGACAGCATGGGGATTTTGCTGATTCTTCCGATGCTAAGCGTCATTGGCTTCGCAGATAGCAGTGCGATCGGCATCCCGATCATCTCGCAGTTGATGCAGCCGTTAGCGGGCTTGCCAGGTGACTGGCAACTGCCTGTTGTACTCGGAGGCTATCTGTTCATCATGCTCGCCACAGGCTGGCTGCAACGAAGTCAGAGCGTGCTTGCTGTCAGCATCCAGCAGGGCTTCATCCGTCATCTTAGAGTCGACACGTATCAGAGGCTGATTGAAGCGGATTGGAGCTTCTTTCTCAGGCAGCGTCGCTCGGACTTCCAGCATATGCTGACCTCCGAGCTGGCGAGAGTGAGCCAGGGGGTGCACTTGTTTCTGACCCTGGTCCGCTCGGGGGTCTTCGCGGCGATTCAGCTCCTCCTCGCCTTCATGCTGTCGCCCGAGCTGACCTTGTTCATTCTTGCCAGCGGCTTGGCGATCGGGCTGCCGCTACGACGGTTCGTAAGGCGATCCAAGCTGTTGGGCGACCGGACCTCTGAGCTGTCACAGAGCTATTACTCGGCACTTAGCGACCACTTTAACGGCATGAAGGAAATGAAGAGCAATCGACTCGAGATGTCTCATCTCTCCTGGTTCCGCACACTCTGCCAACGGATGGAGAGCAACATTGTGGAGATGAGCAGGCTGCAATCCATCTCTCAATTCTATTACAAGCTGGCATCCGCGGTGCTGATTGCACTCTTTGTTTTCTTCTCGCTGCGGCTGCTGCAGGTTCAGAGCGGCCAATTGCTGCTCATTATTGTCATTTTCGCCCGACTATGGCCGCGATTTTCGGCCATTCAATCCAATATGGAGCAGCTATACAGCTCGATTCCAGCCTTTGACCGACTGATCGCGCTGAAGCGGGAATGTGAGGAGGCGCGTGAATTGGCGCTGGAGCAGGGTCTGTCGGCAGAGCCGCTCCCGCTCCGGGAGGCGCTGGAATGTCGCGGAGCTTATTTTCGCTATAACCGGCAGGAGGGGGACTGTGCGCTGCGTAATATTCACCTGCACATCCCGGCCGGCAGCATGACTGCGATCGTTGGCAAGTCGGGCGCAGGCAAGAGCACCTTGATTGACCTGCTGATGGGATTGATCCGCCCGGAGAAGGGAGAGGTCTACGTTGATGGACAGCCGCTTGTGGGTGAGCGGCTTGCCGCCTTCCGCCACTCGGTGAGCTATGTCTCGCAGGAGCCGTTCCTGTTCCACACGACCTTGCGCGAGAACATGCTGCTCGTCAAGCCGAATGCGACGGAGCCAGAAATCTGGCAGGCGCTGCAATTTGCTGCGGCTGACGAATTCGTCAGGCAACTGCCGCAGGGGCTGGATACGGTGCTTGGCGATCGGGGAGAACGTCTCTCTGGGGGCGAGCGGCAGCGGATTGTACTGGCGCGCGCCATACTGAGGAAGCCGGCGCTGCTCATACTGGATGAGGCGACCAGCGCACTAGACCTGGAGCATGAAGCGAAGATCAGGCAAGCCATTGACCGGCTCAAGGGGAAAGTGACGATCATCATGATCGCCCACCGCCTGCCGACGATTCGCTATGCGGATCAGGTGCTGGTCATGGAGCGCGGAGAGTTAATTCAGCAGGGCGGATACCAGCAGTTGTCCAGCGACAGCAAGGGCCGATTCAGCAAGTGGCTTCATATGCATATGGAGCAGAGCTCGCCCTGAGGCGGCGATTGGCGGTGAGGGTAGCCAGTTGTGGTTATTCACTAGCCGATATGCGACAAGGGCGGGCAGCGCCATGCCGAGCTCGTAAGTTCGGCGATCACAATGGAACTCCCCTCAGCCTTGCATTGAATAAGCCCTGACAGGCAGCACTTCACATGCTGTCTGTCAGGGCTTATTCTTGTACGTATATGACGGCTCCCCTCCGAGCCAAAGGGCAGCGCAGACCTGTTCAGCAGGCTGCTAACGATTGACCGCATCGTTCTGTATCATTTTGCATCGTCCCGCTCGGACAGACCCCATTCGGATGACACGTCCCTTAATTGAGAACATCAATTCATATTCAGCAATCCGCGTGCTTCCAGGTAATCTAGCAACAGCTCAACCGACTGCTCGACGGTCAGTATCTCGGTGTCAATCGTCACAGCAGGTGTCGCAGGGACGTCATAGCTTGCAGAGACGCCGGTGAAGCTAGTAATCTCTCCGCTGCGAGCCTTCTTGTACAGCCCCTTGGGATCTCTCCTCTCGCATTCCTCCAACGAGCATTTGACATAGACCTCTATGAATTCTTCCTGCGCATAAGAGGCACGCACCATTGCCCGATCCTCCTCATGCGGGGATATAAAAGCACACAGGACGATCAGCCCGGCATCAGCCATTAGCTTCGAGACCTCCCCAATTCGGCGGATATTCTCGCTTCGGTCCTCGGGAGAGAAGCCCAGGTCGCCGTTAAGTCCGTGCCGAATGTTATCGCCGTCCAGCACATAGACAGACTTGCCGCGTGCAAACAGCTCATGCTCCAGGGCAAAAGCCAAGGTGGACTTGCCCGAGCCGGAGAGGCCGGTGAGCCAGAGAGTACAACTGTGGTGCCCATTGCGACGATTGCGTTCCTGCCGGGTCAATGCAGATGACTGCCATGTAATATGGGGTGAAGTATACAAAGGGCGTGCCTCCTGTATAGAAAAGATTATTATATTTTCAAATATATTCTATCACATTTCGTCATAGAAGCCTATATAAGCTGAATACATCGTCCCTGAGAAACTGTCGTGTGGCAGAATAGTAAGGCATAGAGGGGTTGTTGGTTATATGGTAGTTCTAAAAATCGGCCTGTCCTCATAAGCTGAAAACTAGAGGGTCAAGGTGAAGCTGTACCTGTCAAGGACGGCCTCAACCGTGAAATCCGACAAAAGAAGGCGTAATTCTTATTCCATGCTTGACAAATTTCGCTATCTGGATAAAATAATACATATAAACGGATACGAAATGTAACAAAAATCGATAATATGATACATTTGGTAGTTGTCGAAAAAGAAGGAGAGCTGGCAGACCATGAATCATTCTGAGATGTATTATTGTGTCATATGTTACCAGTTAGAACCGATTCATCAGGCTCATCAATTGTTCCGCACCGGATTTTTTCGGGTTATCCATCCGCTGGGCTGCTGTATGAAATGCAGTGAGGAGCTAGAGAAGGACGTGCCGAATCAGGGGAGCTCCCGCGTACAGGATGGGGAACTGATGATTACGGTGCTCAAGGAGAATAAGCCATACCTGGAAAGTCATCATCTGCTGGCTGCCCCTGCCTTTTGAACAGAATGAACGCTGGCCTGCGGCATCTGCAACTTCTTATTAAGGTTCGTTCTGCATGAATTAAGCGGAGCGAACCTTAAATTTTTGCTAAAGATGATACTTTTGGCGGCTGCACTTCGTTATAATTGATAAGAGTTTTGTTATCTGAACCTATAGCTGTCTATAAGGTTGTGAACCTTGCTGCCATCCTCGGCATGAAGGTAGCCCGGCAGGCAGACTAAACGAAGAGCAGGAGGGTGAAACATGCACGAGAGTATGCGGGAGCCGATTGTCAGACTGTCCAACGTAACCAAGCGGATCGGCAGCCGGACGATAATCGACCAGTTGACGCTGGATGTGCCCCCGGGTGAGGTGTTCGGCTTCTTGGGTCCGAACGGATCAGGTAAAACAACGACGATTCGCATGATGGTTGGCCTCATGAGGCTGACATCGGGTGAGATCACCATTCGCGGGCATCGGATCAGCAACGAATATGAGAAAGCGATCCGTCATGTAGGGGCGATTGTTGAAAATCCGGAAATGTATAAATATCTCAGCGGTTACGATAATCTGTTGCATTATGCACGGATGTTCCCCGGCACCCCTCGGCAGCGAATTGACGAGGTGGTGGAGCTGACCGGCATGGGAGCGCGAATTCACGATAAGGTGAAGACGTATTCCCTGGGGATGCGGCAGCGGCTCGGAGTAGCGCAGGCCATCCTGCACAAGCCGTCGCTGCTTATACTGGACGAGCCTACTAATGGGCTTGACCCGGCGGGAATTCGCGAGCTGCGCGATTATCTCCGTCGCCTCGCTTCGGAGGAGGGGACGTCGGTATTCGTCTCCAGCCATCTGTTGTCGGAGATGGAGCTGATGTGCGACCGGGTGGCGATCATACAGGCTGGCAAGCTGATTGATGTTCGCCAGATTAACGCTGGCGCTCAAGGGCAAGCGGTTCAGGTGGCGTTCGAGGTGGATCAGCCGATGGAGGCTACCCTCCTGCTGGCAGACCTGCAGGCGGCGCATGAAGGGAGCAGGCTGCTGCTGACGGTAGAACGCGAGGATATTCCACAGATTAATGCACGGCTAGTCGCGGCTGGTATCAAGGTCTATGGTATCCGCTCCCATACGAAATCTCTGGAGGATCAATTCCTTGAAGTGACGGGAGGGGAACAGATTGTTTGATTTTATCCAACTGATACGCAACGAGAATATGAAGATCTACCGCCGTCCGCGCACCTGGGTGATGCTCGGCATTCTGCTGGTCTTGACGCTGGCACCGTCTGTGCTGATGATGACTTTGCCGGATGCCGGGCCTGACTCTATGTGGAGCGCCTTTCCTGTGGGCATGGCAATCGGATTCTTTCTCGTCACGATCTATTCGGTGGTCGTAGCTGCGGAGACAGTAGCGGGTGAGTTCAGTACAGGCACGATCAAGCTGCTCATGATCCGTCCCTGGAGCCGCTCCAAAATATTGCTATCCAAATATGTGTCCGTCGTGCTGTTCTCGCTCCTGTTCCTGCTGATTCTGTTCGTATGGAACTACTTGACCACCTGGCTTATGTTCGGTGGAGACCCAACCTATCGAGTCGGAGCTGATAATCGGTCGCCGCTCAGCTACTATATGCTGCAGAGCGTGTACAAATACATCTCGCTGCTGATGGTCGTCACGCTATCCTTCCTGATCTCGACGGTCTTCCGCAGCGGCAGCTTCGCAATCGGGCTTGCGATGTTCATGCTGTTCGCGGGTCAAGGCATCTCCTCACTGTTCATGATGCTAGGTCAGAAGTGGGCCAAATATTTGCTGTTCCTCCACATGGATGTGAGCCGCTATCTGGATGAGTCGGTCATTCGCATCGGGGAGTTGGGCGAATTTACGCTGAGCTTCTCACTCACTGTGCTCGCCGTATATTATGTTGTGTTCATCGCCCTGACCTGGTACATCTTCAACAAGCGAGATATTGCCACCTAGGGAGAGGAGAGCGTTCTGCCGGGGACAATCGGCTCAGGCTGTGCTTGCCCATGTCTGGCAGGCGACCAGCTCCATGCTGCCCTCAGCGCAGGCGAGCTTGCGTCCAAGTCGCTCCCCGTCGCTATAGGGCTTCGCACCGTGCTCGGCTCCGAGTGCGTCATGCGAAGCTGTAAGAGGCCGCTGGCTTCAAATACGCCGCAGCCCCCAACCGACTTGATCGGCTTGGGGGCTGCTTGCTGTGGAGCGTTAGTGGGTTGCGAGCCGCTCAGCCTGCCTGCAGCGCTTTTTTGTCCTTGGTGCTCCCATTATCCTTGTCGCTTCGTTCCTTGGAGGCATCATGAGACAGCATCTTGGCAGGGGCTTGCTTCTCCATCCTGCATGTGCCATTCAGCAGTCCGCCCTCATGAATGACCAGGCTTTGGGCAATGGCTATGCCATGCAGTTGACCCGATGCAGTAATCGTCAGCCTGCCTTGTGTATGTACCTCCCCATGTACGATCCCGGCAATGGTCACCTCTGGAGCCGAGATCGTGGAGCGGCATACTCCATACTCGCCAACAATGACCTCGCCCTTGCATATCATCTCACCTTGATACTCGCCTTCAATCCGAATGCCCGATTCACAGTGAAAGCTTCCCTCTGCCTTGGCTCCCTGACCGATCAGTGTGTCGTGTATCGTTGCACGCTGCTTGCTTTCTCTGAACATGCGCAGTTCCTCCTCCTTTGGCTGTTGGGATAGATTAGCCTTCTAGCTATTTATTCGTCTGGGGACAAAAATAGACCCGTCTGCGTGCAGGGCTTTCGCAGGTGTTAGGGGAACTGCTCCATCTCATAAGTATAGAGCAAGTAAGAGAAGTCAAAGCTAGGATAGGAGCCCCAGAAAGGAGAACAGCCATGCTATGGGTGATTATTGCACTGCTCATCTTCATTTTGCAGGTGCTCGCCATATTGGTTGGCGAGTACCGCCGTCCGTCCAAAGCAGTGGCCTGGCAGTTGATATTGTTTGTCTTTCCGCTTATCGGGTTCGTCATGTACTACTTCATGGCTCAGGAATTTCAGCGAAGGCGTACCGTGCGCCGCCAAGGGATCATTCCTTCGGAGCTAAGGCGGGAAGCATTACGGCGTTCGAAGCTGGTGCATCGAATTCAGGAGCTGGGAGAGGAGACATTCATTCATCAGGAGCGGCTGTTTCATCTGCTCCAGAGCTTTAGTCTATCTCCGATAACATGCTGTAATGAGATTGAGGTGCTGCAGGACGGAGAGGAGACGTATGAACGGCTGCTGGAGGCGATTGCTGCTGCACGGCATCATATACATCTGGAATATTACACGATTCGTGATGATGAGACGGGTCAGCGCTTTCGGAGCGCCTTGCTGACCAAGGCGGCTGAGGGCGTGCAGATTCGCCTGATCTATGACGGAGTGGGCAGCTACGAGACGAGTGGCGCGTATTTTGCCGCGCTGGAGGCTGCCGGAGTGAGGACGGTCTGCTTCCTGCCGCCGCGAATCGCATTTTTCGAGAAACGAATGAATTACCGCAATCACCGCAAAATCGCCGTGATCGATGGGAAGGTCGGTTTCCTTGGGGGCATCAATATCGGCAACGAATACATTGGGGGTGATCCGAAGCTAGGCTACTGGCGTGATACGCATCTTCGGCTATATGGAGATGCTGTCTATTCACTGCAGGATGTCTTCTCGCGTGATTGGTGGTTTGCCGCTAAGGAGAGACTGAATGTTCCGGGACTGTTCCCGCAGCATACATGCGAGGGGCTGGATCAGGTACAGATTTTGACGAGCGGGCCAGACAGCAGCTCGGATGCGTTGCTGGAGGTATTCTTCAACGCCATCGCTGTAGCCAAATCCCGCATCTATATAACGACACCCTACTTTATACCGGATGCCAGTCTGATGATGGGGTTGAAGACGGCTGCGGTAAGCGGGGTTGATGTTCGGCTAATCATACCCCAAACCTGTGACTCCAGGTTGGTCATGCGCGCCTCGCTCTCTTATGTGGAGGAGCTGCTGGATGCCGGGGTACGCATCTTCCGTTATCAAAAGGGCTTCATACATTGCAAGACGCTCATTGTCGACCAACTGCTCGCCTCCGTCGGCACCGCCAATATGGATATGCGCAGCTTCTTCAGTAATTTCGAGCTGACGGCGCTGCTGTTCAACCAAGCAGTGATTCGCAGGATGGAGCAGGACTTCGCGCGGGACATTCAAGATAGCACGGAGCTTCAACTGTCCAGCTTCAAGCGAAGGCCCCGCTCGCAGAAGATAGGGGAGGCTGTGTCGCGGATGCTATCTCCGCTACTGTAGCGGCGCAGCTTGCTTCCCGCTGCGGATGAATTGCAGGATCGGCCGCAGCCTCTGCGGCGGAACGGTATCGATCAGATCGCCCATCTTCTGCAGGCGCGAGGCGATGTTGAGCAGGTGATAATCTGCAGGCTTGACGTCGCGCGCAACCTCCTCCCATAGGAGTGGCGTAGAGACACTGGAGGCTTTGCGGGCTCGAGGCGTATAGGGAGCGGACAAGGTTTTGCCGCGGTAATGCTGGAGGTAGTCGAAATAAATGCAGGTGCCGCGATCCTTCTTCATGCGCTCGATGGTGAACAGGTGAGGATGGGCACGAGAGACGAATTCCCCTACGAACTGGCCGATGACCCGCAGCTCATCAAAGGTCAGATCAGGCTGAAGCGGGACGATGATCTGTACTCCGGTAGCTCCCGAGGTTTTCGGAACGGACTGAATTCCAAGCGAGCGCAGCAGCTCCCCAACGATGGAGGCCGCTTCCATAATGCGCGGCTCTTCCTCCAGCGAGGGATCAAGATCAATCATCCATTCGGTTGGATGTACGGGCTCGCCGATCCGGTCGAAGGAGGCGTGAAACTCCAGGCAAGCCAGATTGCCCAGCCAGAGCAAGGTAGGCAGCGAGTTCAGCTCGATGTAATCTATTGTGTCCAATGGAGCGAGGGTAACAAAATCAGGGCGCGGCTGCGGGCAGTTTTTCTGATAGAAGGACTTGCCATGAATGCCGTTCGGGTAACGGATGGTCGTCAGATAACGTCCCTTGCAATGCTTGATGAGATAGGGAGCCAATTCGGTTAGCCGCTGCAGATAGACAAGCTTCGTAATGCCCATCTCAGGCCATAGCAATTTGTCTGGATTCGTAATGGCAAGCTCCTGGCCTTCGATCAGGATGGAGCCTTGAACCGCTGCGGGCATAGTAATCACTCCTTAATATTATGAGGTGGAGGAACACTCATGGAGCTGGAACCTGTCATTCCATTCGAGCCGATCCGCTCAGCAAGCATTCCCCAGGATAAGCAATGGATTGCCCAGTTGAAATGGGACGGTGTACGTATGCTGCTGTACTATAACGGCACGACGGTCAGGCTAATTAATCGCAGGCTCAATGACCGCACCGCCCAGTATCCTGAACTGCAGGCGGTCAAGTCGTTCTGCAGCGCGGACTCGGTCATTCTCGACGGCGAGCTGGTCGCACTGGAGGATGGCAAGCCTTCGTTCCATCAGATCATGCGCCGTGACCGTACAGGCAAGGGAGCGCATATTACAGTGCTAATGGAAGAAGTGCCCGTCTATTACATGGTCTTCGATGTGTTGTACTGCAATGGTCGCTCAGTAGTTGAACAACCATTGCTGGAGAGACAACAACTACTGGAACGCATCCTTCTGCCAGGCAAGACGGTGCAGCTAGTGACCAGTACGCCCAATACTCAGGCTCTGTTCGAGCTTGCCCGCCAGCACAAGCTGGAGGGGATTGTCATCAAGGATGTCCATAGCACCTATGAGCCAGGGGGGAAGGATGAGCGCTGGCAGAAGCATAAGAACATCCAGGATGTGACTGCGGTAGTGGGCGGTGTCACCTATCGCGACAAGCAAGTGAATGCGCTGATGCTCGGATTATATGATGAGCAGGGCAGGCTATGGTATATCGGACATGTCGGAGCAGCCAGACTCACACAGGAGGAATGGGCGGTATTGACAGCGATGGCGGGACAGCTCACCATCTCGGAATCCCCCTTCGCCAATCTCCCGGAACGGAGCAAGGGAGCGAACTGGCTGCGGCCGTGGCTGGCAGCGCGCGTTCATTACCTTGAATGGACACATCACCGGACGCTGCGCCAGCCTGTGCTGCATGCGCTGCTGGAAGCACGCCCCGGCATGTGCGGGTGGGATCAGGTAAACGGCTAGCGAGACAGACGACAGAATGGGCCTCGATAAGCCACACCTTCTGCCATACCAAGCTGCCAGACGCTTTACACAGGCGTACAGGATAAGGGGAACGTCTGGTTAGGGAGCAGCAGCGCAGCAGGGGTTGAACAGCCCAAGGAGGAAACACTCTTATTCAAGCTGGAATAGCTAACGCACCGTCTCCTTGCGGCCCTTGGCGGATGGCTTCTTGGGCGCAGCCCCGCTGTCCTGTATGTCTGTCTGAGCCGCTGTTGTCTTCGTCGTCCGTTTGCGCACGGTTACCTTCTTGCCCACCGGCTGTTCCGCTTGCGGTGCGGTTGGAGCGGCATCGGTCTGCATCGCAGCCAGGCTGGCCTGTAACGCTGCCATGAGATCGACGACATTCGTGCGCTGCTGCTCCGGAGCAATATGAACCTCCTCGCCGGCAATCTTTTTGCCGATGGCATCCATCAGTCGGTTACGGTAATCGTCAGTGTATTTTCCAGGATCGAAAGGGGTGGAGAGCTGCTCGATGAGCATCTTGGCCATCATCAGCTCCTTATCATTAATGTTGGCCGATTCCGGCAGCCCAGGCACCTGTGACACAGGACGAATCTCGTCCGGGTAAAATACAGTTTCAATCGCCAAGCAGTTATCCAGCACACGTATGGCAGCCAGGCTGCTTTTGGAACGGATAGAGATGCTGGAGATGCCAATCTTGCCTGTCGAACGCATCGCCTCCATCAGCAGATTGTACGCATTGCCGCCAGCCTGATCGGGGGATAAGTAATAGGTTTTTTGAAAATATATCGGATCGATCTCCTGCAAGTCGACGAAATCCAATATTTGAATGGTCTTGCTCGCCTCAGAGGTTAGCGCGTCGAGCTCCTCCTTGTCAAACAAGACATACCGCCCCTTCTCATATTCATATCCCTTGGCAATATCCGCCCATTCGACATCGACTTCGCAGTTTTTACATTGACGGACATAGCTGATGGGCCCGCCACAGGCTTTATGAATCATTTTCATCGAGATGTCCTTGTCCTCTGTTGCGGAGAACATCTTCACGGGCACATGGACAAGTCCGAAGCTGATCGCACCCTTCCATACCGTATGCATGCCTATCCCTCCCTTGAATGTGGTTTAGCTATATCTTTATTGTGTCCAATCCGTATGAAACTGAGTCAGATGGGTTATATTTTGGGCACAGGAGTACCCCCTGTACTATCACACAATGCCAAGGAGGAACGCCGTATGTCAGAAGCAGGCACTTCGCCACAATCGCAGCCACAGCAAGGCCAGCCGGACCGGATGCATGAAGGGCGCGAAGACTACTTTATGGATATTGATCGCATGGTAAATGAAGGACTCGGAGGCGGGCAGATTACCGTCCATAATGGATGGATTGATGCTTCGACGACCGATACGATGGATGAAGAAGAGCGCTCGTTGACAGAGCAAGGACTGGAGCAGGAGATGGAATAACGTGATAGGGGTAACAGCAGCCAGTGGCGCCTGGCTCTGCTGCCCCGCTAACGAAGCGATGCTGTGCCGGAGCATCCTGACGCTGCATGTTTTGCACTCGTATCGGGGACACTACGAAGCATGAGGTTGAGAAAAAGGAGGGCTATCGGTGAAGACACTATGGAGCCTGACAACCAAGCTGCTGCTGGCCTTAGCGTTGCTTGCGGTCACATTCGCCTGCGGGGGCTCCGATCCGTCGGTCGGCCGCGATAAGGACGGTAGGCCACGCAAGGGCAGCTACCGTCTTGCAGGGAGCTATCAGGCGTCGAACCGTACCATCAAGCCGCTCTCGCTGGCGGATCTGCAGGCTAAATATCCCAGCACACTGATTATGAAGGGCCATCCGTCTGACGGTACAGTAGCGCTCACCTTCGATGATGCGCCGGATAACCATTTTACCCCAATGATCCTTGATGTGCTCAAAAAAGAAGGCATTCGCGCCACCTTCTTTGTCGTGGGCTCCCGAGCCATGAAGCATCCCGAGATCATGCAGCGAATTGTCGCCGAGGGACATGTGATTGGCAATCACTCCTATGACCATGCCAATCTGCCCAAGCTTACAGATGCAGCGTTTCGTGAGCAGATTACGAAGACAGATCGGGTAATTAAGGAATACACAGGCTATACCCCCAGCTATATCCGTCCACCTTATGGCAATATTAGCGAGGAGCAACTGAAATGGCTAGCCAGCCATCATCGCAAGGTCGTCAACTGGAATGTCGATTCCGTTGATTGGAAGGGGCTAAACGTCGATGAGGTGTGCGCGAATGTACTGCCATTTACGAAAGCCGGCTCCATCATTTTGCAGCACTCCGGCGGCGGCAAGGGGGAGAATCTGCTGGGGACAGTAGAGGCGCTGCCCCATATTATCGCTGCGGTGCGTGAGAAGGGACTCTCCTTTGCTACCGTCGCAGAGATGATCCCGCTCAGGCAGAATGATTAATCCATACCGAAGCGATTGCCCCAGAGCTGCACCTCTAGCTTTGGGGTTTTTGACGTGGGAAAGGAAATTCTTTATCAATAGACTTGATTACTATAAAATGATAAGGAGACAAAAATAGGGGAGCCGTGTATATGCCAGCACACCAGCATGTGAAATTAAGCAAGCTTGACCTGATGTTTCGGATCATATTTATTACTCTCGGTGCGACACTTATGGCGGTTGCATTGGAAATTTTCCTTGTTCCGAACAACATCATCGATGGAGGCATCGTCGGTATTTCGATTATCGCTTCCTATTTGACGGATGTGCCGCTAGGACTTTTTCTCTTTTTGCTGAATCTGCCTTTCTTATTTCTCGGATATAAGCAGATCGGTAAAACGTTCGCACTATCCACCTTATACGGTGTATCCGTCATGTCGCTGGATACCGTGCTGCTGCATTCGGTGCCGCCGCTGACCAACAACCTGTTCCTGGTCACGGTATTCGGAGGAGTGCTGCTGGGCGTAGGCGTTGGGCTGGTCATCCGGTTCGGAGGCTCGCTCGACGGGACGGAGATTGTGGCGATCCTGGTGAACAAAAAGACGCCGTTCTCCGTTGGCGAAATCGTCATGTTCTTCAATGTCTTCATTATGATTACAGCCGGCTTCGTCTTCACATGGGATCGGGCGATGTATTCGCTAATTGCCTACTATATTGCCTTCAAGCTGATCGATGTGACGATTGAGGGCTTCGATGAATCGAAGGCGGTCTGGATTATTAGCGAGGAGTCGACGGAGATCGGCGAGGCGATTATGGACAGGCTAGGGCGAGGCGTAACGTATCTGAACGGCGAGGGGGCCTTCACGGGCTACAGCAAGCGCGTCATTTTCTGTGTCATCAATCGGCTGGAGGAGGCCAAGCTCAAGTTGATCGTGCATGAGCTGGACCCGCAGGCCTTTCTGGCAGTGGGCAACATCCATGATGTCAAGGGCGGGCGATTCAAGAAGAAGGATATTCATTAGGGCGTGTCTGAGAACTCTGAACGGAACAGATCTGGCCGAATTTTCGTTCCAGGCAAGGCGCTTTTTCGCAGGCGTACCGGGGGTACGTCAAGAAAAAGCAACGCAGCATGGGGAAAAAGGCGGGGAGAGATGCCCTTGAACGGGGTTTCAGACACGACCTAAGTTGTCTCTTCAATCTGTCAGAAATAGATCGTTCCCTATATCGTGCCTAGCTGGGCGAGGTGCTGTTAAGGCTGAATCTGAGGAAGTGTGGCGTGTGGACATGAGGCGGACAGCCTGTTGCAGCATCTGACCGGTTATGGATATAATGTGAGATACATTTGTTGAACAGTTCATTGAGGAGGATGCGGCTTGGATGAGTTCGCAAGTATTCGCAGTTGGACGGATAACCGGCAGAGCGCGTCCTGGCAGCGGGAGAAGGGTGTCATCTTCGGAATCGGAGACGATGCGGCTGTGGTGGAGCTGCACGGAGGGGATGAGAAGTCAGGTTCCCCAGCATGGGATATGCTGATGACGGTCGATACGATGGTGGAGACGATCCATTTCAATTCGCTGACGATGCAAGATGAGGACATCGGCTACAAGGCGCTGGCCTCCAATGTTAGCGATATTGCAGCCATGGGAGGCATTCCCCGCCATGCGGTCATCGCTGCTAGCGTACCCCGTTCCTTCGGAAGCGAGCGCATGCGGCGCGTATATGATGGGCTGTACGCCTGTGCCCAGCAATACGGCATCACGGTCATCGGCGGGGATACGACCGGGTCGCCATCCCAGCTCGTGCTGTCTGTAACGTTGACCGGGGTGGTTGAGCGCGGGCGCAGTCTGTACCGGTCAGGCGCACAGGTGGGTGATGCGGTATTCGTCACTGGGCCACTGGGTCTATCCGCTGCCGGACTTGATTATCTGCTAACGCTGTCCAAGCAGCAACGGAGTCTGTCTGAGCCTGAGCTGGCAGCCAGAGCGCTGGAGCTGGCGGCGGAGCATGGGACGGAGGCGCTGGTGCGCGCCCATCGCAGGCCCCGGCCTTCGGTGAAGGCGGGACGCCTGCTCCTTCGGCAGGGCCGCTGTCATGCGCTGAATGATGTCAGCGATGGTCTGGCTAGCGAGGCCTGGGAGATTGCCGAGGCATCTGGCCTGTCGCTTGTACTGAACGAGCAGTTGCTGCCGCGCAGCGCCAGCATGAGCCGCTACGGCGAGCGGACAGGTAAAAATCCGCTGGACTGGATCCTGTATGGCGGTGAGGATTATGTGCTCGTGGGGACGATGCCGAAGCAGGCTGTGGGTGAGATGAAGGAGGAGCTGAATCGGCACGGAATTCCATTGTACCCGATCGGTTATACAGAGGCCGGGGTTCCGGGCGTATGGCTGGAGCGCAGTGAACGAGAGCGGATGGCGCTATATAAGCGAGGATATAATCATTTTGAAAGCCATGGTGAATAGGATGACGAATCAAGCAGAAGCACGAATCAGCCTGGAGATCGCGGCTGAGCAGGACACCGTCAAGCTGGCGCAATGGCTTGCCCGCAGAGCCGGAGCAGGCACGGTGCTGGCGCTGGATGGCGATCTGGGTGCGGGCAAAACCCGTTTCTCCCAGGCGTTCGCCGCTGCCATCGGTGTGCGGGATGTGGTGAATAGCCCGACATTTACGATTATTAAGGAGTATACAAGCAGCCAGTTGCCCTTCTACCATATGGATGTCTATCGGCTATCGCTGGAGGAGGCGGACGAGCTGGGGCTGGATGATTATTTTTATGGAGAAGGCGCCACGATTGTGGAGTGGGCTTCGATTATTGAGCCGCTACTGCCACAGCAGCGGCTGGAGCTGTATATAGAGCACCTTGGGGGAGAGGCTCGCCGTTATGTGCTGACGGGCCGCGGGGAGCCGTATGCAGGCTGGTGCAGTCAGTTGGAGCAGGAGAGAGGAAGAGAGGGCTGTTCATGAAGGAAGATCAACAGGAGACATCCGCAGCCGCTTCATGGCGTGCCGAAGCCACGGCAGGTGGCGGGGTAGTGGGTAGTAGCATAGTCAGTAATAGCCTGGCAGGTGGCGACAGTGAGGGCAGTCCGCTTGTACTGGCCATTGACACATCCACGGCGGTGATGGCGGCTGCGCTGCTCGAAGGGGATCGCGTGCTCGGCGAGTTGAATTCCATGTCCGAACGCAACCACTCGGTCTATAGCGTGCCTGCATTGCAGGAGCTGCTCAGGCAGGCGAACAAGACGCCGGACGAGCTGGCCGCGATCGCTGTAGGCCGTGGTCCCGGCTCCTATACCGGCACAAGAATCGCCGTGACGATCGGCAAGACGCTCGCCTGGGCGTGGGGCAAGTCGCTGGTGGGCGTCTCCTCGCTGGAGGGGATCGCATACGGTGCCTGGCGTCTGAGCCAGACAGCGGCTGGGGAGCATCGGTCTGATGAGGGAGGTACGGCTGACCATGCGCTCAGTCTGGAGCCCCAGGAGCAGCCGAAGGGCAGCCGCTGGTTCGTGCCGATGATCGATGCGCGCCGCGGGCAGGCTTATACGGCGCTATTCCGCACATCTGGCGGGCACTGGGAGCGGCTGGCTAACGACAGCATCCGCTTGACAGCCAGTGGGGTGGAGGAGCTGGCGCAGCAGGTGCGTGCGGCAGACGAGGCGACTCGTCCAGAGGCGATCGTGGTCGCCGGCGAACAACTGGAGCTGCATAGCGCACAGCTCGGGCAGCTCGGGCACTTGCTGGAAGGGACGGGCACGTCGCTGCACACGATCCATTACGCAGTGGAAGGGGCGCAGATTGCCCGTCTGGGCCGCAATCTGCTGTTGCGTGGCGAGGTGAGCGTGCCTCATGCGCTGGTGCCGAACTATACGCAGATGGCAGAGGCCGAAGCGAAGCTGGCGGCTGCCAGAGGTCAGGAGGTGCCGCCGCGTGGCTGATACAAACCCGGATGAGCTGGAGCGCAGACGTATCGCCGCTGCGGAGGGACGCCCATCTAATGAAGGCCGCAGGCTTCGTGAGGGGGCTGAAGGATTAGAGCGGGTGCCGCAGCAGCAACTGGTATTTCGCGCGATGACGCTTAGTGATGTGCCGGCCATCTGCGAGATTGAGCGAGAGGTGTTCACGAGTCCGTGGACAGCGGAAGCGTTCATTAACGAACTGACGAACAATCACTTCGCCCGTTATATGGTGATGGAATGGAGACGGGAAGTGATTGGCTACGGCGGGATGTGGACGATTATGGATGAGGCCCATGTGACGAATATTGCGGTACGCGAGGCGTATCAGGGGCAAGGACTTGGCGAGAGGCTGCTGAGCGAGCTGCAGCGGACGGCAGTGTTCTTCGGAGCGGCAAGGATGACACTGGAGGTGCGCGTCACGAACGACCGCGCGATTCATCTGTATAAGAAGCTGGGCTTCGAGCCTTCTGGCACAAGACCGGGCTATTATTCGGATAATGGCGAGGATGCGCTCATCATGTGGGCGGAGCTGGACCATGTGAAGGCGGGTGGGCAAGATGACGGAGCCTAGCAGAATGGATGGAGCAAGGAGCACGGGGAATATGAAGCAGGATGAGCTGATATTAGCGATAGAGACGAGCTGTGATGAGACCTCGGCGGCTGTTGTGCGCGGCGGGGTGGAGGTGTTGTCGAATGTCATCTCCAGCCAGATTGAGACCCATAAGCAATTCGGAGGCGTGGTGCCTGAGATCGCCTCGCGCAAGCATGTGGAGTCGATTACACTCATCATGGAAGAGGCTGTCCGCAAGGCCGGTATTACGCTGGAGCAGATCGACGCGGTTGCCGTTACGCAAGGACCGGGTCTGGTTGGTGCGCTATTAGTCGGCATCGTGGCCGCCAAAGGGCTGGCGATGGCGCTGGGCGTGCCGCTGATCGGCACCCATCACATCGCCGGACATATCTACGCCAATAAGCTGGTGCACACGATAGTCTATCCCTCGGTTGCGCTCGTCGTCTCCGGCGGGCACACGGAGCTCGTTGTGATGGAACGGGAAGGGGAATTCAAGATCATCGGCCGCACCCGTGATGATGCTGTCGGAGAAGCCTATGATAAGGTAGCCCGGTCGCTGCAATTTCCCTACCCTGGAGGCCCGCATGTCGATAAGCTGGCGCAGAGCGCAGCAGAGTCTCTGCCATTGCCCCGTGCGTGGCTGGAGCCGGAGTCGTATGATTTCAGCTTCAGCGGGCTGAAGTCGGCTGTGCTGGCAGCGATTAATCAGGCGAAGATGAAGGGACAGCCGTTAGATCCGGCGATGCTGGCTCGTGGCTTTCAGGAATCGGTCATCGAGGTGCTCGTCGAGAAGGCGATGCGTGCCGTCCATGCCTATGGCGCGCAGCAGCTCCTGCTATGCGGCGGCGTCGCGGCTAATGGAGGGCTGCGCGCGGCGCTTCAGCAACGCTGCGACAAGGAGCAGGTGCCGCTGCTTATCCCGCCTCTTGGGCTATGCACAGATAATGCAGCGATGATAGCTGCTGCCGCCCATCTCAAATGGGTAAGCGGTCAACACTCCGAGCTCGATCTGAAGGCTGATCCGGGACTGTCGCTGGAAGCCTGGTCGCTCAGCGCCCATACGTCGGCTTCTGTGAGTTAACGATGCAAGAGCATGTGGCCTTTTCCGGGCAGTCGTCTGGAAAGGGCTATTTGGTTATGCCATGATTACCGGAGGAGCAATTCAGGAGGATCATAATATCGTCCATCATCAACAGTGAATCGTTCATTGCCTTCACTCCTTGATCTTAGGTAAGCTTAGAAGCAGAAGGAGAGGATATGACATGAGCCAAGCGAGTCCGATCACGATAGCGGGATTGCCCCGCAAGCTGACGATTACAATGTGGGATTTCTCCTGGTATACGATGACCCTGCCCGGAGAGCCGTACCATGATCTGGCGGCCCGGTTCGCCGAGGCAGTAGAGCGGGGATATAATACGATTCGCATATGCGCGATGCCCTTCATGCTGTTCACGGCCGACGGGCCGCGTCCAGGGCCGCTGCATTTCGGCAATCTGGGCCGGGTCGGACAACGCACGCGCTGGTATAATTGCCGCGGCGGGGCGAAGCTGGACGGGCATGCTCATCTGCTGGAGTTATTCCGGCAGGCGAAGGCGCACGGTGTATATATTATGCTGTCTTCATGGGAGTATCAGCAAAGCCCGAGCTTTCTGGCTGATCCCGAGCTGCGCGATCTGCTGGCCGCGATTGCGCCAGAGGAGCGGTTCATGACGATAGCGCGTTCGCTCGACCAACTGATCCGTTATGTCAAGGAGGCTGGCTACGGCGACCAGATTGTCTATGCGGAGCTGCATAACGAGGTGGAGTTCGGTCAACTGACAGCCGTTGGCACAGCCCAGGGCATAGCCGCCAACAATACACCTGAGCTGGTGGAGTCGATGCAGCCTTATATTGAGGAGGCGATCTCGTATTTGCGTGAGCAGCACCCCGATGTGCTCATGACAGCCAGCTACACGCTCAACGACCCTTACCCTAAGGAGTATGTGGCGCGCAACCTTCAGGTCGCCCATTTTCATCTGTATATTAAAGGCGTGCTCAACCAACTGATGAATGAGGCTGGTTTAGGAGAGGATAGCCATCCATTCCCGAATGCGTTCGTCCGCTCGCTGCTGCGCGACGATGCGCCGCCATTCTCGGAATGGACGCTGCCGCCGGGGCAGGAATGGAGAATGGAAGGCAATCCGGTGGGCATGAAGCTGATCTACTTGCATGACTGGGCTGACCCGGACAAGTGGGATTTGTATCTCTATGATCACTATGGCGAGCATCGTCTGGCGATGCTGTACAAAGCGGATACGGAATTCGAGCAGGCCAAGGATTGGGTTCGACGCTCTGGCATCCCGGTCGTCATCGGTGAGGGCTATGTCGGCTATACGCCGCTAATGGCAGGATTCGAGGAGGGGCCGGTGGGCAAGTTCATCGCCGAGTACGCCATACGCAAGGGGATGGCACTTGATTTCTGGGGAATGACGCTATGCTCGAATTGTGCGCCGCATCATCCGTTCTGGGGGGATATAGCCTGGCAGCAGAAGTGGAACCGGTTCATTCTGGAGTCGTGATCAGCAGCAATTAGCTGCAGAAGCATATCATCCGAGAGAGAAGGGTGCCTTCTCAGTCGTCATAGATGACTGAGGGGCGCTCTTCTTTTTCATTTCGTCAAACAAATAAGAAACTACTCTATGGCAAAATAGTAGCGACACACACTATAGGCAAAAAGAGATTTAATATACAATATTTACATAAATTTCAAATTGTGATATATTAAAAACATTTGGCCGAATAATATATTATTTGGAGGTAGTCCTTTGAAGAAAAAGGTATTAGCACTTGGTCTTTCTTTTGCTCTAACAGTTGCAACAGCTGCCACAATCTATGCGGAAACTCAAAACACAGGTGAGTTTATATACCAGGATATAAAAGCATCAGGTCAGTTAAGTGTCGATTGGAATGTTTTTGATCCCGATTACGCCAAAGCCTGGACAAAGTTTGTGTCAACCTCCAACTCTGGTTATAGAGTAGCTGTACGTCTTGAGCTGTATAACCAACCTTGGTCTTCTAACCCTGAAGGAGTGCGATATGCTCACAGCACATCTTGGGCGGAAGTTAATATGCAAGACAGAGGAGTATGGGCATTTTAGTCGGCATGCGATTGAAAATAGCGGGGGAACTAAAGAATATGTGACTCGTAGACTTGAAGATAGATAAGTCTTTTTTGGCAAGCGGAAACACTCTGTTTCCGCTTGCTTATATCATGGAAGAAAAGGAGTACTATGATTAACTTTACATCTCTATTCAACCAAGTAAAGGCACATCCATTTACAACCTCAGTGATACTTTTAGGTTTAACAATTTCTGTGGTTTTAAATAGCGTGGGTATACAATCTCTAAAAAAAACGAATGATTTTCTTCGATACCAGCAGAGTTATGCTCTAGTGAATCCTGTAGATATAAACGTTAATATTTCCAATCATTTTGATATATCAAACATTTTCGCTTTGTTTGGTGGAATGAATGATTCAACTGAAATTATTTTTGATGACATTCGTATGGTCTCGCAATACGGATTAATAAAAGTTACGCCTGAATATTGGCAGGGTAAAAATTATAGTCGCTTACCAATTCAGGAAGGGAGGCAGTTGACATCTGACGATCTATCGGAAAAACGCAAGGTTGCCTTAATAGGAAAAAGGCTTTTTTCTCATACTCATTTAGTGAATGGAGAAAGATTTATTTCATTGGATAATGAAGAGTATAAGATAATAGGTATTCTGGGTATTGAAGGAAAGAATGTAGATCCTATCGATGGACAAATCATTATGCCAGCAACTGCTTTAAGCAACCGCTCAGAAAGTATGATCAAGGAAAATTCACTAGTAAGATTAATCATTCATAATTCAACTCAGATATATAATGATGTCAACAAAATTAAATCAAATGCCTCTATAATTGATGGTATCTCTGTTCAGGTATTAGAAGGCGGTGGAGAAACAGGACCAAGTAACTCCACTGTAAGAATTGGAGATGAGGTATACTTATCTATTATTATTTATATACTATCAATTATAAACGCCATAAATATATCGATTTTTTGGGTTAATGATAGAAAATATGAAATAGGGATAAAAAAAGCATTTGGTTACAGTAATTTTGATATATTTTATATGCTTTATTCTGAAATGTGTGTACTGGTTGCCTTGTCAGTTCTGGCCGGTTTTGCAATTTCTATAAGTCTGCAAGATTTACTGACAAGATGGATTGATTATCCTTTCAGTTTTTCTTTACACCAAATTCTGATATCCATCATCTTTATTTTCTTGACTTCTGCAATAACAGTATTTATTCCCTCGATAAAAGCATTAAAAATAAGTCCAGTAGATGCAATGAAGCATTCGTAAAGGGTGGAATATGAAATATATAAAATGCATATTAAACTCGTTAGTCAAAAGAAAGTTGACTTCGCTATTAATGAGCATTCAACTAATCATTTCATTCTTTGTCATAACTAGCGGGTTGATCTATTTTAATCTGGCTCACTATCAGGTGGAACAAGTATTCAAACACGCCTTAATTGATAAAGATCAAATGGCTACTATATCCATGCCCGATGTGGATACAACCCATTGGTTTTTTGAAAGGTACAAAGCTTTAGAAGAATCCATGCAACATAATTCAAGTATTGAAGGTGTGGGTTCATATATTTCAACCTATCTTACACCCGAGTTTTCTAATGAAAGCAAAAAAGAGAAATATATTAAATTCAACAATTCGTTGTATTCAAATAAAAATTTGATGGATCGGTATGATGCAACAAAGACATGGTATTTGGATGAACTCATTTATGATTTAACAACGTTTAATGTACAGAAAGGGAGGGCTTTAGATTCAAAAGATTTTCAATTAAATGATAATAGTATTATTCCTGTACTAATTGGACATAAATATTCTCAATTATTTTCAATTGGGGACCGTTTTAAAGTTTCATGGTATAGCGATGAAATTGAACATGAAATTGTTGGGATATTAAGTCCCAATAGTAAATGGTTATCGAGTCAAGATTATTTGAATCAGTCTATTCAAAGTCTTGATGAATCTTTTGTAGCACCATTTTTTCCAAAACAAAGGGATGGTTCGCCTTCAGACGTAGCAGTAAGAATTCAAAGCTCATTTATTAAGCTGAAATCTGGAACTGATAGTGAAGAAGCATTTGAATCCATTAAACATACTGCTCATAATCTAGGATTGGCCACCCCGGTATTAAGAACGGTAGCCGAAGACTTAGAAAGATACCATCAAAAGAATAAGAGTCTGACAAATTTCAATCTATTTTTGGGATTGTTTTTTTTGTTCATAACTTTGATTGGAGTTATTACTATTACGCAATCATCGATTCAACATCGAATGTATGAAATTGGTGTGAGAAGAATAACAGGAGCCACAATTGCAGATATTATCATGATTATTGTTGGCGAAGTCATGATTATAATACTTTTTTCTTCTGCTCTAGGAGTTTACTTTAGATATCTCTCTTTTGTTAATTCACCATTAATTGAAATCATGCCAATCCTAGATATGTTTAATGGATCTTTATATGCAAGTTTAGTTATCATTATTTTAATTTTAATAGGTATCTCGGCATTGTTGCCAATATACAAAATAAAAAAAATGTCTCCTAGCGAATTGATTGGAGGAAAAGATTAGTGAATGTAGTGCATTTGAATAATGTAAGTAAAATATATGGTAAGGCTGATTATCAGACAGCGGCTTTAAAAAACGTTTCTTTGTCGGTAGCTAAAGGGGAATTTGTATCTATAATGGGAGCCTCGGGTTCAGGCAAATCTACTTTACTTCATATCATTGGCTGTATGGAAAAGCCTACAGAAGGACAATGCTTAATCCTGGAGCAGGATACAGCTGGACTTTCTGATAACAAGCTAAGCAAAATTAGAAATCAAGTGATTAGTTTTATTTTTCAACATTTTGCTCTTATGCATAATTATAGTGTATATGACAACGTCATCTTGCCATTATTTAAGCGAGATATGAAGTCGAAAATAATGAAAGAAAAAGCTTCATACTATTTAGAACGTCTTGGAATATCTGATCTAATGAATAAGAATGTCACAAAGCTGTCTGGGGGACAAAAACAAAGAGTAGCAATTGCACGTGCTTTGGTCGCAGAGACTGAAATCATTTTGGCTGATGAGCCAACTGGTGCATTGGATCAAAAAAATAGTCATGAACTCATGGATTTATTGAGCACTATTAATTCTGAAGGAAAAACGATCATTATGGTTACACATGATGAAAATATCGCTAAATACACGAACAGAACCATTCTTTTATCTGATGGTGCTATTCTTGATCATTCCATGTAAGGGGTTGTTTTTTTGAATAAGAAGTTATGGATCACTCTTTCAGTGATTGTCCTTGTCGTCGCCTCGATTTTGGTTTACAAATTCATTAATAGAGTTGATTTCTACTCCAAAGAAGCAGGGGGGAAAATCTACGCAGAAGACTATGATGAGAAGTATAAAGTTCTGGAGAGTATAATTGAAGTCGATGGTACGAAGCTGAATGAGTTAATCATCACCAGCTTTATTGATCTTGATCAAGGGGATCTTACATATGAATTATACGATCCTAATGGCTCGTTGGTTGATCAGGCTACTATCTCCAATAAAGAGGTCTTCAAAAAAGACATGACACATGACCCTTTATTTGGGAAGTGGGTTGCAAAATATTATATTAACGAGATGACTAATGGCTCCTATAATCTCAGATTTGAAGGGAAATAGTTCAGAGTTAAGCGTAACATGAAATATGGTCGCAAACATGAGTGGGGCTATCAAGTAGTAGAGCATGTCAGTGGCGCTTCATCGCTTCTGAACATGCTGTTTTTTGTAAATTTTTGGCGGGTTGATGTCGGTAGATTCAATCATGTAGGTTCGACTGGCGGCATTCAAGCAGCGAAACACCGCGCCCCTGGAAGCTGAGCGCGGTGTGAAAGGTTAAGAAGCTCGCTGGTTGGTCAAGAGAACAACAGGAAATTCGTAGCCAGCTTGCGCAGATTGCCATCAGATGGTTTGTTGATAACTCTGCCCTTGAAGATGAGCGAGGACGAGCCTCCGCCATCCAGATTATACGCATCGACTGCGCCATAGCGCTGAAGCAGTAGCTGCAGCTCGGCAAGCGAAGCGCCGGATCGGCCGTTCTCATCCGCGGCATCGGTGACCAGGAACAGCAACTGATCATCCTTGTAATTGGCAATGACGGTACGTGCAGCCCGGTGCGGGCTGGTCTGCCATTTGGACGGGATGGCTTGCTTCTGCCCATTCTTGAGCAGGATCGGCACGAAGGAGGCGCCGAACAGCGCCTGTTCCTTGTCGAGCTGCTCCCGCGTCGAATAATTATCGCCGATGAGCTTCAGCCTGGAGTTGACACCGACGAAGAACAGGTCAGAGAAGGAAGGCTCGAAGCCATTCACATACTCCCCATCTACAATGGTCGTGCTAAGCGGGTAGCGCGATCCCTTCTGATCCGCGAAGCCGCCGGCATTGATGCCTGCAACAGCGCCATAGCGCTTGACAGCCTCAAGCGTCGTCTCTGAGCCGCCATATTTGTCCTTGCCAAGCGTCATCGAGATGGCCTCCTGCGATTTGAGCTTCACCTTGAGAGCATAGCCCTTGAAGTTCTCTGCGCGGACATAGAATAGCTGCGCCCTCAGCTTGTCGGTGCTGACGGTCTCAGACGGCTTGCCCAGCTTGGACGTAATTCGGGCATCATAGATGACATAAGGCCGATCGGCCTGCTTGCTGGCCATATCGACAATTGTCTTCATGCCCTTGTTCGTCTCATTATATAGCCATGCGGTCTTCTGCATGGAGGCGGAGACGGCTTCTGCTGTGCCGACGGCTGTATCCAGATTACGCTCCAGCGCGACGCTTCCGCTGCGGATGCCTTCCACGGTATAGGGAGACGGGACAGGGTAAGCGCTCGATGGAATCTCGATGGCAAAGGGGAACAACAACAGCCAGGCCACCATACCTGCGAATGGAGCGCAGGCAAGCAGCGCCAGCCGGTTTAGTCGCTGGACGGAGGTTATCATTTCAACACATCCAGACTTTTTTGCAGCTCATTGAGCTTTTTCTTCACTTCATTTATCTGAGTATACAGCTTGTTGCTGTTATCTGTCTTGTTGCTCGTGTTATCCTTCGTAAAGGTCAGCAGCTCGTTCAAGGCATCCACCTTGTTCCCCAGTGAGGTCATCTCCATGGAGAAGGCCTCCTCGACGGCTGCAATCCGTTCCTCGTAGTGCTGCTGCATCTGTGCGATCTGGCTGGCCGTCTGCCGCTCCAGCTCGGCGGTTAGCTGTTGTCTGGTCTGATCCGTATACCACTTGGTTCCGGCAATTCCTGCGGCGATCAGCACCACCCATATCGTCAGAAACAGATAGACGGAGCCTTTACGTGAGGCTCGTCCTGCTCTCGTCGTTTCCTGTGGTGTGTTCGTCTGTAATTCGGTATTCATGGTTATGCACAAAATCTCCTTTGCTTGTATTGCCCGATGACTACTCCATTAGACGCCAGCAATTACAAAAAGTTGCGTTCGCCATCGGAGTCCAGCTAAGGCGTCGAACGGGCTCCCAAGTGACCAATCCTCGTCCATATGCGCCTCACCAACTTGTGAGGTTTCTGTCCCAGACGACCTATGCAGCGATTTTACCTGCCCCTAACACTTCCATTACAAACAGCGCGAGCCTGTGTACAAAAGTTATCCACATATCCTTAATCGATTGTGGATAAGGCTGTGAAAGTCTTGGGAAAACACAATTTTTAACGGCATTAATGCTGGGGATAAAAAAAGTGTATTAACAGCGTTAAAATTGTGGACAATGTGGATAATTCTGTGGAATAATGTGGGTATTTCGGTTATCGACAAAAAAGTGGCGGAAAATTCATGTATTTAATGGGATGAATATCGACAGAATAGACAAAAAATGAGTCACATGTTGTGGATAACAATGTGGAAAACGTGGATAGCTTAATGAAAGCGGCTGGGGCACGGTTAACATTCGCTTGACATGTTGCCTAATCAACGAACAAAAGCCGCGATCCGTGCATGTGGATGAACACAGTACGCGGGTCGCGGCTTTTTCATTTACTCCATCAGTTGTTCCCATTCCTCGTAATACAGGGCGAGCTGCTCTTTTTTCTCTGCGATGTCCGTCTGCAACTGTTGGACTTGCTGATAGTCCTGGTATACCTCGGGCTTGGCCAACTCTTCTTCCAACTGGCCAACCTCCTCCTCCAGCTCTGCAATGCTCTGCTCCAACTGCTCCAGCCGCCGCTGTCTCTGCCGCTGCTCCTTCTTGGCCTGCTTCTCTTGCTCATAAGATGCTTGCGAGCTGCCCGGCGCTTCGCTTATGCCGGTGTCCTGCTGTGCTCTTTTGCCATTGTCCACGTTCTGAGCCAGCTCTGCCAGCTCCTGCTTCTTCTCCAGCATCTCATCATAATTGCCGAGATAGTGAAGCATGCCCTGTGGTGTCAGTTCAACGATCCGCTCAGCCATCTTGTTCAGGAAGTAACGGTCATGAGAGATGAAGAATAGCGTGCCCTCATAATCCATGAGCGCCGCTTCGAGCACCTCCTTGCTGAACAAATCCAGATGGTTTGTCGGCTCGTCAAGAATCAGCACATTCGCCTCCAGCAGCATCAGCTTGGAGAGGGAGACACGGGCTTTCTCTCCACCGCTCAGGGTCGAGATTTTCTTCTTCACGTCCTCGCCGCTGAACAGGAAGTTGCCGAGCACAGTACGGATGCGAGCCTCCTCCATATGCGGGTAGGCGCTCCATACCTCCTCCAGCACGGTGTTGGAGGGGGTGAGCCCGGTCTGCTCCTGATCATAGTAGCCAAGCTTGACGTTCGCTCCCCAGCGGACAGAACCGGCACTAGGCTGCATTTCGCCAACCAATGTCTTGAGCAGGGAGGACTTGCCCATCCCGTTCGGGCCGATCAGTGCAACGGTCTCGCCGCGCTTCAATTGAAAGCTGACCTGCTCAAACAGAGGTCTGCTGCTGCCAGGGAAGGTGATCGCAAGCTGCTCCACATCGAGTACATCCTTGCCGGTCTGCCGCTGAATCTGGAAGGCGAAGCTGGCCTTCTTGAGATCTCCGAGCGGCTTGTCGATCCGCTCCAGCTTGTCCAGCGCCTTGCGTCTGCTCTGCGCTCGTTTGGTGGTGGAGGCGCGCACGAGGTTCTTCTGAATAAAATCCTCCATGCGGGCAATCTCATCCTGCTGTTTTTCGTACTGCTTCATAGCTGCTTCGTATTCGCTGGCTTTAATCTCGATATAGCGGCTGTAATTGCCGGTATATCGCTTCGCGGCGTGACGCTCGATCTCAACAATAGCGGTCGTCAATGCATCGAGAAAGAAACGGTCATGGGAGACGACCAGCACTGCACCGGAATAGCCGCGCAGATAGTCCTCCAGCCAGGTCAGAGTTGGAATATCAAGATAGTTGGTCGGCTCGTCCAGCATGAGCAGGTCGGGCTCCTGCAGCAGGATGCGAGCGAGTGCGAGCCGTGTCTTCTGTCCGCCGCTGAGCGTAGAGATGATCGTCGCCGGGTCGAAGGCGCCAAAGCCCATCCCGTGCAGCACGCTGCGAATCTTGGTCTCCATCTCGAAGCCGCCATGCTCCTTGAACCAGTCTGTTCGTGCGGCGTAGCGTGTGAGCACCTCGTTGTACCGCTGCTCGTCGTCATGCAGCGCAGGGTCGGCAATCTGCTGCTCCAGCTCTCGGAGCTCGCGCTCGGTCTGGATCAGATCCGCGAATACCTCCCGCATCTCCTCGATGATGGAGCGGGAGGATTGCAGACCGCTGTTCTGGGCGAGATAGCCGAGCCGTGTCTCCTTGGCCTTGTAGATGGTGCCGGAATCGGCCGTCAGCTCCCCGGCGATAATCTTGAGCAGCGTCGACTTGCCTGCTCCGTTCACACCGACGAGGCCAATGCGATCCCGCGGCTGGATCTGAAATGAAATATGAGATAGAACAGCGTTGACGCTGTAGCTTTTGGATAGGTCGGATACTTGAAGAAGCATAATAAACCTCCGTTTGAAGATGTCATATACCAGTGTACATGAATTTGCGTCCAAGCGCGATAAGCTTCGTCTGCAGGTTGGCTAAACCATCGCAACAATGGTAAACTAAGAGCAGCTAATCATGAAATTACTGGAGATCAGAATATATGGAGAATCATGCGGTTCACGGGCGCAAGCAGGAGCTTCGGCGTCAACTGGGGGGGGTAAGAGACAGTCTTGCTTCACAGCAGCGAAGCAGATGGTCGGAGGCCGCCTGTGCTGCGGCATTGACCGGGCTGGAGCGTATGCAGGCGTCCACTGTGCTCGTCTACATATCCTTTCGCTCCGAGGTAGATACGATGCCGCTCATTCAGGGAGCGTGGAAGCGCGGCATCGAGGTCGCCGCGCCCCGGTGCATGCTGCCCTCCAGAGAGATGGAGCTGTACCGGATCACTAGCCTGAGCGAGCTGCGGCAGGGCGCATACGGCATTATGGAGCCTTACCCGAAGCTTGCCTGGCGCTGGCCGCCTGAACGCATCCCGGACGTGGTGTTGGTGCCAGGATTGGCATTCAGCAAGGAGGGCGGGCGCCTTGGGTATGGGGGAGGCTATTACGATCGCTACTACAGCAAGCTGCTCGCCGGGGGAGTACAGCCGCTTCCGCGCTGGCTTGGTCTGTCCTTCGAAGCACAGCTCATTGCGCCTGCGATGCTGCCGCTGGAGTCTCATGACCTTCGGCTGGATGCGGTCGTGACTGAGTGCAGAGCGTACCCGGCCGATTGGGCGGGGTGACGGCGGTGACCGTCCGCGGCCACCAAGCTTCGCGCCGCGTGTAGATGGGGGCCGGATATAAGCGCGAAGCTTATACTTCCTTTAGATTTCAATGAAATGGACAGGGGGGTTGTTCATGCAATGGAAGGTAGCCATACTGACTGCTAGCGACAAAGGCTCGCGCGGAGAGCGCGAGGATACAAGCGCTCAGGTCATTCGGGAGCTGATTGAGGAGGAGCTTGGCGGTGTCATCGTCGATTACCGGATCGTGCCCGATGAACAGGATGAGATTACGGCCGCGCTGATAGAGATGACAGATTATTATCAGGCGGATCTTGTGCTCACTACGGGGGGAACGGGGCTGGCTGCCCGCGATCTGACACCGGAGGCTACACAGCGGGTTATTGATCGCGAGGTGCCTGGGCTGGCCGAGGCGATGCGGTTCTACGCGATGCAGAAGTCGCGCAGCTATATGCTGACACGCAGCATCTGCGGCATCAGAGGTCAATCTCTGATCGTGAATCTGCCCGGCACCCCTAAGGGAGTACATGAATGCCTGATGGCGATTATGGATCAGTTGCCGCATGCTCTTCGCATGTTGTCGGGCCAGCCGATGGAATGACGATTTTTGTAGGTAAATGTACTATGGCAGTTGCCCTCATTATGTTATAATGAACTAATGCTGTGGACTGTGGAGGAATGATACCGCCCAGTCCCTTGTTGCTATTTGTCCTGCGAGGCTGGCATGGTCTGCATTTGGCGTCCATGGTGGCTGTATGCGCATGTACACACATACAGGGTTGGCCCGCGGGTTAACTCGCATGAAGGAGGAAATCAAGTGAGCGGTATTGGAGCATCCGGCGTTATATTGCTGGTCATCGTTGCCCTGCTGTTGTTCGGGCCGAACAAGCTTCCTGAGCTGGGACGCGCATTCGGCAAGACGCTGCGCGAGTTCAAGAACGGCGCGAAGGACATTATGGAGGACGACCCGAAGCCTGAGCGCAAGGAAGTGAACCGGATCGATACAGTTACGACTGACGAGCAGGGGAGCAAGAAGCTGCCAGACTAAGCAGCTAAGACAAGCTGCGCCGGCATCCCTCAGTCGCTGCGTAGGCAGGAGACGAACAGGAGTTTATGCCGGAGGAAGGGTAAGAGACGCTTCTAGGGCGTGTCTTCGACTCCGACGGGAGAAGCTTTTGCCGAATTGCTGTTCCGAGCCTTGCGCTTCCTTGTAGATGTACCCAGGGTACGTCCAGAGGCGAGTAGGGCGGCATGGGATGGCAATCGGCGAAGGCTGCACTTGATCGGGATGGAAGATATGCCCTAGCTTGCGGTAACGGGAAGGGGGAGCTTTCAGTTTGGCTCAGCAGGAAGCAGAATCTACCAGCAGGCAAGAAGGCTCCATGTCGGTTCTAGAGCATATCGGGGAGCTCCGCAAACGGCTCATCGCCGTGCTGTCTGTTTTTGTAATCGGCCTAGTTGCAGGCCTGTTTATTGCCAAGCCGGCATATGATTACTTAATGAGCCAGGAGCCGTTGAGCGGTATGCCATTGCATACGTTCTCCCTGTGGGACGGCATTGGCATCTACATGAAATTTGCGATGGTCATCTCGCTTATACTTACACTGCCCTTTACATTTTATCAGATGTGGGCGTTCGTGAAGCCAGGCTTGGGAAAGCATGAGCAAAAGGCCACGCTGCGATACATCCCGTTTACACTGTTGATGTTCCTGATTGGCCTGGCGTTTGCGTATTTCGTTGTGTTTCCGATGGCCTACCATTTCACCACTGGGGTTGCGAAGCAGCTCAATCTGGTGGAGACGTATGGTGTGATTCAATATTTGACGTTCTTGTTCAATATCGTTGTTCCGATCTCACTGCTGTTTGAGCTGCCGCTGGTGATTATGTTTTTGACCCGGCTCAGAATTGTGAATCCGATTCGTCTGCGAAAGATGCGCAGGATTGCCTATTTTGTTATGGTGCTAACAGGAACGCTCATTACTCCGCCTGATGTTATATCCGACTTGATGGTCGCCATACCGCTTATCATCTTGTATGAATTCAGCGTGTATCTGTCGTCGATCGTCTATCGGAAGCAACTGGAGGAGCAGGCCAAGTGGGAGGAAGAGTATGGTTCATGAGGCGTGTTCTTGTGTCGCGGCGAAGGCTGTGGGGATAAGAGCCGCCTCTTTCTTGTTGAGACCGGCAAATGAAGCGGATTCGCCCGGATATCGCTCCCGGCTTGAGACTGTCTGCCCTCCCCGACTTAGGTCTAGGTGAGAAACCGCCGCAAGTCTGTTTTGAATTTGCGCTGTCCGATCTACAATAAGGACATAAGGTTGATGAGTATGGCGCAACGGAAACGGATCATGAGAGGCGGTGAACAAATGAACGGTAAAACGCTGTTGGGTGTTATATTGGTGGTGCTAGGCGGATTGTTCGCCTTCAAGACAATTGGCGTCTCGCTTGCACCGGTCTTCGGGCTGATCTTCCCGTTTGTTCTGATCGGACTGGGAGCGATAGGACTTCGCAATGACAAACGGTTTGTCGGCACGGCAATGGTTGTCCTCGGTGTGTTGATGCTGATGTCGAAGCTGCACGGCTTGCTGCTCGTGGGAGCGGCTATTGGGTTGATCGCATTAGGTGTATATCTGGTGAACAATAAAAACAGAGCCTATTAGTTCGAGAGGATGGAGGTTAAGCAATGAGCATAATTCGACGGGTACGTGACATTACATTGGCAACGTTGAACGAGCGGCTGGAGAAGGCAGAAGATCCGGTACGGCTGATTGACCAATTCCTATGGTCCACACGGGAAGAAATCATTCACGCCGAGCGCCTCTACCAGCAATACAACTCGCATGGCAACCATCTGCGGGAGCAATGGCTTCAGGCCGAGCAGCAGAAGGAGAAGCGCGAGCAGCAGGCGATTACCGCATTGAAGGCTGGCGAGGAGCAGATTGCTCGTCTCGCATTGCAGGAGAAGCATTCGCATGATCAGCGGGCTGTCCAATATAAGGAGCTCTATGAAGAGAGCCGGCAAAATATCGATGAGCTGGAGGAGCATCTGCAGGAGCTGCGCAGCGAGTACCAGGTCGTATATGATAAGCGCGAGTATTACGCAGCCCGTATGGAATCGCTAAGGCTGCAGCAGCGGATGAACGCTCGTTACGCCTCCGCCTCCGGTGCTGCTCAAGGGCCGGACAGCATGTTCAGAAGGCTGGAGGAGCGCATCAGCGGCATGGAGTATGAGGCGGGCAGTCTGCGTGACCTGCGCCGCGCTGGCAAGCAACTGATGAACGAGGTTCAGTCGGGGCTCCAATCCTCGATTGAATATGAGCTAGAGCAGCTTAAACGCAAGCTAGATCAGAAAGGATGAACGCGCCATGAAGAAGTTATACCGCTCCAACCGGGATAAGAAACTGCTCGGATTATGCGGCGGCGTAGCGGAAATGCTCAATATTGACGCTACATTGCTGAGGGTGCTGTTTATTGTCGGTGCTATTTTTTCAAGCGGAGGATTGATCCTCATCTATATATTGGCAGGCATGGTTGTGCCTAAGGAGCCGCCTTACTACGATCATCGGGGGTACGGAGGCGGAGGCTATGGTGGCAACTTTAACAGTGGTCCCTATTCCGGCGGCACGTCCGATCAAGGCTACTACAATCCGGGTCATGGCCCGTCGGCGAACCCTGGCTGGCAGCAGACTCCTCCATCTGGCAAGTCCAGCTCCCCCCTGGACGATATGATGAATGATATTGAGAAGAAAGCGATGCGCCGTGAGCTAGATGAGCTCCGCGCCAAATTGTCAAAGCTTGAGAAAGAAAAGGAGGACAAATAATATGAGTATCTTTAAACGGATGAAGGATATGACAAAGGCCTCTCTGCACGAGATGCTGGATAAAATTGAAGATCCGGTCGTCATGTTGAATCAATATTTGCGGGATATGGAAGCGGAGATTCATCAGGCAGAGGTGACGGTGGCGAAGCAAATGGCCAATGAGCGCCGGATGAGACAGCGCTATGAAGAGGCGGCGCGCAGTGCGATGGATCGGGAGAGCAAAGCGGAGCAAGCGATTCGCTCCGGGCATGAGGAGCTAGCGCGCAAGCTGCTGGAGGAGAAAATCTATTTCGACCAGAAGATTGCTGAATATGGCGATCTGCATGCAGAGGCGAAGGGTCAGGCGGATGATCTGATGAATCAACTGCATGGCATGAAGGAAGAGTTCTACCAGTTGCGCAACAAGCGCAATGAGCTGGCCGCTCGTGCCCAGATGGCCAAGGCGAAGAAGCAGATGTCGAAGCTGGGGCCGCATTCGATCGAGTCGGGCAATGCTACCCGCGGCTTTAGCCGGATGGAAGAGAAGATTATGCAGTTGGAGGCCGAGGCCGATGTGATGCGCGCTCCAGGGGCGTATTCCAAGCCAAGTGCCAGTGCAGCAGATCTGGAGAAGAGGCTGCAGGTTGATGAGCAGTTAGCAGCCTTGAAGGCAAGAGTTGTCCCTCCTGCCCCAAGTCTGACTAAGACAGAAGAATAAGAAGCTGAGGCAAGCCGGATACCGAATTGGGGCGCTCCTGCCAAGGGGCGCCACAGGTATGTACGGCTTGTCTTTCACACTGTATAGGGAGGCTCATAAATGTCGGACAAGAAGCCTGAGGAGGACAAGCGCAGCTTACGTCTGAGCAGGCAGACGATCGAGACCCTGCTGTGGCTGCTTGTCATTATAGGGTTGCTCGTGCTCGTGCTTCAGGCCATGGGCTATCTGAGCTGGTTCCAGCTCCTTAAAGGAAAGGCCGCAGTCATCGGACTGGCTGTGATCGGGGTGGCTCTGCTGGCTGGGGCTGTGTATAGCTACCTTCAGAGCAGGAGACTGCGCGAAGCGGTGCGGAAGCTGGCTGAGAATCAAGCCCGTGGCTTCAGGGCGGTCACGCTGCTGAATGGGGATAGCGGCGAGGATGACGCCCAGCAGGAGGAAAATAAGATATGGAAAGAGAAGGTTAAATTCACGGCGGTCATCGAGGAGCGGCAGCGTCTCGCGCGCGAGCTCCATGATGCAGTCAGTCAGCAGCTATTCGCCATCTCGATGACGGCGACAGCGGTAGGCCGAACACTCGACAAGGACTTCGAGCGGGCCCGTCGCCAAGTGGAGCTGATTGAAGAGATGGCCTCGGTAGCTCAATCCGAGATGCGCGCCTTGCTGCTTCATCTGCGCCCGATTCATCTGGACGGGAAGAATCTCGGACAGGCGCTGGGAGCGCTGCTGGATGAGCTGAAGCAGAAGGTGGCCATGGACATCCAACTGGAGTATGATCCGACGATTCATCTGATGACAGATGCCGAGGATCACTTGTTCCGAATCGTTCAGGAGGCGTTGTCGAATACATTGCGCCACGCTCGCGCCACAGCGATGGAGATTAGACTCCTTCGTTATGGCAAGCAGATTCATCTGCTGTTGAGGGACAATGGCGTAGGCTTTGATCTGGAGGACAAAAAGCAGACCTCCTACGGCTTGCTGACGATGGAGGAGCGCGTTCACGAGATGGGCGGTACGATGGAGCTTCGTTCTGCTCCGGGAGAGGGAACGACCATCGAAATCTGGATACCGGTTCTGACCGATGAGAGGGGAAGCGAATAGACGATGGAGATGGAGATCGAGCAACCGATTAAAGTGCTATTGGTCGACGATCATGAGATGGTGCGAATCGGTCTGGCGGCTGTGTTGGATACAGAGGATGGCATTGAGGTGGTCGGGGAAGCCAGCAACGGCCAGGACGGCATACGGATGGCTCAGGCGTATCGACCGGACATTGTTCTCATGGATCTGGTCATGGAGGGGATGGATGGCGTAGAGACGACCCGTCGTCTGCTGGAGCTGTACCCGGAATGTAAGGTCATCGTATTGACAAGCTACATTGACGACAGCAAGATGTATCCGGTCATTGAGGCAGGCGCCTTCAGCTATCTGCTTAAGACCTCCCGTGCAAGCGAGATTGCCGATGCGATCCGCGCAGCGGCGCGCGGGCAATCGGTGCTGGAGTCGCAGGTGGCGGCCAAGATGATGAATCGCTTCCGCCAGCCGCAGACGCCGAAGCAAAAGCTGGCGCATGAGGATTTGACGGATCGGGAGATGGAGGTGCTGTGCCGACTTGCGGAGGGCAAGTCCAATCAGGAGATCGCCGACGAGCTGTTCATTGGTATCAAGACGGTGAAGTATCATATTACCAACATCTTCTCCAAGCTGGGTGTGGAGGATCGTACTCAAGCGGCCATTTATGCCCACAAGCACGGGTTAGCGGAGTAGGCAGATGTGCGTTAGCAGTTAGCGGCTATTGCCGTTCTTGACGGGCGTAGCTGCGATACGCGTAGGGTCAGTTGACCCGCATTATTCTAATCAAGCGAGCAAGACGGCTGTAATTGCCGTCTTTTTTCATTTGTGTAAATTTTTATTTAATAATTCATGACGTTCATGTATACTATAATCGTCTCACAACATTCAATACGGGTGAGCGCTATGAAATGAAAGCGTATTCTTGTGGTGAAAGATCAAGGGGAAGGGAGATGAGGCGACACCTGCACAAGCACAGATATAACAGCCGGTATCGGAGTGATGAGAGCAACGATATGGTCATAGAACGATGAACAAATGAATGAGGAGGATATTTATGTTGAAATCTACATTGTTAAAAGGCGGCATTATGCTGACCCTACTCAGCTCCCTGCTGGCGATCCCGGTATCGCCAATCGTACAGGCGGCAGACGCCAACTGTCCTAATGGCTACGTTGCGCTTACATTTGATGATGGGCCAAGCCCAGGCAATACCACGAATCTGCTGAATGCTCTTAAGCAAGCCGGGTTGCGGGCTACACTATTCAATATCGGCCGAAATGCGCAAAATCATCCAGGACTGGTGCGAGATCAGGTTGCGGCCGGGATGTGGATTGGCAACCACTCCTTTACCCATCCCAACATGACATCCATGAACAGCGCACAGATGGCATCGGAAATCACACAGACGCAGCAAACGATTCAGTCGATAACTGGAAGCGCTCCCAAGCTGTTCCGCCCCCCTTATGGGGCTACGAATGGAACACTGCGATCTGTTATCAGCCAGAATGGTCTGACAGAGGTGCTATGGAATGTTGATTCCCTGGATTGGAACGGAGCGTCCACCGCTCAGATTGTTGCTGCGGCAAACCGGCTGCAAAACGGAGATGTCATGCTGCTGCATGAGCAGTTCCAAAATACGATTCGGGCCATTCCACAGATTGCCCAAAACCTGAAAAATCGCGGTCTTTGTGCGGGAATGATCTCTCCGGCAACGGGGCGGGCGGTCGCTCCTGATAGCGGCTCCTCCAATCCCCCTGGTACAGCAACGAGAATCGAAGCCGAGCAAATGACCAAGAGCGGTACTTATGCCTCCAATATTAGCTCGCCTTTCAGTGGTGTTGCCTTGTATGCGAACGGCGACTCGGTTAAATTCACACAATATTTTGGATTGGGTACCCATAATTTCTCCCTTCGTGGTGCTTCCAATAATTCAAATATGGCTAGAGTTGACTTGCGAATCGGAGGTCAGTTGAAGGGAACCTTCTACTTTGGCGGTTCCTCTCCCGCGGTCTATACCCTGAATAACATCAGCCATGGCACCGGCAATCAGGAGATTGAGCTGATCGTCACCGCCGATAACGGAACCTGGGATGCCTATCTAGATTATCTGGAGATTCATTAGGAGACGAATTCGAGTATGCGCGGGGCATTCATGCTATAGCCAAAACATTTACAGCCGCTTTGTCCAATGCTGAGTCCAGCAGGGCAAGGCGGCTGTAATAGTCTGTGGCTATCGTTTTTTGCTGCTGAACGGGTCTTGGGGGACGTAACTCCGCCTCAAGGTCAGCCCAAACCCCGACCTAAAGCTAGGTTGAAAAACCGCCGCAGGTCTGTTCTGCCAATTGTGAATTCATTCTACAATAAGTACATAAGCAAATGAGAAACGGATTCGAAAGGCGGTGAAGGAAATGATGAGAGAAAGAACATGGCTCGGAATATTGCTCGCGGTAGTGGGATTATGGATTTTGCTCCCCATTATCGGCGTGACGATCGGTTGGCTGTTCAGTCTCCTGTTCCCATTGTTGCTGGTCGGGGTCGGGGTGATCGGCTGGAGGAACAACAATCATGTGATTGGCGGAGCATTCATGGCAGTCGGAGGTTTGCTGCTGATCGCCAAGCTGTCGAAGGTTATCTTCTTCATTTTGGCAGTGCTGTTGATTATGTGGGGTATCTCGCTGTTCCGGGGGAAAAGATATTAATAAACGAAGCATGCCAGTTGCTGTTGTCCGGTAGCTGGCAACGATATGAACCAATACGTGAAGTAGAGATGGAGGCAGGCTAATGAGCTTAATGCGCAGAGTTCGGGATATGACAATCGCCACCTTGAATGATCGGCTGGACAAAGCCGAGGACCCGGTGAAGATGATCGACCGGTTTCTGAATAGCACCAAGGAGGAGCTGGTGAAGGCGGAGCAGCTCTATCGCGAATGTACCGCTCATGCCCTCCAATTGAAGCGACAATGGCTTCAGGAGGAGGCGCAAAAGGAACGTAGGGAGCAGCAGGCGATGACGGCGCTTCAGGCGGGTGCAGAGGATGCAGCGCGCTCGGCGCTGCTGGATAAGACGATGCATGATGAGCGTTCAGCGCAATATAAGGAACTGTATGAGCAGAGCAAGGGGACGCTGGTCGAGCTGGAGAATCGGCTTGCAGAGCTCAAGAGCGAGTATGATGAGGCGGCAAGCAAGCGCAGCTATTATATGGCAAGGATGGAGTCGCTACGATTGCAGCAGCGTATGGCGCAGCGCAGTGCCGCGCTCGGTGGACCCGGAACAGAGGGGATGTTCCGCAGGCTGGAGGATCGTCTCACCGATCAGGAGCTGGAGGCGCAGAGCCTTCGTCAGTTGAGGCAGCAGGAACGGGACGGTACCTATGCCATGCGGCTAAGCCCTGAACAGCAGCCGCAGGTGGACATGGAGCTGGAACGCCTGAAGCAGAAGCTGAATTTAGATCAGTGATTGGATGGACGAAGAGGGGAGAGAACGGGATGACGAATCATCTATATCGGTCGAATACGGATCGAATGCTGCTCGGTGTCTGCGGCGGATTGGCAAAGCGGTATGCATTTGATGCTACGCTGCTGCGGGTAGTGCTTGCTGTCGGTTGCTTGTTCAGCGCTGGAACGCTGCTGCTGATCTATCTGATCTGCGCGGCCGTTATGCCGAAGGAGCGGTTGTACGCTGACAGCTCCGGGATGGGCGGCGCAGGCTGGAATCATTGGGGAAGCGGGCCAGCCGCCGGACCCTATGGGGGTGCTCCGCATCAGGCTCCGACTACAGATGCAATGATGAATGACTTGGAGAAAGCGCAGTTGCGTAAGGAATTGGATCATTATCGTGCGAAGGTTGCACAATACGAGAAGGGAGAATGAGGACAATGAGCATTTTCAAACGGATGAAGGATATGACAAGAGCTTCGCTGAACGAGGTATTGGATAAGATGGAAGATCCGGTCATGATGTTGAACCAATATGTACGTGATATGGAAGCAGAGGTTCGTGATGCAGAGGTTACCGTTGCCAAGCAGATGGCGAATGAGAAGCGGATGAAGCAGCGTTATGAGGGCGCAGTGCAAGGAGCGGCAACTGCACAGGAGCGTGCCGAGCAAGCGGTCATTGCAGGCGATGAGCTGGCGGCTCGCAAGCAACTGGAGGAGAAGCTGGTCTATGATCAGCAGGCCGAGCAGTTCTACTCGCTGTATGAGCAGAGCAAGGTGCAGGCTCAGCAACTGCGCGATGAGCTGGAGGAGATGAAGGCACAGCTTCAGGCTCTGCGCGCCAAGCGCACCGACCTGGCGACTCGTGCTCAAGTAGCCAAAGCGAAGCAGCAGTTGTCTCAACTGAACGTTACTCATCATATCGAGGGCGGCAGCGCCGTTCGTGGCTTCACGCGGATGGAGGAGAAGATCATGCAACTGGAGGCGGAGGCCGAGGTGGCTCGCTTCCCAGGTAGCGGAGCCTATGCCCCGATTGCCCCTGCAGCGGCTCGTGATCCGCTCAAGCAGGTACAGGTGGATGAGCAGCTTGCAGCGCTCAAGGAGAAGCTTGGAGCTGGCACACAAGCCGAATAAGAGGGGCATGGCTGCATAGCAGCCGCAACGCCCCCATCATATAAGCAGCCCCCCGAGGAAATCGGGGGGCTGCTCTGCTGCGTGCAGCGACTACTGTTGCGGCATACGTTCCCGTTCAAAGGCGACGATCCATTCACCTTGAGTGGAGGCATAGCCTTGATCGCCTTCAACCACAAGTCCGTAAAGCTGCTTCACATCGAGATATTCCCGGCGATCCCCGTTATCGAATTCCAACGTAATATAGTAATAAGTACGCGAGGAATGCGTCGGATGCATGGACCCATCCTGATGATGGTTATGGTTGGTGGTATGCTGTACTTCCGTCCGCTTGGCAACGATACGCGCGTAGCTGGACTCCCGCGGAGAGCGGGCATTCTTCATATAACGGGCGCCGTTCATAATGATAATGCCGATGATAACTATGAATCCGATCACAATAAGAATCGGAACAAGCTCGAATAGAAAGTCCCCGCCCCCTGGCATGAACGAAGGTGCACCAAATCCTGACAAATTCTCTCTCCTCCATTTCTGTCTTTTCCTAGCGACGATCTACATACTATACGGAACCAAGGAGAGAAACGTTGCAGGAACGATCAGCAGCCCCTCATTTTGCACGTTCCCGTGGCACCTGTTAGCGGCTTGATGCTGCAGCCTTGCGAGAGTACTGCTCCACCAAAAAGGCGATCAGCGGATCAGGGGCGGTCTCTGCGAATTGGGCAGTGTCGCCAAATAACATGCCATAGGGCCGCTCCGAGGTGCAGGGATGCCAATCGGGCATCATGTCGCCTGTAGAGTCGGGGCCGTTGGGGTTACCCGTCGCAATGAAATAGGACAAATAATTGCACATCTGACGGGCCAGGTCGTAGTGCTTGCCTACAAAGGGGCGCCAGCACTTGGCAAGCGTCTCGAAGAAAAACCACAGGTCCACCGAATGGAACGTTCCCGGCTGATCCCAGCCCGGAATTTCGGCATCGAAGTTATAATAATATAGCGAGGTGCCGTCCGGGTGCTCGCTGTTCGCGCGTACTGCAAGACGGATCGCGTATTCGATCATACGCACCGAAGCCTGCTTCAGCGCCTTATCAACATCACTGCCCTGTGCCTGGCACAGCTCAAGAAAGGTATCCGCCTGGTCGCCGAACAAGGTGTCGGCTAGCTCGCGAAGCTCCTCCATCGTAGCGGCAATCGGCTGGACGGTGAACTCGGAAGAGGTATGGCCGAGGAGGATCGGAACCATCTCACGCTGCTGCCGCATAAACAGCTCAAAGGGGCTGCCGAGGCAGAATTGACCATCAATGACGGTTCCCCAGAAACGATTGTACTCCAGTGTCTTGTCCCGAATATAGGTGGCATCAAGCTGCCTGGCCTCTGCCAGCGTAGTGACGCCGAGGAAGTCGAAGAAGCGAACGCCCTCTTGCTCTGCTTCCGTTAGCCGAATCTTCTTGATAGGCATAGGATTGCCGGGATACACCTCCGTAATTAATCCGCTCAGGATGACTGCACGCTGGAATAGTCCGCGGTTGCAGGGAGCGGTCATATGGGTCAGCACACTGCCGCCGCCGGCGGACTGCCCGCCAATCGTAATCTGCTGCGGATCGCCGCCAAAGGCGGAGATGTTGCGCTTCACCCATTCCGTTGCAGCCTTCTGATCCAGATGCCCGAAGTTGGCGGGCGCATCGGGAGATTCTGCGCTAATCTCGGGATGACATAGGAAGCCTAGCGAATTCAGGCGATAATTGACCGTGACCACCACGATGCCCCTGCGAGCGATGCGCTCCCCGTCGAACTCCATCTCCGCGGTATGGCCAACCTGCAGTGCGCCGCCAAAGTACCAGACGAACACAGGCAGCTTCTCATCCGCGCGTTTGGCAGGCGTCCAGACGTTCAGATACAAGCAATCCTCATCCATAGGTATATCCGGGTCAACGGCCCATTCCCTGGTATAAATATTGTTATCGTCGATGACCGTTTTGGCCTGCATAGAGATGGGGGCGAATTCAAATGCTTTCAGCGTGCCCTCCCAATTCTGAGCCGGCTGCGGCGCGCGCCAGCGATTCTCCCCGACGGGCGGAGCTGCGAAGGGGATTCCCTTGTAGCTGGTAATGCGGGGGTCTGCGGCGGGCAGCCCTTGTACGATGCCATTTTCCACAATAACACTTCTTAGCAAGTGCACCTTCTCCTTCCTGAACCATGGTCTATGTGTTCAAGCGGAGCCTCATTGAGTCGTGGTGTTCCTATCCTTCCATGCAGTGGAGGCTTCTGCCCTTGTGTCCATCATACGCAAATCTGTCTCAAAATAACAATACAGGATTCGTAAGACGTCATTATGTGTCAGGTGTATGGTGTTGGTGTATTAAATGGCTGCTTGCTCCACATATTCTTAATATAAATAGGAGACGCAGTCTGCAGCACCCTGCTCGATTCAAGGTGCTTCCTGCGCGGGTCCACTGAAGGAGAGGTGAAGCCGGATGTCGATCATGAGAACCATATTGCTGCATTTATCCAAAAGTCGCCTGGCCAATCAAGCAGCGCAGCGCTTCGGCCTGCGTCTAGGCGCAGAGCGGTTCGTGGCGGGACTGACGCTAGATGCAGCGATGAGAAAGGTCAGGGAGCTCAATAGCCGCGGACTGCTAGTGACGCTGGATCATCTGGGCGAATATGTGTTCAGCGAGGAGGAGGCTGACCGCGCGGCGGTGGCAGTCATCGAAGCGCTGGAGGCCATCCATGCGAGCGACGCACAGGCCAATGTCTCGCTCAAGCTCACTCAGCTTGGCCTGGATCTGTCCTCTGGGCGCTGTCTCCAGCGTATGCGCGGCATCGTAGCTACAGCCAAGCGGCTGCATAGCTTCGTGCGCATCGATATGGAGGATTATGCCCATAATGAGCCTGCGATTGCGCTCTATGAGCGGCTCGTCTCGGATTATGGCCCGTATGTTGGCATTGTGCTGCAGGCTTATCTGTATAAGAGTCTGCAGGACATGGAGCGACTACATTCGTATGCGCCCAATTATAGGCTGGTCAAGGGAGCCTATAAGGAGCCGGAGGAGGTGGCCTTTCCGAATAAGGAGGATGTGGATCATAACTTCATCACAATGATAGAACGCCAGTTGCTAAGCGGCCACTATGCGGCTATAGCAACGCATGATGAGCAGATCATTAACCATGTGAAGCAATTCGTCAAGGCCAGTGGCATCACGCGGGAAAGGTATGAGTTCCAGATGCTGTATGGCATTCGTCTGGCGCTTCAGCAGCAGCTCGCAGATGAGGGTTATAAGGTGCGGATATACGTTCCCTATGGCGTGGATTGGTACGGATATTTTATGAGAAGGCTGGCGGAGCGCCCGGAGAATGTCCGGTTCGTGCTGCGTTCAATGCTCAAGCGATAAGTGAAGAAAGGTCTATTGCTGGATGTGGGTATGTTAATTTCCGAAATAGTTCTTTAATGTTTGTTTGTGAAATGATATACTATAAACGAACTAAAACATACTATTCAGGAGGTTTTTATACCATGGAAATTCGTCACGCTACGAATCCGACTGACATAAAGACATACACGACGGAAAGATTGAGAAAGGATTTTCTGATCGAAAATCTGTTTCAGGATGGCAAGGTCGAATTGGTGTATTCTCATTATGATCGGCTGATTGTCGGCGGTGCCGTGCCTGGGAAGGAGCCTTTGCAGCTTGAAGCAGCGGATCAACTGAAGACCGAATATTTCCTGGAGCGCCGCGAAGCCGGATTTCTCCATGTTGGCGGCGGAGATGCCGTCATCAAGGTGAACGGCGAAGTGTACGAGCTTGCCAAGCTGGATGCGCTGTATGTCGGCAAGGGTGTGCAGGATCTGACGCTGGAGAGCAAGGACAGCTCGAATCCGGCGCGCATCTACATCGTATCTGCGCCTGCACATGCGACATATCCAACGAGAAAGACGGGCGTTAACGAAGCGAATCCGCTGCATCTTGGCTCGATCGAGACATCGAACGAACGCACCATTTATCAATATATTCATGAGAACGGCGTACAGAGCTGTCAACTGATGCTCGGCGTTACCCTGTTCAAGCCGGGCAGCGTGTGGAATACGATGCCATCGCATGTGCATGACCGCCGGATGGAGGCTTATCTGTATTTCGATATGAATCAGGATACTCGCGTATTCCACTTCATGGGTGAGCCATCCGAGACTCGTCACCTGGTTGTGGCCAATGAGCAAGCGATTATCTCGCCGCCGTGGTCGATCCATTCCGGGGCAGGAACGAGCAGCTATTCCTTCTGCTGGGCAATGGCTGGGGAAAACTACACCTTCAAGGATATGGATGTCGTCCCGATGGACGAGTTGAAATAATTTGAGGGGGAACCATTCATGCTGGCTGCACAGCGTCATCGAAACATTATAGAACGGCTGGAACAGGATGGAAGTGTTAGAGTATCCGAGCTGAGCGCATGGTTTCAGGTGACGGAGAAGACTGTCCGTGACGATCTGGAGAAGCTGGAGGAGAAGGGGCTGCTGAAGCGCATTCACGGCGGCGCTGTATCGGTAAGCGGGCAGGAAGACAGCCTGCTGCCGATGCAGATTCCTAACAGCCGGCACGGACAGGCTAAGGCAGCTATTGCGGAGCAGGCCCTGCGTTATATTGAGCCCGGGGATATTATTGCGCTGGATGCGGGCAGCACCACGCTTGAGATTGCCAAGCGGGTCAAGAATATTCCTATTACTGTCGTCACCAACGATCTGCTGATCATCCGTGAGCTGGCGCTCAAGGAGCAGATTCGCCTGGTAGTGCCTGGCGGCTACCGACACCATAATTTGCTCATTGGCGGCGAGGAGCAGGAGTGGATTAGCCGTCTGAATGTCCACAAGCTGTTTCTCTCGACAACCGGCATTCACATGGAGTACGGGCTGACGATCTTTACCGAGGAGCTGGCCAGGCTGAAGAAGGTCTATATGTCCTGCGCCAAGAAAATTTACTGCGTGGCTGACCATAGCAAATTTGACAAGGGCGCATTAATTACATTTGCCGAACTGTCCGAGGTGGATGCGTATATAACCGACAGCGGGCTTAGCGAGGAAGTATTGGACAAGTACAGCATACTTGCAGCCAAGCTGATTCGGGCAGGGCGGTAGAAGGAGACGAAAGAGATGAGTTTGTTCGATCTGACAGGGAAGATTGCCGTCGTTACTGGCGCCGGGCGTGGACTGGGCAAGGCGGTAGCGCTCGGGCTGGCGGAGGCGGGCGCGGACATCGTGCTCGTGACGAACAGCACGCCGGCTAGCGATGTGCAGCGCGAGGTGGAGGCGCTCGGCAGACGAGCGCTGACTGTGCAGGCCAATGTGAGCGACCAGGCACAGCTCCCGACGATCATCGAGAAGACGCTGGAGCATTTTGGCCGGATTGATATTCTGGTCAATAACGCTGGCATCATCCGCCGCACGCCTGCGGCAGATCACAGCTTCGAGGATTGGAAGGATGTACTGGACATCAACCTCAATGCTGTGTTCACGCTGTGTCAGCTTGCAGGCCGCGAGATGATTCGCCAAGGCTCCGGCAAGATCATTAACATCGCCTCTATGCTGTCGTTCCAGGGCGGTATTAACGTGCCGGGCTATACGGCCAGCAAGCATGCGGTAGCTGGCCTGACGAAGGCGCTGGCGAACGAGTGGGCATCCAAGGGCGTGCAGGTCAATGCGATTGCGCCGGGCTACATGAGCACGGACAACACAGAAGCACTGCGCGACGATCCTGTGCGCAGCCGCCAGATTCTGGAGCGTATCCCGGCTGCCCGCTGGGGCGAGCTGCAGGATATGAAGGGGCCGGCTGTATTCCTTGCTTCCGCAGCAGGAGATTACATGAACGGTCATGTCCTGTGCGTGGACGGCGGCTGGATGAACCGTTAAGCTTACACAATCAAGCCGGAATTCCGAGCGTGGCTCGGAGCTCCGGCTATTTGACGTTGCAGCCTGTGTTGATACGGATACATCCGTCCGCCTGCCGTCGTGTAGCGAAGCGCAGTTCACCGGTAGTTGTCCGTGGGTTGGAAGCTGTGCACTAGGTAGCGATGTTAACGATAAGACTGATGACCCATAGCAGGAGCAGGAGATACAGGCCATCTGTTCCTTGCCTTATCGGTATCGACACTCCGAAAACTTGCCCGCTCCCTATGAAAAAGCCTACAATATTTAGTGGATATAGTGTGACATCACAGACAATGTACGCTCACTAGAAAGGAAGAATCCGATGAGGCTGATTCGGCGGTTGCTTGTTACGGTTGCCGTGCTGCTCGTGCTGCTGGGACTGGCAGTCTGGGGAGCAGTGCGCTATGTGGCCCCGCAGGAGGAACTCAACCTGGAGTCAACTCCGTTGCTGCTGGAGAAGAAGGTGCTGGAGATGGCTATAGAGCTGAAGCCGGAGATGACGCTGAGCTCTAAGGAGCTGAACCAGCTCATTAAGGGGTACCTGCGGCAAAATCCCCGGGTCGGCAGCCATCTGCTGCTGGATGGAGCGGATTTCAATCTGGAAGGAAATCTGTTGTCCGCCCGCGTCAACGTGACCTATATGGGGCTAGTGCAGGCAGGCGCCACGGCGCAGTATGAGCTGAGATGGGACAAGCCCTATCTTCGGGCGATCCCTCAGCGGCTTACGGTTCGCTCGCTTGACCTCCCGGCTTCCTGGCTGGAGGCATTCGAGGTTCCGCTCAACAAGGAGCTGCCAGAGTGGGTCAAGATCAGTAAGGTGGCCTTCGACGATTCGCAGATACGGGTTGGCTTCCAGGCTGCATTGCCAAGCGCTGGATGGATGCTTGAGCGGCTGCGAGAGCTGCGAGATTGAGATTTCGTGAAAAAAATCAATCAAAAGACTTGAAAAATGCTGCTTAAATTAGTATTATAAAAATGGTTATTAGCACTAAGCGTTGTCGAGTGCTAATAAAATTGATGAAGCATAACATTTCAAAAGGAGGCTATTTTTTCATGATCAGACCTTTAGGTGAACGCGTATTGATCGAGCCGATCGCGAAAGAGGAGACGACTGCTAGCGGCATCGTTCTGCCGGATACAGCAAAAGAGAAGCCGCAAGAAGGTAAAGTAATCGCAGTAGGAAGCGGTTCGGTTAAGGACGGAGTTCATGTAGCTCTGGAAGTTAAAGAAGGCGACCGTGTCATCTTCTCCAAATACGCTGGCACAGAGATCAAATACGAAGGCAAAGAGTATTTGATTATGAAGGAAAGCGACATTCACGCGATCTTGGGATAAGCCCACGTTTTGAAACCACATAGATGATTGAAATTTACTTACGCTTGACACAATAGAAGGAGGGTATTCAACTCATGGCTAAAGAGATTAAATTTAGTGAAGACGCTCGCCGCGCGATGCTGCGCGGGGTTGATGCGCTGGCTAATGCAGTTAAAGTGACACTTGGTCCTAAAGGCCGCAACGTGGTATTGGAGAAAAAATTCGGCAGCCCGCTGATTACGAACGACGGTGTATCCATCGCGAAGGAAATCGAGCTGGAAGATGCATTCGAGAACATGGGCGCTCAACTGGTTAAAGAAGTAGCGACCAAAACAAATGACGTAGCTGGTGACGGTACGACAACAGCAACGGTTCTGGCACAAGCGATGATCCGCGAGGGTCTGAAAAACGTAACGGCTGGAGCTAACCCGATGGTGATCCGCAAGGGCATCGAAAAAGCAGTCCGCGCTGCTGTAGAAGAGCTCAAGACGATTGCGAAGCCAATCGAAGGCAAGCAGTCGATCGCTCAAGTTGCGGCGATCTCTTCGGCTGACGACGAAGTAGGTCAACTGATCGCTGAAGCGATGGAAAAAGTGGGCAACGACGGTGTGATCACGGTTGAGGAGTCCAAGGGCTTCATCACCGAGCTGGAAGTTGTGGAAGGCATGCAGTTCGACCGCGGCTACATCTCGCCTTACATGATTACTGATACCGATAAAATGGAAGCTGTTCTGGATAACCCATACATCCTCATTACAGACAAGAAGATCACCAACATTCAGGAGATTCTGCCTGTACTGGAGAAGGTTGTTCAATCCGGCAAGCAACTGCTGATCATCGCTGAGGACATCGAAGGCGAAGCGCTGGCAACTCTGGTTGTCAACAAGCTGCGCGGTACATTCACTTGCGTAGGCGTGAAGGCTCCAGGCTTTGGCGACCGTCGCAAAGCGATGCTGCAAGACCTGGCTGCTCTGACTGGCGGTCAAGTGATTACCGAGGAGCTGGGACTGGATCTGAAATCCACAGCAGTGGAGCAGCTCGGATCTGCGCGCCAGGTTCGCGTAACGAAAGAAAACACGATCGTTGTCGATGGAAGCGGCGATTCCGCAGACATCCTGGCTCGTGTGAACCAAATTAAAGCACAACTGGAAGACACCACTTCCGAGTTCGATCGCGAGAAGCTGCAAGAGCGTCTGGCGAAGCTCGCTGGCGGCGTAGCTGTAATCAAAGTCGGCGCAGCAACCGAGACTGAACTGAAAGAGCGCAAGCTGCGCATCGAGGATGCCCTGAACTCTACTCGCGCTGCGGTTGAAGAAGGCATCGTATCCGGTGGCGGTACAGCTCTGGTTAATGTATATAATGCTGTTGCTGCTGTTCAAACCAATGGCGACGAGCAGACGGGCGTGAACATCGTTCTGCGCGCGCTGGAAGAGCCTGTGCGCACGATTGCTGCGAACGCAGGTCAAGAAGGCTCTGTCATTGTAGAGCGTCTGAAAAACGAAAAAATCGGCGTAGGCTACAACGCAGCGACTGGCGAGTGGGTTGACATGTTCGAAGCTGGAATCGTTGACCCTGCGAAAGTAACGCGTTCCGCACTGCAAAACGCAGCATCCGTTGCCGCGATGTTCCTGACAACTGAAGCTGTTGTAGCAGACAAACCGGAAAAAGAAAAACCAGCTATGCCTGACATGGGCGGCATGGGTGGAATGGGTGGTATGGGCGGCTTCTAAGAAGCTCCCTGACAGATATGAGGCTGCAGATCATCGTGATCTGCAGCCTCTATGCATTTATTCGAGGAAACGGCATCATCGCTGGAGCCAGGTACGGGGCGGGGCTGTCCAGAAGTCGGTGTAACGGACTTCTGGCAGCCCCTTTATTCATATGCAGGAATGTAGGCGTGGAGCGGAAGGCTGCAACGCTGTAAAGAAATTGTGTCAGTTTTTTTTCAGCCGAATCTGTTACAATGAAGCCATAAGCTTAGGATGAATAGGGGCGCGCGTAATTGAGAGGGACTCGATTATTCAGGCTAACAACGTTTGGCCTGTTTTTTTTATTACCGTTAGCTGTGCTCTCAGCTATGTTCATGTACACGCAGCCCGACCGCAGTGCACCGACTGCCGTGCGCGGTGTTCTGGATCTATCCCGTTGGGAGCTGCATAGTCGGAGCATCGTCGCGCTGGACGGGGAATGGGAGTACTATGAGGGGGCGCTGCTGAAGCCGGAACAGATCGAGGCGGAGCGCAAGCGTAAGGTGAAGGCGGTCTATTCCGTCGTGCCGGACGTTCTGGAAGGATACGGGAATGCCACCTATCGCCTAAGGATCAAGCTGCCTCCCGATGGACAACAATACTACAGCTTGAAGATGTCCAATATTCGAACGGCTCATTCGCTCTATCTGAATGGCAAGCGTGAGGGCGGAAGCGGCGTGCCCGCACTGCAGGAGGAGGATGGCATATCCTCTAATACACCGTATGTGACGGTTGTCCGTCCCGATGGGGATGAATTGGAGATTGTCATCACGGTCTCCAATTATATTAATGTTAACCGAGGCATCATTAATTCGATCGTTTTTGGACCGTATACCGCCATCACGATGATGGATAGCCTCCAAGTAGGCTCAGAGATCGCGCTGCTGCTGCTCATGTTTATCTTCGGAACGTATCATTTAAGTCATTATTATTTTTCAAGGCGCGAGCGTCTCTATCTGTTGAGCGGACTGTACTTGATCTCACAGACTGCGGCATTTGTATTATATGGCGAAAAGCTGTTCCAGCGTCTCTTGCCTGGATTGCCCTTCGAGTTCACATACAAGCTGCTGGATATGGCTTCATTTAGCACCAGCCTGCTGCTGCTGGAGCTGCTATGCTCCGTGGAGCCGCGGCTGTTCAGCAAAAAAATGCGTATTGTGCTGATTTTCCCGGCCATGGTATATATGGGGTTCGTAGTTGCTCTGCCTTATAAAGTACATATACAATACAAAGCTCTCTTTATGTACTACCTGTTTGTATTTATTAATGTGCTGATTGTTCGATTGCTAATTACGCTGGTCAGCTCCAGCCGTAAGGAGACGCGGCTGGAGCTGCTGGTGTTCATGCTTGCCAGCGGCGGCATGATGGTCTATCTGGTCAATACGAGTCTACATTCGCAGAACTGGGTCACCTCTAATGTATGGGGGCGAGTCGGGCTGGTCGGCTTTATTTTATGCCTGAACGCTTTTCTGGCGCTGCGCTTCGCCCGGGCCTACGAACGGACAGAGCAGCTCACCCGTCAACTGATGGCGGCCAATGAGCTGAAGGATGAATTTCTGATGCATACCTCGCATGAGATGAAGACCCCTCTGCATGGCATCATTAATATGACCTCTAATTTGCTGGAGGATCGTGAAGGCACACTCACAGACAGGCAAAAGAAGCAGCTATGGCTCGTCCATGACACCTCCTCCAAGCTGTCGATGCTCATTCACGATCTGCTGGATGTGACACGCTTAAAATATGGCGAGCTGCGGCTGTCACCAGCGATCGTCGATGTACGGGTGGCGGTGCAGATTGTGATGGATATGCTTCAGTTCGAGCTTGCAGGCAAGCCGATTGTACTCGATAATCGCGTGCGCTCCGGCATGTATGCGCTAGCCGATGAGAACCGCATCCGGCAGGTGTTGTATAATCTGATTCATAACGCGATCCATCATACAGAGCAAGGTCGTATCCAGGTCATTGCCCGCACGGACGGCTCGATGCTGCATATTACGGTCGAGGATACAGGCCGCGGCATTCCAGCGAACCGACATGAATCGATCTTCGAGGAATTTGTTCAGCTAGAGCTGCCGCAGGACAAGGACAGCTATTCGGGGATGGGCGTCGGGCTGTACCTGAGCCGCAAGCTAATCGAGCAGATGGGCGGTAAAATATGGGTGGACTGGTCCGTGCCAGGCGAGGGCACGCGCATATCCTGTACGCTGCCCACTGCGGCCTCGATTGCCGGATTACAGGAGACGGCTACTGCAGGCGCAGGCGGCATGGGGCAGCGACTGCGTCGCGAGGAGGAGCCGCTGGATCAGCTTCAGGAGCATCCGCATACGATCCTCCTTGTCGATGATGAGCGCTCCAATATTCAGTTGCTGCTGTATCTGCTGCGCGATGAGCCGTATAATGTGTTGACGGCTTTCTCCGCCAGCGAGGCATTGGATAAGATGCATGAGCATGGCGCCGTAGACCTCGTGCTGCTGGACGTCATGATGCCAGGCATCTCAGGGCTGGAGCTGTGCCGTAGATTGCGGGAGCAGCATTCCATACTGGACTTGCCGATTCTGTTCGCTACGGTGAAGGATGCGCCGCGAGACATTGCGCTCGGCTTCGAAGCGGGAGCGAATGATTATGTGACCAAGCCGTTCGAGGCGAACACGCTGCTAGCGAGAATCCATACACTAATCTCTATGAGAAGCTCGATTCAAGAGGCGATTCGCAATGAGCTAGCATTCCATCAGGCTCAGATCAAGCCGCATTTTCTGTATAATGCGCTAAGCAGTGTCATCTCGTTCTGTTATACAGACGGGGAACGGGCTGCCTATCTGCTCTCGATGCTAAGTCAATATTTACGGTATATCCTGGAGATGGATCGTTCGGAGCTGTATGCTCCGCTAAGTCGTGAGCTGGAGTTGATCCACGCTTATGTGGAGATTGAAAAGGCCCGATTCGGCGATCGGTTCACCTTCCTGTGCGAGACAGGGGAAGAATTGGAGGCGTGTCTCATTCCTTCGTTGTCGATACAGCCCTTTGTGGAGAATGCGATCCGTCATGGCTTGTTCGAGATGGAGGAGGGCGGCGAGGTGCTGCTGCGCATCCATCAAGCAGGCAACTGCCTGCGTATTACGGTGCAGGATAACGGGATCGGCATCCCAGACGAGCAATTATATCGACTGCTGAATGAAGAGGATGAGAATAGGGGAATAGGAATTACCAATATTCGCAAGCGGCTGCGGATGATTCCGGGTGCGACGTTGAATATGGATTCCGAGGTTGGACAGGGTACCAAAATTACGATGTTTATTCCGGTGGAGCCGTCGTAGATGGGAGGGGAGTCGTATGTATCGTGCTGTCATTGTTGAGGATGAGAAACCTATATTGGAGCTTATGAAGGTGCTGATCGGGCGTCATCCGGGCTTTACCATCGTGGGCGGGTTTGTCAGTCCGCTGGAGGCTGCGGATGCCATCCCCTCTCTACAGCCAGATGTTGTGTTTCTGGATGTTGAGATGCCCAGAATGAACGGCGTGGAGCTGGCGCAGCAACTGCGTGCGGACTTGCCGCGCCTTGCCATTATTTTCACAACTGCTTATAAAGATTACGCTGTCGATGCGTTCGGCGTACAGGCACTGGACTATCTGCTTAAGCCAGTGACGCCAGCCGCCATCGAGCGTGTAACTGCCCGCCTGCGAAGCCGTGGTGTCGTGACCGAAGCGGTGAATGATGCGCCCAAGCCTGCCAAGCCTGCCCCGCCTAAGGCTAGCAGCGTGATCACTTGCTTAGGTGGCTTTGAGTTAAAAAATAAACAGGGGCAGACAATTAAGTTCCGTACACGCAAGGCAGAGGAACTGCTGGCCTACTTTCTCTGTCATCCAGACAAAGAAATTAGCAAATGGCAACTGATCGAAATGCTATGGCCGGAAATGGACGAGGAGCGATCCTTGCCGAACTTGCATACCTCAATCTATTCGCTCAAAAAAATGCTGAAGGAACTGGAGCTGGCTTGCGACATACAGAAGACAATCGAGGGCTACCGCTTCAATGCAGGCGCCATCCAATATGATGTGTTGCTGTATTTAAGATGGGACAGAGATAACGGGGGCGGTATGGAGCCGCAAGAACGATTCTCGTATCTGGAACGGCTCGCATCCTTATACAAGGGGCCATTGTTCACAGGCAAGCCCTATGCGTGGAGCGCGGCGCTGGTGGAGTCTTGCGACCGAATCTATCTGAATCTGGTTCATGAGCTGGTACAGCGGGATCTGGATCGCCATGCGCTCGAGCCGGTGGAGAGGCGGCTGGAGGCATGTCTGATGTGGCATCCATTGAACGAACGACTCAACGCCATCCGGCTGGAGCTATATGCCCGGCGTAAAAACTGGGAAGGTCTTAGGCGCCATTATGCTCGCTTCGCCTCAATGTATCGGGAGGAGATGGGGATGGAGCCGCCGGAGGAGCTGTCGGCGCAGGTAGAGCGTGATCTGGCAGGGCTGCAGCGACATTGACAACACCAGCAGGATTCACTATACTAATATTTAACTTCATATCTGGTATGCAATGAATGAGCAAGTAGCGGGTCGTCCCTGTCTTCAGAAAGCCAAGGGTAGATGGAACTTGGCACACACGACGCTGTGAAGTACACTCAGGAGTATCTTGGGTAATGCCAAGCGGAATGGCTAACGATAGCACAGCTAAGAGTGGCATAGCGGCACCATGGGTGACGTCATGCAATTTGGGTGGTAACACGGTTATGACATCGTCCCTGCGTCTACACTAGACGAGGGGCGATTTTTTGCGTGTATTGCAAGGAAAATATATTAAGAAGGGGCTATATACGATGAACATATTAGATGAGCTGGAGTGGCGCGAAGCGATTAACCAGCAGACAGATGCCGAGGGGTTAAGCAAACTGTTGGAGGAGAAATCCGTATCGCTCTATTGCGGGGTCGATCCGACAGGCGATAGTATGCATGTCGGGCACCTCATTCCATTTATAATGCTCAAGCGATTCCAACTGGCTGGCCATCGCCCTGTCATTCTCATTGGTGGTGCGACAGGGACGATCGGCGACCCGAGCGGACGGCAGTCCGAGCGGACGCTCCAGACGCTGGAGCAGGTACAGGAGAATGTGGCGAAGCTGACTGCACAGATGAAGAAGCTGTTCATGACAGAAGGCGATAACCAACTGCGTCTGGTCAACAACTATGACTGGATTCATAAGATTAATGTCATTGAATTTTTACGTGATTACGGCAAAAATTTCAGCATCAATACGATGCTCGCGAAGGACATCGTGGCGAATCGGCTGGAGACAGGCATCTCGTTCACCGAGTTCTCCTATCAGATTCTGCAATCCCTTGACTATCATCATCTGTTCTGTGAGGAGGATGTGCAACTGCAGCTTGGCGGCTCGGATCAGTGGGGGAACATTACGAGTGGTCTGGATCTGATTCGGAGGAAGGAAGGCTCAGAGGCCAAGGCATTCGGTCTGACGATCCCTCTGATGCTCAAGGCGGATGGCACGAAATTCGGCAAGTCGGCGGGCGGCGCAGTATGGCTTGACCCAGAGAAGACGACTCCATATGAGTTCTACCAGTTCTGGACCAACACGGATGACCGGGATGTGATTAAATACCTGAAATACTTCACCTTCCTGGACAAAGCGGCGATCGAGGCACTGGAGGAGCAGGTGAGAACGGAGCCGCATAAGCGCGCAGCGCAGATCGCGCTGGCCGAGGAGATGACCCGGTTCGTGCATGGCGAGGAGATGCTCAGTCAGGCGAAGCGCATAACCGCCGCGCTGTTCAGCGGTGACATCAAGTCACTGACGGCTGACGAGATCGAGCAAGGCTTCAAGGAGATGCCTGCCTATGAAGCGTCCAAAGAGTCCAAGAACATCATCGATTGGTTAGTGGACATCGGTATCGAGCCGTCCAAGCGTCAGGCGCGCGAGGACATTAAGAGCGGCGCTATCTCGCTCAATGGCGAGCGTGTGCAGGAGCAGGAGCTGGACGTGACCGCTGATCATGCGATCGAGGGCAAGTTCATCATCGTCCGCAAAGGCAAGAAGAGCTACTCGCTGGTACGGTTAGTATAGCGGAATATGGATGGCAAGACGGCAACGCCCGCAGAATGCATCTGCCTGCACGGTTCATGTGCAGGGATGCTTCTACGGGCGTTGCTGTTTTTTTGGATTAGTCTGCCGGGAGAGAAGGCGAGGGTGGGACTCTTATTCGCCAGCGGCTACCGGAAGCGGGTTCCGAACGATTTTGACATCGTAGAAGGAAATTTTGTTATCCAGGATGTAGTCTGGAATATTGCGATGAGCATGAGATTCCTTGAAGGCAGAGCTGCGCGTCCAGGCCTGGAAGGCGTCCTTGGATACCCAGCGTGTGCTGACAGTGACCTCTTCGAACTCCTTCGTATTCTGTGTCAGCATCACCTCCAGACCGAGGAAGCCCTCCATTTCTTCTACCTTGCCTACGCGGTCAAAACGCTCAATGAGCAGATGGGCATTGCCCGGCTTGATTTTGCTGGTGTTAGTAACGATAACCATATGGTCACACTCTCCTAATCGTTTTGTTTTTAAGGGAACAATGACGGGGTAGCCGTCCTCGAACTTGATTTTGGCGTCGATCTCATAGACATGCTGGAAAAACTCGCGAGTGAGCAGCGACTCCGGTTGACCGGAGGTCACGATGCGCCCTTGCTTCATCGCGATCAGATGATCACAATAATGGGCGGCTTGCTGCAGATCATGGAGCACCAGCAGAACCGTTATCCCGTACTCCTGGTTGATACGCTGCAGCGTCTCCATCACATCCAACTGATGGGCAATGTCCAGATAAGTGGTCGGCTCATCCAGCAGCAAAATATCGGTCTTCTGTGCGAGTGCCATCGCGATTCTGGCCTTCTGCTGCTCTCCGCCCGACAGCGTCTGGAGCATGCGCCCTTCGTGACGCCTGGTTCCGGTGATGTCCAGCGCCCACTCGATCACCTCTGTATCCTCGGGTGTGAGTCGGCTGCGGAACATGCCCTTATGCGGGGAACGCCCATAAGCGACCAGCTCCCGCACCGTCAGCTCCGGCAGCCAGTCTCTGGACTGAGGCAGCATCGAGACGGTGGTGGCCAGCTCCTTGGCAGCGAATTCCTTGGCCTGTCGCTGTCCAATCCACACTTCGCCTCCGTCCGGGACGAGCAGACGGGTGATAAGCTTGAGCATCGTTGATTTGCCGGAGCCGTTAGGCCCGACGATCGCAGTCATCTTGCCTTGCGGGATAGAGACTGATATATCCGCCAGCTTGAAGTGGCCCCGGTTAAGCTCGACATGGTGGGTCATTATCGCTGTCATCACATCATCCTCCGTTTCTTCAACAGGTATAGAAAGAATGGCGCGCCCAGAGCAGCTAGCAGGATACCTACCGGCAGCTCAATCGGGTCGAACCACGAGCGGGCGACCGTGTCCGCGAAGACGACCAGTGCTGCGCCAGACAGGATGGACAGTGGCAGCAGATAGCGATAATCCTCGCCAATCATCAGGCGGATGGCGTGCGGCACAACCAGCCCGACAAATCCGATCAGGCCAGCGACACTGACGGCAGTGCCGGCCAGAAATGCTGCGAGCAATATGATCAGAAAACGCTGAAGCTCTACCCGCTGTCCCAGCAGCTGGGCAGAATCGTCGCCAAGCTGCAGCAGATTGGCTGGCTTGATGACGGTAAAGGTGAGCAGCAGGCCAACGAGAGCATACGGCGCCATAAAGCTGAACTCGTACCAGCTCTTGCCGTTCAGTCCGCCGGACAGCCAAGGCAGAACGGCCTGTACCCGATCGCTGTAGATCACCATGAAGCCATTGGTCGCCGCGCCCAGCAGCGCGTTGATGGCAACTCCCGCCAGAATGATCTTCAAGGGGGAGGCGCCGTTATCCCAAGCTAGTCCATAGATGATCATGGCCGTGCACAGAGCGCCTATGAAGGCAGCGGCGGGTAGCAGATACCCGAACTGCGGCAGCACGATCATCGTTATGATCGCAGCGAGGCCACCGCCCGCCGAGACCCCGATAATACCCGGATCAGCGAGCGGATTCTTCATCACCCCCTGCAGCAGGGCGCCGGATGCCGCCAGGCAGCCCCCAACCAGCAAGCCGATGAGCACGCGGGGCAGGCGCAGATCCATAACAATCTTCTCATGAGCGGGTTGACCGCCGCCCATCCATACGCTCCAGATTTCAGCCGGGGAGATCGATACAGAGCCATAACCCAGACCATATAAGGATACGAGCAACACGGCACAGGGGATGATAGCCCATGCCCACCTTCTCCGTCGGCTGCGCTGATCTGCATTCATCACGGGGCTGCCGCCTTACTCCGAATGGCCTGGAGTGTGTCCAGCGCCTCCATCACTCTCGCCCCTGGGTTGCTTCCGAACAGATCGGATGGGAGCACAGTCACGCGGTTGTTGACGACCGCATCGATGCTGTTCCAGGCCGGATTGCGCTCCATCTCGGTCAGGAATCCTGCAGTAACCTCCTCCGGGTTGCCATGGCCCATAATAAACACATATTGCGGGTTGGCCTCAATGATGCGCTCCGTGCTTAACTGGGCGTATTGCGGATAGTTCTCCAGGCTTGGGTAGCCTGCGGCGATATTGGTGAAGCCGACCAGCTCCGCGATATTGCCGCTAATCGAATTCGGCAGCGCCGCCATATAGGTACCCGGAGCGCCGTAGACGATAAGGGCGCGCGGCTGATCCGCAGGCTGGGCGCTCTGTAGCTGAGCGATCCTGGCATCCAGCTCCTGAATCAGCTCCTGCGCCTTGGCTGTCTTATCCAGCAAGGCCCCCAGCAGCTCAATCTGGCGCTTGATGTCGTCGACGGAATTAGCCGAGGTCAGCATCATCTGAGAGCCGACGCTCTCTACTGCCGCAATATCCTTGCTGTTAAGCGGCTCGTTGCCTAGCACAACCTCAGGTTGAAGCAGGGCTAGCTTCTCCAAATCTATGCTGTGGGTCGTACCAATCTGAGGAACGGACTCCGCTTCGGGCACGGCGACATGTGAGCTGGTTGGTCTCCCGACCAGTGTGCCGCCCAGGGCATAGACCGTGTTCAGATCCCCATTGCTTAGCGCTGCAATACGGACAGGCGGAGCAGAGAACGCAAGGCTGCGTCCGGCAAAATCGGTAATGTGAACGGCCATAGCCGTTGATTCAGCCGAGGGGTTGACCGAGCCAGCCGATGCGGTAGTGCCCGCTTCATGTGATGCACAGCCTGTAGAGAGAGTAAATATAGCTGCACAGAGCAACATCAGGGTAATTAATCTCGTTCTCACTGCAGCCTCCTGAGTAGGGATAAAGTAATTCAGTGTAAGACATGATATACAACGATTTCCATATGGACACCTGACCTAAATGATAATGAATATCATTATTGTTGTCAACACGCATTTTCATTTTTGCTGCAAGTCTGCTTTTTACGATGCATAGCCGACGCGAAGCTCTGTCTGAATGAGATCAAGATAAAAGTCTTGACAATGGACGAAGCGTTAAGCTAGTATTTTAACCGTAAGTGGACTTGGATAGTGCTGGGAATCCCCCAGCGGATCAATGAGTTTCCACTGGCGCCTGACCAGTTGATGATAGGGTAGCAGAGCATTCAAGCAATCAGCCAAGTGCATGTTGCGCAAGTGGATGGCCTATTCTGTCCATGGTGTGTATGCAGATTGAAGGGAGGGAAGGCTGCGGACAGGGAGGGACGTAAGGAGAGAGGTTGGTTATTGTATCCCGCGAGGATATTTTTTTTGTGGCTTTAATGAGAATGATAATCATTACTTTCTAAGGCGGTGTATTGGAGGAAATGACCAGATGGTGGAGCATTCTGGCCGTGCTGCTGCTAGTATGGGTGCTGGCGCTTGGGCAGCCTGCGGCTGCTGTGGCAGCATCGGATTATGAGAGTGGTACCTACACGATTGATTATACGGTGCTAAAGGCGGAGAACGACTCGGCGTCCATGGCCAATGATTACTGGGAGAAGCCGGCGACCGTCATTGTCGATCAGGGCAAGCTGACCGTGCGCATGAAGATTAACCATAGCCAATGGGTTACAGACTTCAAGACGAAGACCGGGAGCGGCTACGATGATGTCAAGGTGATCAGCACTGATGAGAAGGCAGATACCCGAGTGACTGAATTTGCAGTGACGAGCCTGGAAGAGCCGTTATTGTCCAAGATTCATGTCACGGTGGAATCGATCGATTATGACCATGATTATACGATCCGTTTCCGCTTTGATCTGGACACGCTGAAGCTTGTGAAGGCAGCGGACAGCGTCAAGCCGCAAGAGAGCAGCAAGCCTGCGAAGTCCGAGGAGACTGCGAAGCCGGGGACGGAGGGCAAGGATAGCTCAGTGCCAGCAGTTGCAGATCAACAGGTGGCCGCAGACAAGCCAGCAGTCGTAGATATACAGGCGGTTGCAGACAAGCAGACAGTTGCGGGTAAGCAGGCGGTTACAGATAAGCAAGAAGCCGCAGAGAAGCCAGCAGCGACAGAGACGTCGACTGCCGGAACCGACCGGGAATCAACCGGATCGGGCAGCAAGTCTGGTGATTCTGCTCAGCAGGATACGAAGCAGGCTGAAGCTGAGGTGAAGCAAGAGAACAGCAAGCTTGGTGGAGTCGGGGCGAAGCAGGATGATAGCAGGGCGGATGAAGCGGTGCCAAGAAGCGAGGACAGCAGCCCGGTTCAGCCTTCATCGCAGACAGTTGCTGTGAAGGCCGAGTCGGGCAACGCGGATACGGATCAGGGCGAGCCGATCGATGCACAGACTTCTAGCGATGTGGCAGCTCCTGCAGTGCAGGCGGCCAATTCTTCTGCTGGAAGCACCATCCCTATCATAGTGTTGGTCGTACTGCTGGCGTTATCGGGATTACTGCTGGCGCGCAGGATGAGGCGAGGCGCCAAGAGTTGATCTGAATCTGGCAAGGATGAGGCGAGAAGACGTATAGAAGCTGACATCGCACAGCGCGTCCTAGTAGTGATCAGCCAGCCGTATGACCGTATAATCACACAACAGTAAGAAGCTCTAGGTTTGTACTTGTAATCACAGAGGATAAAGGAGCGTATTCAATTGAAAACCGGATTCAAACGATATTTTTCCATGTTCGCAATGATTCTCGTTCTGCTAGGCTCAATCCCATTCCCGGCTGTACAGGCAGATAGCTCTGCACTTCAAGACGGCGAGTACACGATTGCCTTCAAGGTGTTGAAAGACGGCGTCGATGAAGCGTCGCAAATGGAGAGGTATGTAGAAAAGCCAGCCACGCTGACCATCGATGGCAATGAGAAGAGCGTATCGCTGACCTTAAAAAGCAGCAGCTCGATTCAGTCACTGTCCGTCGATTCAAATGGAGTGGGGAGAGAGAACCCCGATGGGTTTGTGGCGGTGACAGAGATCAGCAAGGATACCGAACAGGACACCCGCCTCGTTCAGTTCCAGGTGAACGACCTCTCTAGCAAGTTGAATGCTTCCATGCATGTCGTTGTTCCTTCTATAGGCTATGACAGCAAGTACATCGTGCAGCTTCAATTTGATGAGAGTAGTATTCAGCCGGTACATACGGAAACGCCGGAGCTTCCTGTGGAATCTGACATCTATTTTTCGGCATTGCACAAGAGCGACAGCAAGCTGTCCAGCATGAATGATTATTTTGATAAGCCGGCCAAGCTGATCGTGAGCAGTACACAGACGAAGGTGCAATTCACCATTAACAACAGCTCAATCGTAACTAGCTTGAAAGTGGGCGCAGATATGACCGAGGCTACGACGGTCTCTGCGGATGCTGAGGCAAAAGCCCGTGTTGTCGAGTTCACAATTGACAGTGTGGAGGAGCTGGTTCCGGCTCGCGTGCATATTTCGACAGTAACTCCTAATGGGCCGTATGAGATGGATCATGACATTCGTTTGAATTTTCAGGCGGCCAATGCAACTGCGTTGAAGGCGTCTCTAGCTGCCGTCAAACAACAGTTAGAGGAGGCCGTTGTTGGGTCGGAACCGGGCCAATATCCGGCCGAGGCCAAGGCGAAGCTGGAGGAAGCGAGCCTTGCAGCATCGACTGTAAATTCGGATGTGTTTGCTACGCAAGCCCAGGTAGACGAAGCGGCAGAGACGCTGGAGAAGGCACTGGCGGCCTTCGCAGCGTCAGTGGTGACGGAGTCCCCTGAAGCACCGGGAGAGTCCGGGGTTTATCCGTTGAATTTTATGATCTACAAGGAGCATAGCGATATTCAGTCGGTCATGTATGATTATGTCATTCCGGAGAGCGGTAAATTGACCGTTAAGGATGACAAAATGTATGTATCGTTTACTTTGAAGCAAAGCAAGGAGATTACGAGCTTCAAGGTCAAGCAGAACGGCGAAATGACAGAGACGCAGACCGTGTCCAAAGACGAGGCAGCCAATACACGCACGATACAATTTGAAATTCAAGAGCTGTCAGAACGAGTCGCGGGCTGGGTCAAAATCTATTGGCAGATCACCCCGGATATGTTGTATGACAATGAATACGATGTGGCTCTTGGCTTTGAGTTGAAGGGCGCGCCAACTGCGGATAAGAGCGAGCTGCAAGCGGCGATTCAGGCGGCGCAGGCCAAGCATGATGAGGCGACAGAAGGCGCTCAAAGCGGACAATACCCTGCTGGAGCGAAAGCTGCGCTGCAAGCAGCAATTGAGGCGGCTGGCAAGGTGAATAGCAATGACAAGGCGCTGCAACTGCAAGTAGATCAGGCTGTGGCGGCATTGAAGGCCGCAGTCGCAAGTTTTGAGGGCTCTGTCATCCATGCGGAGCCAGTAAAATACACATTCGACTTCGTTGTCATGCAGGATAATAACGATGTCGTATCCAAAATGGACGACTATTTCCTGAATCGTCACCTCAGCATTGTAAATGGAAAATACTACGTTCACTTCACCATCAAAAACAGCGATCAGGTCAAGGCTGTTCAGGTGAATAGCGAAGGAGACAACTATAAAAATGTCGATACGGTAAGTGAAGATTCGACGAATAGCACCCGTGAGGCAGTGTTCGAGGTGAATTCCCTGGATAATGTGTTGAAGGGGAAAGTCGAGATTCAGGTCGGAGCTTACAAGGCCACCCATAACATCCGTTTCGTATTCAACAAGGACAGCATCAAGCTGACGGATCTGTCCAAGGTGGAGAAGGGAAGCTATGTCGTGGAGCTGAAGGGCAGCGATGAGGCAGCTAACGGCGCACTCGCAGCCGTGCTGAATGAAGCACCCAAGCTGGCAGTTCAGGAGGACGGCACCAAGACATTGGCCTTCACGATGAAGGATGGAGTGACGATCAACAAGCTGGAGCGTGCGGGTGGACAGGGCGGCTATATCGTCATCGATCCAGTGGGCACAAGCTCCAGCGCCAAGTCGCTGGTGAGCGTGCTGGCGGCAGCGGCTCCCGTCAAGTACGAATTGGCAGATCTGACCGCCAGCTACAGATTGACCGTGACTCAAGGCGGACAGGCTCAAGTCATCCCGTTCAGCTTCGATAGCGCCAAGCCGGTGCTGGGTGACGAAGGGGAGCAGCCGGGAGGCGAGAATCCGGGTACTGGAAATCCCGGTACAGGGAATCCGGGCAGTGGAAGTCCGGGGACTGGAAGCAATCCGGGGACTGGGACAGAAACGAAGGATGGGAAGTATAACATTCAGTTCGAAGTGTTGAAGTATAACACCTCTTCGACCTCAGTCATGGACGGTTATGTAGAGCACCCTGCTACCTTGCGTGTAGACAATGGACGCAATTATGTATCGATTACATTGAAGAACAGCCAATATATTACCGGCTTCAAGGTTGACCGCAACGGTTCGCTGGTGTCGCCATCCACTGTTGCGACGGATAAAGACAAGGACACACGCACGGTGGAGTTCGAGGTTAGCGATCTGACGAAGCTGCTGAAGGGCTGGGTCAAGGTGTACTGGCCGAACTTTGACGGCAACAACGGCCTGTATGACCATGAGTACGATGTGCATTTAAAATTTGGCAGCATCTCTGCATATTCGGCATCCGCAGGCAGTAACGGCGTGTCGAGCACAGAATATAAGTCAGGTGTCTATGATATAGATTATTCCGTATTGAAGAAAGGTACGTCGACCAAGTCGGATGTCGATAGCCAACTCGTTCATCCAGGTACCGTCACCTATGCCTACGGCAAAACGTATTTCTCTGCTGTACTGAAAAATGAACAAATCAGCGAGCTTCGCGTAGAGCGTGGCACGGAGACGGAGCGTGCCAAGATTGCTGAGAAAGACGGACATAAATATGTGGAGTTCCAGGTGAACGATCTGTCAAAGGCGGTACATGGACGCCTGCGGATCACACTGGGCGACAATACCTACAGCTATCATGATGTGACGTTCACCTTCAACGAGAACAGCCTGCGCAAGCAAGGAGCTTCCTCCACTGGCGGCAAGGACACTGCAGGGGAGGGAGAGGCGGCGAATGGCTCCTCCACCGCAGGTGCCAAGCTGAAGGACATCGAGGGTCACTGGGCCAAGTCGGCCATTGAGAAAGCATTGGCAGAAGGCTTCGTAACCGGGTACAATGACGGCACGTTCCGTCCGAATGGCTCGGTGACACGCGGCGAATTTACAGCCATGATCGCCAGAGCGCTGAAGCTGGAGGGCAAGGCTGGCGAGCTGGCCTTCAAGGATGCCGCACAGATTCCGGCATGGGCTCAAGGCTATGTAGCTCAAACGGTGGGAGCTGGCATTATCGGCGGCTACGCGGATCAGACCTTCCGTCCGGACAGCCTCATTACCCGCTCGGAGATGGCGGCTATGATCGTGCGCGCATCGGGGCTGCCGCTTGCAGCGGCAACGGCGCTCAGCTTTGAAGACAAGGGGCAAATGCCGCAATGGGCCCAGGCGCAGATTGCTACCGCCGTCCAAGCGGGACTGATGAGCGGCAAGACTCCAACCAAGTTCGTCCCGAATGCGAAGGCGACGAGAGCTGAAGCGGTAGCTGTTATTCTGGCGATGACGAATGTGCGGAGCAACGGCGCATCGCAGCCGCAAGCTCCGGCTTCGCAGCCGACAACGGAGGCGCAGGAGCCATCGCAGCCACAGAATCCGGCACAGCCAACCGCAGGAGTCAATGCCAAGGGCATCGCGAACGGCGAGTACAGCCTAAGCTACACTGTATTGAAGGATAAGACCGAGAACCAATCGGTTATGGATGAATATACGCTGAAGCCAGCTTCGGTCAAGGTTGATGGGGATAAGTATACGGTGACGCTGACCTTGAAAAATGCGAGCTGGATCAAATCGCTCAAGGTCGATCCGGGCAACGTCAACCATGACGCCTCCAAATTCGTTGAAGTCAAGACCATTAGCGAGGACAAGGCAAAGGATACCCGTGTAGTGCAATTTGAAGTTACTGGCTTGACTGATAAGCTATATGCCTATACGCATGTAATTGTTACGGGGGTTCCAGGGCTTGACTACGATAATGAATACATTGTCCAATTCAAGTTCGACGCAGCAAGCTTAAAGGCGATCTAATTCACATGACACGCGAGACGTCATAGCGGTTCCGAAGGGTTGCTGTGGCGAGCGGATCAACCATCACGAGGATGTCAGGCAACTGGCGTCCTCTGTGATTTTCATTGAGCGGGGCCAACCCGTATGAAGCAGGAGAAGGGAGAAAGCGATGAGAGTAGGACAGAAGCTGCGCCTGCCGATGCTGCTGGTACTGCTGGTTATGGTTGTGATGACGGGCTGCTCAGCTAGCGGGTCAGGATCACAAGCAAGCAGTGGCGGTGCAAGCGGGGATGCGCAGAAGCAAGGAAGCGAAGTGAAGACACAGCCAGTGTCCCAGGGGATCGGTGAGGAGGCGAAGGCCGAGCAGCGTGTCATCGCGACTACCGTTGCGGCTACGGAGATGATGGATGCGCTGGAGATCGAGCTGGTGGGCATCCCGACCAGTGTGAAGGCGCTGCCGCAGCGCTATGACGGGCTGACCAAGGTGGGCAACCCGATGAAGCCGGATATGGAGATCGTCAAGTCGCTCAAGCCGACGGAGGTGCTATCCGTTACGACGCTTGAATATGATCTGAAGCCGATCTTTGATTCGGTGGGCATCGCAGCCACATTTCTCGATCTGACCAGTCTGGAGCAGATGAAGCAGGCGATTGCGGAGCTCGGCAAGCGATATGACCGCGAGAAGCAGGCCGCCGCACTCCTCCAGCGATATGATGACAAGCTGGCGGACATCCAGCAGCGGATCGAAGGCAAGGAGCAGCCGACGGTGCTGATCCTAATGGGCGTCCCAGGAAGCTATCTGGTAGCAACCGAGCATTCCTACATTGGCGATCTGGTGCGGCTGGCCGGAGGCAAAAATATCGTGCAAGGCGAAGCCGTCGAATACCTGGCCTCCAATACAGAATATTTGCAGCAGGCGAACCCGGACATCATCCTGCGGGCGGCGCACGGCATGCCAGAGGAGGTTGTCGTGATGTTTAATGAAGAATTCAAAAAGAATGATATATGGAAGCACTTCAACGCAGTGAAGAACGGGCGCGTCTACGATCTGGAAGAGGCATTATTCGGCACGACCGGCAATCTTGCGGCGGACAAGGCGCTGGATGAGCTGATGAGGATGATGTATCCGCAATCATGAATGAAGACTCGCAATAACGAATGAAGACTCGCAAAGGATGTCTGGAATGAACAAAATTGCATGGAGCTTTGCCAGCGTAATCTTATTATTGCTGGTCGTCAGTTGCTACTCCGCCATCAAGGGGAGTCTGCAGGTAGGGGTGCTCGAGCTGTTCCAGGGATTGTGGAACGGCGACAACGAGACGGTTCATATCATTAAGGATTTGCGCTTCCCGCGAATTATTGTCTCGCTATACACGGGGGCATGTCTGGCGGTATCCGGTGTACTGCTCCAGGCGGTCATGCGCAACCCGCTGGCTGATGCCGGTGTCATCGGAATTTCGTCCGGGGCGGGTCTGTCCTCGCTGTTATTCGTCAGTTTTTTTCCGGCACTGTTCTTCTGGATGCCCCTCTTTGCCTTTATCGGGGGAGCCTTTGCATTTTTCCTGGTCTATTCCTTATCCTGGAGATCCGGGCTTAGTCCGGTACGCATCATCCTGGTCGGGATCGCGATCAATGCGATGTTCACTGGTATGGGGCAATCCTTCAATTATCGGGGCAGCTATGCGGCGGGCAGTGTCAATCAGGCGACCACCTCGATCTTCTCGATGAAGATATGGAAGGATGTCGACATCATGGTGATGTACGGCACAGTCGGTCTGGTCGCAGCTCTATTCCTGTTCTCTTGGTGCAATGTGCTGTCCCTACAGGACAAGACGGCTCATAATCTGGGCATTCATGTGACTCGTGCCCGGCTGGTTATCTCTATCGTCGCTGTCCTGCTGGCCTCGATCGCGACAGCAGTGGGGGGACTGATCGCCTTTGTCGGCTTGCTGGTGCCGCATATCTCGCGCATCCTGATCGGCTCCGACCATAAGGCGCTCATCCCGTTCTCTGCATTGGCAGGGGCGCTGCTCATCCTGACCGCCGATACGCTGGGGCGCACAGTGCTGGCTCCTAGTGAAATTCCAGCCTCGATTATTATGACGATTATCGGCGGGCCGTTCCTTATCTTTTTGCTAAGAAGGAGTGGACGCATCGATGGAAATTAATCAGGTCGTGTTCTCGTATGACCGCAAGACCGAGCATTTGAAGGGTGTAAGCAGCCAGATCGAGCCAGGCAGGGTCACGACGATCATCGGGCCGAACGGCTGCGGCAAATCGACGCTGCTTGGCGTCATGTCCAAAAACATCGTACCGCAGAGCGGTGAGATCGTGCTCGACGGCAAGGCGATCAGCAGCTACAAGCCGAAGGAGCTGGCGAAGAAGCTGGCGGTTGTTCATCAGCATAACGACGCTCCTGCGGATATTACGGTCGAGAGGCTGGTCAGCTATGGCAGAATGCCGCATCGCGGCATCCTGTCGCAGAACAAGGAGGAGGATGAGCAAGCTGTTGAATGGGCGCTGTCGCGCACCAAGCTGCTGGACAAACGGACGAAGCCGATCGACCAGCTATCGGGGGGAGAACGTCAGCGTGTATGGATTGCGATGTCGCTGGCACAGCGCACGCCGATTCTTTTTCTCGATGAGCCGACGACCTATCTGGACATGTATTACCAGATTGAGCTGCTGGAGCTGATCCGCGACCTGAATATCAGCCACGGCTTAACCATCGTCATGGTGCTGCATGATATTAATCAGGCGATTCGCTACAGTGATCATATTATTGTGATGAAGCAGGGCGAGATTATGGGACGCGGTACGCCGCAGGAGGTTGTGACCGAGGAGACGATGAAGTCGATCTACGGCGTCCATGTCGTGGTGAAGCAGGATCAGGAGCTAGGTCTGTATATTGTTCCAGTGGGTATATAACGATCTAGGCGGCCGCTTGCCGCCCTTGCGGCAGCCCTCGGGGCTGCTTCTGCTTATGCGGTACGGCTGCTGCAGTTGTTGGGCGCTGCGCATGCCAGGCCGCTAGGCCCTGCTCAGGAATCTGCCCAGCAGCCTGACTCCACGTGAAGGAAAATGACATGGCCATGTAGAATGTCCTATTAGGCATGTATCAAGAGAGTGGAGGAGGGGACGCAACATGAAGCTATTGTTTGCTGCTGCTGAGGGCAGCCCTTTTGTCAAAACAGGGGGATTGGCCGATGTAATCGGGGCGCTGCCCAAGGCACTCCGCAAAAACGGAGTGGATGCCCGCGTTGTGTTGCCTAAGTACAAGACCATTGCCCAGGAACAGGTGCAAAGGATGCAGTTCATCACGCATATAGAGGTTCCGATGGGATGGAGAGCCTGCTACTGCGGTATTTTCATGACTGAGGAGGAGGGCGTGCCGACCTATTTTATCGACAACGAGTATTTCTTCGGCGCACGCGATGGCATATATGGCCACGGTGATGATGAGGAACGGTTTGCCTTCTTTAATCGTGCTGTGCTGCACATCTTGCCTCATATCGGCTTCCAGCCGGACATCATCCACAGCCATGACTGGCATACAGGCATGGTCGCCCCGCTGCTCCACAAGCACTACCGGCATGATCCTTTCTACCACTCGATCAAAAATGTATTCACAATTCACAATTTGCAATATCAGGGCGTATTCTCCCATCGGATACTGGGCGAGCTGCTGGAGTTGGATGATTCCTACTTTCGATCCGAAGGGGTGGAATACAAGGGCGGTGTCAGCTTCATGAAAGGTGGCATCCAGTATGCCGAGCATGTAACGACGGTTAGCAGAACCTATGCACAAGAGATTCAGACCGATTATTTCGGGGAAGGGCTGGATGGCTGCCTGCGCTGGCTGGGCGATCGGTTAAGCGGCATCGTGAATGGCATCGACCAGCAGAGCTATAATCCGGCGACTGACGCGGCGCTTGCCTACCGATACCGATCCAGCCTAAATACGAAACGGCAGAACAAGACGGAGCTCCAGCGGGAGCTGGGTCTGGAGCAGAACCGGAGGGTGCCGATGATCGGGATGGTCGGACGGCTGACTGCTCAGAAGGGGCTGGACCTGGTGGAGCATGTGCTGGGCGAGCTGCTGGAGCAGGACAGCTTCCAACTCGTGGTACTGGGCACCGGGGATGCCGTATACCAGGATATGTTCCGTCACCTGGCCTGGCGCTATCCACAGCGGCTGTCGGCACAGATACGCTTTGACGAGGGGCTGGCCCGGCGCATCTATGCATCCTCCGACCTGTTCCTTATGCCGTCGCGCTTCGAGCCATGCGGCCTGAGCCAGATGATCGCCATGCGATATGGAAGTATTCCGATCGTGCGCGAGACAGGGGGTTTGAGTGACACGGTGCACGCCTATAATGAATATACCGGAGAAGGGAACGGCTTCTCATTTACCCATTATAATGCCCATGATATGATGCATACGATTCGCCGTGCGCTGCGAATCTACGAGCAGCCAGACCAATGGGAGCAACTGGTGCGTAATGCGATGAGTGGAGACTATAGCTGGAACCGTTCGGCTCAAGAATATATGGCCCTGTATGAGCAAGTGATTGCTAATCCGACAAAACTTATATGATTTTATTGCTATCTTTTGCACAACCTATTGACAATTGCCTGCGATGAATTTATGATTAGAAAATAACAACGCCACTTACTTTTTTAATGTAAGTATCTGTCTCATCCGCACGATGAGGTCATAAGGTTCATCTGGCATTGTCTAATAATACTATGTAGCATACTGATCTTCGGGGCAGGTGCAATTCCTGACCGGCGGTGAAGCTGAACAAGCGAAGCCCGCGACTCTCTAAGCCGACAACGGCAAGGGGACTGACTTGGTGCGAATCCAAGGCCGACGGTATAGTCCGGATGGGAGAAGATCGCCAATATCATATGCGCAGACTCTGTTGCAGGCTTCATGCGGCACAGCATCGGCTTCCGTTCACATCTAAGAGCGTATACGTGCACATGTATACAGGTCTTCTATGTCTATGCGATACAAGGCTTGGTCCGTCAAGAATGGCGACAGCCTTCTACGCTTGGGGAACGTGAGTCGGCTAGCTGTCGCTCTATGAAACCATGCAGCGTGGTTGTATTCGGTGAAGTCGGATACGGCTACTTCTGTCGTATGTTTATTTGGCTGGCCCCGTTTCGCTGATTAGTCGCGAGGCGGGGCTTTTCGCATGCAACTCCATAATTCGCCATGCGTTCCCTGAAGGTTGGATGCGTGAAGGAGCATTCAGCCATGAGTCATTTGTCCACAAGCCTATTCAAAAATCAAGCCGTCAAGCCTGCCTTTTGGTTTGTCGTGCTGGGCGCGGCGCTATGGGGCGTCGACCCGCTGTTCCGCATTATCCTGCTCGATTCCTTGACCTCCACACAGATTGCGCTGCTGGAGCACATCATCCTGGTGCTGTTCATGGCGCCGGTCATGTGGAAGCACCGCCAGGAGCTGCGCAAGCTGCGGCTGCGCCATCTGGGCGCGCTGCTGTTCATCTCATGGGGAGGCTCTGCACTGGCGACGATTATGTTCACCAAGGGTCTGGAGACAGGGGATCTGAACGCGGTTCTGCTGCTGCAGAAGCTGCAGCCGCTCTTCGCGATCCTGATGGCGAGATGGCTGCTCAAGGAGAGTCTGCCGAAGTCGTTCGGGACATTGTTTATCGTAGCTATCGTTGGCACATATCTGTTGACCTTCGGCTTCAAGCTGCCGTTCACCAATCTGAACGATATTATTCAAGTAGGCAGTCTGATGTCGATTGGCGCCGCGCTGCTGTGGGGCGGGTCAACGGTTATGGGGCGCTACCTTCTGGGTGCTGTCAACTATGAGACCGTCACCTCGCTGCGATTCATACTGGCGCT